>Ga0187894_10003359_pt1 | contig 18007 bp, 18 predicted proteins | sample GBC1701081metaG_FD_136650 | JGI IMG/M metagenome (GOLD analysis project Ga0187894, IMG submission 136650) | White microbial mat communities from a lava cave in the Kipuka Kanohina Cave System on the Island of Hawaii, USA - GBC170108-1 metaG ...
ATTATCTTTACCGAAGTATTTGCGCGTCAAGACCAGCCCAAGTTCGCGGGCGATGAGTTGCGCGTCTTCGTCAAAGGTCTCATAAAAATCGCCAATCTGGAAGAGCAGAATCATTCCCGGATAACGATTTTTAATCTCTCTGTACTGGTTCCAAAGCGGCGTTGACATAATTGCAAGATAAGCTAAAACAATATCTTAGCACAGCCAATCCGCCTTTTACCTGTGAATAACCTTATCCTTTCGTGAAACGGAACTCAATTTGGCGGCGATAAGTTCAAAGTGAGAGATTGGCAGACGCAAAACGCCGTTGACATTGTGCATATTGAAGTTTTCATCTACCGCAAACTTCAACATCGTTTATGCCTTTGTTTGTCTGCGGGCGAGAAGACGAGCGCGTATGCCTGCTTGTGGAAAACGCTGCTCATTTTCTTCTCTGATTTGCGCGGCTTCCGCTTCGCGCTCATGAAGGTACTGATCCACCTCGGCGCGGTTATGCACATAGTAATTGACCACTGCATAAACATCAGGCAAGTCAAGCGTCGGATAGCTCATGACAATCTCTTCCACTGACGCGCCTTCGTTGAAAGCATAGACAATGGTATCAAGCGGCACACGAGTCTTCCCCACCCGCATTACGCCATGCTCATCGGTTTTAAGTGGAATGGGCGGCGCTTCAATTACTAAACTCATTGTTTAACTTCTCTCCTTCAATCCAACTTACGGGATTACCTACTAACGAAAACTTTACCCCCAATAAGAGAATTCTAGCTAAGTATTATGCCGCAACCTTGCAGCAATCGCACTATCTGTCAATGAATTTATCAAGCAGGGAACGGTGCGTTTTCAGCGCCGCATACAGTGGCAACTATAAGATTTAAACGCAACGAAGGGAACTATATAGCGGTTTCGCGTTCGCGCTCAATGAATGGTTCGGCTCGCCCTTGTATTCCAACCGATTAGGGCAAATCCAACCAGTCGCGCAAAGACTTTTCAAGTTGTTCCGCGTCAGCATCCTCAAGTAGTTTGCCGACGCGCTTTTTGACAAGCGTTTCTTTTATCGTATAGATGCCGCGCTTGACCGCCGTTTCTACATTCAAGCAGCCCGCTGCTTTCCACTCAGCTAAAACAAACTCGCCCGCCAACAAACCGCTCGTCTTGCTTGTCAGTGCGACAACAAACAAATCTTGCGATTGGTGCGCTGCATTGACGACAACTGCCGGTCTGATTTTTGCGTTTGTCAAATCCGAAAACGGATAGCCAACAAGCACGATTTCAGGCTTCGAGTAGCTCGGCATAAATGTCGTCCTCCGCATTGTCCCAAACTTCGTTGAGCGATGCGGAACTTGCCGCTTGCCAGAAGTCGGCTTCGTCTTCAACGAGCAAGGTAACTAAAGCCCGCGTTCCTTCCGGCGCATCAATTTTGCCAAGCGTTTCGATTTTGCCTTCATGGACAACAGCCCAAACTGTATTCAACATGGAATGATAACCTCAAATGATAACCTCACGAAAAATAGTTTATAGGAGGGTAGGAATCAAGACAACAGGAAAGAACCGAACGGCAGAGTTGAAGCGGGCGGAAAGAGGAACGGGCTGAGATATTTTCGTCGATAGGTTCTGCTATCCATCATACTTTCCCCGGGACGAATGAGCGCAATTCCATCTTCTCTATCTCACGTAGTAAATCTCTTCGTTTCATGCCACTTCCAGTTCCGCTACCCTGCGGACGCAGCACAGGATAGTTCCGCTGGTCAATTCTTTGGCGATGTCTCTGAGATTTTCTTCCAATTCCTCTCTTGTTTCGCCTTGCGTCCAGTAGTCTGCTGGATATTCCTCAAGATAGCCAAGCCACATTTCTTCATCTTGCCAGTAGGTGTATTTTATCGCCGCCATAGTTCTATTTCACCCTAATAGTTTTGCTTTGTGTTTACACTTTACTTACCATGCTCTAACACCTGTCAGACAGCATCACTGGCTTGAGCGATCATCTTCGCCTCATATTCTCTAATATGTTTAAGCGAATCGCCGACAAAACAATAACCGTCAATTATCGGAGAGCCAGAGGTAAACTCAGGCCATTCACCGACAGGAACAACCGCGCCTATCTGAATGTTACAATACGGCAAGTTATCTATGAAATTATGAGTACCAATTATCCGGGTGTAAAAGACAACCCAGAGTCCATCATAGATGTGACCTGACTCTCCGATTCTCCCGATACAACCCCTTAACTCATTCTGGAAGTAGAAGAAGTCTTTGACCCGACAATGGAATGGACAAGGAACGCCATTAATCTCAGCAGCAGGCACAGGTATCTCTGGTTTATCAAGACGCGACTATCCCCAGCCATAGACTGGTCTCACAGCCACTAATAATCTACCTATCTATGTAGGATTTGCAAGACTCTTCAAGTCCCATAATATCAGCCTTTGGTAAGCGGAAGTTGTTAATGCCGCATCAGCAAAATCTGGATTTCAGTTATTGGGGCGCATCTCATCCGATGTCGAGCCAAAATGAATATCCACGCCTGCGATGGCAAATATCCGATTCAAATACCGTAACAATCTGCGAGGGCAACGACTTACTACGTTTACTAACATTTCGTATTTTCGCTGAATTTTAGACATCTCAATCATTCCTGCAATGAGTGTGCTTTGAATGTAGAATTACTACCTGTTAATGAATTTCTCAAGCAGGGAATGATGCGTTTTCAGCGCCTCATAAAATTGCTTCAATTCACCAATGCCGATAATGGTTATGGCTTCGATTATCTCATGAAAGGAACCGCTCAGGCGTTTTCCGGCAAAACGGGTATCGCGTTCATCGGCAATCACCAGAAACGGGCGCGAGCGTTGTGTGTCGTAAGCGTGTTTTAATCGTGTCAGGGCGCTGTCTACACTGCCGGAAATCTGCACTTCAAAGACGTGGCTCAAACGCGGCGATGCGATGCTTTCGCGCCAGACGACATCATAATAATCAAATTCCGCTTCGGCGTGTCGTCCGAGCATCCGCCCGATTTCGATTAACATCTGCTGCGCTTCTTTGTGAGTGATTTTATGCGGCGCTGCTGTGGCGGCGGGAACATCCGGCGTCATTCGCGCTTCTTCGGTTTCAAGTCGTCGCCTGCCTCGTTGTGTCAACGTCCAGCGCGAATGCTGGCGTTGCAATTCGCCTTTGCTAACAAGCAATTTGCCTGCTTGCTGCACCATCGCCTGCCAGCGACTGCGCCCCGCTTTATTGGTCTGTTGTAAATCGTCGTTTGTCAGTTGCGGAAAGTAGACTACCAGACGGTCATAGAGAAACCGTAGCGTATCGCTGCCGCCCGTCGCCTGTAACTCTTGCAGGATGGGCAATTCGATTCTCTCAGCTTCGGGGAAAGGCATAATTCAGTAAGCAGTCGGCAGAAAGCAGTCGGCAGACGGTTTGACCTTGATTGTGGATAAAGAAATAGACAGAAAGATACCGGCTCTATTTACTCTTCACTGCCTACTGCTTTCTGCCGACTGCCTTCTGTTATCTGCGCAACGGGCGCATAAAATTCCGGTCGGCGGTCAGCGATTCTGTCCACCTCATAGGCTCCAGCGACATTGACAATTTTATTCTGATTCGCTGCTTGAATATCTATTTCAGCAAATAAAATCTCTTCTTTATCGGCGCTTGCTTCTACCACTATATCGCCGTTGCAATCTACGATTTTGCTCTGCCCAATGAAACGCCAGCCGCGCTCAATGCCGACGCGATTGACCGCTACGACGTTAAAATGATTTTCCTGCGCCCGCGCATTGAGCATAAATTTCGGCGTTCGCCACGCGCCTTCGGGCCAATTCGTCGGTACTACGAACAGTTCCGCGCCCAGCAGTTTCAAGGCTCGCGGCGCTTCGGGAAAGTTGATGTCATAACAGATATTCATGCCGATTCGTCCAAGTGTCGTATCGAAGACATGAAAAGGTCTGTCACCCGGCGTTAAGAAGCGGTCAACACCGAGAAACGGCAGATGGACTTTGCGATAGGTTCCTGAAGTTCCGTCAGGGGTAATGAGCATTGCGGCGTTGAAATAATTGTCGCCGTCCTCTTCAATAAAACCGACGATAGCGTGAACGCCGGTGTCGCTGCACACCGGCGCGATTGCCTGAGCCGATTCGCCGTCAATCGCTTCGGCAAACGGTTTAGCTTCTTCCAGTGAATTGAAGCAATAGCCGGTCAAGACGCATTCAGGAAAGATGACCAATTGCGCCCCTTGCTCTGCGGTAGTTTTGATTTGCTCAAGGATACGATTTCGATTAGCCGCAACCTGACCGATTTCCACATCCATCTGCACCGCAGCGATCTTCGTCTTTGCCATAATCAGCAACTCACTTTTTACCTTTTACTTTTGCCTTTTACCTTCTTACTTTTTACTTAAATTTGTGGCGGAGGCGTGTGGGAATCGAACCCACCCAAGCCATCTCTCGATGACTCGCTAACGGGTTTGAAGCCCGCGAGAACCACCAGGCTCCCTGCACCTCCGTTGCCCTTCAAAGTAGCAAGTGAAAGCGACAAGACGCAAGCGGAAAAGCAGTATCCGTTCACATATAAACGAGGTTTGGATCATTGTTGGAAGGTGTCTGAAGAAAGAAACTTATCTTGAACCACGAAGAACACGAAGGACACGAAGAAAAGAATAGAAACCTCTTACATTGTTGAGGGGCATTGGCAGACATAACATCCACCAAAAAAACCCTTCGTGTCCTTCGTGGTTTAACTTTCTTCCTGCCGTCGTACTAGAAGGTTGATTGTGTAATTCCTCCAAGCCGATGTCTCGTTTACTCCGCCGCTTGCCAGATATACTTTGCCCCGCTGTAGTAAAGAAATCCCGGCTTGCCGTCAAGCGATCCTCTAATGACATCGCCTCTCAAGAGGAGTCGTTGTTTTGCTGACTTCGTATTATTGAGATATTCTTGCGCGGTTTGGCGTGACAGGTTTTTGCCCACCGCATTTTTTAGCAGATAGGTCTGAATTGCCTGCGGATTGCGCCAGCCGTCCTGCCCGTAGCCATGAACTACGACAAGCAAGCTATCCGTCAATTCAACTTGTACGGGCGGCGGCGCAGGCGGAAATGGCTGCACCGCTTTCGTCGGGTCAAGCAATGGTATCTGCTGCGGGTCTTCTAAAATCCAGTTGGCAACCTCGCTGTTGATGGCGGCAAGTTTTCCTGCTGCTGGTCTGGCAATGATAGCGATGTCCTGGAAACCATCGCCATTAAAGTCGCCGACAATACAAGAGGAGGATTCTACCGTCAGAGCATCGCCGTACAGTCGTTTCACCACTTCTTGCACCTCTGCCGGCTGCGGCGGCGGCAGCACTACTTTTGCATCAATGCCTGGCTGTTCGGCGGGCGGTAGTAGCGGTTGTGATAACTCGGCGGGCGCTTCGGGCGCGGTTTTTTCCGACTTGGCGCAACCACACAAGGATAGCAAGGCAAAGATGAGAACGAAGCTGGAAAGAAGGCTTGTCCGGTTTTTCAACATCCTATTTGCGCTCCTCTTTCAAGGATTAGGGGCGAAGCATCCTTTACGGTAAGGACAAGGATGCTTCGGTTTCTACAGGTTATCTCTTCGGGGCAGAGATTGGTTTCACAGAGAGTTAAGGAATCTGATTAACTGATTCTTCTGATTGTTGCTAAGCGAGTTGTAGTTTGCGATAACGCCGCTCGCCTCGCCCGCGTGTCGCAAAATGGCTTCATTGCGATTCAATGTGTCGCCATCATGCATCAGACGGGCGCGGGTGCGGACTCCCCAGAGCGGCGGCGTTCGCACTTTGTTTCTGGTTGATTGCCCGCCGTTCTGTACGATGCCGTCGCCAGTGCCGACATCGTGCAATAGAAAGTCGCTGAACGGATGAATCACTTTATTGCCAAGTGTCGCCGGAACGGTGAAGTCGCCGCCATTGATGACTGTGCCAACGGCTGCGGTGGTGATATTGCGAACGTGACAGATGGCGCAGCCAATCTGATTGAAAAGATTGGAACCGGCAACGACGTCAGGGTTGTTCACATCTGCGCCACGCGGCGGGGCTTTCGTGGCACGTATGAATGCCGCAAAGAGGCGAATATCATCATCCGGGTCTTCGCCGGTTGGCGCGGGGTCCGGCACCGGGTCAAAGGCGGCAACCGAATTGCCGTTTGAGGTATTTTCCACCAGATTAAAGCGGTTGGTGATGCCCATTTCGTTCAGATAGGCGTCGCTGGAAAATGACACCAGACTGGCGTGTTGATTCTTCCAGCCGAAACGCCCGGTGCGCGGCGCGTTATTGGCTTCCAGCACCGGAACCTGAATGAGTTGCCCGCGCATATTGGCGGGTTGATTGTTGGCGATGGCGGCGAGTGTGTTGCTGTTAATGCACTCAACGAAACCATCGCCTAAAAGATTGAGGGAGGTGCGGAAGGTTCGCACTTCATTACCGCCGAGAACGCGCTCTTGAATCGAAGCGTCAACAGCGCGGTCATTGATGAGCGAACCGCCGGGGTGGTCAATAAAGATAGAGCCATTGAAATGTCCGGCTCTCAGTTCGGTGATTTGACTAATGCCGCCGGTCACGGGATTCTGGTGACATTCGCCGCAGCCTTGCGCGTTGTAGCAAGGTCCGAGACCTTCGTCTATCTGTTCTATTTCCTCAAATATCTCTTTGAGGGTGTCAAACTCTGCCTGAGTAACAAACCCATTGGTTTGATTGTCAAATCCCGTCGGCGCTTCTGTAGCCGCCTGACTTTGAACGGGATGCGATGATAAGACGGAAAGCGCAAACATCATAAGAAATGTTGCAAAAACAAAGATTTTCAGGGATTTCATCTTTGGGGTTTCCTCCTTGGGTCGTTATGAAGAAGGGGGTGAGGCGTCCTCTTCGGGTCAATGGGTGATGTGATAAACAACTGCCAATAGCCGTAGAAGGTCAATAGGCTCTGTTTGGAACCCGACTGATCCCTTCTCGGTATATCGTTAGTTATTCAAACAGTGCGCGATAATCCAGACTTCGAGAGAGAGTGGTTGAGGAATGAATTTAAGGAAACATCTGATTGCCTGATGTCTCGTGGTTATTTTCGATTATCCAGCACTACCGTAAAGATTTAATGTGACACAAAACACGAATAAGCGAACTTCTCACAGCGCGACGCCGAAGAAGTAGGGCAGACACGGAAAGGTATCCTACTCCTGTTGAAAAAAATGTTCAATACTTTTGCAAGCCAGGTTACAGAAAAAAGCAACAAAAGTTCTGCGCTGTCAAAGGGCAAAATAGCCCTCAGCTTTGTACGGCTTTCTCTTTAGGGTAATCTTGCCCCGACGAGAGCATTGCCACAGGAGTTATATGACGGGCGCTTCTTGTGCGATAATTACCGGCAACTCAATTATGATTGTTTCAATCGGCGTGGACATTGTAGAGATTGACCGTATTGCCGAGCGAGTGGCGGCAGTGGAGAGTCGTTTTCGCAAGCGTATCTTCACCGCCGGCGAGATTGCTTATTGCGAAAGCCGTGCTGCAAAAGCAGCAAGTTACGCGGCGCGATTTGCCGCCAAAGAAGCAACGATGAAGGCGCTCGGCACGGGCTGGGCGGCAGGCGTCGGCTGGCAGGATATTGAAGTCGTCAATGATGCGGCGGGAGCGCCATCATTAAAGCTAATCGGACGCGCTCTTGAACGCTTTCAGGCTATCGGCGCACGACGGGCTTTCCTTTCGCTTTCTCACTCAAAAGATGCAGCTATCGCACAGGTCATCTTTGAAGATTGAGTTCTTCAAGATGTATAGAATTCAGAAAGACAGAAGTTTGAACCACGAAGTCCTTCTTGCGGCGGGCATCACAACCACCTATAAAAATGGTTGACAGCGCCGGTATTCTATCTGCTCTTTCGATCACGGTTTGTCGCAAGGCTTCTGCGATTTTTAATAGTTATACAATGGCAATAGAGAGCAGTCGCGCTACGCCATGTGACAATCGGAAAGAGCAAATAGCATCCATAAAAAGAAGGCGCTAATTGCAAGGAAGAATGAGGCAACCAGCCAATTCCGCGAAACTTATTGTCTGAGAAGAAGGGTATTACCCCGACTATAAAGAAGAGCAGGAAGAGCCATTGCATGATGAGATTGTAAAAATCTATGCTGATAGTAATGGCAGTAGAGCCAACAAGGTCATACATTGATGCCGTGTTTTCTGTCATAGCAAAAATCTCTTTATATTCTTCGGCTGATTTTGATGCTGGCGGATGTAAGATAAAGCGGTATCCGGCAAAGCATTGACGTGATAGAACATGAAAATGGTAACGCCAAGGCGGAAATATCAGCGTCAATAAGATTAGGCATATTCCGATTAGCCTGATTCTCTTTTGCGTTCGATTCACTCAATGCGTCAACGCCGCCACTTTTTATTTGTTCCACAGACTGCCGAAGCCTTTACGACAACAACAATTCCAGATCGTCGCGTCCGAGACTGCGAATCAGGCTGTTATCGGCGTTGATAATGGCGTCAGCGAGTTCGCGTTTGCTGTTCTGTAATTGCAGAACTTTTTCCTCTACGGTATCGCGGGCGATTAGGCGGTAGGCAAAAACTTTTTGCGTTTGTCCGATGCGATGAGCGCGGTCTATGGCTTGCGCTTCGACTGCCGGATTCCACCACGGGTCGAGCAGGAAAACATATTCGGCGGCGGTCAGGTTCAATCCCAAACCGCCCGCTTTCAGACTAATCAGAAATAGTTTGCAATTCGCGTCGGTCTGGAATCGCTCGACCCGTTCGGCGCGGTTGCGGGTGCGCCCGTCGAGATATTCGTAAGTGATGCCTTCTTTATCGAGGCGATTTTTGACGATAGCAAGAAAGCTGGTGAACTGCGAAAAGACCAGTGTTTTATGCCCTTCGTCGTGCAGATCCGCAAGTTGGTCTATGAGTAAATCAAGTTTGGCGCTCGGCTCAATGGTGCGCTTTTTATCAATCAGACCGGGATGACAGGCGGCTTGTCTGAGACGCAAGAGGGCTTCGAGTACCTGGATTTTCGATTTCTGAATGCCGATGGTGTCAACCAGTCCTAAGAGCGATTGGCGGTAATGGTCGCGCAGTTCGTCATAGAGTTTGCGTTGTTTGGTATCGAGTTCGCAGTAGATGGTCTGTTCGAGTTTTTCCGGCAAATCTTTGGCGACCTGCGCTTTGGTGCGTCGCAGAATGAACGGGCGCAAGCCTTTTGCCAATAGTTCCCGCGTCTCTTCGTCTACGGTTTTGCCGCCCGCGCCACTTAATTTGAATACCGAGGCGCTGCCGAGCAGACCGGGGTTTAAGAACTCAAAGAGGCTCCACAATTCGCCCAAATGATTTTCAATTGGCGTGCCGCTCATCGCCAGCCGGTAATCGCCGCGCAACAGGCGCACCGCTTTTGCCTGTTCAGTGGCGGCATTTTTGATGGCTTGCGATTCGTCAAGGATGACGTAATCGAACTGGAAATCCTTAAACTGAATGACATCGTTTCTCAGTGTGCCATAGGTGGTAATCACGAGGTCATATTCGTCAAAATGTTCGACGCTGGTTTTACGCCGCAAGCTGCCGGTGTGGTCGAGGATGCGAAGTTTCGGCGTAAAGCGCGAGGCTTCCGCCTTCCAGTTAAAGACCAGTGATTTCGGCACCACAACAAGCGACGGCGCAGGGCGTTTCGGTAGCTCACTATGACCATTGCTCTTTGACTGCTCTTTGAGACCATTTCCGTCCAATTCGCGTTGCTGACGACGTGATTCGAGTAACGATAACACCTCAATAGTATTGTGGCAGAGGATGTTGTCAGCAACGAAATTATGGTGGTCTTCAACCTCGAAATCGTAGACCCAGCCATCGTAATCAACTTCTTCAATCGCCTTGATTTTGCAGTAGAACACTTCCTGATTCAGCAGATGTTGGAGCTGTTCTTTTGTGGCGGTGAGCAGGTTTTTATCTAGGGCTTCGTCAGCGGTCAGCGTTTGTGCTGTCCACTTCGATTTTTTCAATTGTCGGTATTGTTCTTCTGCTTGGCCTTGCCAGATGAGTTTGCCGGGAACACCGATGTAATCACCCGTCTGCAAGTCATTTGTCCAGCCTCTGTCGGTCAATAATTTATGCCTGCGGGTGACGGTAATGCGGCTGCCATCTTCAAGCCGGATTGTCCGCATCTTCTCTTTGACCTTCTGGCGATAGAGTCTGCGGACGTTTGCCTGAACCATTCTGCCGGTTGTTTGGTTTATCGAATTGACCAACAGCGTCTCAATAGGCTCTGACCAGTAGCCTTCACCGTCAAATTCCGTTGCGCCGGAAAATCGTCTCCATACCTCTTCGGCGGGCAGCAATTGACCGTTAATGGCAATCAGCGAATCGGCGCTCAAGCACTTGCCGAGTCCCATATCATCTGCGAGACAGCCGCCGAAGCCGAACTTTTGCAGGAAGTGGAGCCAGCCTAGACCCTCGCGCTGATATTCGCGCAATGTGCCGACGAAACCTTCCGGCGAGTCAAGCGCCGCGATGCCGTCAAAGTTTCGCAACTCTTCGCGGGCATGAACGAAGCCTTCATCGAAACTGGCTTCCGGTTGCGTGGCAAGCAGGGCATCTAAAAGCCCCGCCTGAGAACGACGAAAGCGCATACCGCCGTCTTCGGTTTCACCGAGACCGGCGAGCATTTCATACTTCTTCAACCATTCTTCGGGCAATAGCCCGAATGTGCCGTCATCGAGCAGCACGGTATTTTCGCCGCGTTTCAATGCCTCAAGCAGTTTCGGCAGTTGCGCCGTGACGCCGCCAAAATCCATATTACCGCTAACACCAAACCAGTCAATGCCTGACGAAACATGGATATTGAAATTGCCTGCCTGCCGGTAGAGTTTGCCTTCGGCTTCGACGCGCCAGCCTTCCGCAACCAGAGATTTAACAATCTTCGGCAAGCGTTTCGCCTGTAATTCCAGCTTATGCCCTTGATAGTAAGAGTAGGTCAATTTGACGCCGAGTTGGTCGAGACGAGCGGCTGCCTCGCGTTCAAACTGTTCATCGCGCAAAAGGTAGCGCCGCTCTGCCGCCTGAAAGATGCCGCGCTGCGTCTGTCGCTGCTCGATGATTGCGCCGTCATAGTCGAATGCCACTTCGGCTGTCAGTTTATCGTTACTCCAATAACCATAAGTCGGCTTGGGCGCTCTTTTGAATTTGATAATCGGCTGCGGCGTTATCCTGACCTCTTCGACTCGCAACTCTTCCGGCAATTCCATCGGCGGCAACTTCGGCATTGAAAGCAACTTGTCGAGCAGTTCATCGCGCTGGCTTTTATGAATCGTCAATGCGCCTTCTTTTCGGAAGAGCAAGACCCAGGCAAATGCGCCGCCATCATCAAATCGCGCCACCCGGTCGCGGAAGAATGCCAAGCCGCCGGAAACCACCAGCGCCGGTTCGCTGATGCGGCGGCGTTCGTCGCCGCGCCGCAGCGAACTGGTCAAGAGATAATTTTCGCCAGTGTCGTCAGGTTGGATTTCGACCCAGAATTGCCAGCTTTCATCATCATCCCAGCGCAAGGCTTCCGGCTCAATGATGGGCGTTTGCGGATAGGTCGCCGGTTGTTCAAGTTTCAGGTGACAGCGCCCAGTGCTGCACATAATCGGCAGCAAGATTTGTTCAAGTGGGTGTTCGAGTTTGAAGCGGCTGGATGAATTGTAATAGCCATAGCCGTAGGAGTCCTGTTGCTGTGCGCCGATGAGTAAAGCGACGATGCGCTTATCTGCCGCGTCGCTCATCTTATGCAACATATCCTTCGTCAAACCGAGCTTTTGCAGCTTGCTCCATTCGCCGTTCTTCTTCAAATCGCGGTAAAGAACTTCAACCGTTAAACCTTGCCGGTTGAGCGTCTCCGGTATGTCAATGGCGTAGAGAACTTCGCGCCCCGCTTTCCAATCGTCGCGCCCTTGAGCGAGACCCTGCGACATGGTTTGATTCAAGCCGTCGAGTTGTCTTTTCCAGACGGTCGGCATTTGTGGTTGCGGGGCGACGGCGGCGCTCTTTTTCAAGGGTTGCATCTGCCCGGATTGAAAGCGTTGCAAGACCTTTTCGACGCGGGCGCGTTTGTTGTCATAAGTGTCGTCTTCGTCCTCATAATAATCCTCATAGAAATCATCGTCCTCGTCGTCTACGTCCGCCATCACAAGTTGACTGACTTCGCGGCTCGCTTCGTAGAGATAGCCTTGCGCTTCGGCGGCAAGCATGGTCGCCCACAGGTGTTTGCAGTAATCCTCATCGAAATACGGGCAGGTGCAGGAAACCTCAAATTCTTTGCCCTTAACTTTGAAGCTGACGTTGTAGTTGTCGCTGCCGCTGACTTTGGCTTCCAGATGTTTATGGTCGGCTTGGGTAATTTTAACGAGGCGGCTGCGGAAATAGTCCTGTCCACGAGAACGAACCGCACTGGTGAAGTAACGAGAAAATTTGCCGGTAAGAGACATCAAACGAAAAATTCTATCACAACTTTATTCAAACTGCTTTTTGAAATCGAGGAATTGTTGTTGCAGTTCGGCAAGGTCACGGCGCAAATTCGTGACCTCTTCTTCGAGACGGCTCACCCGCTCATCATCAACGCGAGAGCGCGACGATGATTCACGCGGCGCGGCTTCTTCATAATCAACCGTCACTTCGCCCGCCAGCAGATGGGCATAACGCGACTCTTTCGTGCCTGCCTGTCGCGGCAATTTAACGATGAGCGGCTTTCTGTCGCGGTCTGTGAGGCTTTGCAAGGTCTCTTCAACTTCATCAAGGCTGCTGAAGTTAAAGAGCGAGGCAGCGCGACTGCGAAGCTCGCCCGGCGTCTGCGCTCCTCTGAGCATCAGCAGACACATGACGACCATCTCTTTGCGGTCAACTTCAAAAGGCTTTTCAAAGACGTGACCATATTTGAGGACTCGACTATCTACGCCTTTGAATGACCAGGCAAGATTCTTTTCACGCAAGCTGTCGAGCGCCCGCATCACAGTCTGTTCATCGTAAGAGACAACCGGATTGCGACTCGATTTCTGATTGCAGGCATTGACCAGCGCATTCAGCGACAGTGGGTAGTAGTCCGGCAAGGTTATCTGTTTTTCAATCAGACAGCCGAGAACGCGAATTTCAACTTCATTGAGTAGTGCATCCATAGGATTATTGCCATTAAAAACTGAGATTTTAACAGGCGCATTGATTTGGCTCAAACCGCGAAAAGGGAATAAAATTGAGATGGATGACATTATATAGATGTGGCAAAAGGAAAAAGAAATTGAACCACGAAGAAAAGAGTCTGGCGAGTCCAGGGAGTAAAGGGATCGCGTCATTGTCCATTGTCAATTATCCATTGTTGTTCGATGGTTCTTGTGTGGTTCCAATGCGGATGCAGTCGCAAGGTAGTTACTTCAATCAACAATGGACAATGCTGCTACTCTTAGGACTCTCTAAACTCTCCAAACTCTCAGGACTCTCTTCGTGAACTTCGTGGTTCAAGAATCAATGAGGTGATGATGAAAGTACGAATGACAATTTTTCTGACTTTATGCGCCCTTATTGTGGCGTTCTTTATTCTTATCAAACGCGAAGCCGAAGCGCGTGCCGAAGCTGCTTTTACGAAAGAGATGGAAGAATTGAAGAGTTCCGCGCCTGAACCGACAGGCGAGCGCGTCCCGGTTCTCGTCGAGTTGTTCACTTCAGAAGGTTGTTCGAGTTGTCCGCCTGCCGATGCCCTGTTGATGCAATTGGATCAGGCACAACCAATTGCCGGGGCGGAAGTTATCGCCTTGAGCGAGCATGTGGACTACTGGAATTATCTCGGCTGGGCTGACCCGTATTCGTCACGCATTTTCAGCCAACGGCAGGAAAATTATTCCAACGCTTTCGGCGGCGATAAGCTCTACACGCCGCAAATGGTCGTAGACGGGCAGCGAGAGTTTGTCGGCAGCCGCGTCGGAGAAGCAAAAGAAGCGATTGCCAAAGCCGCTAAAACCGCAAAAGCAACGGTTAGGATTACTCCGATGCAGCAAGGGGCAGAAGACCTAAGCATCAAGGTTGAGGTTGAAAATCTGCCGAATGTCTCCGGCAATGGCAAGGCGGATGTAATCCTGGCGGTTACGGAAAACAATCTCAGTTCCACTGTGTCACGCGGCGAAAATTCCGGGCGTAAACTCCAACACGCGGCGGTAACGCGCTGGCTCAATACGATTGCTAATGTGGCGACGAGCGACAAAACATTTTCAACAACTTACAGTGTAAAGATTGATAAAAACTGGAAGCGCGATAATCTGAAAGTAGTGGCGTTCGTTCAGGAGCGTTCGAGCCGTCGCATCATTGGAGCCGGTGCGATAAAATTAAATTGGTTAGGGTAAGAGTAGAAAACGCAGCAAATCTGCAAGAGATGGCTTTGCGTAGTCATTATTTTGATTGGAAAAGCTTATGTTAGTGAAGAAAGCGGATGAGATAAAGAGCAGCGAAATCACTGATGAGAACCTGGTGCTGAACCGGCGCAATTTCATACGCGGCGCAATACTGACGGCGACGACATTGGGAACCGGCTGGCTCTATCGCAGCCTCACTTCCTCAGGCAAGCAACCATTACAGACAACGCAGACCATTGACAATATCGAAGCGCCCGCGCCGGGAACCGCCACGCTGCTGCCCACCGATACGCCTACGTCATTTCAGGACATCACCAATTACAACAACTTTTACGAATTTTCTACCGAGAAAGAAGCTGTCGCCTATGTCGCTAAAGACTTCGTTTCGCGCCCCTGGACAGTGACGGTTGAAGGCTTGTGCCGCAAACCAAAGACCTACGACATAGACGAATTGGAACGACTGTGGAAACCGGAAGAGCGCATCTATCGCCATCGTTGCGTGGAAGCGTGGTCAATGGTCATCCCTTGGGTCGGCTTTCCGTTGGCGAATCTGTTGAAAGATGTCGAACCGCTTTCCAATGCCAACTATGTTGAATTCATCACTGTTGTTGACCCGAAACAGATGCGGAATCAACGCCGCAGCGATGTGTTGGATTGGCCCTACAGGGAAGGCTTGCGAATGGATGAAGCCTTGCACCCGTTGACGATTCTTTCGACAGGGCTTTACGGCAAAACCTTATTGCCGCAAAACGGCGCACCGATTCGTTTGGTCGTGCCATGGAAATACGGCTTCAAAGGCGCAAAATCCATCGTCTCGATTCGCCTTGTCGAAGAGCAGCCGCGAACCACGTGGAGCGATGCCAACTCCCGCGAGTATGGCTTTTATTCAAACGTCAATCCGAATGTCAACCACCCGCGCTGGAGTCAGGCAACGGAGCGACGCATCGGCGAATTCGGCAGACGCGATACCCTGATGTTCAACGGTTACGCCGAGCAGGTGGCGCATCTATATGCGGGCATGGATTTGCGAAAGAGTTATTAGTCCGTAGTGCTTAGTTTGTCGCTTCTGTTTTGTCGTTCTTTTACAAAATAGATGCTCGTGAGTATGGCTACCGAATAACGACCATCAACTACGGACTAAGCACTACGGACTACGGACTACGAAGTTATGAAAGAAGAAACCGGCTTCATCAAATTTGTTATCTTCGTCAATAGCCTTGTGCCGCTCGCGTTGCTTGGCTATGACGCTTATTATCACCGACTGGGCGCAAATCCGCTGGAATTTTTTACGCATACGACCGGCACATTGACACTGGTTTTTCTGTTGATTTCGCTTGCCGTGACCCCACTTAGAAAAGTTTTAGGATTGCCATGGATGATAAAGTTCCGGCGGATGCTTGGGCTATTCGCTTTCTTTTATGGCTTTCTACATTTGCTGGCGTACTTCTGGTTCGATAAATCTTTCAATCTTTCTGCCGCCACCTCTGACATCTTGCAACGCCCGTTTATCGCTGTCGGGATGCTCGCATTTTTCCTGCTGGTTCCGCTTGCTATCACTTCGACCAATGCCATGATTAAACGACTGGGCGGCAAGCGATGGAATCGTTTGCATCGGCTTGTTTATGTTGCTGCGATTGCCGGTGTGTTTCATTACTGGTTGCTCGTAAAGATAGATACGCGCATCCCGTTGGCTTTCGGCGCAGTATTGCTGGCGTTGCTGCTTTATCGAGTAGCGAATAAGTATCTGCCGAAGTGGACGGAACGACGACCGGCGCGCGGAGCAGTAAAAACTTCGCCGCCTGTCGAACAATGAACATTGGCGATATTTCCCAATCTATCGTATGACTGCAATGGCTATCGAAGCAGTTTGTCAGAATGGTTTGTCTGTATTGGGCTAAACCACCTCAAGAGCTTTCCGCAAAGCGGCTTTGGCGAGCAGGCGCGTCGAATCTAAAGACGGTAGCGGGCAATCATCGGTACGCACGATCAAGGGTATCTCCGTACACCCAAGCACTACAGCATCACACCCTCGCGCTTTTAGCTTATCGGTCACTTCATTAAAATAGAGGCGCGATTCTTCCAGGAAAATCCCGTTCACAAGCTCCTTGAAGATGATTTGGTTAAGCCTCTCCCGATCCGTCACATCCGGGATTTCACGCCGAATCTCATACTCCTGCAATGCCGAGGGGTAAACAGGTCCTTCCATTAGATACTTCGTTCCCAGAATCCCCAACTGCCTGAAGCCGCGCCGGTTGGCTTCTTCGGCAACAGTCCTGGCGATATGCAGCCATGGAATCGGCGAATGAGGAATGACGTACTCAAACGCCTGATGAATGGTGTTATCCGGGCAAATGGCGAAAGACGCGCCAGCCTGTGCTACCTTATGGACAGAAGCAAGTAACACTTGTGCAACCGATTTCCAGTCACCTTCAAGAAGGTAAGGCATATGCTCTGCCATAGGGATTGCGTTCATCGTGATTTCAGGATGGTTATGTTCACCCATAACCGTTAGAGCCTCAAGGCATATTGTCCGGTAGCAGAGCGCCGCGCCCTCCGCGCTACAAGCAACGATGCCAATGTGTTGAGCCATGAGTTCTAACTCCTTATTTAATCTTCGGCATATTCTTGAAGTACAGGCATCAGGGTTTATGCATGATTATCTCAACACCACGGGTAGCGAGTTCTGCTGATTATCCTTGTGTGTTCGCCGCTTTATTCATCAGCCGCACAAATTGAAAACCAAAGCCCTCTTCGATTCAATTGCCGCTGAGACAGAACACTATCTTAAATGCAATCGTGACCTTTAGCCCAATGGATCAGTATCAACTGGTTTGCCTGTTCGTAAATCAAAGCGTCTTTGAATAGCTATGGTGATTCTGTATGCCCACTCTTCTTCAGGGGCGTACAAATAATCCTTAATATTTACAACTTGCTTTAAAGTCATCCCATCAGGTATAGCAATATATCCAAATCTCTCCTCGCGTTTGACTACGCCACGTTCCACCTCTGATAAGTCAAGATATTGTATCTTCCAGGAACTATCATCTCCCCAAATACAACCGGCAACAAATCCGAAAGGGTAATAGAGCAGAGGACCGACTGGATAAATAGGCTTCTCAACGACAATACGTTTTCCTGTCTTCTTATCAAGAGGAGTCCATTTGGTAGTGCGGGCGATCAAATCATCGGCATCAGGCTCATTTACTCGGTGACTGTGGACTTTATCATCTAAGTCAATATACTCGCGCTCAATATAAGAAGGCACATAGAAATCCACTGGACAGAAGCCGTATTCGTTAGATTCTTCGCCGCCAATGTCTTTACACGAGGGTAGCGCCATAACTCTTGTTACCATGTAATTAGGCGAATATAGCGCGTAATCTTTTCCCTCTTTCTGAAAGGGATAAAAGGTCCTGAACAAGTTTGGGTAATTTCTATCGTATTCGCCAATCTGTTCTTCAGTGTCGCCTTCCACTCTGAATACACCAACCTTAATGCCATTCCAAGTGCCGGGTCTATATTCGATTTTTCCAATCACTTTTACTGAGTACATACGATTTATTAACCAGAAAAGAACACCCGAACTTCTGTATGAGTCAATAGCTCATATCAGTCGCCGCCGAGGTAGAGCGAGTATGCCATCTTTGCC
>Ga0187894_10003360_pt1 | contig 17998 bp, 8 predicted proteins | sample GBC1701081metaG_FD_136650 | JGI IMG/M metagenome (GOLD analysis project Ga0187894, IMG submission 136650) | White microbial mat communities from a lava cave in the Kipuka Kanohina Cave System on the Island of Hawaii, USA - GBC170108-1 metaG ...
CACCGATTGCAGCGGCACGATGCCGACACCCATGTCTTCTTCAACCATGCGCTTGATCGCCTGCTGGCGGCTCAGCTCCATCGCGACGCGTAGCGTCACACCGGCCTGCGCAAAAAACTGGTCGATCAAACGGCGCGTGTTGCCGCCGCGTTCGCCGAGAATCAGTCGTTCACCGGCGAGCGTGTAAGCACTGACCGTGCGTTGCTTCGCGAGTTTGTGATGCGGCGAAGCGATCGCCACGAGTTGGTCTTCGCTCAGCCGTTCGGTCTTGATGCCGCGCACGTCCACCGGAAGCGAAACGAACGCGATGTCCACTTCGCCCGCGAGAATTTGATCGACCAGCACTTCGCTGGTGCCCGAAGTGACCGAGATTTCCGCAGCCGGGTGCTGTTTGCGCAACTCTTTGAGAACCGCCGGTAGCTGCTCCGTGAGCACCATCGCGGACGCACTGCCGATGCGCAGCCGTCCTCGTTCGGCGCCGGCCAGCTCCGCAATCTCGTCCAGCGCCGCGTCGTGCTCGCGCAGGATATGCCGCGCGCGCCGCAGCAATTGTTCGCCTGCTTCGGTCAAAATCACGTGACGCGGCGCCCGGACAAACACGCGCGCGCCGATTTCAGACTCCAGTTGTCTGATCTGCATGCTGATGGCGGCCTGGGTCACGTGCACGCGCAACGCTCCCGCCGTAAAAGTCCCCGTTTCCGCAATGGCTACGAAAGCCCTTAGTTGTCGAATTTCCACGGCAGACTCCACATATCAAGATGGATTATTGGAATAATAAAATCTTTTAGTTTGGATTATAAATCACTGGCTCCTAGAATAGTCGAAAATGTTTCAGGTGTTTTCTGGTCCAGCCGAACCCCGATTGTGAGCACAGACCGACGCACAGCAGATCTCTCTCCAGCCAGACGCTTGCACACGCAAAATTCGGTCGTGGGTGTCGACGGCGGCGGCACTAAAACCGAAGCTGTGATTATGGATGCCCAGCAACGGGTGATCGGCGAGGGTCTCGCTGGTCCATCGAATCCGTTGCGCGTGGGCATTGCCGGCGCCGCGGCGGCGGTGCGCGAGGCCATCGATAGTGCGTGTGCTGCGGCGAAACTCCGGCGCGGAGATCTGATCGCCGCGCAAATCGGACTGGCGGGCGCGAGGCGGCGCGAGCTGCGCGAACGCATGCGCGAGACACTCATGCCCCTCGGTATCGGCGAAATCGAAGTGGTGACTGACGCAAACATCGCCTTGCATGGCGCGACTGACGGCGCGCCCGGACTGGTCGTGATCGCCGGCACTGGATCGATCTGCTGCGGCATCAACGCGCGGCGCAGAACTTTTTGCGCCGGTGGCTGGGGACCGATCGCGGGCGATGAAGGTGGTGGCGCGTGGCTCGCGCGCCGTGCGTTGCGCGCCGTGGCGTATGCTTCCGATGGCCGTGGTCCAAAAACGCTTTTGACCGAGCTGGCCGCGACCTACTTTCACGTCACCGACGTGGACGATCTGACAACAGCGATCTACGCGCCCACGATCACCAACGAACGACTCGCCGGTTTTGGCCGTGACGTGGTCGATGCGGCAAAACGAAGAGATCCGGTGGCCTTGCAGATCGTGGCTGATGGCGGTACCGAGCTCGGCCTGGCCGCAGTTGCCGTGATTCGTCACTTGCAGATGGAACGAGAGCGTTTTCAGGTCGCGTACGTTGGCGGTGTGTTTCGTTCGGCCGGCGATCTGATGCTCGAGCCGCTCCGTGCCGAGGTGCGCAAGGCCGCACCGCGCGCATATTTTGAGCCGCCGCACTTCGCTCCGGCCGTCGCTGCCGCTAGAATGGCGCGGGAACGCATCAATCATGTGGCTCTCGCAGTTTGATAGCCACAAAGAACCACAAAAGGCACAAACCTGTTGACAGATCCTTTGTGCTTCTTGTGCCTCTTGGTGGCCCACGTACTTTTGAGGCAAAGCCTGGATGAGGAATGAAAGCGGCGGCACGCTTCCGATCACCGAACAGGAAAATCCACGTTCACAGCATCTAAGTTCTCAATCGTCGCGCGAGATCGTGGAGCTGATGAATGCCGAAGATGCGACTGTCGCGGCGGCGGTGAAGCTTGTTCTGGACGACGTTGCGAAAGTGGTTGATGAAACTGTCGCGCGGCTGCGCGCCGGAGGAAAGCTCTACTACGTAGGCACCGGCACGTCGGGACGACTGGGCGTGCTCGATGCGTCGGAATGTCCGCCGACGTTTGGTGTGTCGCCCGAGTTGGTCCAGGGTGTGATTGCCGGCGGTTACGATGCGTGTTACCGCGCGGTCGAAGCCTCGGAGGACGACGAGAAAGCGGGCGAGACTGATCTGCAGCAACGGGATATAACGGATAAGGACGTTGTGGTGGGTATTGCGGCTTCTGGAAAGACGCCATACACCGTCGGAGCGGTGAAATATGCGCGGTCAATTGGCGCACTCACAGTTGCCTTGGCGTGCGTTCCCGATTCACCGATTACCCGCGCGGCTGAGTTGAGCATCGTTCCTGTCGTTGGACCAGAAGTGTTGACCGGGTCAAGCCGGCTCAAGGCCGGAACAGCGCAGAAGATGGTCCTGAACATGATCTCGACTGCGACCATGGTTGCTCTCGGATATGTCAGCGGCAACCGCATGTCCAACCTGCAGGCGCGCAACGTCAAACTGCGTGACCGCGCCGTGCGCATCGTGATGGCCGAAACAGGACGGGACCACGACGAGGCGGCAGCGGCGCTCGAGGCGTCCGGTTGGAAGATTCCGGAGGCAGTGCAGCGACTCAAATCTTCATAGATGAAAGCTCTCGATCTCATCATCATCTTCGGCTACCTGATCGGGATAGTCCTGTTTGGCACCTGGTTCGGACGCAAGCAGAAGACGACCAGCGACTACTTTCTCGGCGATCGATCCGTGCCGTGGTGGGCTGTTGCATTCTCGATCGTCGCTACCGAAACCTCGACGATCACTTTCATCTCCGTGCCGGGAATCGCCTTCGCGCGCGGCGGTAATTTCCAGTTTCTTCAACTCGTCTTCGGCTATCTGCTCGGACGTATCGTCATTTCCATACTTTTCATTCCGTCTTACTTCCGCGGCGAACTGCTGACCGTCTATCAGCTTCTCGATCGGCGCTTTGGCGGCAAGATCAAGATGCTGGCGGCGTCGCTCTTTGTCGTGATGCGCAACATCGCCGATGGCATCCGGCTTTTGCTGACCGCAATCGTGCTGGCGGCGGTCTATGCCTCGTTTCAACCGGACGCGAGCCCCGAAACGATCGCCGTCGCGACCGTCGTTTCAATCGTCGTGATCGGACTGGCGATGATCATCTTCACTTACTTCGGCGGCATGGAAGCCGTGATTTGGGTCGAGGTGGTGCAACTCGGGATCTACATTGCGGGCGCGATCGCTGCCGCGATAGTGCTGATCAACTCTATTGAGGGGGGACTAGGGGGCGCCACCGCGCTCGCGAATCAGTTCGGCAAGTTTTCAGTATTCGACTTCACTTTTGATTACACGAAAACCTACACATTCTGGTCGGGACTGATCGGTGGTTGTTTCCTAACGATGAGCACGCACGGCACGGATCAGTATCTCGTCCAACGTTACCTTTGCACCGACCGTCCGCGACACGCCACCATCGCTTTGCTTACAAGCGGCGCGATCGTGCTGGCCCAGTTCATCGGGTTTTTATTTATCGGTGTTCTTCTTTTCGCGTTCTACTATCCGGATACGGCTCAGTTCACGAGCGGCGACCGTGTGTTTCCCGACTTCATTACCAAGCACATGCCGAGTGGCCTTTCGGGTCTGGTAGTGGCGGCGATCTTTGCGGCGGCAATGTCGTCGTCGCTCAACTCGATCGCGGCTACGGCAGTGAACGATCTTTACAAGCCGTTTCGTCCGGCGCGAAGCGACCAGCACTATCTGAAAGTCTCGCATGTGCTGACGCTGATCTGGGGTTTGGTACAGATCGGCGTGGCGTTGGGTGTTCGTAATCAACCGGGATCGGCACTCAGTAAGGCGCTCTCGATTGCTTCGCTGATTAATGGACCAATACTCGGCGTGTTTCTGGTCGGCACTTTCTTGCGTCGCGTCAGTCAACCGCCCGCGCTGATCGGCATGCTCGTTAGCTGCGGTGTGATGCTTTACGTTTTCCTTGTGCACAAGGAGATCGCGTGGACGTGGTACGTGTTCATTGGCAGCTTGATTACTTTTGTGGTGGCGTGGCTCGCGAGTTTTGCCTTTCGGCCCGCACCTGCCGAGATGCGCGATGAATTATCGCCGGCAGTTGCTACTGAAGATTAGATCGGATGTCTCTGTGCCCCTGTGGTGATTACCACAAGACACAGAGACACAAAGAGAACAGAGGGAAACTGGAATGACGTTTAGACTGAATCGTTATCTTTCAACGGTGCTGGTGCTGCTCATGCTGGCGCTGGCGGCGTTACCGGTGCGGCCGCAGGATGGAGCGCTAACAAAGGCGCCGAAGGTCGTTGCGTTCAAACGTCAACCGTCAGCGGCCGCGTTGAAGTGGGCCAACGAAGAATTGCGCCGCATGTCGTTGGAAGAGAAGGTTGGTCAGTTGATCTCGGTGGGCATCAACGCCACCTTTCTCAACCAGGAATCCGACGCGTATCGCACGCTGAAGCATCACATCGAAGACAACAAGGTCGGCGGCCTCATTCTTTTTCGCGGCCCGGTTTACGAATCCGTGATCCTCGTCAACCGCATGCAGCAGTTGGCTAAATACCCGCTTTTAATCTCCGCGGACCTCGAAGCCGGCGCCGGAATGCGTTTCGACGACACCGTGAATTTTCCGTGGAACATGGCTGTCGCCGCGACCGGCAATCCCGATTACGCGCGACGCCAGGGTGAGATCACCGCGCGTGAAGCGCGCGCCCTCGGCATCCATCAGATCTTCGCACCGGTTGTCGACGTCAATAACAACGCTGCGAATCCGGTGATTAACGTTCGTTCTTACGGCGAAGACCCGGCTGACGTGGCACGCTTTGCGGCAGCGTTTACCGAAGGCGCACAGGCAGCGGGAGCGATCGCCACGGCCAAACACTTTCCCGGCCATGGCGACACCGCCGTCGATTCACACCGCGGACTGCCGGAGATTAACGTCAGCCGCGATCGTCTCAACAACGTCGAGTTTGTTCCGTTTCAAGCTTCGGTAAACGCAGGCGTGGGCGCGGTGATGGTAGGCCACATCGCCTTGCCGCAGATCGACGCCACCACGATCAAGCCGTTACCGCGTAACGTCAAGGGAAAACCGATCGACACGGATGAAGCGGGCGAGATCGTAGAAGACAAAGCAACGATGCCCGCGACGTTGTCGCCGGTGATGGGCAACATTCTGCGAAACGATCTGAAGTTTCCCGGATTGATCGTCACCGATGCCCTCAGCATGAGTGGATTGACGATCTATTTCACTCCGGAAGAAGCGGCGGTGCGCGCGCTCGAAGCCGGCGCCGACATGCTGCTGAAGCCGGCGGATGTCGACGCCGCGTTTCGCGGCGTGCGCGAAGCGGTTAAGAGTGGACGCATTACTGAGGCGCGCGTGGAAGAATCGGTCCGGAAGATACTGGCCGCGAAGTATGATCTCGGACTGGCGGAACAGCGGCTCACGCCCGTCGACCAGATCGATCGCCTGGTAGGCAGCAAAGATGTGTTGAAGCTAGCCGCTGAGATTTCTGAACACGCAGTCACCCTCGTTCGTGATGACGACAAGCTCGTTCCACTGAAGGACCTGAAACCCGAGACGAAGATCTTCAACCTGGCGGTCACGAATGGCGACGACCGGATGTGGATCGCGAATCCGTTTATTGCGAAACTAAAAAGCAGCGGTTTGAAAGTTGAGACCGTAGTGCTCGACGAACGATCGAGTGAACAGGAAGTGCAAAAAGCGATCGAGCGTGCCACGTCCGCTGACTTGGTGTTTGCCTCGTTGTACGGCCGGGTGAGATCGGGTCAGGCTTCGAGCGTCGGCATACCGGAACCGGGAGCTCGCGCCTTGGCCGGTGTGATTACGGCGAAGAAGCCAATTGTCGGAATCAGTTTCGGCAATCCATACCTGCTGCAGAGTTTTCCGGGTTTGCGAACTTACATGGTTGCCTACGGCGACATGCCCAGCTTGCAGCAGGCCGTTGCGCGAGCGTTGGTGGGCGAGATCGACATCACCGGCAAGCTGCCGATCTCTTTGCCGGGTCTGTATCCGCGCGGAACCGGAATTCAAGTGAAAGCGACCAAGTAGATGCTGCGACTTGTACTGATCGTACTGTTAGTTGCGCAACCGGCGCTGGCGCAACTTCGACTCGCAAAACCGGAAACAGAATCTGTTTCTTCCGGGGCGCTGGCCCGGATGGATTCCGTGATCAACGACGAGATCGGCAAACGCCGTCTTCCCGGCGCCGTCGTCCTGGTGGGCCGCAAAGGCCGCATCATCTGGCAAAAGAGTTACGGCTCGCGTGGAGTTGACCCAACGCGCGAGACAATGACCACGAATACGATCTTCGATCTCGCGAGTCTCACGAAAGTCGTGGCCACTGCGACAAGCATCATGATCCTCGTCGAGCGCGGAAAAGTGCGGCTCAACGATCCGGTTTCAGTCTACATTCCCGAACTCAAAGGCGAGGGCAGGGAAAACATCACCATCGAACAACTCCTGATTCATCGCTCAGGCTACGCGCCAGATTTCGACCTGCGCGAACGTTGGGCCGGTTACGATGAGGCAATCAGGCGATTGATCAAGGAGCCGCTGCGCAATCCACCGGGCACTCGTTTCGTTTACAGCGACATCGGTTTCATCGCTCTCGGTGAAGTGGTGAAGCGCGTGAGTGGAATGCCGCTCGATCAGTTTGCAAAGCAGAACATCTTCGCACCGTTGCACATGAACGATACCGGCTTTCGTCCCGCGGTGAGCTTGCGTGCACGGATCGCGCCGACGGAAAAACGGCGCGGGCAGTTGAGTTATTTGGGAGACACGGCGACAAACATCGGCGCTGAAGGCGACGTCTGGTTGCGCGGTGAGGTGCACGATCCGACGTCGTATCGCATGAATGGCGTTGCCGGACACGCAGGACTCTTTTCGACGGCGAGGGACCTCGCCATTTACTGTCAAATGATTCTTAACGGAGGCGAATATGCAGGCATCCGTGTTCTATCTCCGTTGTCCGTGGCCGAGATGACTCGGCCGCGCCTCGTTTCAACCACCGGCGCCACGCGCGGGCTCGGTTGGGACATCAACAGCAGCTACTCCACGAATCGCGGCGAACTCTTTCCGCTTGGTTCGTTTGGTCACACGGGTTTCACCGGCACATCGATCTGGATCGATCCGTCGAGTCAGATGTTTGTCGTGTTTCTTAGTAATCGAGTGCATCCCGACGGCAAGGGTGATGTCGGACCTTTGCGCGGACGTGTTGCCTCAATCGTCGCCGGCGCAATCACCGATACGAGCGTGGCCCAACACGCGCGCGAGCAATCGGCCAACTATTACGCCGAGACCATCAGGGCGCTACAACAATTTGCGCCACGCAACGAAGGAACCGCGACCTCGGTAAAAGTGTTGACCGGTATCGACGTGCTCGAGCGCGACAACTTCAAACCACTCGCCGGATTGCGGCTCGGTCTGGTGACCAATCACACCGGACGAAATCGTGAAGGGCGCCAAACGATCGACGTGCTCAACAAAGCGCCGGGCGTCAAACTGGTCGCGCTCTTCTCACCCGAACACGGCATCCGCGGCGTTGCCGATGAAAAGATTTCCGATTCAAAAGACGAAGCGACCGGCCTGCCGATCTATTCACTGTATGGCGAGACGAGGCGGCCCAGGGCGGAGCAACTCAAAGATCTCGACGCGCTCGTCTACGACATCCAGGACATCGGGGCGCGCTTCTACACTTACATTTCAACTCTCGGTTACGTTCTGGAAGAAGCGGCGAAGGTGAAACTCCCGGTCTTCGTGCTCGACCGTCCGAATCCGATTGGCGGCGTCGACGTCGAAGGGCCGATTGCCGACAGTGACAAGCTTTCGTTCATCTCGTATCACACGATTCCGACGCGGCACGGTCTGACGGTCGGCGAGTTGGCCCAACTCTTCAACCAGCAGCGAAACATCGGTGCTGACGTGCGCGTGATCAAGATGGAAGGCTGGCGCCGCTCGATGTGGTTTGATGAAACGAACCTGACGTGGATCAATCCGTCGCCAAACATGCGCAGCCTCACGGAAGCGACGCTCTATCCGGGCGTCGGGTTGTTGGAGACGACAAATGTATCGGTGGGCCGTGGTACAGATACGCCGTTTGAGATCGTCGGTGCGCCGTGGATTCAGGGCGACAAGTTGGCTGACTACTTGAATCTGCGCGGCATTCCGGGGGTGCGCTTTGTGCCGCTGCGCTTCACGCCGAAGGCGTCGGTGTTTAAAGAGGAGCAGTGTGGTGGCGTAAACATCATCATCACGGATCGAGTTGCGTTTCGTCCGTTGTTGGCGGGGATTGAGATGGCGCTCGCGTTGCGGAGTTTGTATCCGAATGATTGGAAGATTGATAGCTACTTGCGGCTGCTGGTGAATGCCGACACGTTGGAACGGATTAAGCGTGGTGAGAGTGCGCGAGATATTGTGGCGTCGTGGAATACGGGGCTACAGGAGTTTCGGCGTGCGCGCGCGGAGATCTTGCTTTACAACTGAGCCACGGACGAACACGGATGAACACAGACGGCTTTCATCCATTTGCGTACCGAGTTGACTAGATAGATCTCCTTGGCGTGTTTGAATTCTTCAACCGTGATCACGCGTTCTGCGATCGCGCCTTCGGCTAGGAGTTGAGCGCGAAATGTACCTGCCAATAGGCCGCAGCTCACCGGTGGCGTAAAGAGTTGATCGTTGAGGCGCACGACAACATTCGCGATACCCGACTCCGTTACCTCGTTTCGCTCATTGTAAAAAATGACGTCTTCTGAGAAGTCGCGATGCGTGGTTTTGTGATAGAGAAAACGATCGGAACTGTTGACGGGCTTCGTTGCGAGCACCGCGCGCTTCGGCTCGGTTTGATTCGTGATTGGGGAAGTTTGGGTCGTGAGACGCCCGTCCTTTTGCAGGCTAAGCTTTAGTTTCGCCTTTTGGGAAGGGATATGGGATAGAGTTGCGCGAAGCGCCTCTTCATTGAATTGAAAACCGAAATAAGCCGCGGACGCTTTGAGCCTTTCGATGTGTCGTTCCAGCAAGAAGATCTCGCCGTCCTCCACCAGCATCGACTCAAACAACTCAAACTCCGCTGGCTTGCTTTGCAGGAATCGGCTCTTCACCAGGCACTCTTCATACTCTCCGGCCGCGGTCGAGTCGATCGTGATGCCACCACCAACACCAAACGTCGCGATGCCGGACTGCGTGTCGATCACGACCGTGCGAATCGCAACGTTGAAGATGCAGTCGCCGCCCGGATGCAAGAAGCCGATCGCGCCCGTGTAGACGCCGCGAGGGAATCGTTCGAGCTCGCGAATGATCTGCATCGTGCGAATCTTTGGCGCGCCGGTTATCGAGCCACAAGGAAACAGCGCGCTCATCAGTTCAACGAGACTCGTCTCCGGTCGTAACGTCGATTCGACCGTTGAGGTCATCTGCCACACGGTCTCAAACCGCTCAACGTCAAACAGCGACGACACGCTCACACTCCCCGGGATTGAGACCTTTCCGAGATCGTTTCGCAGCAGGTCCACAATCATCACGTTTTCGGCGCGGTCCTTCCGCGACTGCCGCAACCAGCGCGCATGCTCGCGATCTTCGTCAAGCCAGCGCCCGCGACTCTTCGTGCCTTTCATCGGTTTGGTAACCACCCGATCGCCGCGCCGCGCAAAAAAGAGTTCAGGCGACAAGCAGAGCACCTGGTAACGGCCCAGATCCAGATAAACGGAGTACGGCGCACCCTGTGCGAGACAGAGTTCGCGATACCACGCGTAGGTATCGCCGCTGAATGTGGAGGTTAACGGAAACGAGTAGTTGACCTGGTAAGTATCACCGGCAGCAATCAGATCTCGAATTCTACTGACCGCGGAGTCGTATTCGTTCTGCTCAACTCTTGGATTCCAGGAGGTCGAAACAAAACTCCCGCCCGCGTGCTCGGGAAAGTCAGCCGCATTTGCAAACACGCCAGCCCAGGCCAGTGGAAACTCGCCTGGCCCGTGCGTAGTCAAAGCAGAATCAAAGGCAGCCGCCGCTTCGTAGCCGATCAGCACCACGACGTAAGCTCCGGATCGCGCCCGTTCTTCCGCAAACGCCAGCAACGGCAACACCTCTGCGATCCGCGACGCGACGCGCGTTTCCCGCGGGTTTTCGAGCGCCAGCCGCCAGTCTCCGGGCGCACTTTCGCCTGCACCAAACACCACTTTAGTCATTGTCGCGCGCAGTCTAGCACGTTCACAGGACGCATCAGCGGGCCTTATCAAAAGGATAAAAATCTTTAGTTGTCATTATTCCACGGGCATGCATATAATCCGCCCGAAATTTCGTAGCTTAACCCTTACTTCCAATCAATTTCGCTTCGAATGAGAGGATGAAATGAGAAAACCAATCTTTGCGTTTTTGCTCCTGATGTTCTGTCTCGTTGCGGTGGCCAACGGCCAGGGAACAACTTCCCGCGTGACGGGAACTGTTCAGGACGCTAACGGCGCCGCGATTTCCGGTGCAACGGTGACACTGACGAATGAGGCTACCGCAGTTACCTTCACGGCGCAGACCAGCGATAGCGGAACGTACGCGTTCGACCTGGTCCAGGTCGGAAAATACACCGTCTCGATTGAGAAGCAAGGGTTCAAGAAGTTTGTCAGTCAGGGAAATCCCGTCAACGTCAACCAGCCGGCTACGGTGAATGCCACGATGGAGACGGGCGTGGTGCAGGAAACGGTGCTGGTCTCAGCGGCCGCCGAACAGGTGCAACTGAGCACTTCCGGAAACCTCGGCACCACTATCGAGCAGCAGACGCTCGAGAGCCTGCCGATCGTCGGCACGCGCGGCCGCAATCCTCTCGACCTGCTCAACTTTCAACCGGGTGTCGTGTTTGGCGGCAACACCGGCGGCGCAGTCAACGTGAACGGCTCGCGCGATCGCGCTTTCAACTTCACGCTTGACGGCATCGACATCAACGAGTCGACCGCCGGTGGTTCAAACTTCACGCCGCTTCGTACGAATCCGGATTCGGTCCAGGAGTTTCAGGTTGTGACCAGCAACTTCACCGCCGAGCTCGGACGCAGCAGCGGCGCGCAAGTCACGCTCGTCACGAAGTCAGGCTCGAACGAGTTTCACGGCAACCTGTTTGAGTTCTATCGCACACCGCGACTCGATGCGAAGAGCTATCCGGTGACGATTGCCGGTTTGGCGAAGGACCAGTTCGTCCAACACATCTTCGGCGGCAGTCTCGGTGGCCCACTCTTCAATCCCGGTTTCGGTGAAGGGAATCGCGCTGGCTGGTTGAGAGACAAAGCTTTCTTCTTCGTCAACCTGCAATTCCTGCGTGCCTACGACACGGCACTGGTTACGCGAACGGTTTACACGCAGGCCGCACGGCAGGGGCTGTTTCGTTACGTCGTCGGCCGCGCCAATGCGCCCGCCGGCACGGCAACCGCCGCGGTCAATGGCAGCGGAGCGCCGGTGCTTCCGAATTGCAACGGCACGCCGCCGACAAACTCGCCCTGCGTCGCTTCGTACAACATCGCTACTAATCCAACCGGAGTCGGTATCGATCCAACACTGGGCGGATTGCTCAATGCGATGCCGCTGCCAAACAACTTTACGACCGGCGACGGTTTGAACACCGCGGGCTTCAACTTTGCTTCGCCGCAACGAGAGAGGCAATATGACTTCGTCAGCAAGTTTGACTTCACGCTCGCGGATAACAGTTTGATCTACGTGCGTTATGCCCAGGGGAGTCAAAGCACTTTCGGTGACTCCGCCAATGGTGGCCGCCCGATCTTTCCCGATACTTCGAACTTCGTAGACACTTCGCGCACGCCGAAGAATCTCGCCATCAACTGGCGCTGGTCTCCGACTCCGACTTTCACGAACGAGTTCATCTTCGGCATCAGCAAATACTTCTTTACTTTCGCCACCCCGAATCCCGATCCGAATCTACCGTTTTCGTTCCTCAACGTCGCCACGCCAAACACAAACTTCTCTTACAACGCGCGCGGCGTCCGAACATTTCAGTTCATCGACAACGCGACTTCGATTCAGGGATCGCACACACTTAAGACCGGAATCAACTTCCGCTTCAACCGCCATCGCGACGATCGCTCAAACGTTGCCGGTTCGGCGATCGAACCGGTCGTTTCGCTGAGTGGTGTTGCCGGTTTCACCGGTTTCAATCTGCCGGCGTCGGGCGCGACCAGTATCAACGCCACCGATCTCACACGGCTGCAGAACACGATCGTGGACCAGCTCGGCAGAGTCAACACTGTCTCACGGGCCTTCGTGCTGGATCCGAGTAATCCGTCGGCGTTTGCTCCGGCCGGAACCAGATGGCTGAACGAAGCCAACTACACCGAGCTCGATTTTTATTTTCAGGACAACTGGCGCGCGCGATCGAATCTCGTGTTTGATCTCGGCCTGCGCTGGGAAGCGAAGTTGACCCCCTCCGTTAATGGACGCCCGATTCTGGTGCCCAATCAACTGGTGAAGCTCGGCGCCGCGCCGTCGAACACGTTGAAGTGGGTTGAAGGCGATCTTTTCGAAAGCGACTTCGGTAAGTTTCTGCCTTCGGTCGGTTTTGCCTGGGATCCATTCAAGAGTGGCAAGACCTCGGTGCGCGGCAACTACCGGCTCGCGTCTGACAGAATTGCTACCTTCCTGTTCGGCTCGTTTATTTTCCAAAGCACGCCCGGAAACAACACAGCCGCCACGAACTCAAACTTTGGCGCCGGTGGTGGACTGTTCCGCAACCTTGCACCAGTAATCGCCGGTTTAGCGCCTGCTTCAACGCCGGATGCGTTACGCCAGCCGGCTGCATTTAGTACTGCCTCAACAAGCGTGATCGATCCCGATCTACAGTTTCCGCAAGTACACGAATGGTCGCTCTCGTTCCAACGAGAGATTGGACAGAACGTTTTCGAGGTTAACTACATCGGCAAACATGCGGTCCATCTGCTTGGTGGTTACAACGTCAACCAGGTAAACATATTTGCCGGAGCGCCGGGTCTTAGCGAAGCGAACTTTCTCGATGCCTTCAACAAGATTCGGGCGAGTTCCTCCTACAACAGTCCGCTGATTAACCTGCTCATGTCGGGCAATGCAGCCAACAACGGCGGCACGGCCCGGTTCCGCGCTCTCAACACGACAAACATCACTCAAGGTAGTGTTGCCGCCGCCGCTCTGGTCGTCTCCCAAAAGACTTGTGTCGCCGCGGACGTGTCCGCGGGAATCTGCTCCAATGCGAACCTCAATCGCCGGCTGCTTGATATCAACGGTTTTCCGTTTTTCCTTCAGCCCTATCCTCAGTTCACCGGTGGTATGAACGTTTTCGACAGCAACGATTACTCAAACTACGGTGCGGTCCAGTTCATCTTCAAACGAAGGATCAACTCCGGTTTCGGCTATCAGTTCGCTTACACGCTTTCGAAGTCGAAAGACAACCGGTCGTGGGATCCGTCGCTGAGTGGTGTCTCGACCGGGTCGGTTCAGGCCGCGTCAAGTACGCCTTTCGATCTACGAGATCGGAGTTTGAACTATACGTTTTCCGACTTCGATCGACGGCACGTATTTCAAGGGACCTACGTTTACGAGCTGCCGTTTGGCAAGGGCCGGAAATTTGGCGGCGACCTGCCGTCTGTCGTCGACTATGTGATCGGCGGCTGGCAGATGGCGGGAACAGTGCTTTGGGCCTCAGGCAGACCGTTCACTGTTTACTCGGGCGTCAACACGGTCAGCAACGTCGTGCAATCAACCGCCGACTGCAACGGCTGCTCGCGAAACAGCGGCCGTCTGGTGCTGGAAAGCGGCAGGAATTTCTGGTTCGACACGAGTACGCGCAGTCAGTTCAGTGCGCCGGCGCCAGGATCGATTGGAAACACCGGCCGGAACTTCTTCCTCGCGCCGAACTACTTCCAGTGGGATTCGTCGCTTTCGAAGAAGTTCAGAATCACCGAGCGCATGAGTTTCGACGTGCGACTGGATGCGCGAAACGTCTTGAACAACCCGTCGTTTGATAACCCAACGGCGGTGATCAACTCGGCGATCTTCGGCCGCATCAACGACAGCGTGACGAACAACGCGCGCCGCATCCAGATCTCAGGCAAGCTGAGCTTCTAGGTCGCGAAAAGGTACAACAGGCACAAGAGGACAAGGAATTTATATGTGCTTCTTGTGCCTCTTTGTGTCTCTAAACCGGCTTGACGCGCCATCAACGCCTCTTATCAATCGAATAAAAATCTTTAGCTATTATTATTCCAGTTTGCGGCCTATAATCTGGCTACTTCACCCGGTAGTCATTACGCATTCAGCAGTACGGACCGTAAACTGAGAGCAGTGAAGGCGAGTCTATTCCACAACTCTGCCGCGCTTGTCTTGCTGGTAGTTGCGCTCGGCAGCTTTCTGGTGGGCCAACCACGAAGCGAGGCCCACGTCAACACACCCGTCTACGACTTACTGATTACGAACGCCCGCATTGTCGACGGTAGCGGAAATCCCTGGTTCCGTGCCGACGTAGCTGTCCGCGAAGGCCGTATCGTTCGCATCGGGCGCGTGGCTCCCGACACCGCCGGCAAAGTGATGGACGCGCATGGGCAGATTCTCGCGCCGGGTTTTATCGACGTGCACACGCACGTCGAATCGATCTACAGCCTGCCCGCCGCCGAGAATTTCATTCGCATGGGCGTCACTTCGCTTGTCACCGGCAATTGTGGTTCATCGACCACGGAAGTCGGCGAGTTTCTCGGACGCATTAAAGACAAGCCGCTCACGGTAAATCTGGCAACGCTCATCGCGCACGGCTCGGTACGCCGGAAGGTGATGGGCCTGGGCGATCGCGAACCTACTCCCGATGAGCTTAAGCAAATGGAGGCCGTCGTGGAGCAGGGAATGAAGGACGGCGCTGTCGGTCTATCTACCGGATTGATCTACGTGCCGGGCACGTATGCGAAGACAGACGAGATCGTCGCGCTGGCTCGCGTAGCTGCACGTTATGGCGGCTTGTACGCCACTCACATGCGTAACGAAGGGGACAAGGTCGCTGACGCGATTCGCGAAAGCATTCAGATTGGCGAACAGGCTGGACTACCGGTCGAGATTTCGCATTTCAAGATCAGTAACAAGAAGCTCTGGGGCCAGACGCCGATGACGCTCGGTCTCGTGCGCGATGCCCGCGCGCGTGGACTCGTGGTCACGGTGGATCAATACGCCTACACCGCGAGTTCAACTTCACTCGATTCCCGTTTACCGACGTGGCTTCGTGCCGGCGGTCTTGACGAAGCAAAGAAGCGTTTGGCTGACAAGGCAACACGCGAGAAAGCGATCAACGACACCAAGGATGCGTTGAAGCGTAGCGGTTTCAAAGACTACTCATTCGCTGTCGTTGCTTCTTACGACCCTGATAAATCGTTCAACGGAAAATCGATCGCCGAGATCACCAGGATGGTGCGCAAGAAGTCTGACGTCACCAGCCAGATCGAGCAGATGCTCGAGATGTACGAGGCGGGTGGCGCGGGAATGATCTATCACGGCATGGACGAAGGCGATGTAAAACGGATCATGGAGGAACCGTTCACCATGATCGCCTCGGATAGCGGTGTGCGGCAGGTCGACGAAAGCGTGCCGCACCCGCGTGGCTACGGCAACAACGCGCGCGTGCTCGGTCGCTACGTGCGCGAGTTGAAGCTGATTGCGCTGGAGGATGCGATCCGCAAGATGACGTCGTTGCCGGCCCAGACGTTTGGCTTTCGCGACCGCGGCTTGATTCGAGAAGGTTTCGCTGCCGACTTCGTGATCTTCGACGAGAACACGATCGCGGATCAGGCGACGTTTGATAACCCGCACCAGTTTCCCGCCGGGATCAGCTACGTCATCGTGAACGGCGAAACGGTGTTGGAAAACGGTCAAATGACCACAGCGCGCCCGGGCGTTGCCCTGCGCGGCAGTGGTTATGAACTCGGTTCCTAATTAGTTCTCTTTTATGCCTTTTGGTCCTGTTGCTATAAACAGACTCGTGTGTAAGAATACGCGCACTCGTATATCGAGGCTCGGCCTTCTTTCCAGCGACAATTGCTTTACCTGGCTTGCAAAAAACCATGCGTATTGTGGTTCTCCCCAACGCCCGCTCCTATTCGGAGGGCATGCTTCCACTACAACTAGAAGAGGATTATCCCCATGAAATTTAACGCCCATCTCAAGACCATCATGTTGTTGCTGGTGCTCCCGTTCGCCCTTAGCGGCGTCGCCTTTGCGCAGGAGATCACTGGCAACCTTGCCGGAAACGTAAAGGACGCAACCGGCGCCATCATAAAAGGCGCGACTGTCACGGTTACCGACGCGCAGAAGAACGTTGTTCTGCGCACTGTCGAAACAAACGACCAAGGGGATTTCAGTGTGCCCAACCTTCCGGCAGGCGTTTACTCTGTTTCCGTGGAAGCAGCGAACTTCAAGAAGACGGTGCAGAACGATATCAAGGTCGACGTCGGACAACGGCGAACCATCGATATCGTGCTGGAAGCCGGAAACATTTCGGAGACAGTGCTCGTCAAGGCGGACCCCGTGGCCGTTGAACTGGCGACGGCGACTGCGTCGAGTCTGATCACCGGCCAACAAGCGCGCGAGCTTTCATTGAACAACCGCAACTGGGTCCAACTCGTTGCCCTCGCTCCCGGAGTCAGCAGCGATCTCGCGGACCAGGTTTACGTCGGCACCACGAACCCTGACGGCCAGGCCAACACGATCAACCTCTCGGTGAATGGTGCGCGCAGTAGCCAGAACACGTTTACGGTTGATGGCGCCGACATCACCGATCGTGGTTCAAACATCACGATTCAGGCGTATCCGAGCGTGGACACGATTGGTGAGTTCAAAGTGTTACGCAGCCTGTTCCCGGCCGAGTCGGGACGCAGTGGCGGCGGACAGGTCAATGTCGTCACTCGCTCTGGCACGGATGAGTTTCACGGTACTGCTTTCGAGTTCATCCGCAACGAAGCATTCAACGCCAATAGTTTTCTGACCAATGCGTCATCGAATCCGCAGCTTGGCAGAGATGAAAACGGTAAAGCCCGCCGCGTTCCGTTCCGCTATAACAACTTTGGCTGGACGCTTGGCGGACCGGTGTTCGTCCCGCGGTTCGGTGAAGGAGAGCCCGGCGATTGGTTCAAGAGAGTCGACCGCACGTTCTTCTTTATCGCGCAGGAGTTTCGTCGTGACCGTCGCTTTGGCGCGCCCGCAACCGTTACCGTTCCGGATGCGAATCTGAGACAAGGGGTCTTCCCGATTCCGGTTTGTATAGCGCGGAGGTATCTGGGCGAAGCTTGTGTCGCGGGCAGTAGCCAGTTTGTTCTTCCGGCAAACACACCGATTCCGGCTGACCGTCGCAGTGCGGCGGCACAAGCGTACGTCAGTGGCATTTATAATCAGTTGCCATTGCCTAACGCAGGAGGATTCAATCTCAACGTCGCTGTGCCGAACGTCGCTGATTTCGATCAGACCATTGTGAAGATCGACCATGCGTTTAGTAACAACTGGACGGCTTATTACCGCTACCAGAAAGACAAGATTCCGACCGTCGATGGAAACGCGCTCTTCTCGAGCGGCAGTAACCTGCCCGGCGTTTCGACCACACAAACCGATTCACCTGGCAAGACGCACACCTTCAACACAACCTATGTGCTCAGCCCGAAGACGGTGCTGGAAGGTCGTTACACGTATGGTTACGGCGCGATCCTCAGCCACAATGTCGGACTATTGGCTTTGACTCGTACAACCGTGCCGATCAACTTGCCGTTCATCAATACCCGTGACCGCGTCCCGACGCTTACCGGCAACGG
>Ga0187894_10003361_pt1 | contig 17991 bp, 15 predicted proteins | sample GBC1701081metaG_FD_136650 | JGI IMG/M metagenome (GOLD analysis project Ga0187894, IMG submission 136650) | White microbial mat communities from a lava cave in the Kipuka Kanohina Cave System on the Island of Hawaii, USA - GBC170108-1 metaG ...
AGGAGTTCAATCTGCTGGAAATGGTAATCCAAACGTAGAACGAGATGAGAGAGTTGCCATATACGTGACGAATGATAGTGTACAAAAGGTTGTAATCGCCGAGCTAAGCTTTGGCGGTACAGTATACGATTATTCAACTATCACCCCAGGTAACACACTTTCTGCATGGAACGATGCAGCAGCAACAGGTTTGGTACCAGGTGAATATGCAATCCTAGTTGACACTCCAGCTGGTACACCAAGTATAATGCTAAGTGAAGGTGCAGCAGAAATTAAACCAGGAGAAACTGTCACAGTCTTAATTGACCTTGATAGCGACTTGAGAGTTGGACGTGGTACGCAGTTCAAAGTGACTACAACTAACGGTGCATCATTCGTATCAACCGTTAACGTTGGTCAGCAAGCGGGTTAATCACCCCCCTTTTTCCTTTTTTATGGAGGATGAAAAAAAATGAAAACTCGCTCCTTATCATTTATTTTGTTTTTAATAGCAATTTTACTTCCTGCAAATATCATTCCAGCATACTCTCAAACTAGCTCAAACAATCTTGAAAATTATCTTGTAAAAATATCTCTTTCTCCATCAAATGTTGATGAGCATAATTCTGTGCATTCAGTAGGATATGTTAATCTTGTTAACAAAAATGGCATGGCCGTAAAAGCACCACAAGATATTGCAGTGGGATTAGAGTCGGATGACCCATCAATTGCATCTGTTACATCTGTGGTAACAATTTTAAAAGATCACAATTATGCAACATTTGACATTCATGTGGGAGAAAAAAATGGAGAAACAATAATTTCTTCTTTGTTTAATGATATAATAGATTACAAAACATTTCGAGTAGGTGGTGCTGATAATTCTATGCCAGATGATGTAAGACTTGTGATAAATCTTCCAACACGTAATATGCACGTAAATTCTGAAATGCCTTTTTCAGTATTTTTACAAAAATCAGATGAAGAAATAATTAGGGCTCCATTTGATATTGAAATTAATCTAGATTATGAAGATTCTTTACTTTTTACGAACGTTGAAGAGTTAGTAATTAAAAAAGGAACATATTATGCTTGGGGAATCATAAATACGCATAATCAAGTTGGAAATGGTTTTCTTAGAGCCTCTTTTGATCGTTTAGGAATTACCGTTGCTGAAAATATAGAAATTACTTCTTCATTACCTGCTTCACTTGCAATTGATATATTTCCTAAACAAATTTCAGCCGATGTTATTCGAACAATTGATGTTTTTGTTAGTTTACTTGATTCTGATGGATTGCCTGCTGTAACTCCCAAAGATATTAAGCTCAAACTATTCTCAGACGATGAAAGAGTTGGAAAAAAATTAGATGAGAGAATGGACCAAACAGATGTTGAAATTAAAAAAGGAGAATTTGGTTATTATTTTCAAGAAAAAGTTAATCTTTCAGGGTATGAAGGAAAAAATATACTGATAGGAGCTAGTGCAGAAGACTTGGGAATTGCCACTGGGAAATTCAAGGCTGTTAGACCACTTAACTTTAATGATCCGTTAGCAGAAAATAAAACTTTGAATATTTTTGTTCTAGGCCAGATGCCAAGTAATACAACAGCAATTATGGTTTATCAAATTAGCGCAAAGGCACCTGGAAATGAGGACTGTGTAGAACCTGAAGATGGAACAGGAACGCCGGCTTGTCCAGCGCAGGATAATAAAGAAACACACCCCATAGAGCTCCTCGAAAAAGATGAACTATACCCAGTTCAAACCAATGAAAATTTCAATGCAGAAGGACTGATACAAAAAGTTAACATTATTTCAAATGACAATTCGTTAATTACAATAAAAAATCCCGGAAGTATTAGTAGTTCCAGTTCATATGGCACAGCAATTATTTCAAGTGGAGAAAGAACTGGAAAGATCACTCTAGCTGCAACGCTGAAAGGAGTTGGTGCTGGAACTAACCAAACAGAGGTAGTTGATATATTCAGACATGTTGATACTATGATTTTTTCTCCAACTGGGACTCAAAAAATAGTTGTAGATAAAAATGGTTATTTTGATTTGTTTTTGATTTCTCTTGATGGAAAACAACGACCAAAAATTTTAGATAAAAGTACCAAATACATTTTAAATCCTGTAAACGAGGTACTTGAAATCAAAGAGAATCACTCATTTGCAAATGCAAATTTCCTTAGCGATACTTTTAATGTAGTAGAAGTGGGTCCAATTCAAATTTCTGCAATTCCAATAGGGATTAAGGCGGAATTGGAACTAGAGGCCAATTCTAAATTTGATAGCCAAGTTTCATCAAGAATAGAAATTATTATGCCATTTGATAACTTGGATTCTAAAGCTGAGGTTCCATATACTGGCATAGTACAACTAAAAGATTTGCTTGGAAACCCAAGCTATGCATCAAAAGATCTTAAGATTAACCTTAGTCTTGAAGGAGCCAAAATTGTAAATATCCCAGAACAGGTAACTATTTCCAAAGATAGCTCTTATGCCACATTTCCTATTTCTTCCAATGGCGAAAATGGTGATACCAATATTTTGGCTAGTATAAAAGGGGTTATTGGTTCTCAAACAAAAATCAGCTCCACATCAAATGAATCCAAATTAAAGATATTTGCAGAAGGCATAGAGAGCCCCCTAGACATTGGCAAGCCTGCTGAATTGACTGTTTTTGTAGACGATGAAAATGCTCAAGCTGTTCCTGGTGCAATTATAAAATTTGTAGCAGAACCTGGAGTAGTAGTGTCACCTGAAAGCACTAGAACAGATGAAACTGGTAGTGTCAAAGTAGATGTAACTGCTAATGAAGGAAAATCATTTTCTATCCAAGTACTTGCTAGTGCATCTGGATACTCTGAGGGTAAACAAAGCTTTGATTATACTGTAAATGGATCGTCAGCTGATTCGTTACAACTTGGTCTTCCAGATTGGGTAATTTATGTTGGAATAGCCGCAATGGTAGGCATTGCTGCAGTAGTAGTGGTATTTCTCAAAAAACCAAAAACATCTGCGGAAGATGAAGATGAAGAATACGAGTACGAAGACGAGATTTAGTAGGACTTAACCTGTAAAGTTATTAATATTTTCAAATTGCTGTAGAAATTGTTGTAGTTCAGGGCTATTCCTTATAGTATCTGAGGTCTTGTTAAAAAATTGTAATAGCTCTTGCTTTGTTGCATTTTGAGTCTCTTTAGCAATTACAGTTGCATTATCAATTAGGTTTTCAATGTGTTGTAATTCTATTTCATCAGTAGATCTTTTTTCCAGAATACTTACAGTTACAAAGAGGATTATGATTCCAAATGAAAATAGGATAACAGTAGCTGAAATAGCCAATGGAAGATTTTCTCGCAATTACATCATCAGTAAACTTGGGAATAAAGAGAATTTTAGATTGTGTTCACTCAAATGAACAGCGTCGATCGTTTAAACTTGTTATTATTGTTTGTTCAATAATGACAAACAAATTACAACAAATAACGACACTGACACTTGCAACAATTCTAATAACAGGAACTTTGAGTTTAATGCCAATTGCATATTCTACTGGTTCCAATAACGGCAATAATCATTGGGATCATGATGATGACGATGATGATAACCATGATTCTCAAAAAATCAAAATATGCCATATACCTCCAGGAAACCCAAATAATGCACATACAATTACTATATCAAAATCTGCTTGGGATGCTCATAAAGCACATGGAGATTACAAAGGCAAATGCAATAACGACAATGATAACAGAGAGGATTGTAAATGTAGAAAACCATCTACATTAACAGTAAAGTATACTGGTCCTCCTGGAGCTGTAGATATTGAAATTTATAAAAAGATTGAAGATGTGGGTTCCCCCCAGAAAAAGCTTCTAACGGTTACTGGAATTACTGATACTAATACTGTTTTAATCAGTTCTACTACATTTGGAAAAGAAAGCCTTGAAACTAATACGATATATCGTGTTATGCAAGGTACAACTCAACTTGCGGTAGTAACAATCAACACCTCATGTTCTCAACCATTGTTTATTGGTAAGCAGTATACTAACAATCAAGTAACACTAACTGTACTAAGTGGCGAAGACTCCAAAGGAAAACAATCAATTTTCCTTGAGCATGATCCAATTTGTGAGGGCGCTAAACTTACAGTTACAAAAATTGTTGATGATCCTCCGTTGAATTCAGGAAAATTCATTCTAAAGATTTCCAAAGATGGTAGTTCTGTATATCAAAGCGCTGAGCTTGGAAATGGAGAGTCTACTGGACCCCAAGCACTTATGCCCGGAACATATACTGTAGACGAAAGCTCAGGAGCAGGGACAAATTTGGACGATTATATTAGAACCATTGGTGGAGATTGCAATCCAGACGGAAGTATTGAACTTGAAAAAGGCGATAAGGCAGAATGTATTGTTACAAACACCAAAATTAAACCTGCAACTATAACGTTGAAGAAGGTAATAACTCAAGACAATACGAATAGTGACATGGAAATTCCAGAAGCTGAAATTAAAGATCATTTCAAATTCTACATCACAAATATTCAACTAGGTAGTGTTCCAATTTTAATTGACGAAAATAATGAGGAAATCCCCCCAGGAACTTATACATTGAAAGAAGTAATTGATGAAGAATATGAGGATGTCTTTGACTTTGTTTTGATAACAGGTGATGATGACTGTCCAACGATGGTAGAAGATATGGAAGAGTTTACTTTAGATTCTGGAGAACATCTAACATGTGTAGTTTATAATGAAGACGATAAGGATACCCCATCTAGTGATGGTGGAGGAATTATCTTTAGAAATCATTCATTGAAGATTCAAATGGATGCTAAAACATCAAATGACAGTTGTGATAAATATCCTAATGCTGATGATAAGAATGCATGTATAGAGATCATAGATCCATCTGATGATACTATTGGAATAGTTGACTCTGCATTGACATCTGATACGACGATAGTTTTGTTTAGTGTGATAGAAGCTGACCAGCTTGGAACAACATTTGAGGCAGAGACGCCCACTTGTGTAATTTCAGCAATAGTACGACATGACAATACAGTTTCTGCTTATCTTAAGGATGAAACTGATATGGATTCAACTCCAGAAAATCCATCTGAAAATAATGTTGTTGTATTATCATGCATAGGAATGGATCCGTCACTAACCTACAATGTAAACTATGTGATGATAGATCCACTACTCTAAACAAAAACATTCCCCCCCCCCCATTTTTTTTAAAAAGATTTCAAATTATTGTTAACAAAAAAATTCAAGTCGTCCTATAATTTTATAACATCAAAAAACAATGAAGAGGAGAGTTTTCCAAAATCAAGAGTTTAGAGATAAAAAAATATTATAAATTCTCTATTATTATGGAACTACTTGCAGGAGTACTTCAGATAATGGACCCATAGCCATATCATTTAAAGTTGTAGTACCCTCACCAAGTATGTACATTACATAAAGCTGAGTAGAAGTCACAGAAGGTGCAGTAACTTGGAATTCAATAGTTTGTGCAGTACCACCAGCACCTGTAAGTGGATTATTTAGAATCCCAATAATTTGTGAAGAACCATCAGAATAAGTTGAAATTGGTAGAATGGTAAAACCTGGAGCATTAAGTACTGTTGGACTGGTCCATCCCTTTGGAATGTTAACTATCAGTGTAGAACCTGCATCTATATACTGACTAACCCCTGTATCAAAATCAGCTAACGTTGCATTAAGCTTGATAACATTACCACTTTTTATTCCTGTAACATTTGTGAGAATGTTAATATCAGCAGTAGAACCTGGAATTTTAGTAAGGTAAACATTTACAAGCGCACTTGCCGTTCCATCAAATGAGGTACCGTATCCAGATTTCCCAAACTGCCCCAACGTAGTAAACACATTTACACTTACTGGTACGTTCTGAAGTACGTCTGATGGAGGGGTAAGAGAACCAGGACTTATTTTAACTAGAAATGGAACTACAGAATAACCTGGAACTAATGCAGGAGTTACAAGATTTTGCCACATAAGCTGATTATTTACTGGACAACTCCATGTACCTACTGGGGTAGGAGGGATATTAATTGGTCCGCATGCGCCAGCATTAATGATGGTGTCTGTACCGGTGGCTCTGGTAGTTATTGTAGAAAATACAATTTTATTTACATAAAGAGGTTGTGGTGTGGGGTTGACAATATTAACTCCCCATAAAGCCTTTTCACTGTCATCTCCAAATGGTCCTGGAATGGTTGTAAAGATTTCTGGTCTTGCTAAGAGGTCTTGTGTAAGTACTATTATGTCAGATACGTCTGGTTCCTTTAATTCTATTGATTCAATTGCAACATTACTATTAAGTGTGAATCCGGTATCTTCCTCTGTTGCAGTAGCATAGCTATCAAAATCCACTATGGTGCCAACACCACCTGTTGTAATATACTTCCACGTAAAAAATGCTCCTTCACCAGGATCTAGATTAACGGAAACAGGAACAGGGGGGGCAGGAGAAGTAAATGCAGGTATTATGTTTGGATAACCGCCATTTGGCAATACATTGAGAAGACGAGAATTTCCAATATTTTCTACATGCATTGTCAGAGTGACATTTTCTCCAACTTTAACATGAGGTGGTATAGCAATTAGTTCTGCTTGCAAATTATTACTAGATCCAACATTTAATCCAGCTTTTGCTATAGTACCAAGTGTTGACACTACTTTAATGTCGTAATCATCTGTCTGCATAAAGAGAGGGGTGTTCTCAAGTATATTAGACCCATATCCAGGAGGAATTACAGAATCCTTGTAATCAACAAGGTATTTTTTTGCTGGAAAGTTTCCACTTTTATTTACAATCCAGATATCATCAATTTCGACTGGGTTTGTTCCTTGATTTTTTACTTGTATACCAAGCCTATTGTTATTAGATTCATCAGTAGATGCTGCTATAGAAAATTTTTCCTTAGTTTTCTCCATTATAGCATCTGAAATTGCACGTTGGGAGTTTATAGTGTCACGTTGAGCATCCATTGCTATAAAAAATGTAGAGGTGGCACTTGCAAACAATACCAAAAATATTGCGGCTCCAACTATTGTTGAAATGCCTCTTCTTGGTTGTAGTCTTGCCCCCTTTTTGTTAAAATCTACCACTTTGCATCCCCACTCAAGATTATAAATTCGGCAGGTTGCGGACCGCCAAAATTTACAAGTATTCGTAGGGAACTCCACATTCCAATATCCTGAGGTATATTATCACTAAGTTTAACCACAAGGCGCACCTCTCCATCGCCTGGTATTTCATTAGTTCCTAGCTGTTGTATTGGAGAGTTATTCTGAACTGGAATTATGCTAAATGTTCCTGCTCTAGGATAATTTCCTCCCATGCCTAGATTGTCTTCTAGGTCAAGGACTCCAACAGCTGTATTATCCCAAGTATGACCTACATTATTTATCAAAACATTTTGAATTAATACAGGATTTATGTTCATATTTCGTATTTGTAAAACAATAAACTCAGTACCTTGTTCAGCTGGATCAGGATTAACTACATCTGATGGAAGATTATTAGGATCAGCTGTAATGGCACAACTAGCGGTACAAAGTAATTGATTGAAGGTATTACTCAAATTGGGAACGTTGGTAAGTTCCACTGAATCTCGAGTGTCGTAACTAGTTAATCGTATAGAATCCAATCGTGCTTCCGTAGTAGGGTGTTGATCAATTGAAAAAAACTGATCTGATAACAGGTTTGAGAGAATAACTGCACCTACCACAGTAACTACCAAAATCATCATTGTTCCAACAATTTCTGTTACGGCCCTTCTTTTTCGAAAACAATATTGATTATTCATGTGTTATATGCCCTCGCTACAGTGTCAAAGAAGTTACCACGACTTGTAATTACAGAAATGCGATATTCTTTTCCAGTAGGATCACCTATACCCCAGTTTGCTCCTTCAATGTCTACAGCATCTACAGTAACATCTGTACTATTTTTTAAAGGCAGCACTATTGGTGAAAATATACTAAGGTCGGTAATTTTGAAAACTAGCTTTTGATTTGTCATGTTCACAATACTAATTCGATCAATTGTAGTTTCTACGGTACCTGCATTCCTAAGGGAAATCATTACTTGTTTGGAGGTTGGGTCAAATCGAATATGCTCAAAGACAATATCCTCTTGAATGCCATCATTTCTAAACTCTAAAGAGTTTGATAATTCATTGTTAAACGCATTGATTTCAGATGTTCCATTAAAAAGAATTACAGTACCTATTGGAATTACTATGGCCAACATCAATAATCCTCCAATAACTTGACTAATTCCTCTTCTTTGGTTAAGTGTGAAGGAATTTTCTGATAAGAGATTTGGAAAATACAATTAAATCAACTCTCAAGTTTTGGAACCTTTTCTGAAAGAATATCTTTAATTGAAGAGAGAATCTTTTCAGGGGTTTGTTCAGTAATTAACGTGATATTATAATTTGATGTTATCGCCTTTGCCTTCTCAGAAATTGATGGGAATCCTATTAGAATGGTTACAGTTGGAGATGTATCCAAGACTTCAATAATTTTGGAGTTTAGCTCTGAGTTATCACTTTCAGCATTTGGGTTTTTTATGTATATGAATACGGTCCTTTTGTGTTCATCTTCACCAAAAATGTTAATCCTATAGTGATTTCCGCTTTTTCCCGTCATGGTATAGTTTTCTTCAGCTGTAAATCCAAAGGAACCTAAGAGTTTCTTTAGTGGGTTTAAAATTGGAGAAATGCTAGAGTTTGAGGTATCTTGTAAATTCTTTAGTACAAAACCTGGAATTAAAATTGAATGAGATTCAGAAATTTCAAAGTCGTGATTAAATTTTCTACAGTGTAGCTTAAGGGAAACATCATCAAACTTTTCATTGCACTCATTACAAGAGTACCACATAGCTGGCTTTGCAATTTCCTTATTTGCATCACGAATTAGTTTTTTACATGAAGGACAAGATATAATTTTTCCATCCTCAGAGATTTCAAAGTTCTTATTTTCTGATATGTAGCCACATCTTTTATGTTCGATTAGATGTAGTTTAGAAATATCCAACGATTTACAACGAGGACAACTTAAACGAACACTAGTAGATAGTGACTCTGGGTGTTCAGGGCAAACAACTAATCTTTCATAAACGACTCTTTCTAGGATATCAAAGTTTTGTGATGCGAGTTTTTCTAGAAAATCTAAATTATCGTCAGCTTCTCCAATTTGTGTTAAAATTGGATAAGATATCTTTCCATTTTCCATATCTACAAAAGGTACAACCTTTTTTTCCTTTGAGGTTTCGATTGCTTTTATAAATCTAGAAATTTTTTCAGTGTCAGGACTAATTCGTTTAAGAGGTTTTTTTGTTTCATATTCATTAATTGATGTTACTTTTTGGTGTGCTACTTGAATCTTGGCTCCTAGCTTTTCTTCTAGTTTAGCAATTAGTTTTTTTTCAATTTTTTCCTCAAAATTTTCTTCAAGTTTTTGTTTCTCTGCAGAGTTTACATTTTTTTCAATGTTGGTCCCTGGTTTCTGAGTCTTGGATTCTAACTCTTCCTCAACTGCATTCAAATCTGCGAATGTAACCGTTTTATCTTCTTCACCAACTACGGAACCTTTGAGAATAGAAGCGATCATCTCAGACTTTAAAGTATCAGCCTTTAGTTTTTCGTCCTCTATATCATGCTCCTGATTTGCGTTTTTAGCATCGCCATTCTTAGCGTCAATTTTAAATTTATTTCTCAAATCAAATTTCAACAATTTCTTCTCCCCTGAATATTTTCAGCACTTTGCGTACTACTCAACATATACGAAAAATAGACAAAATTCAAAGTAAAAGCCGTATGCTGTGCATTTGGACGCACAATCAGTAAAATAATTACAAATTAAATGATAATTACAAATGAAATTTACAATTTTGAAAGATACCTTAAACAGTAAGTTACATAGTTTAAGTTTCAATCCTGTAAATGTTCTAAAATCTGATTTTCAAAAAATATCTAATCAAAACAACAAAAAATTAACAATACAGAATTTTCCTGGAATTCCAATAACAGAAAAAAAGGAAAAGCCAACTCCTAGATTTATCTCAGTTTCAAAACTAAATTTTGAAAATGCAGAAATTCATGGAGGAGTAACAAAAGATCCTAACGCAAAAGGAGGATTACAATATACAGTAATTGAACCAACACTGAGTGAAAAAGATAAACAAAATTTTGAAATTATTAAAAAATTACTAATGACTGAGCTTAGTGTATCCTTAGGTGAAATCAAAACAAAAAAAGCAGCTGAGATAAAATTAACCAGAAAAATTCACCAACTAATTAAAAAATACAAAATAGAAATTCCTTCTAAAAATCTTTCAAAAATTACCTATTATGCAATACGTGATTTTATTTATCTTGGAAAAATTGAGCCATTGATGAGAGATCACATGGTAGAAGAGATAAGCTGTGATGGAACAAACATTCCGTTGTACATTTGGCACAGAGAATATGAATCAATTCCAACAAACATTATTTTTACAAGTGATAAAGAATTGAACAACTTTGCACGAAAGGTTTCTTATGTTAGTGGAAAGCATGTTTCAATGGCAAACCCAATTGTTGATGCAGCATTACCTGATGGAAGTAGAATTAATTTAACTCTTGGTCATGAAATTACAAAGAGAGGGAGTACTTTTACCATAAGAAGATTTAGAGCAGATCCAATCACTATTGTAGATCTTATCAAATTTCAGACAATGTCGTCAGATATTGCTGCATATTTGTGGTATGTTGCAGAAAAGAACTCTACAATGTTAGTCGCTGGTGGAACTGCTAGCGGAAAAACTACAGCTCTTAACGCATTAGCTTCATTTATTCGTCCTGGGCAAAAAATTGTAACAATCGAAGATACACAAGAGTTGAATTTACCTCATGAAAATTGGATACCCGCAGTTTCTAGACAGAATTTTACAGACGGACAAATTGGAGAAATAAATCAGTTTGATTTACTTCGTGCAGCGTTAAGACAGAGACCAGATATTATTATTGTAGGAGAAACAAGGGGTAGAGAAGCATACACACTATTTCAGGCAATGGCAACAGGTCATGGGGGATTTTCATCAATTCACGCAGATTCTGTAGAAGCAACACTAACTAGATTAGCATCATCGCCAATGGATATTCCTAAAACATTAATTGCAAATACATTAGATTTGATTTACCTTCAACTCAAACTTAGAGTAAAAGACAAATCAGTACGAAGGATAATTCAGATTTCTGAAATTGCTGGCCTTGACCAAAAAACTGGGGAAATACTCACTCATGAAATATTCAAGTGGGATCCCTTAACTGACACACATAGTTTTGCAGGAAATAGTATAGTTTTGAATAAAATTAAAGAAAGGCACGGTGAAAGTGATGAACAAATTAACTATGAACTAAGTAAAAGAAAACTTGCAATAGAATGGATGGTAAAAAATAACATTCGTGAACACAAAGAAGTTTCTAAAAACATTAGAGAATTTTATGCAGATCCTGAACGATTTTCTGAAAGAAAAAGGATGACGGTGTAAAATCGTGCAAAAATCAACGAACTATATAGACCAAATGAAAAAAAAGTCAAATTCTAAAGAATCTGCTGGTTCAATACACATTCTAAGCTATAGACTACTAAATAATAGAATTCAATTTTTGTATCCTAAACTAGGAAAGTTAGAACGAACTCTCAAACAGTCAAGAATCCCAATTCCGTACGAGGTTTATGTTTGTAGCATGGTTTTTTTCAGTATGATTGCAGGTTTAATAGGATTATCAGTAGGAATTAGCATTGCGTTTATTGTTAATATTCAACCTGTTGCATTTGCATTTATCTTACCAATAATTGCAGGTGCTGGAATGGCTCAAATCACATTTTTTATTTTACAAATGATGCCTAATATCAATATTAAAAATAGAGGAAGCAAGCTAATCGAAGAGCTGCCACATTTTATTGGTTACATGGCTACACTTGCAACAAGTGGATTATCATTAGAAGGGATTTTCAAAGCTATTGCAAGTGAAAATACTGAAGAAGAGATTGTAAAGGATGCTCAGTTCATTACTCGAAATATTGATGTGATGGGAATGGATTTGGTTACAGCAATTAATGATCTAATTAAAAGAACTCCTTCTGGTCCTTACTCGGAGATGTTAGAAGGAGCAATAATTACAGTTCAATCAGGTGGAGATTTAAAAGAATACTTTATAGCTACAGGTAAAGTTCAGCTGGAAGAAAAGAAAATGGCTTTGAAAAAATCAACAGACTCACTCGGAGTGATGGCAGAGATGTATACAATCATGTTAATTGTTTTCCCACTATTAGCAGTCATCATGTTATCCATAATGGCAATCATGAGTCCCACTTTAGCAGGTTTTGATCTAATGACACTGATGAATTTATTGACATATGTTCTGGTTCCTTTTTTTGGACTTTTGTTCCTATTTATGATGGACTCAATGGTGCCAAAGAGGTAAGGGATAATGCAAAAGGCCACTCCTATAAAAAAGAAAGCAAGTTCAGTAGCAATTCCAAAACCATCAATAATTTATACCCAAAAATTTAGAGTTGGTACACCTTCAGTAGTGGTGGGAATGATTATTGTTGTTCTTAGTCTTTATTTTCAAGGCTTTTCGGATAATACCTCTATACGAGATGTTGGAGTAATCTTTGGAGTTTTAACTGCAGTTGTGCCATTAACAATGTTACAATTAAAAGAATCGCAAAGAAAAGACAGCATAGATCGAAATCTTCCACTCTTTTTGTTAGCATTATCAAGTGCTGTTCAGAGTGGGGCAAATTTGATTCGAGCTATTGAAACAACCGCAGATCGAAATATGGGTTCATTGACACCAGAATTGAAGAATTTACGAGCTAATCTTAGTTGGGGAATGCCTGTAGAAGATGCTTTTGAAAATTTTGCTAATAGAACTGGAACTAAGATGGCTAGACGTGTGACTGTTCTCCTTGAAATGGCCTTAAAAATTGGAGGCGATATACGCACTAATTTGGAAATGATACAAAAACACGTAACAGAACTACAAAATCTTGAAAAGGAACGTAAATCATCCTTAGCACCATATACTTATACGATTTACATATCGTTTGCAGTTTTTCTTGGAATTTCAGTCATACTTTCATCGCAGTTTTTTAGTCAGTTTGAACTAATCCAAGATTTACTAAATAATTCATCTGCTCCAAAAAGCTCAGGGGGATTCTTATCCTCAATTTCTAATATTGATATTAAATCATTAAATCAAGTACTCTTCAACATGTCAATAATTGAGGCGGTATTTGGAGGAATAGCTGCTGGAAAAATTGGTTCTGGAACTTATGTTGCGGGGATAAAACACATTATAGTAATGATTGTGATGGCAGTTGTGGCTTTTATGATGATTTAATCCAAAAAAATATCAGATAATTATTTTTTTTCGTCTAATTTTTTTAGCGGTTTTGATGTACGCCATAAAAATCTACACAAACTAAAGATATTATTTACCATTTCAGCTGAATTAGTCCATAACGCAAAATCAGAATCTACGCCAAGACTAAATGAATCAGGAGATGATCTTGAACTTTCATTGTTTGCAAAATCAGTGGCATTCATCACATCAGACATTACCATCTGTTTTCCCTCCTCTACAATAATTCGACCTTTTGATGGAAGCTTTCCAAGGCGGGTTTCAGTGGGTTTTAGTCTATCTATAAGTGAGAAAAATTTTTTATCTTCAGCATCGGTTAGGACTCTAACTGTCCCCCCATTGATAATGCATTCTTTTATTTTTTCAGGTATTGCTGTATGATACATTCTCAAAATATCTTCTGTTGTTGTAACAATGTAAACCATCCCAGAAGATTCTTCTAAAAGTTTTTCAACATGCGAATAGATGTTTGCCCTACCTTGTACCGTTCTAAATGTTGGAACGTAATGGCCATCAGTAATTGGAACAATCTTGTTAATTTTTTCAATTACCTCATTTCCAATCTTCTGAATTCTATTAATTTCATCTTGTTTTTTTTGTAAAACTATTTTTAATACTTCTTCAGGTTTTGTTGCAATACAGAGTTTAGGGTTAGAGATAGTAGTAGATACAATACTCAAATTGAGTAATTTATCAATGGTTCTGTATGTTTTGGTTCTGTCTACATCCAGCTCTTTAGCCAGTGCACTTGCCGTCACTGGCCCTAATCTAAGTAGATTAAGATAAATTCGTGCTTCGACAGTTTCCAAGTCTAAAATGGATGATAATTGTAAAATAAGCTCCGCCCAGTCTTCATTATGACTGCCAGTTGTTAGCTTATCATCTACTATTGTTCCATCTTCCAGCATAATATTCCAATATCAAAAAATGACCTCATAAGTTGCCTGCCTTTTAAATCGGACAAGCTGTAATTACGTTTTTTAATATATGATTAGAATGAATTGAAGTGATTGTTTGAACACCTTACTACAAGTTTGATTAAAAAATACAGACAGATTTTTGAAAGTGGTAAATGGTTTATCATATGATAAGAATTCAAGAAGGATATCAAATTATTTTAAATTAATACGATATTGCTATAAAGGAATAAATGCCTCAAATAGAATTTTTTATCTTAATGGCAGAACCTCACCACCACAGAACTGTAGGGTATTCAATGATTGTAGTTGCTGCGTCATTAGCCCTTATTGGTTTACTTCAGCTTGCAATTGGGGAGAATGTATTGTTTGGGGATGACATACAGCGTGCAAAAACTGCAGAGTTTGAGAAATGCAAAGAGACTAATTTTGTTGGAGAGGAATGCCGCAAATTTGATGACAGATTATTAGTGGATGAGCTTGACTCTGGCAAGAAGTAAATGTGTTGATCAGAAAATAATAAATTCTCATTTAGATATTTATCAAAAAAATTAAAGAGTTTACCGATATCCGCTTGCATAATCTTCCCACATGTTGAGATTTGAAGTCATCTTATTCATCTGATATAGAGCCCCACTGATAATTCCTGCTTGATAAAATACATACAAGTAGATTTGGGAATCTGTGGGATCGGAATTAGTAAAACTGAGTGATATCATCGAAAAGAAAAAGAAAGTTCCGACAAATGTAATCATTTTATTTAAAATACCATCTAATCCAACTATACGTCTTGTTGCACCTGCCATTAATGTAATGCTTGAAACAATAAGAAATGTAATTCCACCGTTGTTTGAAACAAATTCTGTAGTCCATTCAATTAATCCATCCTCAAAAATCGAAGCCTGTGGAACTAACGAACCTCCTTGAAGGGCAAACTGGACAGAGCTAAAAAGACTACCTATAACAAAGAAAAGCAAGAAGATCTTAATTATTCCTCGTTGGAATCTACCACGGGTTTCAGATGGTTTTATGACACGTTCTACTATTTTCATTCCATAAAGCACACCAATGGCAAAGATTGGGGCATACATTATGTTAATTATAATTGGAGATTCTTGAGTAATTTTTGTAATTTCAGGATTGAATATTAGAAATAGCACTAATGCAAGTATGGCACCACTAAAAAAAACAATCACATTACCATAATGGTGCTTTTTTGTTTCAAAATCGTTCGTCCATTCGTACACATAGACGATTATTAAAAATTAGATTAAAGAAAAAGGCAAAAAATGATTTGTTCAAAGCATCAATTCTGTTTACCTTATTAATAAAACCATGATTAAATCAGCGATGAAGATAGGCATTCCAGTAATTACCATTGGAATAATCGTCATAGTTTTGGGGATAATTTTTCATCTTCAAGGTCAAGCGATTGTAGGCCCAGAATCATCTTTTATGTATTCTAATCCAGAGTGGATAACTTACGGCATCCAAATTTCAATCATGGGAATCCTGATTGGTGGTTTTGGCATATTACTTAAAATATCAAAGAAGGGCTAATTTGTCACTCTTAATGTAATTGTACTTCGAATGTTTTCAAGTTTTCTAATTTTTGAAGTGATAAGATTATCCATCTGAGTAGAGTTTGAAGTTTCCACTTCAAGTACAATATCATACGCGCCATATGTGATCATGACACCCTTTATTTCATCAATGTGATGTAGTTGAGAAGCTACTTCATTTTCTTTTCCAATTTCACAGCTTAATAGAATGTAAGCCTTTTCCATGAGGTAATCAGTAAAGAAGCAATGTATTAGTTTAACTTACTGCTACAATGAGCAAAACCATTTTTTTCTAAATATCTTTGATGATATTCTTCGGCTGTAAAAAATGTTTTAGCAGTAACAATTTCTGTAACGATTTTTTTCCCAAATCGCTTAAATGTAGCAGGTTGGAGTTTTTCCATTAATTCTTTTGCAGTTTTTTCTTGTTCTAGATTATGAAAGAATACAACAGATCTATACTGTTCCCCAATGTCTGGGCCTTGTTGATTAATAGTGGTAGGATTGTGATTACTCCAAAATATCTTTAAAAGTTCCTCATAAGAAACCACTGAGGGATCATAATCAATTTGAATAGATTCAGCATGCCCAGTTCTACCAGTGCATACATCTTCGTATGTTGGGTTTTCTAATGTTCCTCCAGTATAACCAACTTGAGTGGATTTAACTCCTTTAACTTGTCTGAAAAGTGATTCCACACTCCAAAAACAACCTGCAGCAAAGGTGGCTTTCATAAGTATAGGTACAATGTAATCTAATAAATTCTTGTCCAATTCTCCTGTGTGTTCATATGAAACACAAATCAAAGTATTATCCCGATTAGTTTTTGGAATTTATGATTGAAAAACGTATTATAAGTAAGAAAATTGTTCAAGGAAATATCAAACCCATTCGAACAGATTCTGACGTTCGTGAATTTTATCTTCTAGAAAAACTATACCAGGCCATGAGGGAAGATAAAAAACGTGGAAAAAGACCATCAGTTAAAGAATTTTACCTTTTGGAAAGATTGTATCAGGTCATGATAAACGATAAAAATCGTAATAAAAAATTATTAAAATCATAATTCAATAGCCTGCAATGATTGGATCGTTTGGTTTCATAATCTCTCGCATAACTATTGTGGCATAAGATCCTCTTGAAAGTGTAAAACTGATAGTATTATTTGTAACATTAACATCATCACATTTTATTGAAGAATTTCTAAAGCCCCCTTCACTGCTTAGTTCCTGCATTTCTTTTAGAAAAAAATCTCGTGGAAATATTTCTTCAGATTCTAATATTTTAGAAATTTGATAATGAAATCTTGTTTTCTTGTAGTATGAATAACCTACAATAGGAATTGAGAGGGTTTGACCTTCCTCATTTGAAAACTTACCAATGATTCCATGTTTATTATAACATACATCGTCATGTTGGGGAGAGAACAGATCTTCCCCATCAATTAACGCCATGCTCAGTGTCTTATTAAATAAAAATGATTGATATGCTTGAATAAAAAATCGTCTTATAGATATTGGCAAAGCATGTATTGATTTTTTGGGATCATCATACTTGATCATTTGATTTACAACAATACGCTCTAGATCCATCTGGTGAGGAATCTCATTAAAAAGTTTGGGATAGTTTGATTTGTCGGATAGTTTTTTTCTGAGTTTAGAATTTTCTGGAGAGTCATATTCAGATGTAAGTGAAAGTAAGAGATTAACTGCTTTTTTATAGTTTTTTTGTAGTATAGCTTTACCGATTAAATGTGTTACAGGTCTTGTGGAACCAAATCGTTGATATCCATAAAAATTCAATATTTTTTTATATTCATTAAATTTTTTAATATCGCGTATGGTTCCAGTGATTTTAATTATAAATTTATTGCCAATCATGTCTTTTTTAGATAGTGGTTTTTTTACAAAGCCAAGTCGTTCAAGAGAATACTTTTCTTCGGAAATTTTTTCAACCGAATTTGATTTTATTACCGAATAAGCAAACTGTTCAGTAATAGCTGATGCATCTTTAAGTCCAAGGGATTTCAGACGTAGTCCATATTTTTTGAAGATA
>Ga0187894_10003362_pt1 | contig 17991 bp, 11 predicted proteins | sample GBC1701081metaG_FD_136650 | JGI IMG/M metagenome (GOLD analysis project Ga0187894, IMG submission 136650) | White microbial mat communities from a lava cave in the Kipuka Kanohina Cave System on the Island of Hawaii, USA - GBC170108-1 metaG ...
CTGCTCGAGCAGATTGGCGTCCCGGTGCGGGGCTTCGATACATTCGTGAACCACGACGGTCTGGCGGAAATCGAACGCGTGCAGTCAGAACTGCGCGAGGCCGGTATTTTCGATGTGCCCGCGTATCGACTCGGTAGCGACGTGTACATGGGCCGCCAGCACCTGCCGGTCCTGCGTTCGCTGCTCGCGAGAAGACGGGGACAGCCCTGAACGTGCCTGCTTTGCGCAGCCGTGGCGTTCAACCGAGGTGCGAGTTCGGTACGGCGGTGGTTCCCTCTCGAAAGTCGACGGTATGAACCACATTGGCCAGCTCAACAACGTCTCCCATGATCTGTGGGCGATTCGGCGCGTACTCAACAGCCGTGATGCGCAGGGACAGCGAGTTTGTGAAATCGTTGGGGGCTGGATACACTTCGCATCCATGAGTACTTGCCCCTCTTGTCACCACCTGGCTACGAAATGCGACGGCTATGATGCCGCCGGCCGCCAACGCTACCACTGCCGCCCATGCCGACGAGATTTCACTGCCTCTTCCTCGTCTGCCTTTTCGGGTTATCGCTGGCCGCCGGATGTGATTCTCATCGCTGTGCGATGGCACTGCAGCCTGCCGCTGTCAGCCGCTCAAATCGTGCGGCTCCTCGCCGAGCGGAATATTGATGTCTCCGCCCGCACGGTCCTGAACTGGGTGCAAACGTTTGGCCCGCAGTTAGCCGCCGCGCTCCGCAAGTACCGACGGCGGGTCGGGCGGCACTGGACGGTGGATGAAGTGTTCTGCTTTCGCGGTACACAAAAACTCTACGTATATCGGGCCGTCGACGAGCACGGGCAGGTCATTGATGTGTTGCTGCGGGACAAACGTAACCGGGCCAGTGCAGAGGCGTTTTTTCGCCAGGCGCTCGCACGTACGGACGTGACGCCCAAGGCAATTATTACTGACCATCACCAACCGTATGTGAAAGCAGCGGCCGTGCTCATCTCGTTCGCCCGTCATGTACGCACGGGGTTGCATCGCCGTCGTGGCTACACCACCCAAGCCGTCGAGCGCAGTCATGTCCCCCCTCGTGACCGCCTCCGAGGCGCACGAGGGTTGAGAACTGTTCACACCGGGCAGCGGTTTTTGGAGAGTTTCGAAGGACTCTACGCCTTGCAACGTGGCGACGTGAAACTGCGAGTGCTTGTTCCCAGATATCGCGCAACGACGGCATCGGTACATGAGACCACCCGGGCCGTGGTAGTGGCAATGAACGTGTTAGGCGACCAGTTGCAGAGGGCAGCCTAAGACAGGGTCTTTCCAGAGCATCCTCACGCCGAGTGAAGGCGTCATTCTAGATGAGCACCAAAGAACTTCGCAAACTCCAAGCGAGCAAGAGCGAGCGCGACCCGGAATCCAGTCCCCTGCCTCCTCTTCCTGGATTCCGGCGAACGCCGGAATGACGGGCTACTTGTATCACGACGGGCGTGTCGTGTTCGTCATTCAGCGCAAGCTTGTCCTGAGCTTAGTCGAAGGACTGTAATCCAGGGGACGGTGGTACGGGTTGGGCCTTGTGGAAGAGAAAAGCGCAGTTCGTATTCGTAGACAGATACTCTCAGCCGATCCTTCCGTCAGGCCAGCACCCCCATCGCTTGTAGTTCACGACGCAAGCGTTCGCGTTGTTCTGTACGGAGCCGTGCAATCGGTTGGCGAGGAGGGCCTGCCGGGAGGTCGCACAGTTCCATTGCGGTTTTCACCGGCGCGGGAAACGACCCTAGTCCCATCGCTAACCAAAAGCGAGTGAGACGATTTTGCACGGTCCAGGCCTCTTGTAATTGACCAGCATCAAACAAGCGAACGATTTCCAGGGCCAGTTCCGGACACACATTCGCGCTGCCAAGAATAGCCCCTTGGCTTCCGGCCAAGAGGCCAGGAAGGACTAACGTGTCCATTCCCGTCACTACGCTAAAATCCGGTCGCCGTTGCAGCAGCAACTCGTTGAGTAAAGTGAGATCTCCGCTGCTATCTTTCATCCCGACGATACGGGAGAAACGTTCAGCCAGGGTCCTCACTGCCGGTGTACCAAGTACGTTACCGGCCAGCATAGGAATATTGTAGAGCAAGAGCGGAACCGAAGTCGCCTGCGCTAACGCACTATAATGGGTGATCAGCTCATCCTGGGTGGGTCGCACGAAGCTAGGCGGGACGGCGCACAGATAATCGGCTCCTGCGTTCTGTGCCGCCTCAGCGAGACGAATTGCCTCTCGCGTTGAAGGGACGCCAACTCCGGCGATCACCGGCACTCGTCTCTTCGCCACAGTAACCGCAAGTTGAAACAGACGTACTTTCTCTTCAAAACTCAATGCCCACGACTCGCCTGTACTACTCACAGCAAAGACGCCATTAATTCCCCTGGCGATTGACCAGTTGATTAATGCCTCGACTGCTTGCTCGTCAATGTTCTCATTTGCATCGAACGGGGTGATTAGTGCCGAAAAAATACCACGTAACATCGTACTCTCCTTCATGACTGAGGGATGTCCATCCATTGCAGAGTCTGAGTATTGTCTCTTATAAGAAAATCGAGGCAGGAAGCTAGAGGAGGAGCATGGGATACTGGAAGCGAGAAACTGGCCATTGCCCCCTAAGCTTCACGCCCCGAGTTTTTCGTCTCACCAGAGTTGACTCCTTGCCTCGTGTTTGAGGTATGATCCACTCCACATACGGAGATAAGGAGGGCTGCCATGTTTATCGCGACAAAAGATAAAAAACTTCCCACAGCCATGGTCGGGTCGTTCCCACGGCCGTCCTGGTTTACCGAGAGTCTTCATGGTCGGCCGTTTAAGGTCGCGCTCGGAGACTCACTGTATCGAGAGCAATACACGGATGCTGTGGCTTGCTACATCAACGAGCAAGAGCGCGCTGGTCTCGATATCCTCACAGACGGAGATGCACGGTTCGACCTTGAGGTCGGTGGGCGCTCATGGTTCTTCTACGCTATTGAGCGGCTGAATGGTATTACCGGGTTTCGTGACGTTTCGCATTTTCTCGAATACGCCGACATCAAGCCTGGCCACATCCTCTACGAAGTCCAAGAAGCCTATCACTCGCCCGCTGTCGTTGAGAAAATCACGCGAGGTCCGCTTCATTATGCGGCAGTGTGGAAAACTGCGCAAAAAATGACCGACAAGCCGGTCAAGTTTGGGGCCATCAGTGCAACTTGCCTGCCGATGATGCTGTGGAACGATCATTACAAAAATGATCAAGACTTGGTTATGGACTTAGCCGCGGCACTGAACGAGGAATTACGCGAAGTCGCCGCCGCCGGCTGTCCGGTCATTCAGGTTGAAGAGCCTCCGCATCACTTTGCGTGCTGCGCGACTCCACCAGCAACGGATAAGGATCTTGATTTCTATACGAGGGCCTTCAATCGGGAGGTTGAAGGGGTCAGCGCCGAGATTTGGGCACACACGTGCTGGGGCAATCCGAACCAGCAGAGCTTTTATTGGGAGCGACCAAGCTACGAACGCTCCCTTCCCTACCTGCTGTCACTGAATGCCGATGTCCTTACCCTCGAGTGCGCTAGCAATCAGGGTCGCGATTTGCCCCTACTGAAACATCATGCAACCGCAAAGAAAATCGCCATCGGGGTTATTAACCACACCATGACCACGGTAGAACCACCGCAAATGATCGCCAATCTGATCCGCAAAGCTTTAGAATATGTTCCACCCGAACGGCTCATCATTACGGCCGACTGCGGTTTCGGCCGCGAAGGTCTCTCGCGCCGGATCGCGTTTTACAAATGCGTGGCTCTGGTACAGGGGACCAATCTCGTGCGCAAAGAACTCGGCCTCCCTGAGGTCTACATTCGCGCCGCCGACCCGCGTTTCGCGTTCAGAGAGACGTGAGCGATCCGGTGCCTTGTCCCATCTTCGCTTGAGATAAACCGCATGCCGCTGCTTGATCCAATGCAGGGGCGAAGCATTTGCCCGCAGGAAGCGTAGCTGCCGACCAAGCTCACCGCCAATGCTTCGCCCCTACCGAGCTGGGTGTGCTAGAAGTTCTATTTTGCCGAGAATGAATTCGTTTCAAGGCGATCTGCTGCAATAGAATCGGCGAGGAATTCCATCATATAGCGGTTCACCAATTCAGGTTGCTCTTGTTGCACCCAGTGACTACAGCGAGGGATATATTGAACTGAAAACCGATTGGTGAAGTATTCCTCCATATCGTAGGTGAGCTCTTTTCCCAAGGCGATATCTTCTTCCCCCCAGATCAGCAGGGTGGGACACGAGATCTTGGCAAATTTCCGTTCACCATGGCGAACGATCTCGCGAAATGCGGCTCGGTAGTAGTTAATTGCCGCTGTCAGGACGCCTGGTCTTCTCAGTACCTCAACATAGCGTTGGAGTTCTTGATCGGGGAACGCTTCTTTGCGAATCGCCATGCCACGAAACGCTCGCTCGACAAAACGGCGCAGATTCAGGCGAATACCCCACTCGGGCACTCTGGGAATCTGAAAGAAAAACATGTACCAACTGCGCCGCAACTGACGAAAATTTGAGCGGAGATGCTTTTGGAATGCGGTTGGATGTGGACAGTTCATGACGATCAGGCATTCAGTTGCATGCGGATAATCCGCCGCAAATGCCCAAGCGATTCCTCCCCCCCAGTCATGACCGACAATGATCGCTTTGCTTTCGCCAAAGGAACGAATCAGGCCCATAACGTCGGCAGTAAGGAGATCGATCCGATAATTAGCAACCCCTTCAGGTTTATCGCTGGCATTATATCCACGCAGATCCGGAGCAACGACGCGAAAGGATTTCGCGAGTTCGAGAATTTGGTGACGCCAAGAGTACCAGAACTCTGGGAAGCCGTGTAGCAAAATCAGCAGCTTTCCTGCACCTTGTGTGACGTAATGGAAACGGAGACCATTCACGTAAGCAAAGCCGTGCTGCCAGCGCTCTGAGGGGGCTCGTAGTTCTTGCTTTTCCAACTCCTCTCTGTCTCCAGTGTTCATACTCATCATAGAGGAGCCATTGCTGGACATTTATATCCTTCCTGCCTTCTGCGCGCGGTCAAGGATTTTACGCTCAATCTCCGCAACCGGACCGTCGATCATGCGCCCACGGAAAGCTACGGCCCCTTCCCCTCTAGCGACAGCCTGATCAAAGGCGGTAACCAACTCGCGAGCATAAGCTACTTCTTCTGACGTTGGTGTGTAGACAGAATTCACCAGCTCGACTTGGCTGGAGTGAATACAGGCTTTTCCCTCATAGCCAAGCTGCTTTCCTTGGCGGGTTTCAATTTTCAGCCCCTCAAGATCGGGAATGTTAAGAAAAACATTGTCGATCGGGGCGATCCCCGCCGCTTTGGCCGCCATCGCTACCTGACAGCGCGCATGGAAGACAATACCTTCCGTTGACGGCGCTTCCTTAATTCCCATAGCCAGCGAGAAGTCACCATGGCCAAAAGCGATTGCAGCAATCCGCGGAACGGCACGGGCGATGGCAAACACACTACCTACAGCTTCAGGTTGCTCGATTAATGGCATGAGAACAACCGAACCTACCGGCCGTCCTGCCCGCTTTTCTCCGAGGCTGACAAGCTCGTCCACAAACTGGATTCCTGCGACCGTGTTAGTCTTCGGCACTACCAGCCCGTCGACACCGGCTTCGATCATGGTCAAGACATCGTCAAGAAAATACGGAGTATCCAATCCGTTGATCCGTACGGTACGCTCAAACCGCACGAATCCTGGATCCCGTAGAACTTCCCTCAACATTTCTCGTGCTGTGGGTTTGCGTTCTGGCGTGACCGCATCCTCGAGATCAAAGATTAAGGTGTCAGCCAGTGAGTCTTTCGCTTTGACAAAGAAGCGTTCACTGCTGGCGGGAACAAATAGAAGACTCCGTCGTAGATGGGACATGGCATTTACCTCTTTAGAGCCTATCGACTACCGGTTGGTTAAGGGTCATGTTGAGCGCAGCGAAAGATCTCTCTTCAGCCCCGAATGCGAGATTCTTCGCTTCGCTCAGAATGACAACTCCGGGCGGTGATAGTTATTCGGATAGACATTTAGTTCGTCATCGTGATGTTCTCCAGTGACAAGCGCAATGAGGGTTTTCGCGTCAGATGCCCTTATTCTTCTTTCCTCGGTACTTCGTGACCACAAATCAAATTACACCCTTTTCTTTTAATGCTGCCAACCGCTCTCGCGACATGCCTAATTTCGTGCAGTAAATTTCTTCATTGTGCTCACCCATACGGGCCGGTGCGGTCCAGCGGATTCTCCCAGGGGTGCGTGACAATTTAGGGACGACATTCTGCATCCTCACTGGTCCCAAGTCAGCGTCCGGTACCGTAGTAACGGCTTCACGCGCTTGGAAATGCGGGTCAGTCACTATTTCTGCAATGCTGTACACTGGCACGACCGCACATTCATATTCATCGAACCGCGTCAAGGCCTCCGCGGCAGTGTGTTCACTAATCCACCCGCCGACGATAGCATCGACTTCATCAATATGAGCAATACGCGCGCGATTATCCTTGAAGCGCGGATCATGAATCAAGTCTGGTTGACCGATTGCGGCAAATACGCGGCCAGCCAGCGCGTGAGCGTTAGCGGAAAGAGCGAGCCACTTCCCGTCTTTCGTCTTGTAGATATTACGCGGGGCGCCTATTGAAGGGACACGATTCCCGGTGCGCTGCTGGATCACACCGAGTTGATCGTACGAGATGGCTTGATCACCGAGGATGGTAAAGATTGGTTCAAGCACACTCAAGTCAATGAATTGTCCTTTACCGCTTTTATGATCACGCTCGTAGAGCGCGAACATGACTGCCCACGTACCGAACTGTCCAGCAACCGCATCGGCCAAGCCAGTTCCTGGAAGAGTCGGCGGTCCATCTGACTGACCAGTGATGTGTGCGAACCCACTCATCGCCTCGGCCAAAGTGCCGAATCCTGGTTTATCCTTGTAAGGTCCAGTTTGGCCAAAGCCAGACACACGCACCAAAATGAGACGAGGATTCAAGGCGTGTAGCACTTCCCAGCCCAGCCCCCAACGCTCAAGCGTGCCTGGACGAAAGTTCTCAGTCAGTACATCTGCATCAGCAATAAGTTGCTTGAAGACTTCTTGCCCTTCAGGCTTGCCAAGATCGAGGGTCACACATTTCTTATTGCGGTTGGTAATTTTCCACCACAATGGTACACCATTCTTGGCTGCGCCCAGCGAGCGCAGGCTATCTCCTAGGCGAGGATGCTCGACTTTAATGACTTCAGCGCCAAAGTCTCCCATGTTTTGCGAGATCGTCGGTGAAGCAAAAAGGACGGCGATATCAACAATTTTGAGTCCTTCCAATGGCAGGGCACCCATAAGTAATCATCCCTCCCGCGTAGCGTTCTTGTTGTCGCGGTTGTAGCTGTTTTCCCGAGGAAGAGCAAAATGGTCGACCAAATGAACGGACATTCAGCTTCGCTTGCATTCCTTCACATTTCGGGAAATAAGAAAGCTCCTTGTAGCGAAGAGGAGAAGAACGGCAAAAGCGCAATAGTCTCTCCCCTTCGCCTTTTGCGATTCAACTGTCTTCTACTGCTCCGGAGTCCTGCGCATGCGCTGTAGCAACTGTCAAGCTGAGAATCCGCCGGAATTTAAATTCTGTGGAGAATGCGGCACACCTCTCACGGTAAAGACGCGAACACGGAGAGCGGAAAGCGATGAGCGGAGAGCGAGGGAAGAAGAACTAGACTCGTTGCATACTCCACGCGTCTCGCCCGAGGCTGAGCGTCGCCAGCTAACAGTGATGTTCTGTGATCTGATAGGATTCACTCCACTCGCGGAAAAACTTGACCCAGAAGACTTGCAGGAGATTATTCGCACGTATCAAGAATGGTGCACTGGTGTCGTTCAACGCTTTGATGGCTACGTCGCTCGGTATGCGGGAGATACACTGCTCGTCTATTTCGGCTACCCCATGGCTCACGAAGATGACGCCCAGCGGGCAGTCCGAACGGGGTTAGAAATCGTTGCAACACTCCCTCACCTCGAGGCACGCATACGACAGAGCGTTGATCTAGAACCAAACCTTTCTTTCCAGGTACGAGCTGGAATTCACACCGGGTTAGTGGTCGTCGGAGAAATGGGAAGCCAGGATTATCGTGAGTCGATGGCATTGGGAGAGACGCCCAATATTGCCGCTCGGTTCCAGGAGATCGCTTCCCCCAATACTGTGGTGATTGGCGCGACCACGCATCGACTTATTGAGGGCCTTTTTCAGTGCCAAGACTTAGGCTACGTTCCTCTCAAAGGGGTGTCGACCCCGTTACGTCTTTACCGAGTCCTGAGCGCGGGCGAAGCGCAAAGCCGCTTCGAGGTTGCCGCCACCGCCGGACTTCCACCGCTAGTCGGAAGAGAACAAGAGCTGTCTCTCTTACTGGGATGTTGGGAGCGGGCGAAGCGAGCTGAAGGTCAGGTGGTTTTGCTCAATGGCGAGCCGGGGATCGGAAAATCTCACCTTGTTCAAGCCCTCAAGGAGCAGATTGCAGGAGAAGCGCATACTCGGGTGGAGGGGCGATGCTCTCCATATACGCAGAATAGCGCATTTCATCCTGTCATCAGTCTGTTACAACACCAACTCCAGATTTCTCGCGAAACGTCCCCGCAAGAAAAGCTGGAAAAACTCGAAGAGGCGCTCGCACAGGCAGGGCTTCCCCTGGCCGAAACGGTGCCATTGTTTGCCGCACTGCTTTCGTTGCCGGCGCCAGACCACTACCCTCAACCCACTCTTACCCCTCAACGCCAACGTCAACAAATGCTGCAATTCTTGTTAACGTGGTTATTAACGCTGGCGCGACATCAGCCTGTTCTCCTCGTGGGAGAAGACTTACAGTGGATGGACCCCTCCAGTCTGGAATTATTGCAGCTCTTCATCGAACGTATTGCACGCAGTCGCGTTCTTTTGTTGTTGACGTCCCGTCCGGAATTTTGTCCACCATGGGGCCCCTGCTCGTATCAAACTCAGATTGAACTCAACCGTTTGGCAAGCAAGAATGCAAAAGTCTTGATCGAGCAAATCTCGAGAGGCAAATCTCTGCCTGAAGAAATCACAAAACAGATCGTGAGTAAGACTGATGGAATCCCGCTATTTGTCGAAGAACTGACTAAGATGGTGCTGGAGTCTGGTCTGTTACGAGAAGAGGTGGACCGCTACGTACTCACAAAACCGCTCCCTCCGCTAGCAATTCCCAGCACGTTGCATGACTCCTTAATGGCAAGGCTTGATCGGCTGGCAACGGCGAAAGAAACAGCCCAGTGGGGGGCTGCCCTCGGGCGTGAATTCACCTATGAATTGATTGAGGCGGTCTCGCCACCAAAAACAACCTTGCGGCGCGACCTAGATACACTCGTCGACGCCGCACTTCTCTTGCAGCGAGGGCAACCGCCAAGGGCACGATACGTCTTCAAACACGCGCTCATTCAGGAAGCCGCCTATCAGTCCCTCTTGAAACGGAAACGGCAACAATATCACCAGCATATTGCCAAAACGCTGGAAGAACATTTTTCCGAACTGAAAGAAATTCAACCTGAATTGTTGGCCCATCACTATACGGAGGCGAATCTCTCCACCTCAGCCATTCCGTATTGGCAAAGAGCAGGACGCAAGGCAACAGAACGCTCTGCGCACGAGGAGGCGGTTCATCATCTGACTAGAGGTTTAGAGTTACTCTCTGCGCTTCCAAGTACCGTTGGGCATGTTGAGCAAGAACTCACCTTACGCATCTCTTTGGGTGGGCCATTAATTGCCGCCAAAGGGTACGGGGCTATTGAGGTCGAAAAAACCTATGCTCGGGCACGTGACCTATGCCAACAACTCGGCAATCCCCCTCAGCTTATTCAGGTGTTATTGGGATTGGAAGCGTTCTACTCAGTCCGCGGAGAGTTCCGGACAGCGTATGAACTCGGAGCGCATTGTCTTCTTCTCGCCCAGCGCCTTGGAGATCCCACCCGTTTGCTACAAGCTCACTGGACGTTAGGACAGATCCTGTTTCATCTTGGAGAATTCGCCCCAGCCCAAGAGCATGTGACGCGGGCCATGTCTCTCTACGACCCTCAGCGCCACAGTTCTCGGGTTCTACAGGATCTCAAGGTGACAAGCCTGTGCTATATGGCTTGGGCTGCATGGCAGCTCGGCTATCCGGACGAAGCTTTGCACAAAGGCCGGGAAGCGCTTGCCCTGGCTCACGAACTCTCTCATCCTTTTAGCTCCGCCTTCGCTCTGATCTTTGTTGCCGCCATCCATCAACTGCGTGGAGAATGGCAAGCAACCCAAGAGCACGCGGCAGCAGCCATTGCCCTCTGCACCGAACAAGGATTTCCAGTCTGGTTGGCATTTGGTACCGTGTTGCATGGTTGGGAGCTCACCAGACAAGGGAGGGAGCGGGAGGGGATCACACAAATGCACCAAGGCCTCGCAGCCTGGAGAGCCACCGGAGCGGAAGCGTCGCTCCCTTTAGTGCTTGCTTTGCTCGCCGGGGCATACGGGAGAGTAGGTCAGGTCAGCGAAGGCCTAGAGGTGTTGGAAGAGGCGCTTACCATAGCGCAGAAAAACCAAGAACGTTATTATGAGGCGGAGTTATACCGCCTTAAGGGAACGCTTATGCTTCAGTCCAAGACCAGTCTCGGATGGGTCTCGGGCAAGCCACAAGCAAGTCAAAACAAGTACAAAGACACCAGCACCCATGTGGAAGCGGAAGCCGAAGCGTGTTTCCAGCAAGCACTTGTTATTGCTCGCCGTCAGCAGGCCAAAGCATGGGAGCTTCGAATAGCTATGAGTCTGGGACGGCTTTGGGTTCAGCAAGGAAGACAAGCCGACGCTCGGCAATTGTTAGGCAATGCCTATGGTTGGTTCACTGAAGGGTTTGAGACCGCAGACCTACAAGAGGCTCGGTCGCTTATTGCGCAGTGGTCAGGCCATCTAGATGGCCAAGCGCGAATGATCGCGAAGTGATCTTGCAACCTAAGCCGTCGGAGTTAGTAGTTCTCTCGGGTTCGGCCATCAGTTTTTAGTGATGCGGCTTGATCCAGGCGCCCTCGCGCTCAGGGTGTCAACTTTTCTTGTCTGTCAATTTTCTTTGACACTCTTTCATTCTCCATTCTTTTTCCTCATTTCCGTAGAAGAGACTATTGTTCCAGTAAGAGAGTTGTCACAGGAAGTTTTACTACCTTCTATTTAAAGAGTATTAATTGATAAGAGACACGCATTTTCTGCCTACGAGCGTACGGTATGATCTTTGCGAAACGGCCAGATATTTGGGGGGCTGGCTTCCTCACACCAGCGACAAACATAAACTGGCAAGCGGAATTCTGTGTCAGCCGGCAGATAGTATTGTAGAGAGATGGGGAAAAGGGAGGGATAAGCATGGGATTCCTCAAAGAATATGAGGTACTGTACTCAGCGGAGGCGCGAAAAACGCTTCTGTCTGAGTGGATTTTTAAGCGACGGCAGGAGCTCTTTGCTGAATTGCGCGAACAGGCGCCTATCTTCGAAACTCCAGATTTCATTCTCGTTTCTCAGCATCAAGACGTGAAGGATATTCTTAGAGACTCTGCGCGTTTCAGCGTCAAACCTTACGCCGACGCAGGGAGCAAAGATTTCGTGCTCGGAAAAAATCAGGAGCAGGGACACGAGGCGGATCGGGCCTTTCTTGAGAGCCTACTCCCGCAGGAGGAACTCGAACGCGTCTACCAAATTGCTGCTAGCGCTGCCGCGAAGATTCTTGCTCCACTGCCACAGCTTCAGCAGGAGGTGCTTCTTCCCGGGCGACGCTCTCCCCGTCCTCCTTCGGGGAGAATCGATCTCCCAACCACCTTCGCTCGGCTCGTATCAGTGGCGGTCGCCCAACACTATTTCGGAGTGACAGACCCGGACCCCATCCTTTTCGGCGCGCCTCCACTTCCTCCGCGGCGAAGCTCCATTCCGCTGCCAGACCCAAGGCCCTTGCTAGACCCTACCTTTCCTTGTGTCAGCAACTGGACTGCTACTCTTAACGGCGCATTTATCTACGGCGCATTTGGCCGACACTTCTCCCAAGACCTAGCTGTCGTGCAAGCACTCCTCGTCAGAGTTCCCCAAGTCAAAAAAGACTTTGCCACTCATATCGCCACACTGATCGAGAACATGCGGCAAAATCCGCAAACAGGATCAGCAACGATCTTGCAACGGCTGGTCGAAAAAGGAACGAGTGTTGAAGAGATCACTCGCGACTTGCTGGGAATGATCAACGGCATGGTTGACAACGTCACGTCCGCAGTCTGCAACGCGATGGACGTCTTGCTGTCTCATCCGGAGCAACTCGCGACTGCCAGAGCAATTGCCCATACCGTTACTCCTGCCACTCAGCCGGAGGCGGCTTTGGCAGCAAATCAAACGCGCCGGCAAGAACTCTGGCGGTACATTCGCGAAGCTTTGCGCTTTTACGCCCCTGTCCCCTTTCTCCTCCGCCAGGCTTACACCGACACGCCTCTCGCTCAAGGGACGACTAGGCAGACAATCCTTTCTGCAGAGAAGCCGATCTTTATCGCTATCTGTTCTGCCATGATGGACGAAAGGAAAATCGCCGCGCCCTTTGAGTTTCGTCCAGACCGTGTCCTCGCTGATGAAGACGATCTCTTATTTGGTTCGGGGTGGCACAGTTGTTTTGGTAAATATATTGCCCAGCCACAAATCACCGAGATGATCAGAAGCCTCTTAGTGCTACAAGACCTCCGCCGCGCTCCCGGTCCTGCGGGAAACTTGGAGTACGACCACTTCTTCGCCAAAAGCTTTGTCGTCGATTTTGGCCCGAAGCCAGTGCAAAACCCCTTGACCGCAATTATGACCATCAAACCGCCGGAAGCGGTCCATGCCCGAGCGTTAAAGCTGTTGCTCTCTATAGCTTATCAGCCAGTCGTCGATATCTTGGATCGAGTTGGCACGGTCCACTTTGCCCGTTTTGTCTTTCTAGAAAATAACACTAAGTTAGCCCTTATCACGTCCTACGATGGGTCGTTTGACACCTATATAAAGAACTACATCGAAGTGGCGGGAGTTCTTTTCGACCTGATGCTTGAGCATATTAAGGATGCCCCACCGCTGCCGGTGCGCAAGTATCGCGAGGAATTCATTGAGTACGTGCGACGCGTCGACGTGGTGTCGGATTCACAGTTCTATAGTGCGTACGGCGAGCTTACGGTCCAGGACATTATCGGTTTGCAAAGGAGGTAATGTGTATGGCGCATCAGGAACCCAGCCCAGCCCAGACTGAGCAGGCAACTTTGCCATTGAATCTCGCCGATATCCAAGGAATCATCCTGTGTGAGTATGACCTGCCGCTGGTTCGTCATTTTCTTCTGCGCATCGACAGCGCAGAAGGTGGACGACGGTTCATTGGCGAGTTGGTCAAAGACAATCCGTCTCCCTTGCGCATTACCACTACCAAAGATTGGCTAGAGGGCAAACGATCGGATTATTGTCTGAATATCAGCTTGACGTACGAAGGGCTACAAGCACTACATCTGCCCACCTCTTCCTTAGAATCATTTGCCCCGGCGAAAGCCTTCGTCAATGGTGCGGCGGCAAGAGCAGCAGAACTCGGGGATGTTGATACCAGTGCGCCACCTCATTGGAAAGGCGCATTAGGAACTTCTGCAGTCCACATTCTGGTGTCACTGTATGTTGAGCAAGGTCGGCTCGCGGATAGAACGTTCTCGCTGCGAGCTTTGTTTCAGCAGTATGAGTTAACTGAACTTCAGTACGAGGATGGGGCATTCCTGACTGACCCGAATAACCAAGGAAATAATCTCCCTGGTATGTTGATCCACTTTGGCTATCGCGACGGTATTTCTCAACCAAAAATCAAAGGAGCGCCAGTCCCACAATATGCAGCGCCGAACGTCCTTGAGGTCGAGCCCGGCGCCTTTCTGCTCGGATATCGTAGCCAGTGGAGTAATTTTATTTATCCGGCCCCTTATCCTCCCGAACTGGGGAGAAATGGCAGCTTCGTCGCGTTCCGCATCCTGCAACAAGATGTTGCGGCGTTTGAGGAGTATCTCACAAAGGCCGCGCAGGCAACCGACATGGACCGTGAGACCATCGCCGCAAAAATGTGTGGCCGTTGGCGTAATGGGACGCCCCTCGTGCTTTCCCCCACTACTCCCTCACCCCAACCAGCACTTCCGCCCGGACGGCTTAATGACTTTGATTTTATCGAAGATCGAGAGGGCTACGCATGTCCTTTCAATGCTCACATTCGTCGCACCAATCCGCGAGGAGAAGGAGTGGCCGGTGCAGATAGCGATAAGCATCCGCTCATTCGACGCGGCATGCCTTACGGACCGAGATATAACCCAGATCTGGGGAAAGATGATGATACTGAACGCGGCCTCCTTGGTTTGTTCATCTGTGTCAGCCTTGAGGATCAGTTCGAGTTTCTTATAACTAACTGGATGAATCGGGGCGGCTTCCGGCCGGAGTTACCAAGTCAGGCGAAAGATCCGATCGCTGGAGGGGGTACGATTCAGGGGATGCCGTTTCAGATTCCCGCGCCCAACGGCACGGTATCGCTGCCGGATTTCTCACATTTCGTGACGACCCGGGGAGCTGCCTACTGTTTTCTGCCGAGCATTACCGCGCTGCGCTATATCGCGAACCTATGATCGGGCACCGGCTTCTGATATTTCGGCGCAAGCCTGTCCTGAGTCCTTCGACTTTGCTCAGGATGAACTCCGGCGAAGGGCGGGCATGACAAAAGAAAAGGCTTTGGAGCTGTCATTCCCGCGAACGCGGGAATCCAGAGCTTTGCTATGAGAAAACAACCTTGTGTCTATATTCTGGCGAGCCAGCGGAATGGCACCCTCTACATTGGAGTGACAAGCAACCTTACAAAGCGAGTCTGGGAGCACCGAAATGATTTGGCGAGAGGGTTTAGTAAAAAATACGGAACCCACCGCCTGGTGTATTATGAAATGTGTAGCGACCTGCTTTCAGCTATCGCCAGAGAAAAGCAACTCAAGAAATGGAATTGCATGTGGAAGCTGCGTCTCATAGAAAAGGGCAACCCGGAATGGCGTGATCTGTGGGAAGACCTTCTGTGAGGACTGGATGCCCGCCTGCGCGGGCATGACGCATTGGTGCACGGTCTTCGGTCATTCCCGCGAAAGCGAGAATCCAGAGTTCCGTATGCCGAGGGGCAAAAATACTTTCTTATTTCCCGAAAAAATTCCTTGACACCTTCTGCGAAATCAAGTAGGGGTCACGGCGCGCATAGCGACTCGCCCTCACTTAAGAGATAACCGCTCGTGCTGAGCGCGGCTTGGTTGCAGCACGGTCTGGTGCGAGTGCACCCGAGCCGCCGCTCAAAGGGGACGACTGGTGAACAAGAAAACGACCCCCCCCCTAAAAATCACTTTCTGTTAGTATTTACTGTAGTCTGCTTTGTGTTATTACTCGCACCTGTGTTTGCCAGTGCGCAGCCGGTGACCTGTAACGGCAAGGCGGCCACCATCGTCGGCACCACCGGCGGGACGCTGACCGGTACCAATGGCGACGATGTCATCGTCGGCGTCGGGGCTTTCAACTATACGATCAACGCCGGCAACGGCAATGACACGATCTGCACCGGCGCAGGCAATGACATCATCAACGCCGGCAACGGCAATGATTGGATCGACGCTGGGGCGGGGAATAACCAGATTACTGGCGATAATGGCAACGACACGATCTTTGGCGGGCCAGGAATCGACACGATTCAAGCTGGCAATGGCGATGACGTCGTTGATGCAGGTGATGGGGATGACAACGTTATCGGGGATAACGGCAATGACATTCTCATAGGAGGTGGAGGGAACGACCATCTGGATGGGGGCAACGGCAACGATCGGCTAGAGGGTGGCGACGGCAACGACACCCTCATCGGCCAGAACGGTGATGACACGCTACTGGGCGGCTTTGGCAACGACACGATTACTGCCGACAATGGCAACGACTTTCTTGATGGTGGGCCGGGCACGGATAGTCTCTCCGGGGGCGCTGGGACCGACACCTGCCGTAACGGCGAGACCAATAGCAGTTGTGAAACCATTCCACCAAATCACGCACCGACTGCGAATGCAGGACCAGACCAAACCCTCCCCTTAGGGACGACAGTCCATCTCGATGGTACGGCATCGAGTGACCCCGACGGCGATGCCCTGACCTTTCAATGGACGCTGACCAGCAAACCGACAAACAGCACCGCAACCCTCACCGGCGCGACCACGGCCTTGCCGACCTTCGTGCTCGACAAAGCGGGCACCTACCAGATCCAACTCGTGGTGTCGGATGGGAATCTGACCAGCACGGTCGATATTGTTATTGTCTCGACGACCAACAGTGCGCCAGTGGCGGATGCAGGAACAGACCAGAGCGGCACGATCAACACGGTAATTCACCTCGATGGCAGCAACTCCAGCGATGTTGATGGCAACACGCTCACCTATCTGTGGAGCTTTGTCAGTAAACCCGCAACCAGTACGGCGACACTCACCAATCCAGCCACAGTCGCCCCACAATTCACCATCGACAAGCCGGGCACCTATATCATGCAGTTAATCGTCAACGACGGCACGGTGGCCAGTACGCCGGATACGGTGACCATCAGTACAGTGAACTCTCCCCCGGTGGCTAATGCGGGCATCGACCAGAGCGGCACCATTGGCACAACCATCACCTTGGAGGGGAACAGCTCCAGTGATGTCGATGGCGACACGCTGACCTACCAGTGGGCGATCACCAGTAAACCCGCGAATAGCATCGCCACGCTCAGCAATCCCACGGCAGTGAATCCGACTTTTATCCTCGACAAACCGGGCACGTACACGGCTCAGCTCATCGTCAACGATGGGACCGTGAGTAGCTATCCTGACACCGTGACGATCAGCACACTCAATTCTAAACCCGTAGCGGATGCGGGCGACGATAAGCACGGCGGCGTCGGAGCGACCGTCACGCTGGATGGCGCCCTCTCCAGTGACCCGGATGGTGACGCGCTCACCTACCAGTGGAGTCTGACCACCAAACCCGCCACCAGCACGACCACGTTACAGAATCCGACGACTGCCACCCCCAGCTTCGTCTTAGACAAGCCCGGCACCTACACCGGGCAATTGATCGTGCGGGATGGCCAGCTCGCCAGTGATCCCGATACGGTGACGGTGACGACATCGAACTCCAAACCCGTGGCGGATGCAGGACCCGACCAGGCTGGCCATACTGGGACAGTCGTGCAGCTCACGGGCAGTGGCTCCTTGGATGTCGACAACAATCCGCTGACCTATTTCTGGTCCTTCACCGCCAAACCCCAGAGCAGCGCCGTGACGTTGTCGAACGACAGCGTGGGCAATCCGACCTTCACGCCGGACTTGGCCGGGACCTATGTCGTCCAACTGATTGTCAACGACGGCACGCTTGATAGTGATCCTGACACGGTCACGATCACCGTACCCGACACCACGCCACCCTCTCCAGCCGATCTCGCCAAGATCACGGTTGGTCCTATCACGAATGGCCAAGTGACCATCACGGGTAGTGCAGGAAGTGTCGAAGGCAATGCACAGGCTAAAATTACCAACACCCGCACAAACCAGTTTGTGACTGTGACCGCTGCGGCTGATGGGAGTTTTACCGCGCAAATGGCTGCCCAGGTAGGCGATAGTCTCTCGATTGTCGTCACTGATGCGGCGGGCAATGCCAGCTCGGCAGTGACCACGCAAGTTGGCGGCACCGAGAGTGCGCTGACGGTGGCGATCACGCAACCGGCGGCAGGCGCAACGGTCCAAGGCGACCGTGTTCGCGTCAGCGGCACGGTACTAGGACCGCTCAATACTGGGGTCGTTGTGAACGGAATCGTCGCGCTTGTCCATGACGGTCTTTTTGTCGCTGACAACGTTATACTCAGTGCCGGGCAAAATACTCTCACCGCGACCGCAACGCCGCTA
>Ga0187894_10003363_pt1 | contig 17984 bp, 18 predicted proteins | sample GBC1701081metaG_FD_136650 | JGI IMG/M metagenome (GOLD analysis project Ga0187894, IMG submission 136650) | White microbial mat communities from a lava cave in the Kipuka Kanohina Cave System on the Island of Hawaii, USA - GBC170108-1 metaG ...
AGCCGCCCGCCTCGCTGCGCGCCGACTGAGCGAGCTGTGCTCGCTCGGTCGGCTTGCGAGCGCGGGTGACGCTGAGGCGTGCGGGTCGTCGGCTCCGCGCTCGGGGCGCCGCTCGTGCGACCGTGGGCTTCGCTCGGCTCCGCCCCGGTGGATCGGGATGTCACGAGCCGCCCGCCTCGCTGCGCGCCGACGGAGCGAGCTGTGCTCGCTCGGTCGGCTTGCGGGCGCGGGTGGCGCTGAGGCGCACGAGACGTCGGTTCCGCGATCGGGACGCTGCCCCGGCGAGTCGCGATCGAGGCCGCACAGCCAGATCAGGCAGGGTAGGTTCCTCCTGTGAAGGTCCTCGTCGACTCGCTCACTGAAACGCCGGCGCCGTTTCACTTCACGGCGGCGCCGGCATGGTTCCGCGAGCGGTTTGCCGGGGGGGCGCGGCCGATCGAGCAGCTCTCCGACGCGCTCCTGATCGAGGGGCGGGCTTACCGCGTGGGCGCGGACGTCCTGATCGAAGGCAGCGTCCGGGGCGAGCTCGAGCTCGGATGCAGCCGATGTCTCGGCCGCTATCGTGCGCCGGTCCGCGAGCCCTTCCGCCTCGTGCTGGAGCCCGCCGGAGCCAGAGTTCCTGCCGATCCCGAGGGCGCCGAGGCTCTCTCCAGTGATGGGCTGTACCTGGGCGACGAGGCGGAGACGGGTTGGTTCCGCGGACAAGAGCTTCGTCTGGATCGATTCATCGGGGAGGTGATCTCGCTCGCGTTGCCGATGCAGCCGGTTTGCCGGGAGAGCTGCATGGGCCTGTGTCCGCTCTGCGGCGTGGATCGCAACGTCGAGTCGTGCAACTGTGCCGAGACCCGTCCCGAATCCCCGTTCGCCGTCCTCGGAAAGCTGAAGAAGGACGGCGCGCAATCGCAGTGATTCTTTCAGTCGCCGATCGGAGAGAGAGATGTCCGCCGTCCCGAAGCGCAAGGTGTCGAAGTCCCGCAAGAACCTGCGCCGCAGCCACCACCACCTGAGCGCGCCCGCGAGCTCCGCGTGTCCCCAGTGCGGCGAGCCGCGCGCGCCGCACCGCGTGTGCCGCAGCTGCGGCACTTATCACGGGCGCAAGACGCTGCCCGAGAGCAAGCTGATCGGCGGCGAGGCCTAACGGATTGCTCGCGCTGCTCTTTCCGGGCCAGGGCTCGCAAGCGGTCGGCATGGGGCGCGACGTGTTCGATGCGTCGCCCGCCGCGCGCGCGACGTTCGAGGCCGCGGACCGCGCGCTCGGCTTCTCGCTCTCGAAGCTCTGCTTCGAGGGCCCCGACGACGAGCTGCGCCGCACCGAGATCCAGCAGCCGGCGATCCTGACCACCAGCATCGCGCTGCTGCACGCGCTCGAAGAGCGGCGCCCGCTCGCGCCGAGCTACGTCGCGGGCCACAGCCTCGGTGAGTACTCGGCGCTGGTCGCCGCCGGCGCGCTCGCGTTCGAGGACGCGGTCGTGCTCGTGAACCGCCGCGGGCGCTTCATGCAGGAGGCGGTCGCCGCGGGCAAAGGCGCGATGGCGGCGCTCATGGGCCTCGATCCCGCGGCGGTCGACGACGCGTGTCGGGCCGCGGCGGCCGAGGCCGGCGCCGTGGTGTCTTCGGCGAACTACAACTCGCCGCAGCAGACCGTGATCGCGGGCGACGCGGCCGCGGTCGAGCGCGCGATCGCGCTCGCCAAGGAGCGCGGCGCCAAGCGCGCAGTGCCGCTCGCGGTCTCGGCGCCGTTTCACTGCGCGTTGATGCGCCCCGCGGCGGAGAAGCTCAAGTCCGAGCTCGCGCGCGTGCGCTTCCGCGATCCGCGCGTCCCGGTGATCACGAACGTCGAGGCGGAACCCAACGCCAGCGGCGCGCGCATCCCGGCGCTGCTCGAGCAGCAGGTCACTGCGCCGGTGCGCTTCACGGAATCGGTGAAGCGGCTCGCGGCGCTCGGCGTCACGCGCGTGATCGAGATCGGCCCGGGCTCAGTCCTGACGGGCCTGGTCGCGCGCATCGAGCGCGCGCTCGAGCGCGTCAACGTCGAGAACCGCGCTGGCGTCGAGGCCGTGGTATCGGCCGGCGCGGGGGCGTAGGGTGCGGGGCGATCGGACAGTGAGAGGGGAGCGATCATGAGCGGTGGTCTGGAGAAGCGGGTCGAGGCGATCATCGTCGAGCAGCTCGGCGTCACTCCCGAAGAAGTCGTGCCGGAGGCCTCGTTCATCGACGACCTGGGCGCGGACTCGCTCGACATCGTCGAGCTCGTGATGGCGATGGAAGAAGAGTTCGACATCGAGATCCCGGACGAGCACGCAGACCGGCTGCAGACGATTGGATCCGCGGTCCAGTATCTGAAGGAGCGCCTCGAGGCCTGAGCCCGGGGACGTTTCGTCGAGTTTTCGAGTTCTCACCCCCGGGGAGCCTCCTACCTTCTTCTTAGGAGCGTTCCCGATGGATGACATCGTCGTCACTGGACTCGGCTGCGTCTCGCCGCTCGGCGTGAGCGCGGGCGAGACCTGGGACGCGATCGCCGCCGGCAAGAGCGGCATCACGCGGCTGCCCGACGACTTCGACGAGCGGCTGCCGGTTCGCATTGCGGGCCGCGTGACGGGCGAGCTGAACCCCGGCGCGGTGGAGCACAAAGAGCTCCGGCGCATGGATCGCTCGATCCTGCTCGCGCTCTGCGCTGCGCGCGAGGCGCTCGCCGACGCGCAGATCTCCGGCGCGAGCGCGGCCGCCGACCGCATCGGCGTTGCGATCGGCTCGGGCATCGGCGGAATCCACACCTTCATCCAGAACGATCGCGTCTACGTGGAGCGCGGCCCGAGCCGCGTCTCGCCGTTCTTCATCCCGATGACGCTCGCGAACATGGCCGCGGGCGTGGTCGCGATCCACCACGGCTTGCGCGGCCCGAACCTCTGCCACGTGACCGCGTGCGCGAGCGGCGCGCACGCGATCGGCGAATCGCTGCGGCTGCTGCGCGCGGGCGAGGCCGACGTGATGCTCGCGGGTGCGACCGAGGCGGCGGTCGTCGACCTGGTGATCGCGGGCTTCGCGAACATGCAGGCGCTCTCGCGGCGCAACGACGAGCCGGAGCGCGCGAGCCGGCCGTTCGACTCGGACCGCGACGGCTTCGTGCTCGGCGAGGGCGCGGCGCTGCTCGTACTCGAGCGCGCGGCGCACGCGCGCGCCCGCGGCGCGAGACCGCGCGCGAAGCTGCTCGGCTACGGCGCGTCGGCGGATGCGGCGCACATGGCGGCGCCCGATCCCGCATCCGGCGGTGCGCAGCGCTGCATGAGGGCGGCGCTCGCGAACGCACAGCTCGCTCCGGCGGACGTCGACTACGTGAACGCGCACGCGACCAGCACGCCGGCCGGCGACTCGGTCGAGGCGAAGGCGCTGCGCGACGTCTTCGGCACGCATGCCGATCGCCTGCCGGTCTCGTCGACCAAGGGCGCGACCGGCCATCTGCTCGGCGCCGCCGGTGCGCTCGAGTCATTGCTCTCCATCCGCGCGCTCGAGACGGGTACATTGCCGCCGACGCTCAACCTGGATCGCCCCGACCCGGACTGCGCGCTCGATCACGTCGCGAACAAAGCCCGCAGCGCGCGGGCGCGCGTCGCGATCAGCAACTCGTTCGGTTTCGGCGGCGTGAACGCGGCGTTGATCTTCGGAAGGGCGGACTCGTGAGCGCCGCCGGCGCGAAAGGGAAGAAGGGAATGGGCGATTCCATCGCCATGGGCAGCGATCACCGCGGCTTTCCGCTGAAGCAGGCGCTGCGCGCCAAGCTCGAGGCGGCCGGTTATCAGGTGAAGGATTACGGCCCGCACGGGCCCGAGTCGGTGAACTACCCCGAGTTCGCGGCGCCGGCGGCGCGCGCCGTCTCCAGCGGCGAAGCCGCGCGCGGCATCGTGATCTGCGGCAGCGGGCTCGGCGTGATGTACACCGCGAATCGCTTCCCGCGCGTGCGCGCCGCGCTCGTGCACGACGCCGACACCGCCGCGCTCTCGCGCCAGCACAACGACGCGAACATGCTCGCGCTCTCCGGCGATCGCACCGATCCCGACACCGCGTGGCAGATCGTCGAGCGCTGGCTCGCGACGCCGTTCGAAGGTGGCCGCCACGCCGGCCGCGTCGCAGCGATCGACGACCTCACGCGCTCGCACGACGGCGCGCTCGCCGCCGCGGATCCGATCGTCGCGGACATCCTGCGGCGCGAGGCGCGCCGCCAGGCGGAGGGCCTCGAGCTGATCGCGTCGGAGAACTTCGTCAGCGAGGCGGTGCTCGAGGCGCTCGGCTCGGTCGCCACCAACAAGTACGCCGAGGGCTATCCGGCGCGGCGCTATTACGGCGGCTGCGAGGTGCTCGACGAGGTCGAGAACCTCGCGATCGAACGCGCGAAGCAGCTGTTCGGCTGCGAGCACGTGAACGTGCAGCCGCACTCCGGCTCGCAGGCGAACGAGTGCATCTACCGCGCGGTGCTGAAACCGGGCGACACGATCCTCGCGATGAACCTCGACCACGGCGGCCACCTGACGCACGGCAGCCCGGCGAACTTCTCGGGTCAGCTCTATCGGATCGTCCCGTACGGCGTTCGGCAGGGCGACGAGCGGATCGACTACGACGAGCTGCGCGGGCTCGCGCTCGCGCATCGCCCGAAGCTGATCCAGTGCGGCGCGACCGCGTACTCGCGCGTGATCGACTTCGCGCGCTTCCGCGAGATCGCCGACGAGGTGGGCGCGCTCCTGTTTGCGGACATCGCGCACATCGCGGGCCTTGTCGCGACCGGCCATCACCCGAGCCCGGTCGGCAAGGCGCAGCTGATCGGCACCACGACGCACAAGACGCTGCGCGGCCCGCGCGGCGGCATGATCCTGTGCGACGCCGAGTACGCGAAGGCCGTCGACAGCGCGGTGTTCCCGGGCGGGCAGGGCGGCCCGCTGATGCACGTGATCGCCGCGAAGGCGGTCGGCTTCCGCGAAGCGTTGGCGCCAGGCTTCCGCGACTACAGCGCGCAGATCATCGCGAACGCGCGCGCGCTCGCGGGCGCGCTCGGCGAGCGCGGCTTCACGATCGTGTCGGGCGGCACGGACAATCATCTGTTCCTGCTGTCGCTGCTCGGCCGCGAGCTCTCAGGCAAGAAGGCGCAGGAGGCGCTCGACCACGCCGGCATCACGACGAACAAGAACATGGTGCCGTTCGATCCGCGCACGCCGTTCGTCACGTCGGGCCTGCGCATCGGTACGCCGGCGCTGACGACGCGCGGGATGAAAGAGGGCGAGATGCGCGAGATCGCCGGCTTGATCGCGCGCGTGCTCGACGCGCCCGCGGACGGCGCGGTGAAGGCCGCCGTGCGAGAAGACGTGCGCACGCTGTGCAGCCGCTTCCCGCTCTACCCCGGCCGCTGGCGGCGGGAGCCATAATCAGGGAGCGAGTGCTCGCGTGCAGTGCCCGTACTGCAACGACCAGAACAACCGCGTGATCGACTCGCGCCTCACGCGCGAGGGGCAGGAGATCCGCCGCCGCCGCGAATGCGACGAGTGCGGGCGGCGCTTCACGACGCGCGAGCGCGTCGAGGAGCTCGTGCCGAAGATCGTGAAGCGCGACGAGCGCCGCGAAGAGTTCAGCCGCGCGAAGCTCGAGCACTCGATCCAGAAGGCGGTCGTGAAGCGCCCGATCTCCGAGAACGCGATCCAGAACATGCTCGATCGGATCGAGCGCCGGCTCGCCGAGCTCGGCGAGCCCGAGGTCTCGACGCGCGTCGTCGGCGAGCGCGTGCTCGCGGAGCTGATCGCGGTCGACGCGATCGCCGCCTCGCGCTTCGCGTCGGTCTTTCACGATTGGAAGAGCCCCGCCGACTACGAGGCGTTCTTCGCGACGCTGGCCGCCCGCGCCGACGACGCATCCGGTCCCGCGGACCAGTAAACGTGAAGCCTGAAGAGGCGATGCAGCTCGCGCTGGCGAGGGCGCGGCTTGCGTCGGGACGGACGTTTCCCAATCCCGCCGTCGGCGCGGTCGTGGTGCGCGGTGCTCGCGTGCTCGGAGCGGGCGAGACGCAGCCGCCAGGCGCCGCACACGCGGAGGTTCGCGCGATTCGGCAGGCTGCGCGCCGCCATGGCGAGCGCGCGCTGCGCGGCGCGACGCTCGCGGTGACGCTCGAGCCGTGCGCGCATCATGGGCGTACGCCGCCGTGCACCGACGCGATCCGGGCGGCTGGCATCGCGCGCGTCTGGATCGGACAGCGCGATCCGCATCCGCTGGTGGCGGGCCGCGGGATTCGCGCGCTCCGGCGCGCAGGCCTCGAGGTCGTGACCGACGTCTGCGCCGACGAGTGCGCCTACCAGCACCGCGGCTTCTTCTCGGTGCAGCAGCGCGGGCGGCCGTGGGTCGAGCTCAAGCTCGCGGCGACGCTCGACGGCCGCATCGCGACGCGGCGCGGCGAATCGCAGTGGATCACCGGCGAGCCGGCACGCGCGCTCGCGCACCGGCTGCGCAGCGCCTCGGATGCAGTGATGGTCGGCGCCGGCACCGCGCTCGCCGACGACCCCGCGCTGACCGTGCGCAATGCAGTCGGCGCGGTGAAGCGCGTGCCCGTGCGCGTCGTGCTCGACGCCGCGCTCGCGACGCCGCCGCGGCTCGCGCTCTATCGCGACGCGCACGCCGAGCGCACCTGGCTGCTCACCGCGCACGGCCATCCGCCGCACGCGCTTGCGGCGCGCACCGCGCGCGGCGCGCGCACGCTCGAAGCGCCGCGCCGCGGTCGCCATCTCGATCTCGCGCGGGCGCTCGCGCAGCTCGCGGGCGCAGGTCTCACGCAAGTGCTCGTCGAAGGCGGCGGCGGGTTGGCCGCCGCGCTGCTGCGCGCCCGGCTCGTCGACGAGCTGCACTGGTTCGTCGCGCCGAGCGTGCTGGGCGGCGACGCGCGCGCCGCGGTCGCCGAGCTCGGCATCGCGAAGCTCGCGAACCGGGTCCACTTCGAGATCACGGACATGCGCCGGCTCGGTTCGGATCTGTACGTTCACGCCCTGCTCCGTCCCAGCTAAATGCAAGAAAGCACGGGGTCAGACCCCGCGATTTCTTGCGTTTCGAAGGCGTGAACTCGTGCGCATCTATCCCAGCAGCCGTGACGCGACCGGACTCCGCTTCGCGGTGATCGTCGGGCGCTTCAACCATCCGATCTCGTCGGCGCTGCTCGAGGGCTGCTGCCAGGAGCTCGCGGCGCGCGGCGCCGCGCCGGACGACGTACACGTCGCGTGGGTGCCCGGCGCGTTCGAGATCCCGCTCGCGGCGCAGCGGCTCGCGGCGAGCGGACGCTACGACGCGCTGATCACGCTCGGTGCGGTGATCCGCGGGGGCACGCCGCACTTCGACTACGTGTGCGACGGCGTGACCACGGGCGTGGGCGCGGTGGTGCGCGATACCGGCGTGCCGGTCGCGTTCGGCGTGCTCACGACCGACGACCTCGATCAAGCGCTCGCGCGCGCCGGCGGCAGCGAAGGGAACAAAGGCGCCGACGCCGCGCTCGCGGCGATCGAGATGGCGCGGCTCGTGCGCGCGCTCGAGAAGCCGCCCGAGATGCCGCGATGACGGCGTCGCGCTCAGCGCCGCGCCATCGCTCGCGCGAGGCCGCGCTGCAGGCGCTCTATGCAGCCGACATCGCCGGCGAGCCGGATCTCGCGCGCGCGCAGGCGTCGCTCGACGCGCTCGCAGAGCACTTCGAGCTGCCGGCCGGCGCGAAGGCGTTCGCGAAGGAGCTCGTGCTCGGCGTCGCGAGCCACCGCGACGAGATCGACCGGCAGATCAGCGCGGTCGCGCATCGCTGGCGGCTCGACCGCATGGCCGCGGTGGATCGCAACGTACTGCGGCTCGCGACGTACGAGATCGTGTTCGCGGGCACGCCGCGCGAGGTGGTGATCGACGAGGCGGTCGAGCTCGCGCGCCGTTTCAGCGACGAGGCTTCGCCGCGCTTCGTGAACGGCGTGCTCGATGCGCTCGCGCGCGCGGCCGCCGGCGAGGAGCGCGCGCGATGAGCGTCGTGCTCGCCGTCGACCTCGACCGCCGCCCGCTGCATCGCGTGCCGTGCGAGCTCGTCGCGGCGCCGCTGTTCGCCTCGGGCCTGCCGATGCGCGGCCCCGCCGCTTCGCTCGATTGGCGGCTGTGCGGAATCGCTGCGCGCTCGGCGCTGCGCGAGCGCGGCACGGCGGATCCGGGTAGCGCGCTGCTCGCGCCGACGCGCGGCCGCATGCGCGCGGGCTGGGCGCTGTTCGGCGGCGCGGGCGATCCGGCGGCATTCGGCGAGCCGGGCGCGCGCGCGTGGGCGGCGGATGTCGTCTCGCGTGCCGCCGAGCTGCGAATCGGGGCGCTCGCGCTCGCGCTCGCGCCCGAGCGCATCTCGCGGCTCGCGCTCGATCGCACGATCTCCGCGACGCTCGCGGGGGCTGCCTCCGCGCTCGCGGCGCGGCCGAGCGCGCTGCGGCTTCGCCTCGTCGTGGCGCCCGCCGACATGAGCCGCGCCGAGGTCGCGCTGGCTGCGGCGCCGCGCAGCTATCCGGGCGGCGTCGCGATTCGCATCGACCGCATCCCGCCCGAGCCGGCGGACGATGCCGCGATCACGCCTGCGCAGCACGAGCTCGCGCCCGCCGCGGCGCTGCGCAGCGGGACGCCGCCGGCCTAATCGCTCGCAGGGCTCGCGTCGTCGAAGCTCGACCCAACGGGTGAGCCGGCCGCGCACCATCATCGAAACCGATGACGCGTGTCCACCGAAGCGACGACGGCGCGCGGCGCGTGCCGCCCGCAGCATGCGCACATGGCCCAACAAGTCGCTGCTCGCCGATCGATCGCTCGAAGCCGAACCGTCCTCCGCGTGCTGACCGCATGCGCGGCGCTGGCTTGCGGCAGCGCGCCGTCCTCGGCGCGCGCGCAGGGAGCGCCTTCGAACGCAGCGGACGCGGGCGGCTCCTTCGTCGGCGCGCCGTCCCCGCGCGCCGGCGAAGAGCCGGCCGAGCGTCCATGGAACGCGAGCCTGCGCGCGTTCGTCGAGTACGACAGCAATGTCGGGCTCACCGAGGAGCAGGCGCCCGCGCCGTACGAGTACGAGCCGGCGTTTCGCGCGGGGTTGACCGGCGCCGGGAGCTACCGCTGGATCGCCGCGGAGCGCTTGACGCTCGGCGGCGGCGGCTACTTCGCGCAGACGCTGACCTCCGGCGACGCGTTCGCCGACGAGTACGACCTCAGCTCGCTCGCGCCGCACGCGTGGGCGGCGCTCTCGCTCGGCCGCGCCGAGAGCCCGGCGCGCGTGCAGCTCGCCTATCAGTTTCGGCGCGATTGGCTCGAAGGCGGCGACTTCGAGCGCAGCCACAACGCACGCCTCTCCGCGAGCAAGCGCTTCGGCGCCGCGTTCGAGGGCGAGGTGCATTACACGTACGCGCTCGAGGACTTCGATGCGCGCGGCTTTCACGCGCTCGATGCGCGACGAGACGCAGATCATCACCGCATCGGCATCAGCGGCTCGTGGCTGCGCGCCGAGTCGCTGCAGTCGCTGACGCTCGGCTACGAGTACCTGCGCAACGTCGCCGAGCTGAGCGATTTCGATTTCGAAGGCCACGCGATCTCGGCGCGCTTCCGTACGGCGATCCCGGCGCCCTGGCTGATCGGCCTCGAGCTGTTCGCGTCCTACACCGACGCGGACTACGACCACTACCCGACCACACCGCGCCGCGAGGCGCGCACGCAGCTCTACCGATCGCGGCTGTTCCTGCCGCTGTCGCGCCACTGGCTGCTCGACGCGACCTACAGCCATCTCTCGATCGGCGCCGACCAGGCGCGCTTCCGCTCGAAACGCGACGCGGTCTCGGCCGGGCTCTCGTACCAGTTCTAATCAGCAGCGCGAACGCCGCGCTCGGAGAACTTCTCATGTGCAAATCGATTCTCAGGGTCATCTGGGTGCTCGTTCCGTGCCTGCTCGCCGGCTGCGCGTCGCCCTCGTGCGGAGACCTCGGCGAGCTTCTCGCGCAGTGCCAGAACGAGAGGTTCGACATGCAGGCGGGCCTGGCGATCAGCGCGCCAACTTGCGAGCTGCTGAACGTCTCGGGCGAGGGCGAGTACAACCAGGACCTCTCGAGCCAGGGTGGTGGCGGGTACACGCTGCCGCCTCCGCCGCCAACGAGCGACTAGGAGACCGTCGCGCTGCCGGGCCGGCGAGGCTTCGCCGCGCGCCCTTCGCTTGCCGGTGCCGTTCAGTTCGTCCCGGCGAGCGCCGATGCGTGCTGCGTCGCTGACCCGAACCGGTCGGGTGCTGCGCTCGCAGGGGGCTGCTCGCGATGAGCTTGGTCGGAAGCCTGGAAGATCTGGGCCTCGGCGACATCCTCCAGATCGTGCATCTGTCCGGCAAATCCGGCGTGCTCGCAATCCGGAGCTCGGTCGGCGAAGGGCAGATCGTGTTCGAGCGCGGGCTGATGCGCTCGGCGACCACGCGCGATCTCCCGCACGACTTGCGCGAGCTGTTGGTGCGCTCGCGCAAGCTCGATTCCGACGCGCTCGCCGACGCGGTGCGCGAGGCACGTCGCGCCGAGCAGCCGCTCGGCCGAGTGATCGTCGAGCGCGGCCTGCTCAGCGCCGACGCGCTCGAAGATCTGCGCGCGCAGCACGCGAGCGACGCCGTGCTCGAGATGTTCCGCTGGCGCGAGGGCGAGTTCAGCTTCGAGGTGCGCGACTGCGAGAGCGCCGCGTCCGAGCTGACTCTCGCGCAGGGAATGAACCCGCAATTCCTCGCGCTCGAAGGCACGCGCCAGCGCGACGAGCAGGGCCTCGACGACGACACGGACGAGACGACCGCAACCGTCGCGGCGGCGCCACTCTCGCCCGAGGACGATCCGTTCGCGGACGTCGCCGACACGCCCGCGAATGCCCAGCCCGCAGTCGCCGCGGCAGCGCTCGAAGTGACAGCGGAGGAAGGCGCGTCGCCGGCCGAGGAGGCGGCCGAGCCCGAGCTGACGCTCGAGCCGGAGCCGGAGCCAGCCCTCGAGCGCGCGGCGGCCGATCCGGAGGCGCCCGCACCGGCTGCGGCCTCCGCGCAGCCGCCGCCGGTCATCGCGATCGATCCGTCGCTCGGGGTGCTGGAGTGGATCAAGGCCGCGCTCGCGGGCTACCCACGCATCCACACCTTCCAGCACACCGAGCTCGCGATCCAGCGCGTCCGCCAGTACTTGTTACGGCGCGAGCTGCCGCTGGTGCTCATCGCCGCGGATGCGCCGCCCGATCCCGTGTCGGGCGCCCGCGACGTGTACGACGTCTCCGCGCGGCTGCGCCGGCAGGCGCCGCGGCTGCCGATCGTGGTCGTCTCCGCCTCGGGCTCGCGGCCGCCTGCGCGGCGGCGCGGCGGCGCCGCGCCGTCGGCGTTCGCCGAGCGCCCCAAGGACGGGGCGCTCAGCGATTCGCGGCGCAGCAGCGAGCGGCTCGAGACGGCGGCCGCGCTGCGCGTCGTGGTCGACCGCCTCGCGGACACGAAGCCGCCGGCGCCCGCCTCCGCCGAGAAGCCGAGCGCGAGCAGCCCTGCCGCGGCCGAGCTCGCGCGGCTGCGCGACGCGAGCGCGCGCATGCGCGAGCGCGCGCGCCAGGGCGAGGTGCTGCCGAACGTGCTCGCGTTCGCCGCGCAGAGCTTCGCGCGCGTCGCGCTCTTCATGGTGCGCGACGAGCAGATCGTCGGGATGGCGCAGCTCGGGCTCGCGAAGGCAGGCGGCCCGGACGACGCCGCGCTGCGCGACGTCGCGCTGCCCGCGCGCGAGTCGTCGTGGGTGCGGCGCGCGCTCGACAGCGGCGAGCCGGTGCGCGGTCGTCCGATCGACGACGGCGACCATCGCCTGTGCGTGATGCTCGGGAACGAGATCCCGAGCGAGGCCTTCATCGCGCCGCTCGAGAGTGCGAACCGCGTCGTCGCGCTGCTCTATGCGGACAACTTGCCGAGCCGCGACCTGTTGCCCGACACGGGCGCCCTCGAAGTCGTACTCCACGAAGCCGGCCTCGCGCTCGACCGCACGCTGCTCGAGCGCGCCCTCGCCGAAGCCGCCGCCGACCCCCCGACCACGGCGTAGCGGCGAAGCGTCCGCAGCCCCCAGCACGCGCCGCTCCGTCTGGGGCCGGTGAACGGACGGTCTCTATGCGAGGCAACCGCGCGCGCGCCGCCCCGACGCGGTCCGTCCAAGCAAGCGGCCCCGCGCCGCGAAGGGGCGCAGGCCGCGCGCAGCGAGCCGCAGGCGAACCGAGGTCGGCAAAGACGTGAGTTCGGAAAGAACCTGGGACGCAGAACCCGGCGAACTCCCTCAAGAAAGGGGGGTTCACCGCCGATCCTCCCGCGTGCGCGCCCGCGCGCGTGGAAGAGGTGCTTCGTGCAGCGCGTACTGGTCGTCGAAGACTCGCAAACGATGCGCGACTGGCTGGCAGCCGCGCTCGAGGACCTCGACCCCCCGCTGAAGATCGACGTCGCGGCGAACGGCTTCGAGGCGCTGCGGCTGCTGCCGCACCACACCTACGACCTCGTCGTCACCGACATCAACATGCCCGACATCCATGGGCTCGAGCTGATCTCGTTCGTGCGGAAGGATCCGCGCCACCGCGCGACGCCGCTGCTGATCGTCTCGACCGAGAGCAGCGAGGAAGATCGACGTCGCGGTCTCGCGCTGGGCGCGAACGCGTACCTCGTGAAGCCATTCGCGGCGTCGGAGCTGCAGCGCGTCGCGCTGGATCTGCTGCAGGTGCGGCCCACATGAGCCGCAAGCGGAAGTCGCAGTCCCGCTCGGGCCGCGCGGAGCGGGAATTCATCGCCGAGGCAGAAGAGATCCTCGAGCGCATGCGCGATGACCTCGGCGCGTGCCTCGAGCGCGCCGGAGCGGGTCGCGAGATCGCGCCCGACGTGCTGAACCGGCTGTTCCGCTCCGCGCACTCGCTGAAGGGCCTCTCGGGCATGTTCGGCCTCGAGGCGCTCGCCGAGCTCGCGCACCGCGTCGAGGATTTGCTCGACGCCTGGCGGCTCGGCCGCGCGACGCCGAGCGCGGAGCGCCTCGGGCTGTTCGAGGAAGCGGTCGCGCTGTTCGCGCGCGCGCTCGAGCAGCTCTCCGAAGGCTCGCTCGCGCCCGAGTACGCCGAGCACGTCGCCGCATGGATGGCGCGGCTCGACGGCGGCTCTGCGCCGAACGCCGGTACCGCCGCGCCGAGCACGACGAGCGAGCTCGACGCGCCGGCGGAGCTGCTGCGCGCGCTCACCGAGTACGAAGAGCACCGGCTACGCGAGAACCTCTCGCGCGGCCGCGCGATCTACGTCGTGACCACCGTCTTCGAGCTCGCGAGCTTCGAGGAGAGGCTCTCCGAGATCTCGGGCGCGCTGCGCGAAGTCGGCGAGCTGCTCTCGACGCTGCCTTCGCCCGGCGACGGCGGCCCGGGCGAGATTCGCTTCGCACTGCTCGCGGCGAGCGAGCTCGACGCGGCGACGCTCGCGACGCGCCTCGAGCTCGCGCCGAGCGCGATTCACACCGCGCGCGCCGCGCGTCGCGACGGCCGCGAGGCGCCGGCCGCGCCCGCGGAAGAACCGATCGCGGCGGCGGCCGCGCCCACGTCCGAAGCGAGCGCGCCCGACGCGCCCGAAGGCGCCGGCGAGGGTGACGCCGCGTCGCTGCGCTCCGTCAGCGACACCGTGCGCGTCGACGTCCGCAAGCTCGACGAGCTGATGAACCTGGTCGGCGAGCTCGCGGTCGAGCGCGGCGCGCTCTCCGCGTTCGCGCGCCGGCTGATGGCCGATCCCGCCAGCGCGCGCATGGGCGGCGAGCTCGACAAGATCCACAAGGCGCTCGACCGCAAGCTGCAGGAGCTGCAGGCCAGCGTGATCGAAGTGCGCATGGTCCCGCTGCGCCAGGTGTTCGAGAAGCTGACGCGCGTCGCGCGGCGGCTGCGCCAGAGCCTCGGCAAAGAGGCGCGCCTCGAGATCAAGGGCGCCGACACCGAGCTCGACAAGCTGATCGTCGAAGAGCTCGTCGACCCGCTGATGCACATCGTGCGCAACGCGTTCGACCACGCGCTCGAGACTCCCGAGGAACGCCAGGCCGCGGGCAAGCCTGTCGAAGGCGTGATCCGCATCGAGGCGTCGCAGCGCGGCAACGACGTCGTGATCACGGTCGCGGACGACGGCCGCGGCATCGACCCAGAGCGCGTGCGCGCGAAGGCGATCGAGCGCGGCCTGCTCGCGAAGGGCGCGCAGCCCTCGCAGCGCGAGCTGCTCGATTTCGTGTTCGCTCCCGGCTTCTCGACGCGCAGCGAGGTGACCGAGACCAGCGGCCGCGGCGTCGGCATGGACGTCGTGCGCTCGAACATCTCGGGGCTCGGCGGCATCGCGGGCATCGACTCGAAGCTCGGCGCCGGCACGACCGTCACGCTCACGCTGCCGATCACGCTCGCGATCATCCAGGCGCTCGTCGTCGGCGTCGGCGACGAGCGCTACGCGATCCCGCTGAACGCGGTGCGCGAGGTGCTGATTCCCGACGCTGCGTCGCTGCAGCGCAGCGGCACGCGCGAGCTGCTCGCGCTACGCGGCGAGGCGCTGCCGGTGCTGCGGCTGCGCGAGGAGTTCGCGGTGCGCAGCGGCGCGCAGGCGGCGAAGCCGTTCGCGGTGATTCTCGGCCTCGGCGACGCGCGGCTCGCGCTGCTCGTCGACCGGCTCGAGGGCCAGCGCGACACCGTGATCAAGCCGATCCAAGGTCCGGTGCGCAGCGTGCGCGGCATCGCCGGCGCGACCGAGCTCGGCGACCGCAGTGCGGTGCTCGTGCTCGACGTCGCAGCGCTGCTCGCCGCCACCGGCCGCGCGGAGGCCGCATGACCACGGAACCCCGCGCTTGGGACGTGCTCGCCCGCGCCGCCGCGGCGCGCGAGATGCCGGCCCCTTCGCGCGCGCTGCGCGAGCTGCTCGTGTTCGAGCTCGACGGTGCGCCCTATGCGCTTCCGATCGAGCGCGTGCGCGAGATCGTGCGGCCGCGCGCGTTCACGCCGGTTCCTCACGTACCGGCCGACGTGCTCGGCGTGATCTCGCTGCGCGGCGAGATCGTGCAGGTGCTCGACACGCGCCTGCGCCTCGGGCTGCCGCACGTCGAGATCTCGCGCGCGAGCCGCGTGATCGTGATGAGCGGCGAGCACGGCGACGTGACCGGCCTGCTCGTCGACGCGGTCGACGCGGTGCTGCGGGTCGAGGAGGGCGAGCTGCGCCCGCCGACCGGCGGCGACAACGGACTGATTACGGCGCTCGCGCCCAAGGGCGACGCGTTCGTGAGCCTGATCTCACCCGAACAGTTGGTGGCCACCGATGCAGCCGCAGCCTGAAGCCGCCGCGCCGCAGCGGCCTGCCGACATCGAGCTCGCGTGCTTCCCGCTGGGCGACGTCACGCTCGCGGTCGACGTGCAGCAGCTGCGCGAGGTCGCGCGCTGCCCTTCGCTGACGCCGCTGCCGCGCGCGCCGAGCCTGATCGAGGGCGTCGTCGACCTGCGCGGGCGCGTGATCCCGGTCGTCGACCTCGGCCGCGCACTGCTCGACCGGCCGATCGAGGACGACCCGCTCGCGCGCGTCGCGGTGATCGAATGCGACGGGCTCGTGTTCGGCCTGCGCGTCGGCGCCGCCGCCGACATCGTGACGCTCTCGACCGCCGCGCTCGAGGAGCCGCCCGCGCTCGCGACTCACGCCGGCTACGACGTCGTGCGCGCGGTCGTGCGCCGCGAGAACGCGCCGCCCGCGCTCGTGATCTCGGTCGAGCACCTGCTCGAACGCATCTATCGCTCGGCTCGCGCCGTGGAGGGGCAATGATGGAGCGGCCGCCGTACGCGAGCGCTCAGGATTTTCGGCGCCAGTACATGCTTTGGTCGGGCGCCCCCGGCACGGTCGGCGCGCTCTTGATCCTCGCCTACTTCGGCGCGGTGCTCGATCTCGGCGGCGACGGCTGGCGCGCGCTGCTCTGGTCGATCGCGGTGACGACCGTGCTGATGTCGGTCGTACTGCAGTGGGCGCAGCGCCGCTTCGACCACGACGTCGTGCACGTGATCGAGCGCAGCGCGTCCGGCGAGCCGTCGCGCGAGGAGGCGATCCGCGCGTACGTCGCACTGCGGCTGCTGACGCCGCGAGCGCTGAAGCTGCAGATCGCGAGCTACGTGTTCGCCGCGGTCGTCACGACGATCTGGATGAAGATCGCGATTCCGGACACGCAGCCGTTCACGCTGCTCGTGATCATGATCGGCTCCATCAGCGGCGGCGCCGCGTGCATCCCGTTCTGCGCGTGGGGCATTCAGCGCTTCGTCGCGCCGATGCGCGACTGGATCGCGCAGCGGCTGACGCCGGCGGAGCGCGCCGAGCACGCACCGCCCGCATCGCTCGCGGCGAAGCTCGCGCTGCCGGTCGCGGCGACCTCCGCCGCGACGGTCTCGTTCGTCGCGCTGCTCGGCTACGCGGTCGCGCTCGACATGCTCGAGGCGAACGATCTGCGCCTGAAGAGCGCGTTCCTCGAAGGCGCGGCGACGGCGGTACGCGTGAATCCCGCTTCGGCGCGGCACGCCGCGGACCTCGCGCGCGCTCGCGGCGTCGCGAGCGCGCTCGCGGTCGTCTCGCTCGAGCCCGGTGCCGCCGCGCCGCCCGACCTCGCGCTCTCGCCGCGCGAGCTCGACTGGCTGCGCTCAGGCGACGCGCCGGCCGCGACCAGCCGCGGCATCGATTCCGCGTCGAGCTTCGCGTGGACGCCGATCGGCGAGGGGCGCGCGCTGGTCGCCGCGAGCAAGCTCGAGACGCTGCAAGGCGACATCTGGGGCGTGCTCTCGGTCGTCGGCGTCGTGCTCGCGTGCGTGATCGCGGTCTCGCTCGCGGTCGCGCTCTTGGTCGCAGCCGACACGCGTCGCGTCGCGGCGCAGCTGCGCGAGGCGGCCGAGCGTGTCGGCGCGGGCGACTTCCGCAGCGGCGGCGCGATCGAGTCCGAGGACGAGCTCGGCGCCGTCGCGCATGCGTTCGCGCACATGACGGAGGCGCTCGGCGCGACGCTGCAGCGCGTCGCGGCCAGCGCCGCACGCGTCGACGAGGCGGCCGGCGAGCTGGTGAAGATCGGCGAGACGGTGCGCCAGGTGACCGCCGCGCAGGTGAAGGGCCTCGAGCAGGCGAGCTCCGCGGTCGGCGTCGTGAACCGCCAGGCGTCGTCGATCACGAGCTCGACGCAGGAGCTGGTCGGCGGCGTCGAGGAGGCGAGCAGCTCGGTGCTCGAGCTGGGCGCCGCGAGCGAGCAGCTGAATCAGACCACGATCGCGCTGACCACGCAGGTCGAGGCGGTCGGCAGCTCGATCGACCAGATGGTGCACAGCGTCGCGCAGGCGAACGAGGCCGGTGATGCGCTGAACAGCGCGGTCGCCGACACGAGCTCTTCGGTCGCCGAGATGTCGCGCACGCTGCAGTCGGTCGACGCGCACGCGTGGGAGACCGCGCGGCTGTCGACGCGCGTCGTCGAGCTCGCCGAGGGCGGGCGCGACCGCGTCCAGGAGACGATGCGCGGCATGGAGGTGATTCGCGACGCGACCGACGCGGCGAATCGCACGATCGACGGGCTCGCGGCGCGCATGAAGGAGATCGGCGCGATCGTCGACGTGATCGACGAGATCGCCGACGAGACGAATCTGCTCGCGCTGAACGCCGCGATCATCGCCGCGCAGGCCGGCGACCAGGGCCGCGCGTTCTCGGTCGTCGCCGACGAGATCAAGGATCTGGCCGATCGCGTGCTCGCGAACACGAAGGAGATCGGCGGCGTGATCCGCTCGGTGCAGGCCGAGAGCCAGAGCGCCGCCGACGCGATCCGCCAAGGCGCCGAGCGCGTGCAGGGCGGCGTCGATCTCTCGGCGCAGGCGGGCGTCGCGCTCGAAGAGATCACTGCCGCGGCGCGCCACTCCGGCGAGCGCATCCAGGAGATCGTGCACGGCATGCGCGAGCAGACGCGCGC
>Ga0187894_10003364_pt1 | contig 17980 bp, 16 predicted proteins | sample GBC1701081metaG_FD_136650 | JGI IMG/M metagenome (GOLD analysis project Ga0187894, IMG submission 136650) | White microbial mat communities from a lava cave in the Kipuka Kanohina Cave System on the Island of Hawaii, USA - GBC170108-1 metaG ...
ATTACTACCTGATGGTTCCGCTCATTGGATTATCTCTTGCCGCCGGCCACGCTCTTGCCGCCGCGCGCTGGCCTGGCATCGCGGCCGCTCTGGCGCTCGTCCTGTTCTCGGCGCCCGTTAGCTACCGCCTATCGAAGCAGGCGATTGACGCGAGCGTCGAGGTCGAACGTATGGTGCTGGCCGTAAGGGACATTCATCAGGCTCACCCGCGCCAGGCGATCTTTCTCAAGGGCGTCGGCAACACGCTTTTCTGGGACGGCGTCTACGACCGCCCCTTCGAGCGCTTGCTCGGCTTGAAAGACGTCCATCTAACGCCCGAATCGATCTCCGCCATCGTGCCCGCCCCCGAGCTATGCGATCTGCGCGACTACACGCTCGCTCCGGCGGAGGTAAGCCGCCGTCTGAACTCCGGCGGCGCGGTTGTCTATGAGATCACGCCCGAACGTGTCCGCAATATCACCCGTACCTACCGCCAAATCATGCGCTAGATTTGAACGCGGTCCATCGCCAGGAATTCCTGTATGTGCGGATGGTCGCACTTCTCGAGCAAATGCACCGGACCAAAAAAGATCACCCGGCCCTCGTGCAGGAAGATGACTTTATCGGCCACCTTCCACATCAGGTCGAGATCGTGCGTCACCACGACGCTGGTCAACGCCAGTTGGCGCTTTAGCCGGAGCATCAGGTTGCCCAGGTGATCGCTCATGATGGGGTCCACCATGGTCGTCGGCTCGTCGTAGAGAATGCATTGAGGCTGAGCGGCCAGGGCGCGCGCGATGGCCACTGCGCGCTTGTAGCCAGTCGAAAGGTCCGTAGGGTAGGCATCGTAGTAATCGAGCAGGTCGACCATTTTCAGAAGCCCCTCGACGATCTCCTCGCGGTTTTCGGAATCGTAATCGTCGCGAAGTTCCAGCGAAAACAGGATATTTTCCGCTACCGTAAGCGAGTCGAACAGCGCCCCGGACTGAAAGACCATCGTCACTTTCTTCCGGATGCGGCGCAGTTCGTCCTCGTTCGCATGGGTGATGTCGGTGTGGGCGACGATTACGCGCCCCTCGTCGGGTTTGAGAAAACCCATGATATGGCCTAGAGATACGGACTTTCCGACCCCCGAACGGCCGAGAATCGCGACGGTTTCTCCAGCGTCGATATGAAAGCTTACGTCGTCCAAAACCCGCCGGTCGAACGTCTTATAGACATTGCGGAATTCGATGTAATGTGGAAACGATTCAGCCACGGAACGCCTCCCAGTCTGCGGGAGTGTTCAGGTTGGAAAAATCGGAAAAGATGGGGGATTTTGGGGTGTTTTGGGGGATGTCCCGGATGGCGTCCGTGACCTTGTATACGTGCTTTTTCAATGACTTGCGTATGATCGGCAGGATCGAACGGTGGTAGGCGGCGCACAAGGGCTCCGCGCGGCCATCGGGGGATTGTGGCATTACGATTTTCGCTATTTGTTCGCTTCCCGCCATCCGCGCGATCTCTATCAGCATTTCGTTTCGCAGGGTGGGCATATCGCAGGCAACCACCAGGGCCCACTCAGTCTCGCAATGCGTGAGCGCCGCCTCAATTCCGGACAGGGGCCCACAGCCCGGGTGCAAGTCTGGGATAATAGGAAGATTGAGCGAAGCATATCGCTCCGGGGGTCCGACAACGGTGGCCGCGCCGAAAAGAGATGCGAGCCTGCCGTGGACGACTTCCAGCAAGGTTTTGCCGTTGTAAGGCAGAAGCGCCTTGTCCCGGCCCATCCGGGAGCTATTGCCGCCGGCCAGTACATAGGGGTGTACAAGCGGCGGTTTCACGACTTCATCCTAACACTGCTCGGCAAGAAGCACTTCCAGATTCAATACGTGCTTGTGCGAGATAGATTTACGGATATAATTGGAGAAAACGGTTTGATGAGAGTTTGTACTATGATGTTAGCGTTGACGCTTACTCACGGAGCCGGATTCGGGGTAACACCCGGACCGATGTCCGTGCCGTCAACGGTGGTTCGTGCCGACCGTCAAGGGCGTTTAGTCCGGACGGTAACGGTACCAGCCAATGTGGTTCGGGCAAAGCTGGTTTCGGTGCAAGAGGTAAAGCCGGGCCAGCCGGGCGCCGATCCTAAGGTGACGACCGTAGCGGAGCTGGATGCAATGATCGGCGAGAAATCCCGGGAGCATGGAGTAGACCCGCTGCTGGTGCATTCCATCATTCATGTGGAGAGCCGCTACAATCCGTACGCACTATCTCATAAGGGAGCGGAGGGCCTGATGCAGCTAATGCCCCAGACGGCCCGCAGCTTAGGCGTGCGAAGCGGCTTCGACGTCCGCCAGAACGTCTCCGGCGGTGTGAAGTATTTGAAGCAAATGCTCGAGAAATTCGATGATCTGCGGCTGGCGCTGGCGGCGTATAACGCCGGGCCGGAAGCGGTGGTGCGGTGGAACGGGATTCCGCCCTACGCCGAAACGCAGGATTACGTATACAAAGTCGGCAAGCGGTATGGGGAACTGCGGCGGCAGCACAATTCGTCGCAGGTGGCTTTGACGCCCGTGATTCAGGCGGAAGAGAGCGAACCGGAGTTCCGGCCGCTCGAAGCGCGCGTGGATGACGAAGGCAGGCTTCATCTAAAGACGCGGTAGCCAAGGAGGGCGCATTTGAGGCGCGCGATTGGAATTGCGATGGCTGTGCTCGCCGGTTGTGGCGGGGCTTATGCGGCCGGGCATGAACTGCGCGCCGTGCGCACCTGGTCGCTCGGCGATATTACACGGATCGCCATTGAGACCGACGACGTGGTGGAGTTTCAGCACGACCAGCTTTCCGAACCCCCGCGCATTTACTTCGATCTTTCCGACACGCGCGTTCTGAAAGGAGCGGGCGGCGTCATTACCGTGGGCGATCTCGTGGTGAAGCAGATTCGCGTCGCTCTGACACAGCGCGACCGGACGCGAGTCGTGGTGGACCTCTTCGAACGCGGCGAGTACTCGGTTTCCCATCTGACCAATCCGGCGAGGCTGGTGGTGGAAGTGAGGCGGCCTTCGGGGGCTTCACCCGCTCCGCCGCGTTTTGCCCCTTCGCCGGTTTTGCCCTCCATTCCAGCGGTAACCGCGCAAAAGCTGAAACCGGGCCAACGCGCGACGCCGATACCGGCCGTCAAATTTCCCAGGACACCGCCCATCTGGACAATGGCGCGCCAGCCTTCGGCGAAGAATCGCGTAAGGCTCTCGAGCATCGAACCCCCGCAAGGGTTGCGCCTGCCGCAAGCGGCGCCGCCCCGGAAAGAAATTCAAACTCCTCCGCGAGTCATGGTGGCCGCGAAAGTCGCTCCGCCGGCTACGGCGGCAATTGAGCCTCTGGAGCTACCGGAGCCTCCGGAGCCAAAGACCGCTTCCGTCGCTCGCAACGCCGAACGATCGCTGACTCGCGCGCTTGGCCTCAAACTGCGCCGGGTCGTGCTTGACGCGGGCCACGGCGGTCACGACACCGGCACCATCTCGCGCGGCGGGATGAAGGAAAAAGACCTGGTGCTGGACGTCACCCGCCGCCTGGGGAAGCTGATCGAAGATCGCCTGGGCAGCGAGGTCGTGTTCACGCGCGAAGACGACACCTTCATTCCGCTCGAAGAACGCACGGCGTTTGCGAATCGGCAGAAAGCCGACTTGTTCCTCTCCGTGCACGCCAACTCGTCCGCGGCCCGAAGCGCAGCGGGCGTGGAAACCTACTACTTGAACTTCACCACGTCGAAAGCCGACCTGGAAGTAGCGGCCCGCGAAAACGCCTCCGCCGAAAAATCGATTCACGATTTGTCCGACCTGGTCCGCCGCATTACGCTTCAGGACAAGGTGGACGAATCGCGCGAGTTCGCCGCTCTGGTGCAAAAGGCGGGACATGAACTGAGCGTGCAATCACAGGGCAAGCTGCGGAACCGGGGCGTGAAGAAGGCCCCGTTTGTGGTGCTCATTGGCGCGAAGATGCCGAGCATCCTGGTCGAAATCGGCTTCCTCACGAACTCGAAGGAAGAGTCGCTGATGAAGAAGGCCGAGCACCGGCAAAAGATGGCGGAAGCGCTGTTTAAGGGGCTTTCGCAATATGCGGGCAGCCTATCGCACTTCCGGGTGGCGCAGTCGGGCGCGCGTAGTTCGAGCGAGCGCTAGCGCCGTAACTCCCTCAAGGGTTTGTCTGCACTCGCGTAACGCGCTGGCTTTCCAATTCAAATTTCGCCGTGCCGCCGTTATCCAGCAAGTAAGTAAGCGACTCATACTCGCCGCTGATTCTGGAAAACGGCTCGCCGAGGATGCGCAGCACGTCCGCCTTTGACGCGCCGACGGTGATTTCCGCGATTTGCGCGGCGGTGACGGCGGGGGGCGGAGCGGTGCTGGGCGACGCGCCCAGTGGCGCTTCAATGGGAACGGAAGTTGTGGAGCGCGCCGAATAAGACATGCCTCGGCGGGCGGCCATATCGGCCCGGATCTGCTCGTGGCGTGACGCTCGATCGGCGGCGCCGGCCTTGAATTCGGCGATGCGCGCGCGGAACTCCGCCATGCCTGCTTCATAATCCGAGATCATTGCGGGAGTGATTTTCCCTTTTTCCTGACTGCACCAGTGCTGTCCGCCGATGCAGGCGTAATAGGTGTTGCCGGATTTTGTGTAGATTCTGTCGGGCTGATCCTTGCAGGAGCCTACCGTGAGATGGAAATGCGGAACGATAAGCGAGGAGACGATCGGCTTCATCTTGAGATCGATGCCTTCGAACGGGCTCTTGCCGACGGGAATTGTGGACTTCTGGGCGTGCAAGGCGCACGAAAGCGGAATCAACAGCAACACTGCGCGCATAGCTTGAGCTTACGGGCGCACTCCGCGACGCATCAAGGCTTTAGGGCACGTTACGTCTGCAAGTCGGGCAAACGCCTGAGATGATGGACAGGAGCGATGTTGTTTTTGACACGTCCGCCCGCGCCGCCGCTGGACCGGTTCATCGAGAACCTCTGGTATTGCGCGGACTACCGGCCCGGACACGCGCGTGAACGCGGGCTGCCGGGTGGAACGATGGAGATCGTGATCGCGCTCGCGCACGATTTCATCCCGCACTTCCCTTCGAACGGGCAAACCCACGCCGAGCGCTGGTCTCACTCCCTTATCGCGGGACCGCAGGCTGAGTATATGGTCATCGACACGTCGTCGCTGATCGCGATGGCCGGCATTCACTTCCGCCCCGGTGGCGCAGTACCATTCTTTGGCGCACCGGCCGATGCGTTCGCGAATGAACACGTGGTGCTCGACGACGTCTGGGGCCGCGCCGGCGGCCGTATGCGCGAGCGGCTGCTCGAAGCGCCCACTCCCGAAGAGAAATTGCGCGTGATGGAAGCGGAATTGCGAGCCGTCCTCAAGAGGAATCCAGCGCGGGATGCGGCGGTCGAAGACGCAGTCGCACGCTTCGATCTGACGGAGGCGCCCACCGTCGCCGAAGCCGCCGCGCGCGCAAATCTTTCCACCAAGCGCTTCACCGAACGCTTCCGCCGCGAAGTGGGACTTACACCCGCCACTTACCGCCGCATCCGGCGCTTCCGCCGCGCCGTGCATGAGATCGCCTCCGGACGCGCGGAGTCGTTCACCAGCCTCGCGCTGGATTGCGGCTACTATGACCACGCCCATTTCGATCATGACTTCCAAGCCTTCGCGGGCGTAAGTCCGCTCGTCTATTTCCGCAACCAGGGACGCTCGGCGTGGAAAGAACATCTGGTCATCGCCGACTGACGGCGCATTTTTACAAGACGCCGGGCGCGGCGGCGGGCAAAATGGTGGCATGATTCCAACCGCTACCCCTTCCCTGTGCTGCAAGAACGCCGCCGAGGCGATTGAGTTCTACCGGAAAGCCTTTGGCGCGGTGGTGACCGAGCGCTACGACGACAACGGGAAAGTCGGGCATGCCGAACTCAACATACAAGGAGCCGCCGTCTATCTCGCCGACGAGTATCCCGATTACAATTTCGTCAGTCCCAAAGGCGGTCCCGCCGCCTCCCACGCCGTGCATCTCCTCATCGCAAACGTCGACGAGTTGACCAGGCAGGCCGAAGCCGCCGGCGCGAAGTTGGAGCGCGGACCCAAGGACGAGTTCTACGGACATCGCGTGGCGACGCTGCTCGATCCCTACGGCCATCGCTGGACGCTCCACACGCCGCTTCAGGAAAAGCACTATGGCGCGCGTAAAGGCTTCCACGCCGTTACGCCGTACCTGATTTTCGAGAAAGGCGTTGAAGCGATGGAGTGGTATGTGAAGGCGATGGGGGCGACCGAAATCGGGCGGCACCTCGATGGCTCGGGCCGGCTGATGCATGGCGAAATCAGCGTCGGAGATTCGCCGATCATGATTTCCGAAGAGTGCAAGGACTACCCGGGGCAGAAGAACCCGAAACGCTATGGCGGCTCGCCGGCGCAGTTGTTTGTCTACACCGCCGGCCCGGATGCCGTAATCGCGCGCACAATCGAGCATGGAGCTAAGCTGGTGCTGCCGATTGAGGACCGTCCGTACGGCCGCGGCGGGGGCATCGAAGACCCGTTCGGCTACACGTGGTGGATCAATAGCCACAAGGAATAAGACCCTCTTTTTTGCGCGCACTACGGAGCCTTAGGCGCTGCGCGCGTGATAATTTGGGACATGAGCCTTCGATTCCACCCGCTCATACTGTCTCTTGTCCCACTGATGCTTGCCGAAAATCCGAAACCTCCTGTTGCCCCCAAAATCGATCATCGCGAGGAACGCCACGGCGCAACCGTCGTCGATCCGTATTTTTGGCTGCGCGAAAAAACCGATCCGAAGGTCATCGAATACCTGAAGGCCGAAAACGCCTACACGGAGGCGACGACGAAGGACCTTCAGCCATTCGCCGATACCTTGTACAAAGAAATCCTCGGCCATCTCAAGCAAACCGATCTATCGGTGCCGGTCAAATATGGGCCTTACTACTACTTCACGCGCACCGAGGAAGGCAAGCAGTATCCCATTCATTGCCGCCGCGGCATTGGTGAAAACGCCGCCGAAGAAACGTTGCTCGACCTGAATGCGCTCGGGGCGGGCAAGCGCTTCGTCAGCCTGGGCGACTACGAGATCAGTCCGAACCATCAGCGGCTGGCCTATACAACCGACTATGCCGGCTTCCGCCAATACACGCTCAATGTCAAGGATTTGCAGGGCGGTGTTGTAAGTGAAGGGTTGGCCGAGCGCGTAACCTCGGTCGCCTGGGCCGCCGACAACAAAACGTTGTTTTTCGTGACGGAAGACGCGGTGACCAAACGCTCGAATCAGCTATGGCGGCTCGCACTGGGCAAATCGAAGCCGGAGATGATTTTCGAGGAGAAGGACGAGCTCTTCACGATTAACGTGGAGGCCACTCGCAGCCGGAAGTATCTGCTCGTGGAAATCGATTCCACGGACACCGTCGAGTTTCTGTACTTGAAGGCGGACGAACCCGAGCGATCGTTCCAGGTTTTCGTGCCGCGTGAGAAGAAGCATCGTTACTACGTCGATCATCGCGAGGACTTGTTCTACATCCGCACGAACAAGGACGCGAAGAACTTCCGCATTGTGACGGCTCCGGTCGGCGATCCCGGACCGGCGAAGTGGAAGCCGTTCGTCGAACACCGCGCCGATGTGCTGCTGACCGGCATCGATCTATTTCAGGATTTCGCCGTGGTAAGGGAGAAATTCGAAGGCCTGGCGCGTTTTCAGATTCACAATTTCAAACGCGGTAGCGAAACCCGCGTGACGTTCCCCGAGGTGGTCTACACCGCGTCCGCAGGAGACACGCCGGAGTATGAATCGCCAACCTATCGCTATCGGTACCAAAGCTTCACCACACCTTCAAGCGTTTTCGACTACGACGTAGCCACAGGCAAATCCACCTTGCTCAAGAAGGATGAGGTTCTGAAGTACGACCCCTCGCTTTATGCAAGCGAGCGCCTGTGGGCCACCGCGCGCGATGGCGCCCGCGTTCCCATCTCCATCGTGTATCGCAAGGGTTTTCGGCGCGATGGAAGCGGCGCGTTGTACTTGTACGCTTACGGCTCCTACGGAATTCCTTCGAATGTCACCTTTTCGCTCTCGCGCCTGGCTCTGCTCGATCGAGGCGTGGCGTTCGCCATCGCCCACATCCGCGGCGGCGACGAGTTGGGCGAGCAGTGGCGCGAGGACGGCATGCTGATGAAGAAGAAGAACACGTTCTTCGACTTCATCGACGCCGCCGAACATCTGGTTCGCGAAAAATGGACCACGCCGAAACGGCTGATGATCAATGGCGGCTCGGCCGGCGGGTTGCTGATGGGTGCTGTGGTGAACTACCGGCCGGACCTCTTCCGCGCCGTGCATACCGCCGTGCCGTTCGTCGATGTGATGAACACGATGATGGACGCGACATTGCCGCTCACCGTCGGCGAGTATCTTGAATGGGGCGACCCGAACGAAAAGTCCGCTTACGATTACATAAAGTCTTACAGCCCCTACGACAACCTGGAGAAACGCGCGTACCCTTCGATTCTCGTCACCACCAGCTTCAACGATAGCCAGGTGATGTACTGGGAGCCGGCCAAATACGTCGCGCGGCTGCGCACGCTCAAGACCGACGGCAACCCCCTTCTGCTGAAAATCAAGCTCGAACCGGCGGGCCACGGGGGCGCGTCCGGACGCTACGACAAGATCAAGGACACGGCGTTCGAGTATGCATGGTTATTGAGCCAGGTGGGCATCACCAAGTAAGCTAGTCAGTTCGGCATGAACTATCTCACGTACTCCGGGAACAACCTCGTCAATATTTCGCTCCCGGAAGGTTCGACGATTTTCTACGCACCGCCCACGCGTGCGGGGCTGTCGCGCGCGGAAATTCCGGCCGCCGTCAAGCGCGCGTTCGAATCGCCGGTGGATATGCCGCCGATCAAGTCCCTTGTCGACGGAAACACGAAGCTATTGATTTGTTTCGACGACAACTGCCAGCCGTTTCCGCCCACGCCGCGTCCCGATATTCGCCAACTTATGCTCGAAGCGCTGTTGCCGATGCTTTACGAAGCGGGCGTCAACAAGAGCAACATACGCCTGATGTGCGCGGTCGCCTTGCATCGCAAGATGAAGCGGCACGAACTGGAATACATGGTTGGCTCGCGCATCATGAGCGAGTTCTATCCGGCGCAGCTCGAGAATTTCGATGCGGAGGACCAGCCGAACATCGCGAATCTCGGCGAAACCGACCGCGGCGAGCCCGTCGAAGTTTCGCGCCATGCCGTCGAGGCCGACCTGGTGATTTACCTCGATAGCATCCAGATACCCCTGAATGGCGGACACAAGAGCGTCGCCGTCGGCCTAGGCACCTACCGCACCATCGCCGCGCACCATTCGCCGCACATGACTAAGGACACGCCGCATGTGATGCAGCCGGAAGGCTCTTGCATGCACGAATCGATCGAGCGCATCAGCCGCGTGGTCTCAAAACACGCGAAAATCATGGTCCTCGAGGCCGCGATGAACAATGCTACCTATCCGGCGGCGTTCACACACCTGGGAATTCCTGACGCGGATTGCAATTTTTTCCAGCGAACAATCAAGACACTGACGCCGCCGAGCCTCTCGCTCACGCCCGAGCCGCTGCGCCGCAAAATTTTTACCTCGATCAAAGGCGACTACTCGCCCATGGAGATGAACGCCGGTTCCATTGACGGTGTGCATCCAAAAACCATTGCCGCACTGAAGCGGCAGATGGTGGTGGACGCGCCACGCCAGTACGACACCCTCGTCTTCGGCCTTCCCGATCTCAGCCCCTATGCCATCGATGCGCGCATTAACCCCGTGCTGGTGTTAAGCGATGTGCTCGGCTATATTTTCAACTGGTTCTACAACAAGCCTTTGATTCGCAAGGGCGGCAGCGTCGTCATCATCAACCCGGTGTTCGAAGTTTTTCACCCGGAATATCACACCGCCTATGAGCAGTTCTGGCGCGAAGTGCTCCCGTCCACTACCGATCCGATGGAGATGCATCAGCGCTTCCAGCAGAAGTTCGCTGAAGACCCGAAGCTCATCGACGACTATCGAAACAAGTTCGCGCATCATGGATTTCACCCGTTCACCGTTTGGTATTGGGCAACTTACCCATTGAAATATCTATCGCAGGTTGTTTTGGTAGGGCCCAAGGACGACCGTGTAGCGAAGCGCCTGGGCGTGAAATGGGCGGCGAACACGGATGCGGCGCTTGAAATGTGCAAACAGGGAAAAAATCACGATGTCGCCGCGCTCACACTGCCACCTTTTTTCTATCTGAACGTTCACGGCTAGTCTGGCACGCCGCTTGCTAGGCGTCCGGAATAGGAGGTTCCCATGAACCGCTTTCTCCGAATGATGTCGCTCTCCACGATGGCCGCCGCGTTATGCGTGACGCCCATGGTTGCCGCGCCGCAGGATCCGCCCAAACCGGAACAGCCGGAATCGCGAGAGGATCGCGAGCTCGCCGAAAAGGTTCGCCAGGCGATCAACGACGTGCAAGTCTCCTCGCCCAATAGCCGCATTCAGGTGCAGGTCAAAAATGGCATCGTGACGCTGATGGGCGAAGTCGCCAGCAAGCAAGTAAGCGCGAAGTGCGAAGAAGCCGCCACGCGCATAGCCGGCGCGGGCAAGGTTGTGAACCAGCTTCAAGTGAAGACGTAGCGCCTATTTATATGCGGCAATACCGGTTACGCGCTCGCCGATCACCAGGGCGTGTATGTGGTCTGTGCCCTCATAAGTCTTTACCGTCTCGAGATTACACATGTGACGGAAGACCGGATAGTCTTCGCTGATCCCATTCGCTCCCAGCAGGTCACGCGCGGCGCGCGCAATGTCGAGTGCCATCGCGCAATTGTTCCGCTTCAACATGGAAACGTGCGCCGGGTCCAGCTTTCCGGTGTCCTTCAAACGCCCCGCATGCATCGCCAGCAGTTGAGCCTTCGTTATTTCGGTAATCATCTCCGCCAGCTTCTGCTGCACCAGTTGATGCGATGCGATGGGACGGTTTTCAAACTGCTTCCGTGTGATGGAGTATTCACGCGCCGTTTCATAGCACTCCATAGCCGCCCCAACGACGCCCCAACCGATTCCGTATCGCGCCTGCGTGAGGCAGCTCAATGGGCCCTTCAACCCCTTCGCACCCGGAAGCATCGCGGACTCCGGCAAACGGCAATTTACCAGCGATAAGCTCGACGTGATCGAAGCACGCATCGATAGCTTGCCGTGTATGTCCGACGCGGTAAACCCCGGCGTGCCCTTTTCTACCAGGAAACCTCGGATACCCTCTTCCGCGCGAGCCCATACAATCGCGACATCGGCCGCGCTACCACTTGTAATCCAAGTCTTCTCGCCGTTCAAGACCCATTCGCCACCCTGCTTTTCCGCGCGCGTACCCATACCCGCGGGGTTCGATCCAAAGCCCGGCTCCGTCAACCCAAAGCATCCGATGGCTTCCCCCCGGGCCATTCGCGGCAGCCACTTGTCTTTCTGCTCGTCGCTTCCATATGTATAGATGGGGTACATGCAAAGCGCCCCCTGAACGGAGCAAAAGCTGCGCAGCCCGGAGTCGCCTCGCTCCAACTCCTGCATCAACAGGCCGTACTCGACGTTTGACATGCCTGCGCAGCCGTAGCCTTCCAGATTCGCCCCGTAAAATCCCAGCTCGCCCATCTTTGGAATCAAATGCGCCGGGAAGCGCCCTTCGCGGAAACAATCCTTGACGACCGGCACGACCTCGCCGTCCACGAACTCGCGAGCGGTCTGCCGGACCAGCAATTCCTGCTCGCTGAAGAGGGAATCCACCAGCATGTAGTCGACGCCACGGAACGGCATAGGAACAGATTCGCACAGCATGTCTCGCGACGGCGATATAATCCAAGCAAACCAACATGTCCAGGTATATAGCGCTAGTTTTCCTGTTGTGCGCGTGGGTGGCGCAGGCCGCGGAAATCCGTTTTAACCGCGACATCCGGCCCATCCTCTCGGATAAGTGCTTCGTCTGCCACGGTCCGGACGCGAAAAACAAGAACATTCCGTTGCGCCTGGACTCGCCCGAAGCCATCGCAAAGCCGATCGCCAGCGGTCAGCTTCTCACTCGGATCACGAGCGCAAACAAGGCCCTGCGCATGCCTCCCGCGCACACGGGCCAAACGCTGACGGAGCGGGAAATCGAAGTCCTCAAGCAATGGGTCGCGCAAGGGGCGCCATGGGAGAAGCACTGGGCCTACCTGCGGGCCGAGCGCCCGGCGGCTCCGGAAGTTTCGAACAAGAAGTGGATTCGCAATCCCATTGACGCATTTGTGCTCGCGCGGCTCGATCGTGAAAAGCTCGCGCCTTCCGCGGAAGCCTCGCGCGAAACTCTACTCCGCCGCGCGTCGCTGGACTTGACCGGGCTTCCCCCTACCATCGCAGAGCTGGATTCAAACGAGACTTACGAACAAGCGCTGGACCGCATGCTCGCCTCCCCGCGTTACGCCGAACGCATGGCGGCGCGATGGCTCGACGCCGCGCGTTACGCCGATTCAAACGGCTACCAAAGCGATGGCGAGCGTGACATGTACCGCTGGCGCGACTGGGTGCTCGACGCTTTCCGCCGCAACATGCCGTTCGATCAATTCACCATCGAGCAACTGGCCGGCGACCTGCTACCGAACGCGACCCTGTCGCAGCGCATAGCCACCGGTTTCCATCGCAATCATCGCGGCAACGGCGAAGGCGGCATCGTTCCGGAAGAATACCTGGTGGAATTCTCCGCCGACCGCGTGGAAACAACGTCTACGGTTTGGCTAGGTTCCACGATCGGGTGCGCGCGCTGCCACAACCACAAGTACGATCCGATTTCGCAGCGTGATTACTACAGCCTGGGCGCGATCTTTGCCACCGGCTACAACCCCGACCATTGGAAGCCGCCGCAGGAGCGCTTCCTGCCCGACGTCCCCAAGGCCGAGCAGGAAGAGATCACGAAACACAACGCTGAGATCGACGTGTCGCTCAACAAGCTCACCAAGGAACTCGACGCGTTACGTAAGCCCTATGAGCGGAAGCTGTTCGACCAGCGGCTGGCCGCGGCCGGGCCCGAGTTTCTCCGTGCGGACGTGCGCGAAGCCTTTGCTCTGGCGGCGCCGAAGCGCAACGAAATTCAGAAGTATCTCGTCACCAAATTCACCCCTGTTCTCAAGGTCACGCCCGATCAGGTCGACGAAGCGCTGCCGCCCGACGAACTCGAAACTTCCAAGAAGACCGCCGAGAAGATTCAGGCCCTCAAAGCATTCAAGCGCTCTTACGGCAAGATCCAGGCACTCTGGGCGCTGGGCCAGCCCGCGCCGATCCGCCTGCTGCGCCGCGGCGCCTATGAGACACCCGGCGAAGTGGTGCAGCCTGGCTTCCTCGAGATCCTCTCGCCCGAAGGCCGGTTCAAGGCGCAGAAAGACGACCGTGCTCAGGGCGATGCCATCGGCTACCGGCTCGCCCTCGCTAGGTGGACCGCGAGCCCTGAAAATCCACTTACCGCGCGCGTCTTTGTCAACCGCGTCTGGATGCTCCATGTCGGCAAAGGCCTTGTAGATACGCCGGAGAACTTCGGTCGCATGGGTTCAGCTCCCACCAATCAGGAACTGCTCGATTGGCTTGCGGTCGACTTCATGAACAACGGCTGGAAGATGAAGCGTCTGCACAAGCAGATCATGATTTCCTCCGCCTACCGCCAGTACTCGCAGCGGCCCGCCGACGGCGTGGCTTCGAAGGCCGAAGAGATCGACTCGGGCAACGACCTGCTATGGCGCATGAACCTCCGCCGCGCCGATGCCGAAGCCATTCGCGATTCGATTCTCGCCGTCAGCGGCAAGCTGAGCCCGGCCTTCGGCGGCGCGCCCGTGCCGCTCGACGCCACCAAGGACGGCCTCATCACGGCGTCCGAAAAAGGTAAGGGCGAAAATGCCGATCAGCAATTTCGTCGCAGCACCTACCTGCTGGTGCGGCGCAACTACTCCACCAGCTTCCTCGACGTCTTCGATTTCCCCGTAATGGCCGCCAACTGCACGCGGCGCGGCTCTTCCGCGACTCCGCTGCAATCGCTCACCTTGCTCAATGGTGACTTCGCCATGAAGCGCGCCGAAGACTTCGCCTCCCGTGTCGGCGAATTCGCCGGACCCGCCGCCTCTCCCGAAGAGAAGGTCGAAACGGCTTTCCGTCTGGCTCTAGCCCGCAAACCCCAGCCCCAGGAGACGCAATGGACGCTGGGCCATCTGCAAAAGATTGAACGCGCGCACCTACAGATGAATGCCAAACCGGACGACGCCGCGCGCCAGGCGCTCACCGGCGTCTGCCAGATGATTCTGGCGACGAACGAATTTCTCTATATCGATTAACCGGAAGTAGGACCCCGCTATGAAACCAGACATCTCACGCCGTGAATGGCTTTGGAGTGCCGGATTGGGATTCGGCAGCGTCGCTCTGTCCACCTTGCTTCAGCAGGATGCCGCTCGCGCGGGGACGCTCTTCACCGATCTCAAACCCCGCGTCGGCCACCTGAAACCCAAAGCCAAGGCCATGATCCAGTTGTTTCAGAATGGCGGTCCGAGCCAGATGGATCTCTTCGACCGCAAGCCGGAACTGAACAAGCGCAACGGACAGACGTACGAAGCAAAGGTCGAGACGTTTTCGCCCGAGAAAAACAGCAATATCCTGCTGGGCAGTCCGTTCCACTTCAAGAAGTATGGCAAGTGTGGAATAGAACTCGCCGACATCATCCCGCACATGGGCAGCGTCGCCGACGAGTGGTGCCTGATTCGCTCGATGTACACCGAGCACAATAACCACCCCGAAGGCGTCAATATGATGCAGACGTGCAAGATCTTCCCTGGGCGGCCAGTGCTCGGCTCATGGATAAGCTACGCGCTCGGCACCGAAAACCAAAGCCTGCCCGCCTATGTCGTGCTGCGCGACCCGGCCGGGTACGTCAGCAGCGGCAAGATGGCCTGGAGCAATGGCTTCCTCCCCGCGCTCTATCAGGGCGTCGAATTCAACTCCGCTGGCACGCCGGTTCACCATCTCGAACCCGCGCGCACGCTACCGCCCGGTGAGCAGCGCGCGAATCTCGATCTACTCGCGAAGTTGAACGGACTCCATCAACAGCAGCATCCGCGCGAACTCGAACTCGATGCGCGCATTCAAAATTACGAACTCGCGGCGCGCATGCAACTCGCCGCGCCCGACGTGCTCGATCTCTCGAAAGAGTCGGCTGCTACCAAGAAGCGCTACGGACTCGACAATCCCGTCACCGCGCCCTACGGAACGCGCTGCCTGATGGCCCGCCGCCTGATCGAAGCCGGCGTGCGCTTCGTTCAAATCTGCCCGCCAATCCCCGGCTGGGACCATCACCGCGATCTCAAGGGCGGCCTCGAGACTATGTGCAACAAGTGCGACCAGGGATCCGGCGCGCTCGTTCAAGACTTAAAGGAACGAGGGCTGCTCGACGAAACGATCGTCATGTGGGCCGGCGAGTTCGGGCGGCTGCCCATCACCGAAGCCGGCGACGGCCGCGACCACAATCGCCACGGCTTCAGCCTGCTGATGGCCGGCGGCGGTTTCCAGCGCGGACTCATTTACGGCGAGACCGACGAACTCGGCTACAAGGCCGTCAAGGATCGCGTGAGCGTACCCGATTTGCAGGCGACGATTCTCTGGCAACTCGGCATCGATCATAACCAATTGGACTATCCGCATCACGGTATCCCGGAGACCCCTACAGACGCCAAGGTCAACGGCGGCCGCGTCGTGGAGAGCCTCCTGGCCTCGCCCGCGAAGGCCTAAGGCATAAGACAGATTGACGGACCAATGCGCGGATCGCGAGCGTCAGGAGGTGCGTGTGGGCATGCGACTGGAGGAAGCGAATGGATTTTCGAGTCGGGATCATCGGAGTCGTGATGGCAAACGCCGTTAAACACCGTCGATATCATGGACTTCGACCGCCAGATCCGCCTGACCCTCCCGGACAAGTGCTTTACCTGTCATGGTCCGGAACCGGTGTCCCCGTCGACCTTGCCGCCTACACCATGGTCGAGAGCCTGATTCTGAACCTCAATGAAACGGTAGCCAAACGATGACCCGCCGCACTCTCTTTGCGATGCCGGCGCTCCTCTCCGCCCAGGATGCTCCCCTCGCCCACCGTTTTCGCCGCAAGATGGAGAGCGGCGAAGTGCCGCTTGGCGTCATCATTTCGTTCAACGATCCGGCGGTCACGGACGCGCTCGCTTCGGCTCTCGACTTCGTCTGGATCGATGCCGAACACGGCGCCATGTCGCTGCCCATCATCCAGGGACACGTGATGGCTGCCCGTTCGCGCAATGCTACCGCGATTGTCCGGGTCGCGTGGAACGATCCGGTGATCATCAAGCCGATCCTGGACCTGGGGGCTGAAGGTATTGTCATCCCGCTCGTCCGCACTGCGGAAGATGCCCGCCGCGCCGTCGCCGCGTGCAAGTATCCACCCGACGGCGAACGCGGTTACGGCCCGCGCGCGCCGGCCAACTATGGCCGTCTCAGCGGCCCCGAGTTCGTCAAACGCACGAATGATTCGGTGCTGATCATTCTCCAGATCGAACACATTGACGCCGTCGGCAATATCGAAAAGATCCTGGCCGTGCCGGGTGTGAGCAGCCTCGTGATCGGCTCGAACGACCTCTCCGGCTCGCTCGGCCTCCTCGGACAGCCGCGCCATCCGAGGGTACTCGCGGCGATCGAGCGGGTGATCGCCGCGGCACACAAGGCCAAAGTCTGGGTCGGGATCGGTATCGGCAATGACGCGGCGGTGATCAAGGAGTGGATCGCCAAAGGAATGCAATGGGTATCGATGGGCTCGGACGTGGCGCTGATGCTCACCGGGCTCAACACGGTGGCGCGCGATGTCCGCGAATCGCTGCGAAAACGGTGATCGAATGAACTTCTTAATTCGACGACTCCTCGGACGCAACGCTACTTGCGTCGGTCTCACCGCGTTTGCAAACTTCCTGCACGCCGACAGATATCTCCCCACGCTACCGCACTTCGCGCCCGGGGCGAAGCGCAGTATCTATCTCTTTCAACCGGGTGCGCCCTCGCAGATGGAACTCTTCGACTACAAGCCGAACCCGGCCAGCTTGCCCGCCACCGAACTGCCGGACTCGATTCGCATGGGCGAGCGTCTAACCGGTATGACCTTCGGTCAAACGAGCTCTCACGTCGCCCGGTCGCTTTTTAAGTTCGCTCAGCACATGCAACGCGGCGCCTGGGTGAGCGAACCAATGCGGCATACGGCGAAGGCGACGGGCCGCCTCTGCTTCGTCAGGTCGACGCACACCCAAGCCATCAATCACGATCCTGCGGTCACCTTCTTTCAAACTAGCTTTCAACTTGCCAGCTCCCCAAGCGTTGGCGCCTGGATGGCCTACCCCCTCGGCAACGCCAACCAGGCTCTCCCCGCGTTCATTGTGATGATCTCGCAAGGATCGGACAACCCGAACGGCCAGCCGTTGCCGGCCGCGTGGTGAAAGACCTCCTCTATGTGTGCTCCTCAACGTGACCGCCGAGGCTTCTTCGGCGCCCTTCTCTCCGGCCTGTGGTCTCTGATCGCGATGGCTGTCTCGATTCCTGCGGGACTTTATCTGCTGCACCCGTCCCAACACGGCCGGCTGCGGGAATGGACTGAAGCCGGTGACGTCGAAGGTCTGACGCCGAACGCGCCGAAGGAAATGGTCTTTACTCGCACCCGCCTCGACGGCTGGCGAACGCTGAGCGAACGGACGTCGGCGTGGGCCGTGCGGCTTGAGGGCGGCGAAGTCATTGCGCTAGCCCCCCAATGCACCCACCTCGGATGCGCCTATCACTGGGAAGAGACGAAGAAGCACTTCGTTTGCCCCTGCCACACGTCGCTGTTCACCATCGATGGTGCGATTGTCGAAGGGCCGGCGCCACGCCCGCTCGATCGCTACGACGCGAAGGTGG
>Ga0187894_10003365_pt1 | contig 17976 bp, 16 predicted proteins | sample GBC1701081metaG_FD_136650 | JGI IMG/M metagenome (GOLD analysis project Ga0187894, IMG submission 136650) | White microbial mat communities from a lava cave in the Kipuka Kanohina Cave System on the Island of Hawaii, USA - GBC170108-1 metaG ...
GACCGGCCGCGGCCAGCACATCCAGATCGCCATGCGCGATGCGATGCTGAACTACTGCCGCACGCCGATGAGCCGCCAGGCCATGCGCACCGACCAGCTGCCGCGCGGCGGCAACACGGTGCCTGGGACTGCGCCGGGCGGCCTCTACCAGTGCGCGCCGGGTGGCCTCAACGACTGGGCCTACATCTTCGCCTCGCGGGGTAACGAGGAGCATTGGCGCCGCCTGGTGAAGGCGATCGGCCGCGAGGATCTGCTCGACGACCCGCGCATGGCCGACGGCTCCATCCGCGCCGAGCACCGCGAGGCCGTGGATGCGATCATCACGGAATGGACGTCGAAGCGCACCAAGCATGAGGTGACCCGGATCATCGCCGGCGCCGGTGTTCCCTGCGGCGCTGTCATGACCACGCTCGAGCTCATGCACGACCCGGACCTGCATGCGCGCGGGATGATGCAGAAGGTCGAGCACCCGATCCGCGGGCCGGTCACCGTGCCAGGCTGGCCGTTGCGGATGTCGGATACCAAGGTCCCGCTGAAATCCGCGCCGGTTCTCGGCGCCGATTGCGAGGCGATCTACGGCGAATGGCTCGGCTGTTCGCCCGAGGAGGTGAGGGACATGCGCCAAAGCAAGGTGATCTGAGGAACGCGATCCGGCGATGGACGACCACGTTCGCATGACCTGGATTTATGGTCTGGAGAAGATTCATCATATGGACGCGCAGGTTCTGTGTGCCACGGTGGCGTAGAAAACCAATCGGAGGTGTGCCATGGGCCAACTCAAGGTCGCCGAGAAGAATGTTGCGGTGGACACGAAGAGAGTTTCGTCCGCCTATGTGCCGTCGCTCCAGCGCACGGAAGGGCAGCCGCCGCCCATCGCGGCCAACGGCGGCCTGTCCTATATGTCGTTCGACCGGGACGGCGATGCGGGAACCGCCACGGCGCTCCAGGATGCGCTCGCCGAGATCGCCGGGGGCGAGAGCCAGCGCCTCCTCGACACGATCGACAATGCGCCTCCGGGCCCGATCGAGACCAAGTGGGGCCTCGGGTTCCGCAGCTCCGACGAATGCCTGGCCTACATCCGCGCGAAAGGCATCACGGCGCCCGACGGCGGCCTGGCGCTGACGCTGACCTATACCGTCTACGAGCGGCCGACCTATTCCGTCGTCCCGTCCAACGCCCTGTGGCGGGACCCGTCGCGCGCCGACGTCGCGACGCTCCTGCGCAAGAGCGAGGAGGACAACCGGCGGCGGGACCTCTTTTTCCCGCAGGTGATGCGCGACGCGCGGCGCATCGGCGAATACTACCCGGGCCTCTCGCCCAATAGTCCCGAATCCATGGACCGGCTCGGTGTCTCGCTGGCTCACCTTGAGTCCAAGTGCTCGAACTTCTACGATTCGGCGGAGGTGGAGCGCGTGTTCTACCCCGAGATCGAGAAGCTCCTCTTGGAGTTCTTCCCGGGCGCGACCAATGCACTCGTCTACAACCACGATGTGTTCGACAAGGACTATGCGGGCGACCGCACGGAAAACCAGGAGGCAAAGAACCCGGGCGTGAACGCCCGTTACGCCAACATCGTGCACAACGACCTGAACGACAACAGCGGTCGCGTGCGCTGCCGCGAGCTGCTCACGAAGAACCTGCGGAACTTCGGGCGCGCGCAGCACTACACGGAGGCAGAGGCCGACGCCAAGATGTCGCGGCGGTTCATGTCGATCAATCTGGCCAAGCCGATGGAGACGGTCGAACAGTACCCCTTCGTGCTCTGCGCCTGGCCCTCTTTCGCCGACCAGCCATACATCACCAACTACCGGATCTACGACGACCGCGTCGGCGAGACCACGCGCTTCACCCACCGTCCCGATCACGAGTGGTACTGGTTCCCCCGGCAGACCTCGACGGAGGTCTCGATGCTGAAGTGCTACGACTCGGTCACCGACGGGTCTGTCTCGCGCTGGTCTTTCCATACGGCCTGCGTCGACCCGACGGCACCCGCCGACGCGCGCTGCCGCAAGAACGTCGTGGTCCGGTCCTACGTCTTCTTCTAGGAAGACAGGCCGAGGCAGCAGGCAGTAACCTTCAGCTCGGAACGAGTGAAGGGAAGGGCGACGATTGCAGAAGGACATTGAGGTCGCGGCAAGCCCGGCTCCGCAGCAGCATGCGCACCTCGCGATGGACGGACCCGTCTTGTTCTTCGGTGGCTGCTACAGCAACCTCGAGGCCACCCTCGCGCTGTGGCGCGAGGCGGCCCGGTTGGGAATACGACCAGGCAACATCGTTTGCACCGGCGACGTGGTGGCCTACTGCGCCGATCCTGTGGCAACGGTTGACGCCGTCCGGGACTGGGGCGTCCACGCCATCATGGGCAACTGCGAGGAGGCGCTGGGGTGGAGCAGGGACGATTGCGGCTGCGGCTTCGAGGAGGGGACAGCCTGTGAGGTACTGTCCATCGACTGGTATGCCTATGCCAATGGTGCGCTCGGCGACGAGCAGCGGATCTGGATGCGATCGCTTCCCAGACGCCTCGACATCTCGATCGGGAATCGCCGATTGGCCGTAATTCACGGATCGGTCGAAAGCATCAATCGCTTTGTCTTTGCCTCGACACCATGGGCGGACAAGGACCATGAGATAACGAAAAGCGGTTGTCATGGTGTCGTTGGCGGGCACAGCGGCATACCCTTCAGTCACGCAGCTGGCGGCAAGCTCTGGCACAACAGCGGGGCCCTGGGCATGCCGGCCAATGACGGCACGTCGCGGGTGTGGTTCAGCCTTTTCGTTCCCAACGGCGATGGCATCGACGTTCGTTTGATGCCCCTGCAGTACGACGCCGGCACCGCGGCACGAAAGATGCGCGACCGTGGCCTGCCGCCAGGGTACGCGGAGGCTCTGGAAACCGGGCTGTGGCCCAGTTGCGATGTACTGCCTGCCGTGGAATTGACGCACCGAGGCAACGCCCTTGCGCCTGACGACTTGTGTTGGGCGTAGCATCGGCTGACTGACGATCGCTCGAAGCCGAGCGTTGCGTCGAGTCTGGCCAAGCTATTTCTCTTCCGCCGGCGTGGACGTTGCGGGTCCTTCGCCGGTGATCAGGAGCACCGCCTCTTCATCCTTGGCGCCATCATAGTGCACCTGCTTGCCAAAATGTGTGACGAAGGTGCCGGCCGGCATCGGGACTGTGCTGTTGGGATCGAACTTGGTACCCGTGCCCACCCACCACGTCCCTTTAAGCACTGTGATGAAGCGGTCATTGGGATGGAAATGCGGACGGCTCATGCCACCAGGCAGCCATTTGACCATCACGACGTAGAGGCCGGGCTTCGACGGATCGCCGACCAGGACTGCCTGTTGATTGCGGCCGGATCCCTGCTTCCATTCGATCTTGTCCGGAAGCGTAAAGGCAACAGCCGCGGGATTGAGGTCGGCAGCGATCGCGCTTGTGAACATCGTGGCCGACGCCGCTACGCCGAGGAACACGCGGGTCAACGAGCGCATATCCAATCCTCCTGGCGGTTGTCGTGTTGTTTTCGTCACCGTGCATGGGCTTCAGTCTTCCGTCCTTGCGAGGCCCAGAAGTTCATCCAGATTTCTGACGCCGTAGTCACGCGTTGCCCCGTCGGAGCTCACGTAACCGTCGAGGAGATCCTGGCCGATGGCGGTGTGCGCACGGTTGGCCGGCACACCAAAGCCGCCGGAGCCTGGCGTGATCATATCGATCACTGAGCCCGCCGGCGCCTGGAATGCCCCTTTGCATGGGAGTTTGCGCGATTTGCCATCTGGCGTGGTCAGCGTGACGACTGCAGCGGCGCCTGCTTGACCTCCCATCAGTCCGAACGGCGGCGATGTCATTCGCTCCATACAGAGCGAGCCCACGGCATCGGCTCCTGGTAGCATGCGCCAGGTGCGGACGGCGCCGCAGCCGCCGCGAAACTGTCCCGCACCACCGGAATCCGGGTTCACTTCGTAGCGCTCGACACGAAGTGGGAATGCCATCTCCAGAACCTCGACCGGCGTATTCATGGTGTTCGAGATGCCGCTGGCGATCGTGTTGATGCCGTCCTTGTTGGGGCGCGCGCCAAAGCCACCCTTGATTGTTTCGTAGGAGACATAGCGTGTTCCCGAGCGGGGATCGACGCCACCGAACGTAACGACTGCAGACGTACCCTGACTGCAGGCCATGACGCGATCCGGCCAGATCGCGGCAAGTGCGCCCATCACCATGTCGGCAACGCGGTGCGACATCTCGTGGTTGGCGTAAACGACGGGCGCGGGAAACGCCGCGTTGACCACCGAGGCTTTTGGTGCCTCGACAGAAATCGCGCGCCAGCAACCGGAGTTCGGTGGAATCAGGCTGCCGGGGTCCACAGCCATTTTCAGACCGCAGTAGACGCCCGACGCAGTCACCGATAGCGGTGCGTTCATCGGACCTTTCACCTGCGGGTCGCTGCCCGCGAAATCGACCACGAGTCGGTCACCCGACTTCTCGATGTGCATGCGTACGTGGAACCGGGCGTCGTTGCCGTCCGAGTCATCGGCAATGCCATCGCCGTCACAGAAATCCTCAAATGTGCCCTCGCCATCGGGCAGATCGAGAAGTGCGCCGCGCATCAGCCGCTCGGAGTAATCCATGACCTCTGCCATGGTCTCCACAAGTTCGCGCGCGCCGTAACGTCGGGCCAGTTCCTGCAGCCGTTGAACGCCACGAAGGGTCGCGGCCAACTGGGCACCGAGATCGCCCCGCCGCTCGGCAGGCGTGCGGACGTTTGCCAGGATGACCTTCTCGAGGTCGGCGTTCATGATGCCCCTGGAGACGAGGCGAAGCGGCGGCAACCGCAAGCCCTCGCCGTAAATCTCGGTCACCGCGCCATAGCTGCCAGGTGTCGCAGATCCCACGTCTGGCCAGTGCGCGCGCAAGCACGTGTAACCGAGCAGCAGTCCATCATGGAAGGCCGGACGGATGACGTTGACGTCGGGCAGATGACTGCCACCGAAGTAGGGGTCGTTATGGATGAAGACGTCGCCATCGTGCGCGTCGCTGCCAAAGACCGATACGATGGCACGAACCGCATCCGGCATCGAACCCAGATGGATCGGAAGATCATGCCCCTGGGCCACCATGGCGCCCTCGGCATCGAACACCCCGCAGGAGAAATCGCCGGCTGATTTCAGGATCGGCGAGTAGGCTGTCTTGCAGAGGATAACGCGCATTTCCTCGGCGATCTTGAAGAGTGCATTCTTCGCGATCTCGAAGGCTGCCGGATCCTTTTTACGTGGGCTCGTCATTGTGCGGCTCCCTGGTTTGTCCGCGCCATCAGGATGAAACCGTCGCTGTCCATGCGGGCTTGCCAGCCGGGTGGGATCAGGATGGTCGACTCGAGGCTCTCAACGACAGCGGGGCCGTGGACGACAGCTCCCTCGGCCATGCGTGCGCGATCGTGCACCTGAGCGGTCATCGTGCCTGTACCGCGAAACCAGACATCCCGGGATGGCTTCGCAGATCGCGTGCCGGCCGCGGCCGGTTGCTGGCGAATGGTTAGCGGCGGAATGACTCCAATCGCCGCGAGACGCAGGCTGACGAACTGCACAGGCTCGGCGCGATTGTCATGACCATAAGTTTGCGCGTGTCTGGTGTGGAAGGCCTCGGCAATTCCGCCGATGGCGGCGGTATCAACAGCGCCACCGGCAATAGGCACATTCAATTCGTACGATTGGCCTGCATAACGCGCATCGACGGAGCGATCGAAGCGGCGGCGGCCGGCGTCGATACCGGCACGCTCGAGCATGTCACTGCCTTCGGCTTCCATGGCGCCGAAAGCCGCCTCGAGAACGGATGGGTCGGCGGTCGCCGTCGTGGTGTAGACAGTGCGCACGTAGTCGCGCCGTAGATCTGTGCCAACGAGGCCCAAAGCCGAGAACGCGCCGGGGATTGGGGGACAAACGACGGTCGCAATACCAAGCTCCTCGGCGAGGGCTGTTGCGTGCAGTGGGCCTGCCCCACCGAATGCAGCCAGGGAGAAGTCACGGGGATCATGGCCGCGTTGCACCGAGACGATCTTCAATGCTTCAGCCATGGCATGGTTGACGATATCGATGACGGCGGCGGCGGCGGTCCGCACGCTCGCGCCGAGCGGCATCGCCAGCCGCTTCTCGATTGCGGCCTCGGCCGCCGCATGATTTAGCGGCATGTTACCAGCAAGCAGAGATTGCTGGCCGAGATAGCCGAGCATCAAGTTGCAGTCAGTTACGGTTGGTTCTGTGCCGCTACGGCCATAGCAGACAGGGCCGGGCTCGGCGCCTGCACTCTTCGGCCCCACACGTAGCGCACCAGCGCGGTCAACCCAAGCGATGGAACCTCCGCCTGCAGAAACCTCAGCGAGATCGATCACGGGCACGCGGATTGGATGCCCGGCGCCGTTCATGAATCGCGTCACGTTTGATCCGCCGCCAACCTCGTATTCCGGCGTGGTTTCGTATTTTCCATCACGAATGAGACTGGCCTTCGCGGTAGTGCCGCCCATGTCGAACGAGAGGAGATCCAGCTTGCCGGTCTGGCGTGCGACCAGGGCTGCACCGACGACGCCGGCCGCCGGACCGGACTCCACCGCCATCGCCGGCATGGCGACGCCCTCAGGCGCTTCGAATACGCCACCGTTCGAACCCATCAGGTAGAGCGTCGGCAGACCCATCTGTCTTGTCGCGACCTCGAGCTTCGCCAGATAGGAGCCCAGGATCGGCCCGACGTAGGCGCAAACGGCGGTCGTGCTGGTGCGCTCGAACTCGCGGATCTCCGGCAGCACTTCGGAAGAGAGATAAACAGGGATGCCCGGAAATGCCGCACGCAGCCGGTGGCCCAGGCTTTGCTCGTGAGCTGGATTAAGGAAGCTGAATAGCAGCGAAACCGCAATCGACTCCACGCGCGCTGCCTTGAGATCGCTGACGAGCCCGTCGATTTCAGCCTCTGCGAGCGGCGTCACGATCTGTCCGTCGGCGCCCACACGTTCCGTGATCTCAAACCGCCGTCGGCGCGGCGTCAACGTTGCCGGAGGGTCCTGGAAGAGGTCATAAAGATCGCCGCGCGAGGATCGTCGCAATTCAAGAACATCGCGAAAACCACGTGTCGCGACAAGGCCAACGCGAGCTCCCTTTCCCTCGAGCAGCGCATTGGTGACGACCGTCGTGGCATGGCAGAGCAACCCGACCTCGCCGGGTGCGATGCCATAGGCCCGCATTGCGGACCCCAGAGCCTCAAGCACCCCGGCCACGAAATCACGCGGCGTCGTCAGTGTTTTGGCGGCACCGATGCGACCGCTCGTGTCGTCCACCACAGCCACATCCGTGAATGTACCCCCGATATCAACCCCAATCCGCCAAGCCATGGATACTTACCCTTGCCGGTTCATCCGCCATCATCGGCACAGTCTAGGCGCGTCGCAATTCTTCTGCGAGACTCCCTTGAGGGAGAATGCGCCTTCTTCATCGCTCGAACAGTCAATTCGGGATCGTGTCGGGAATGCGTGCTCGGACAGCGGGCGAGGCAAAGTCTGACGCCCAGCGCGTCTCTTCTGTGACGCCTTCGGAAGTTCAATGCACTACGACAGCAGCCCGAGGCTCCTGAAGCTGGCGTGGCTCTTGCGGCCGATCACGAGGTGGTCGTGGACCTCGATGCCCAGCGCCTTGGCCGCAGTTTTCACTTCGCGCGTCATGTCGATATCGGCACGCGACGGCGTCGGGTCACCCGAGGGATGATTGTGAACCAGGATCAGCGCCGACGCGCTCAGCTCCAGGGCGCGCTTGACCACCTCGCGCGGATAGACCGGCGTGTGGTCGATGGTGCCGCGCTGCTGCACTTCATCGGCGATCAGCACGTTCTTGCGGTCCAGGAACAGGATGCGGAATTGCTCGGTCTTTTCGTGCTGCAGGGCGGCATGGCAATAGTCGATCAGCTTCTGCCACGAACCGATGACCGGGCGGTCGATCACGTCGCGCCGTGCCAGCCGCAGGCCGGACTCGCGCACGGTGCGGAACAGCACGATGGTGCGCGGATCGACGCCGTCATCCTTGAGCCGTTCGGTGTCGGCCGACAGCACATCGCCCAGCGTGCCGAAGCGGGCCAGAAGCTGCTTGGCCAGTGGTTTCACGTCGATCCGTTCGATGGCGTGGAACAGCAGCAGTTCCAGCAGCTCGTAGTCCTGGAAACTGTCGACACCGGCCGCGAATACGCGGTCGCGAACCCGCTGGCGGTGTCCCCAATAATGCGGGCGATCGGGTGAGGGTGCCTGACTCGAGTTGTGGCCGGTGGCTGGTGGTTGCATCGCCAGCGTTTCGACGAGCCGTGGTGTGGGATCGCTGTCGGTGAACTCCCAAGCCTGCTCGACCCGGTTCCAGGTGCCGCCGGCGTCGCGCAGCCGGGTCCGGTGGGACAGTGTGTTGCCCGAAATGCGCCAGACTGGCTGGCCGGTCTCGCGCGCGCGGGCCGCCCGTACGTTCAGGCCGGCTGCCAGCAGCGTCAGGAGGCCGGCATCGTCGACAGCTGGCGCTGCCGTGGCAATATCAGGTTCGATATCGGCGACCGCGGCATCGATCTTTCGCCGGCCCATGCCCCAACCCCATTTTCACCCTGGATGCAGGGTGACGATAAGTCATGGCGAGAAAAAGGCGGCTTTGGTGCAACCGAAAGGCAGACCAGATCAGCCGGCGGCTTTCCGCGCGGCCGGCTGCCGCTTGAAGCGGCTCGTCGAAACGGCGGCATCCATGATCCGATTGAGGACGGCGTTCTGTCGGTCCGCCGCGCAGGCGACGAAGAATTCCAGGGGCGGTGGGCAAACCCCGCCGTGCCGGCCAAAGGCGGGTATCAGGCGGCCCTGGCGACGGTGGTCTTCCGTCAAATGGTCGGTCAGCAGTCCAATGCCGGCACCGCCCAGGACGATCTCGGCCGTGGCGGGCAGGTTGTTACATGTATTGAGACGCCGGATCGTCGCGCCGCGGCTGCGCAGGGAGTCGAGGGCCAACTCGAAATGCCACGTCGGCCGCGGGACACACCATAGCGGGTACCGGTCAAGAACGGCTTGAACGTCAGGCCCGCGGCGTGTTCGGGTCGGACCCATCAGGGACGGCGCGATCAACCACTGCAGCGTCTCGAGGCCAAGGCTGCGGGCAATGATGCGGTAGCGCCCGAGATCGGCGGGCGCCATGGTGAAGACGGCGAGATCGAGTTCGCCCTGTTCCAGCGCCCGCGCCATGCGCCCACTGAGCCGCGTCTCCAGATCGAAATCGAGGCGGGGCATGGCCTGGCGCACGGCCCGCAGCATCGCTGCGACCGATCGCATCCCGGTATTGCCGACGCCGATTCGGATGCGCCCGGTGCTGCCTGCCGCGTCTTTGAACGAGCCGGCAAAATCGTGGAGCTGCTGAAGCAGCGGCTGTGCCGCTTCTACGAACCGGCGCCCATCGAGCGTCAGCTCGACGGATCGGCCGCTGCGCTGGAACAGCGGGACACCGAGAAGGCTTTCGACCTCGCGGACACGCGCCGATATGGCCGATTGCGTCGTGTTGAGGCAGGCGGCCGCCGCACTGAACGTGCCGACGCTCCCAATGCAGCAGACCGTTTCCATGTGCGTGGCATTCGGTAGTTTCATCGTGTGCCTCTTCCACGGTGCCGCCGGCAGCGCGGCACGTCCTATCGCGGTTGACGATAGCGCGTCATCAATATTTGGCGTTAGTCGCGACCGCCATCGTGTCTCAAGCTTTCTGCTGAAGCGGGCAAGGAGGCGGGTGGTGAACAAGAAGGTTGCTGTGGTGACAGGTGGCGCAAGCGGTATTGGTTTTGCGTCGGCAGAAGTGCTGGGCCGCGACGGCTACCATGTGGTGCTGATCGATATCCGTGGAGAGCCGGCGGTGGTGTCGGCGCAGGCGCTGCGGCGGTCGGACATCGAGGCAACGGCGCTGGTCGTCGACTTGGCGCAGCCCGGCGAGATCCAGTCGATCCCGTCCAAGCTCGGCGCACTGCTCGACCGCACGGCGGTTCTGATCAACAGCGCGGCCATCTCGCCGAAGCGCAATGGCAAGAAGATACCGGTCGGCGAGACCAGCCTGGAGGACTGGGAGCGGACCTTGCGAGTCAACCTGACGGCGCCGCTTCTCCTGTCCCAGATAGTGCTCGGGCCGATGCGTGCCAACAAGTGGGGACGCATTCTCAACATCAGCTCGCGGGCCGGCCGCATGCCCAGTGGCCAGCCGGGTATCGGCTACGTGACGACCAAGACGGGAATCCTCGGACTCACCCGTGCCATCGCCCAGGAGGTTGCGGCTGATGGAATTACCGTGAACAGCATCGCGCCAGGGCGAATCAGGACCGCGATGGGCGAAAACCTCGACGCCGAATCCATGCAAAGGATATTGGACGATATCCCCGTGAAGCGGTGGGTGAGCCGGCGGAAATCGCGGCCCTTGTCCGCTTTCTCGCAAGCGATGCAGCTGGGTACATCACGGGTGCGGTCGTCGACATCAACGGCGGCGTGGTGATGATGTAGAGCGGCGAGCGTGTTCAGCGTGCCAACGTGACTGACTACATCCTTCACAACTACCCATTCTCCAACTATGCGGAGAAGGTCCGTGTGGCGTTTGGCTACAAGGGACTGGCGTGGCGGGCGGTGCCAATCCCGCCCACGGTACCCAAGCCGGACCTGACACCGCTGACCGGCGGCTATCGCCGAACCCCCGTGATGCAGATCGGCGCCGACGTCTATTGCGATACGCGGCTCATCCTGCGTGAGCTTGAGCGGCGCCATCCCGAGCCGACCTATTACCCCGCCGCCTACGCGGCGACAGCGGAGACGATTGCCTGGTGGGCCGAGACGCGGCTCTTCCGGCCGCTGTCGCTCTACGTGTCGGGCAGCAATCTCGATGTATTGCCGGCCGACTTGCAGGCGGACCGGGCGCGTATGCGCAATCTGCCGATTCCGGATCAGGCAACTATCGAGCGGGCAGCGCGTCGCAGCGCGCCGGTCGTGCGCGTGCAGATTTCTTGGATCGAGTCGATGCTGTCGGATGGCCGGACATGGATCGCTGGTCCGGAGATCACGGTAGCGGATTTCGCCGTCTACCATGCGCTTTGGTTCATGACCGCTCGGACGATGCGCGTCGCGCACGAGCTGGCCCCTTATCCGCTCATCACGGCGTGGATGGATCGTATGCGTCAGTTCGGCGGCGGCACGTCGACGCCGCTGTCGCCAGAGGCGGCACTTGACATCGCCGCCGCTGCCGTGCCGTCTGCCGTCCGTGCCTCGCATCCATTTCCGGAAGATCCACCGCTGGGTGCCAGAGTCCGTATCCGCGCCGACGACTACGGCCGTGACGTCGTCGAGGGCGAGCTCGTGATGATCGATGCGGACGAGGTCGCGCTGCGACGTCGCGATCCACGCGTCGGCGACGTCGTCGTACACTTTCCGCGGCTGGGATTCGAGATACGGTAGCCCGGCCCAGCCGGCGATCAAATGGCCGGCTTGGCGAGGTCGTAGGGCGGCTTGTGAAGCCCGGCCGGTGACTGGGTGAAGATCTCGACACCGGTTTCCGTCACGCCGATCGAGTGTTCGAACTGCGCCGACAGCGCCTTGTCGCGGGTCACTGCGGTCCAGCCGTCCGACAGGATCTTCACCTCCCACGAGCCGGCATTGATCATCGGCTCGACGGTGAAGAACATGCCCGGCTGCAGCACCGGACCGGTGCCCGCCGTGCCGTAGTGGAGAATGTTGGGCGCGTCGTGGAAGATCTTGCCCAGCCCGTGGCCGCAGAAGTCGCGCACCACGGAAAAACGCTGCGCCTCGGCGAAGCTCTGGATGGCGTGGCCGATATCACCCAGCCGCGCACCCGGCTTCACGGTGGCGATACCGCGCATCATGGCGTCGTAGGTGACGTCGCATAGGCGGCGCGCCAGCAGTTTGGGATCGCCGGCATAGAACATGCGGCTGGTATCGCCGTGCCAGCCGTCGAGGATCACGGTGACATCGATATTGACGATGTCGCCCGCCGCCAACCGCTTGTCGCCCGGAATGCCGTGGCACACTACGTGGTTGATCGACGTGCAGATCGACTTGGGGAAACCGCGGTAGCCCAGCGGGGCCGGCACGGCGCCGTGGCCGACGATGTACTCATGGCATAGCCGGTCGAGCTCGCCCGTGGCGACGCCCGGCCGCACATGCGGGGCGATGAAGTCGAGCGTGGCTGCCGCCAGGCGACCGGCCTGACGCATGGCCTCGAAATCGGCCGGACCATGCAGCTTGATCTGGCGCTGGTCCTGGTCCCAATAGTCGTCCGAACGGGTTTTTTCGGCTTGGAAAGTCATGCCCGGGTATGTGGCATGTGCGGGGCCGGTCGGCAAGGGCGGCCGGACTGATCGCGCCGGGGTCATGGACCGTGGGCGGCATGGCGCCCTATAACCGGGATATCAGGAGTACTTGATGAGCGAAAAAGCCGCGCCCGGTCCCGACACAGTCGTTACGGCCTGCCTGGTGATCATCGGCAACGAGATCCTGTCGGGCCGCACCCGGGACGCCAACCTGCCCTTCCTGTCCACCGAGCTGAACAAGATCGGCGTGCGCCTGATGGAGTGCCGGGTCATCCCGGACATCGAGAGCGTCATTGTCGATACGGTCAACGAGGTGCGGCGCAAGTTCGACTATGTCTTCACCACCGGCGGCATCGGCCCGACACACGACGACATCACCGCCGACGCGATCGCCAAGGCCTTTGGCGTCGGCATCTCGGAGCATCCCGAAGCGGTCGACCGGCTGACCCGCTACTACGCCGATCCGGCGCTGTTCACGCCACCGCGCCGGCGTATGGCGCGCATCCCGCATGGCGGCACGCTGGTCGACAACCCGGTGTCGGTGGCGCCCGGGTTCCGCATGGAGAACGTCTTTACGTTCGCCGGCGTGCCCATGATCGTCGAGGGCATGTTCCTGGCCATGAAGCACCTGCTGGTGGGCGGTCGGCCGGTGATCAGCCGGACCATCCGCTGCAGCCAGCCGGAGGGCTTCATCGCCGAGAAGCTGGGTGCCGTGCAGGACCAGCATCCCGACACCGAGATCGGCAGCTACCCGGCTTTCCGGCAGGGCAAGCCGAGCGTGTCATTGATCATTCGTGGTACCGACGCGGCCAAGGTGCAGAGCGCCGTCGATGACCTGCTGGTGGCCCTGACCGCGCTCAAGGCCGAGCCGGAAGAGATTCCGGTGACGTGAGCCATGCGCCCCCTGGGCATCCTGATGCTCGATACGTGCTTTCCGCGGATCGACGGCGATATCGGCAATCCGGCGAGCTTTCCCTTCCCGGTGATCTACGAACGACTGCAAGGCATCGGGCCGGCGGATGCCGTGTCGGCCACGCCCGACCGCGCGCGCATCAGGACGCTGCTCGCGCACAACGCCCGCCAGCTTGCCGATCGTGGCGCCGTGGGCGTGTCGACCAGCTGCGGTTTTCTGGCGTTGTTCCAGGACGATCTGGCGGCGGTATCATCGATACCGGTGGCAACGTCGGCGCTGCTGCTGGTGCCGCAGGTCGCCCGCACATTGCCGCCCGGCAAGCGGGTGGGCGTCCTGACGGCCAGCGCCGCCAATCTGGCGCCGGCCCATCTGGAAGCGGTTGGTGCCGCCGTCGATACGCCGGTCGCGGGCATGCCCGCCGACGGCGCCTTCGGGCATACGTTCCTCGGCAATGCCCTGGATCTTGATCGCGATGCGGTCGAGCGCGAGACACTGGCGGCCGGTAGAGCGCTCGTGGCGCGCCATCCCGAGGTCGGCGCGGTCGTGCTCGAGTGCACAAACCTGCCGCCGTATGCCGCCGCGCTACGGCATGCCCTGGGATTGCCGGTCTACGACGTGCTCGATCTGTTGCGTTTGTTCCGCGCCGGGCTGCCCACGTAGCGCCGGTCAGCGCGCGGCGCTCACCATGAGGTCGGGCAGGAAAGTCACCAGCCCCGGGAACAGGTACAGCAGCACCACGCAAAAACACATCGCGAGGAAGAACGGCAGCGACACTTGCCCGACCCAGAAGATCGATTTGCCGGTCATGCCCTGCAGCACGAACAGGTTGAATCCGACCGGTGGCGTGATCTGCGCCATCTCGACCACCACGGTGATGAAAATGCCGAACCAGAGCTTGTCGATGCCCGCCTGTTCGACCATGGGCAGTACGATGGCGATGGTCAGCACCACCATCGAGATGCCATCGAGGAAGCAGCCCAGGATGATGTAGAGGATGGCCAGCACCAGGATCAGCGCCGCCGGTGACAGATTCATCGCGGCGATGGTCTCGGCCAGATGCCGCGGCAGCCCGGTGAATCCCATGGCCAGCTTCAGAAACGAAGCGCCGGCCAGGATCAGCATGATCATTGCCGTCAACCGGGTCGCGCCCATGACGCTGTCCCAGAAGGTCCGCCAGTTCAGCCGCCGCTGCACGGCTGCGATGACAAATGAGCCCACGACACCGAACGCCGCCGACTCCGTCGCCGTGGCGATGCCGGCATAGATCGAGCCCAGCACCAACAGGATCAGCAGCATCACCGGGAGCAGCGTGCCCGACTCGCGCAGCTTCTGCGCAAGCGGCATCGGCGGATCCGGCGGTGGGACTTTCGACGGGTTGAGCAGGGCCCAGCCGGCGACGTAGGCCATCATCAGGCCAGCCAGCAGGATGCCGGGAATGACGCCGGCAGCGAACAGCTTGGCCACCGAGACGTCGGCCTGCACGCCGTACACGATCATGATCAGCGACGGCGGGATGAGAAGACCCAACGTGCCGGCGCCCGCCAGGCTGCCAATGGCGATACTGTCGGGGTAGCCGCGTCGCTTCAGCTCCGGCACCGTCATCTTGCCGATGGTGGCACAGGTGGCGGCCGACGATCCGCTGACGGCGGCGAAGATCGAGCAGCCGATGATGTTGGTGTGCACGAGCCGGCCCGGCAATCGGCGCATCCAGGGCGCCAGGCCCCGGAACATGTCCTCGGAGATGGCGGTGCGGAACAGTACCTCGCCCATCCAGATGAACAGCGGCAGGGCGGTCAGTGTCCACGACGAGGTGTCGCTGAAGATCGTGGTGGCCATCGCGTCGCCGGCCGGCTTGGCCGGCGCGAAGATCCACATCACGGCGACCGAAACGCCGATCATGCTCAGCCCGATCCAGACACCGGTGCCGAACAGGAAGAACAGGGCAGCGATGGCGAGCAGCGCAATTTGGACGTCGAGCGATCCCATGGCGTGATCCTCAGCGCTCGATGTGCATGGCTTCTTCGCCGCTGGGCTCTTCCATCAGCGGCCCACCCGTCGCCACGACGATGAGCTGCTCGACTATGGCGATCACCAGCACGATGGCACCGATAGCCATGCCGAGCTGTGGAATCCACAGCGGGATGGCGATCAGGCCGGTCGACAGATCGTTGAGCTCCCAGGAGACGTAGCACAGGCGCACGCTGAACCAGGCGAGGTACCCGGCCAGCAACGTCGCCAGGGTTAGACACCACAGTTCGGCGGCACGCCGCGCGCCGCCCTTGAGGCGTTGCAGAAACAAGGTCACCCGGATGTGTTCGCCGCGGCCGAAGGTCGAGGCCATGGCCAGGAAGGCCGAGGCCAGCATGGCATAGCCGGAGAACTCGTCGGCTGAGCGGGCGACATAATTGAAGGGGTTGGGCAGGCCGAAGGTCTGCTCGAGCCACAGGCCAACGCCTGGTCCGACGGAATAGAGCACGAAGGCCAGCAGAACGATCATGAACACGCCGCCGAGCGCACCGGTGACGTCGTAGAGCTTGCGAAGGGCGTGACGCATGGATCAGGACCGCTCAGCGGGAGAATAGCGACGTTCCGTTCCTCGACCGGCATGATCGAGGAAGGAACGCAACGCCTTTTGCTGGGAACCCAATGCAGGAAACGTGCTGGCCATAGCGGGCGGCTGCCGTCACGGGGAGATACGTGACGGCACGCCGATCTCCCCGGCTCACATCTTGCGGTAGGCCTCGACCACCGATTTGCCGTCAGCGCCGGCTTTCTCCAGCCACTCGTCCGTCAGCTTCTTGCCGAGGTCCTTGTATTCGGCGGCGAGCTTGGCTGACGGCGGCTGCACCTTCATGCCGTTCTTGGCCAGGGTGTCCAGGAACCCCTTGGCCAGGCGCTCGCTCTCGGCCCAGCCGGCGGCTTCGGCCTTGGCGGCCTCGGCCATGACGACTTTCTTGGTCGCGTCATCGAGCTTGTCGAAGGCGGCCTTGTTCATCAGCACCAGGTCCTTGGGCAGCCAGGCCTGGGTGTCGTAGAAGTGCGTGAGCTGCTCCCACACCTTGGAATCGACGCCGGTCGCACCCGACGAAATGAAGGAGTCCACCTTGCCCGTCGCCAGCGCCTGGCTGAGCTCCGCTGCCTGGATGGTGATAGGCTGGGCGCCGGTCAGCTCGGCGATGCGCGAGGTGCCGCGGTTATAGGCGCGGAACTTCATGCCCTTCATGTCGGCAAGGCTGGCGACTTCCTTCTTGGCGTAGAGCCCCTGCGGCGGCCACGGCACCGAGAACAGCGCGATCATGCCCTGCGCGGCCAGCTTTTTCTCCAGCACGGGCTTCTGCGCCGTCCACAGCTTCTTGGCGTCGGCAAAGCTGGTGGCGAGGAAGGGCACGACATCGACGCCATACAGCGCATCTTCGTTCTCGAAGTTGGAGATCAGGATCTCGCCGATCGGAGCCTGGCCGGTCTGTACGGCCCGTTTGATCTCGGGCGCCTTGAACAGCGAGGCACCGGCGTGAATCGTGATTTCGAGCTTGCCGCCGGAACCGGCCTTCACCGCGTCGGCAAACTTCTGCATGTTGACGGTATGGAAGTTGGTGGCGGGATAAGCGGCCGGAAGATCCCATTTGGTCTGCGCTGATGCACCCGTTGTCGCCAGTGCAAGCGTTCCGACACACGCGAATACGGCCATCCTGTCGATTTTCATGTGTTACACCCCTGTTTGACCCCCGATCGTTACATGTCCGATCGTGCTCGCGCAATGCCCCGCCGCGAATCCGGGAAGCGTCTTTGAAGGGCCCGCGTCAGCGAGCGCCGCAGCCTCTGAGTGCCGCGTCGAGAATGCCGATGCCTGTATCCAGATCGGATGGCTCTATAGTGAGCGGCGGCGCGATCCGCCAGACCGCATTGGGACCGCCCGCCTTGTTGATGTTCAATCCCATATCCAGGCAGCGGCGGGTCACGCGCTGCATCAGGTCGTGCGCCGGGCGTCGTGAATGGCGATCCTCGACCAGTTCAACGCCGACCAGCAGGCCGCGGCCGCGGATATCGCCGATGACCTCGAAGCGCTGCTGCAGTTCACGCAGGCCCGTCATCAGGTGTTTGCCGAGGTCCCGCGCGCGATCGGCCAGTCGCTCGGCCGTGATCAGACGCACCACCGCCAGGCCGACCTCGGCCGTCATCGGATCCGAAGCGTGGGACGTATAGAACGAGAAGGACTTGGTGCGAGCATCGGCGTCGATGGCGTCACTGGTGACGATGGCAGACAAGGGAACGCCGGCGCCGAGTGTTTTGGACAGGGTGACAATGTCCGGAACCACGTCCTCGGACTCGAACGCGAACATCGATCCGGTGCGGCCCAGGCCGGTTTGAGCCTCGTCGAAGATCAGCAGCATGCCGCGATCGGCGCACAAGCGTTTCAGCCGTTTCAGGTAGCCCTCGGGCGGTACGATCATGCCGTTGGCGCTCTGGATCGGCTCGACGATCACGGCGGCGCCAGCGCCGACGCTCCAGCCGTCGAACAGTTCGAAACCGACATCGAGACAGGCACCCGTGCAGCGATCCTGGCAATGCCGGATCGGGCAGCGGAAGGCGTTGGGCGGCGGCAGCGCAAACGTGCCGGGCAGGGAGGGGCCGTACCCGCGCCGTCCCGAGGCATAGGTGCTCGCCTGCGAGCCGGCGGTCATGCCGTGCCAGGAACCGCTCAGCGCCGCGATCTCGAAACCAC
>Ga0187894_10003367_pt1 | contig 17969 bp, 22 predicted proteins | sample GBC1701081metaG_FD_136650 | JGI IMG/M metagenome (GOLD analysis project Ga0187894, IMG submission 136650) | White microbial mat communities from a lava cave in the Kipuka Kanohina Cave System on the Island of Hawaii, USA - GBC170108-1 metaG ...
ACAAAACTCTGGACGAAGATAAGGAGCAGAGGAGCCGAAGCTGTCATTGCGAGGAGCGATAAGCGACGAAACAATCTCTGTTTTCAGGCAAAGATGGCTTCGCTCCGCTCGCAATGACGCCTTGACTTTATGCCATGCGGTGGGGGTTTTGTCCCCTAGTCCTAAGAAACGAGGCATGCAGCGGGGGAAGATCGTTCTTATGTTCGAGCTGGATCATGTATGGCCGGACCATCATCAGCCTCGCATCGATACGAACCTTTGAGCATTGCGATTCTCCCGTATGCCACCTAGCGCTGCCGATCTCCTGCTGCCATCCGACTGTAGTCTTTCGGTTTCACTCAGAACCGCAAGAGGGCGGCGACGCGTGCAGCGCCGGATCAGGCACCCTTCGTCTGGATACTATATTGCTTTTCTCAAATACCAGATTGGCCCTTGAAACTTAAACGTGGCCTCAACCCTGTCTCCAAAGATCGGCCTGATATGCCGCGTCAGCCACTCACGCACATCGTCGATGTGCTCGTTACCGCCCTCCACGGCGGCAATGACATTGCTCTGGGTCACGAGATAATCTGCCAGAGTGGCAAGCGAGAAACGCACGTGGTTTTGATAGTGCTCTTGATTGTCAAAATGGAAACCCTGCTCTTCAGCATCTGCGACCTCAAAGGGATTCCGATTACGCGGGGGAGGGGGGTATCTCTTGAGATACACTTGGCTCATCCAGGCCTGGAATGCCGGGTTCTCTTCCATCCGCCCGGCAAAAGAGTTGTCGTAGATGATCAACCATCCTGGAGCACGCAACACTCTTCGCGCTTCCGCGAAAAATGCGCTTCGGTTCAACCAATGAAAAGCCGACGACACGGTCAGTAAGTCAAAATCGTTATCGTTCACGGCAAGGTTCTCGGCGGATGCAACGAGATACTCGATGCGCGGATCGGCTGGTGCGTGCGCAAGCATCTCGGCTGAGATATCGACACCAACAATGTGTTGGGCAATCTCCTTTAAGGCGATGGTCGAAAGCCCGGTACCACAGCCCACATCGAGAGCGCGCGAAACCGGCTCTCGGAGTGAGAGGAACAATTTTATTCGGCTGACCACGTGCGGGTGAGCATAAGGGCGCCCCTTGGCATAGCGTTCGGCGGCTGATTTCGCGTCGAAATAGTTCACGGCGATTTTACATATGAGGTGTCGGTTGTCTCGCCTTCGGGGTTCTCCGCTCCCATTCAGCGGTATTCTCCAGGGTTCATTGAGACCCCTTCAGCGAGCAGACCTTGTCCGGGAACGTGATTCATCTCCAGACGGATGCCATCGGGATCCTCGAACAGAACCGAATAATAGCCCGGAGCCCACGTGCCGTCCTCGGGGGGGTGAACGATCTTGGCCCCCAGCTCCAGCAGGAAGGCATAGAAGGTATCGACGTCGCTGCGTTCTCGTGCGCGAAAACAGAGATGATGCAGGCCCACCCTGCGCTGGGCAAACTCCTCTTGGCGGTAACGTTCATCGCATTTAGAGATCCCCAGCGCCGTTCTGCCGCCGACGTGGTAGAGAAACTCCTCTCCCTTAAACACTCTCTTCATGCCCAGAAACGCCAGCAACTTTTCGTAGAACGGAACGGCAGCTTCAAAGTTACTCACAGTGAGGATAACGTGCGCCATACCGTTGATCTCCATAGACTGATCCCCCTTTCGGTTTGTGAACTTTCATATCCTTAATCGAGCCGGAAGTCAGATGTAACGTTCGACGTACCCGGCGCGCGTCCGATTAACTGAGGGGTTAGGTGTCGCGCCTCTTCTCGCCCACACCCTTGAAGAACGTATAGCAAAACACACCGCCCGCTTCAGCCGTTCGGTAAAGAGCCCGGATTCCTGCATCGAAGCTCTCCGGCTCGATAAGACCCGCTGATATTGCGGCCTCGCGAACTCCCTCGATCATCGCGGTGAAGGTCTTCTTCGTGAAACCATCAACAAGATCCGGCCTGCTCGAATCGACATACACCATCCGCGGGGAAACGTGGACCGCGTCGAACCCTGCCTCGACCAGTAGAGGGTAAAGCTGTCTGCCAATGAGCGCGTTGCCGCCGGTCGCCCGCTGCAGTTTGACTTGGCATCGGATCGCCGCATGGGCCGCGGGGCTATCGGGATAGAAGTAAGTCGAGCCGTGATCGCCCTCGATAACGGTGATGGTGCCACCGGGCCTTAGTAGCCTTTTCAGCATCGCCAATGCCTCAACAGGCCGCGCGAGGTGCTCCAGGACGAGACAGACGAAAACGTGGTCGAAGGACTCGGCGGTAAAGGGCAAGGCGAAGACGTCCGCTTGCCGGAACTCTACGTTGGTGAGTCCAGCCCGGCCGGCCCTTCGCTTGGCTTCGGCGACCGAATCTGCAGAAATATCGACCGACGTGAATCGAGCATCCGGACTCCGTTGGGCCAGGGTGACCGTCTGAGCGCCGACGCCGCACCCAACCTCGAGCACCATACTCCCGCCGGGGTATGCGGTGTCGGCGTGCAACAGATCGACCAGTGTTCCGGCCTGATCCTGCAGGCGCTCGTTCTCCCGCGGGTGATAGCCGTGTACATACGTTTCGCTCATGGGTTCGCTTTCGTTCTGTGCCTAACGCAAAGGCTCACCACGAGCCGCCCAACCGCTGTTTCTCGCGTTCACTCTGAACCGCAAACGGGCGGCAATACGGTGCAATAGGTTTGTTAGCCAGCATGACTCTGAACGATGAATAACATTTAGCCTTTCTCCACTCTCTTTCACCCTCTCGCTGGTTTCGTGACGTACTCATTTTAGTCCTGCTTTCCGCAGGGCCCCAATATGCCGCTCTAACAGCGTTGGATCTTTGATCGGCACTCTCTCTTTGTGAACCTCCAGCGAGAACCGGGAATTAATCCGCAAAACTTCCGCCGCTTCAACCTGAGCCTCTGCTTCCCACCCCAGCTCACTGTAGACTGCAGCCAGGGTCAAGTGGGCACCCAGAATGTTGGGGTAACGGGCGAGATATTGCCTCAAAGGAACAACGGCCTCCTCAGGCTGCCCGGCCAAGTCATAAGTAGCGCCGATGCTGTCTAAGTGGCTATCCACAGTAAAGGGCTTGCGGCGCAACGCCTGCTCTACCATCCTCAGAGATTCCTCTGGTCTACCGACCCGGCTCAGCACTTCAGCCAGGCCCGCATAGCCATCGGCCAGATTGGGATCGAGGGCGATGGCCCGCTCCAGCTCGGCCATGGCCTGCGCATACTGTTTTTGCCAGAGATAGATAGTGCCTAAGACCACGTGCCCCCGAGGGTAGGCGTCATTGAGCGCACTACCCCGTTGCGCCGCCGCCAATGCCTGCGCCACCGTCTGAGCGTCCGCACTCTGTTGACAGTACCACTGCTGCCCGTAGCTGCTAGCCAGGACAACATAAGCAGGCTGAATATTGGGGTTGCGACTGATGGATTCCTGTAGCGTGGCGATCGCCTCGGTATACCGCCCGGTCAAGGAATAAGTCCAGCCCAATCTGAATACGTAGTCGGGCGGATAGCGGGGGTTAAGCCGCATCGCTTGCTCCAGCTTCCTCAAGGCCTCTTCTGGCCTCCCTGCGAAGTTCAGCACATTCGCCTGCCAGACGTAGCTGTCCGCATTGTTGGGGTCGAGGGCGATGGCTCGTTCGCTCTCGGCAATGGCTTGATCATACTGCTGTTTCCGCCCATAGACCTCGCCCAAGAGCGAATGGGCCCCAGGCAGAGAGTCGTCCAAGGCGACGGCCTGTTGCGCCAGTGCCAACGCGCGCTCCAGGGTCTGGGGGTCCGCACTCCAGCGCAAGCCCCACTCCAGCCAGTAGGTCCACCCTAGTCGCGCGTAGGCCTCGGCATACTGCGAGTCCAGCGCCACGGCTTTCTCAAACATCTGCCGCGCCTGGGTATTAGTCTCTTTCGTGAAGCGCCAATAATACTCCACCCCGTGCAGGAAAGAATCGTAGGCTTCCAAGTTGTTCGTGTGTTTGCGCACTATCCAGCCTTGCTCCCGCAAGGTGATTTGCAGCTTCAGCGTCGTCACGATCTGCTGCACGATCTCGTCTTGCAGGGCAAAAATGTCTGTGAGGGAGCGGTCATAGCGCTCGGACCAGAGGTGATGGGCGGTCGGGGCATCGATTAACTGGGCCGTAATGCGTATCCGCTCCCCAGCTTTGCGTACGCTACCTTCCAGCACATAGCGCACGCCCATTTCCCGGCTGATGTCCTGGGCTTTCGTTGCCTTGCCTTTGTAGGTGAAGGCGGAGTTGCGAGAGATGACGAAGAGGCTGGAAATCCTGGAGAGGTCGGTGGTGATGTCCTCGGTGATACCGTCGCTGAAGTACTCCTGCTCGGGGTCATTGCTCAGGTTGACGAAGGGCAGGACGAGGATGGAGGGCTTGTCCGGCAGCGGCAGAGACTGGGTGTGAGGTGTGAGGTGCTGGGGGTTAGGGATTTTTGCCTTTTGATTTTCTTCGTCCTCCCATCGTACCCGATACACCCGCACGGGCTTAGCAATGTTCTTGACCAGCTGCTCGCCCACATACTCGTAGCCGAGGGGGAGTTTGTTTTCGACTTGGTCGTACACGGTCCCGGCAATACAGATGCCTCCCCCTTCTGCCAGAGCCTCCAAACGAGCCGCGATGTTGACCCCGTCTCCATACAGCCGATCTCCCTCTACTACTACGTCACCGACGTTAATGCCGATGCGAAACTCCATGTGGCGCTCGGGCAGCAGTTCGGCATTCTTGACTTTGAATGCGCGCTGAATCTCCACCGCCCCGCGTACGGCATCGACCGCGCTGGCAAACTCGGCCAGAAGGTTATCGCCCGGAGAATCGACGACTCTGCCGCGGTGCTGCGCGATGAGGGTGGCCATCACCTCGCGATACGCGGTCAGGGTACGGATGGTCGCCTCTTCATCCTCACCCATGAGGCGGCTGTAGCCTTGGACATCGGCGCTGAGGATCGCAGTGAGTTTGCGCTGCATACTTCCCTCTCATCGCAGGCAATTATCCTCCCAGCTTTCCAAGGTTGTCAAACGGGCAACCTTTTCCCCTGGGGATGTGGAACTGAGAATGAGCTAGTGCTGGTGTGAGCAAAGGAAAATTTCCGAGTCCATAGTGATAACATCAGTTGCCATGACTGGCTAACGTCGCCGATAACCTGCCGCTGCCCAAACGGGGCTTTTCACGTTTAGTCAGAACCGCAACTGAGCAACGGTCAGGTGGACCCGGTTGTTGGCCGGCGCCTTCACTGTCAGCGAGTCCTTTCCTTATGCGCCTCGGCGTAGATTCGTAATGCAGCATTGAGAAGCTTGAGGTATTCGTCCCCTTGGGCTTTGAACCATTCTATGACGTCAGCATCCACGCTAATCACAACCGGCACTTTGCCTTTCGGCAGCCGTAGCTTGGCATTCGCGAAAAATGCCTCATCCAAGGGCGGGATATCGGAAGTGTCAATCTCTTCGTCTGTCATGGCATCAACCTTCGCCCAATTGGTTTCGGAGGGTCTCTTCAAAGGCAAAATCCAAGCCGTGCTTGCGGACATTCTCTTTGTTCTTCTCGTCGCCCCACTCAAATTTCACGATAGTAGTTTACTGGGAGGATAGGCAGTATGACAAGCAAGCATATCTGCGAACCCGCTAACGCGGCCGCTCACCTGGCGCCACCGAGCCGAGACCTCTCAGTTTGTCAGAATCGCAACGTAACGGCGGTCACGTGCAGAGCTTCGTTAGACATTGCCCTTCGCGGCGTGCAAGGTCGGCTCGGCGATTTTGTGACTCTGATGAGAAACCGTAGCGCTTCATTCACTGCCTCCGCATTCAGGAACATAGCTGCCACATCGGGTTCCAAACGAATCACTCCGCCGAAACTCTTCCGGCGCGGCCCCAACTGTCACACCCCTAACTTGATTTATACGGCCCAACGCACACCAGCAAATACAGCAATTTCTGTTGTGTAACTCAACTACGAATCTTCGGTCTTCGTACCTGCCGACCACGTCCTCAGGGAAATTCCTGGAACAAGTCGATGTCGGGCCACGCGGTGGTTTGATCGATCGCGGCGCGGATTTCATCGACGAACTGGTGATGCAATTCCGGCCCCTCGACCTTGCCCACCGAAGCATTGAGCAAGAGCGCCTAATCGGCGCCGTTCGCATCAGACAGAGCTTTGAACTCATCCAGATACGATTGCGGATGAACGCGCAATAAATCTTCTTCCGTGGCCATCGGCGCACTGAGAAAATCCAGCTTCGCACCCAGACTGGAAACTTGGAGGAGCGACAAAATACGCCGCTTCGATTCAGGCGAGTCCGCTAGACCCGCTCCAGCCGGCGGCTGCACCCATCTTCCCACCGGCAAAAAGAGGGAAAACAAACCCGCCGTGCTATGCCACAAACACCGCTCATCATGAAAAAAAGCCGTTTTCAATGGTTTTGCACTCTTCATCGCCATAGCTATGCTCCTTTATTCATTCTTCGCCTTCAACCAGACTTGCCTGGGGTGACATTGCTCTGAATGCAACACCTAGCGGTCACGGGCCGCCCTAACCAGATTCCCCATGCCATGCAAAACCGCAAATAGGCAGTCAGGAAGAACAGATTGTTAGGCACCTTTAGAGCTTGCCCAAGCGCCATAAATAAGTGACGAGAATGGCTTCAAAATGTTGACGAAGCCCGCTGCCCGCAGAAACTCGTAGATGACTGCCTCATCACGCGGCCGCAGCTCAGTTGTAAACCGCACGAGTCCTTCCTGAACTACCGCGGGCTCAATACCCGACATACTGGCTTGCTCACGCCATAATGCCAGGAGTAACTCTCTATCTTGACCAGCCCCGATATGCAGATCTGCGCTATACAGGCGACCGTTGGGTTTAAGTAATGAAGCAATTTTCTGAAAAAATTCTGCCGCCGCTACGTCCGGGAATATGTGTTGCGACACGAGAATTGCCGTCGCCGCATCGAATTGGGCACTGGACTCGAAGTTTTGCAAACTTGTTGGATGCAGCGTGACACGGTTTGCGAGTCCTTCCGCAGCTACCCGTCTCGAACAATAGGCTAGCATAGGCTCAGCCGGCTCAATGGCAACCAATGAGGCCTCAGGAAAGGCTTTAGCCAAGGGAATGAGGTCATCTTCAGTGCCGCAGCCTACGACCAAGATGCGCGCTTGCGCAGGAAGCCCCAAGAAAAAAGCTTGGCAGAGACGATAGAGGCCCTCGCGGCCCGGAATGCCGGCATTAGCCCGGCGTTCGTAATTCGCCGCCCATTCCTCACCGTAGATTTCCATGTGTCATCCTTTGTCCCTTTGCCCTGAGCGGTCGCGATCAGCAGCTCGCTTCCGGAAATTTGTTATCTCTCACATCTAGATATCATCGATCACAGCTCCTTCTCCAGGATTATTCCGTGCTGAGCTTCTCGAGGCTTCTTATAAATACCTGTCACATCAAATCCTGACTGAATGTTCAATATCAGCATCTCACGATACTTATTCTTGGTGTGAGTTCTCACGTAACTAAATCCCGCATCCTTGGCGAGTCGGTGTTGCTCGGCCATAAGCACACTAGCAATTCTGTGTCTTCTGTAACTCGGGTGCACACCGCCGATCCAACTGAAGAATGTGTCCGGAGAATACTCAAAACCGACTTTGAACCCGCATTTCACCTCGGCCACCATGGCGATAAGAACGAGCAGCTTGCGTTTCCCTTCGAGTTCTTTTCGTAGAGCGTCCTTGGAAAGTGGGTTGTCGAAGATCTCCCGTTCCAATTCGACGAGTGAATTAACAACTCGTTCACTCAGTTCAGTGAATGTGTGGATTTTTAGATCGTCCATACACGCCTATCCGGGTGGCTTGAGGTGAAAAATAACGCTCGTATCGTTTCGGCTTCTGCCAGATTAAACGCTCACCTGGTGCGGTCTGATCACTGCCTTTATGGTCCTGAGGTCTTTGACCGCTCTCAAAGCATTCTCCGTTTCCGCCAGCGAGAACTGATGACTCACTACCTCGGCTAGCGGGAACTGGGCATGGTATTGCGTCGCGATACGAATCGCTTCGTACAAATGGCGAGCTTCATAAATCGCGGTGCCGATGATCTTCACATTCGCATTGTTCAGCAATCGCGGTTCGACGGGCACCATGCCGGGCGCAGACCATAAGCCGACGATCAAATACCGTCCACCCCTTCCGACGAACTTGAGGCCCTCGGCGAAGGCGGCCACGGCACCGGCCGCTTCGATCACCACGTCAGCCCCGCGCCCGTCGGTGAGATCCAGGACCTTCTGCCGACGGTGCTCATCAGTTTTGTACTCATCGAGACTAATCATTGCGGTTGCCCCCAGGCGACCAGCCATCGCGAGGCGATGCTGGGGAGCCCCCACGACGATGACCTGCCCGGCTCCGGCGAGGTGACTGAGCAGGGTAGCCGCAAGGCCGACGGGACCGCAGCCTTGGATGACGATGGTTTGGCCGGGCGTGATGCCGCCGAGGCGCTCGAACCCTTGCAACATGGTCGGCATGGCACAACCGAACGCGATAACGGCTTCGGACGGGGTGGTCTCGGGGATGCGATAGAACGCCATGCGGGGCGGAAGCCAGGCGTACTCCGTATAGGTGTTCGACGGCGCTTCTTGGGCAGGGCGAAAAAGCGCGGTGAAAAGAGAAGGACACAGGGAGGTGTCTTTCATCACCGTGCAGTAGTAGCAGCGATGGCAAGGCGAAATGGGAACCCAGTAGACACGGTCCCTCGAGGCAATCGGCGTGCCCGCAAAATCGGTGGCCGTCCCGTGACCGAGCTCCTCGATCACACCGATTCCTTCGTGTCCCAAGACGATCGGACCGGATAAAGGGACTTCCCCGTGCCACAGGTGAACGTCCGTTCCGCAGACCCCGGCGAACTCGACGCGAATGACAACCTCCTCAGGACCCGGAGCCGGGATTGCCCCCTCCCAGTTCTCTATCGCTTGGCGTGGGTTGACGAGAACCGCACGTCGCGCATTTCGACTAACCATCGCTACCTCCTTCCTTGAGTCGGCTAACGCCCCAGCTCATGACGGGCTGCCACGACGCGCCTTTTTCTCTTGACCCGTCGCCAGGCGGCGCGGAGGGCTGTCAGATAAAACTAATTGTGATTTTCCTTTTGCTCCTCAATGAGTGGTGGTTTATTCTACATCGTCTTTTCAATTAGTTCTTGTGTGTTAGTGTCAATAATTAATATTCCTTCATCCGTGTCATTTAATTGTCCTAACAATACGCCTTTGTTGTTCCAAATTGATGATTTCCCCCCGCATTCAAAACCGTCGCATTGTCCCAGACAGTTTGACATTAAGACTGTCATTGCATATTTATTTGCAATGTCAGCTAAACCTTTAAGAGCTTTTTCAACCCCATTAGCCGATTTAGCCACGCTTGCTACATAAATGTCCGCTCCACTTTTGTATGCGTTCTCTGCATGTTCAGGAACTGATAATTCGTAACAAATCGCCAGTGCAATGTTAGTTTTGTTACTTATTAAACTAGTGGAATTTTGTCCGCTGATAAAAAATGCTTCCTCGTCAGGGTGTAAATACTTTTTGGAATATGTTTGTCTCGTTTGGTGGGGCTGAAAAAGAACCAGACTAATGCAACTGTGTGTATTACTCTTTGTTGGTACTCCAACTCCAATCGTGATCTGTTTGGTATCAGAAAGTTTTTGGAAATCGTCAAATCTGCCGTCGGCTTGATTCGTTGCTAATGCTTTCGATAGTGCCGGTTCGTAACCCGTCAATGAGAGTTCAGGGAAAATAACTATGTCTGCTCCGTTGGCGACAGCCAGGTCTATGAATTTTTTGTGACGGTCGATATTCCCTTGAATGTCACCTGTGATAGGTCTCGTCTGTGCGACACAAATCTTCATTTTCGTGGTCCTTTCTAAATTGCCACTCACGCGCTGTCTCAGCCGCGGTGGTCCCACGCCTCCTCCGGCTCGTCATCCACGTTTCCATACCTTCCACACTTCTTCACACGGCCACTGTCGCGCCCACTCCAGCGTCACGAAGGGGTAGCGGGTTGTGGCAGTCGGCTCCGGACGCATTTCCACTAGCTCCTCAATCTCGAATTCCGAACGCCTCAGCAGCCGTATCCACTCCCCGTGTGAGAGGTGAAACTCGACTCCGCCCGCCCCGGGCCATTCAATACGGGACAAGCCGAATGCGGGGCGAAGGAGGCGATCCGTTGCGGCCACGCCATCCTCCTCAGGCATACACAGCAGCATTAAGAACGAGTTGACGAGAAACACCAGCCGCCCACCCGGGCGCAGCAGTCGTGCAGCTTCAGGCACCCAGCGTTGTGGATCAGCCCATAAGCAGGCCCCGTACTCAGAGATCGCGAAGTCGAAGCTTGCATCAGGATACGGCACCGCTTCGGCGTTGCCATGCAGGAGTGGGAAGTTGAGCTCGTATTGCCGCTGCAAACGGCGAGCAGTGGCTAATTGCGCTTCTGAGTTGTCGATGCCTACGACATGCACTCCCCGCCGGGCAAGCCACGCCGATACATAGGCCGTCCCACAGCCAAGCTCGATCGCATCCTGCCCCGCGAGATCCTCAGGAAACATACCAACCTGCGATTCAGGAACACCCCAGATCCCCCAGGTTGGCGTATCCTGTGCCCAGGCTGCTTCTCCGGCGGCGACGTACTGCCGCGCCAAGTCATCCCAGAATATTCGATTGCGACGAACATGTTCAGGCAAGTCACTCATAACCGCCCTGAATCGTCAGCGTAATCATGTCACCTCGGTGCTACACAAACCTAACATCAACGCTCGCCGCGAGCCGCCCAAACGTGGCCGTTCGGCTTTTTCAGAACCGCAAGCGGGCGGCGATGCGGTGGCGCGCCGATGGCTCTCGGCATCCCCTTCCCCCCTCCGATCACTATGTCCGAAGCAGTCAACGCCGGCGTGTCTTCCAGACCCGCTCGCGCTCGTCGCTCACGTAGGCTAGCAGGTCTTGCGCAAAGGGATGGTCGATCTGCACCAACGACAGGTCAATGTCTTCCCTGGGGAGTTGCAGGAGCAGGGCGTCGCCGTCGCCTGCGAAAGCCGGCACGATCCCACTGAAGAAGAAGCCGTCCTCCTCAGCGGCGCGGCAGACCGCGGCCGTCCCCGCCTGGGCCAAGGGAAGTTCCAGGGTAAGGGCCTTCGCCCCGGCGCTCTCACAGAGATCCCGGCAGGTCCGGCGGACAGCAGCCGTCGTATCGGCCCCCACTCGGTGCACGCGGATGGTCCCCGCCTCCACGGCTGCCTCGTATTCCACGGCGAGTTCTCCTGACCCCTCGGCCGGCGCCTCCTCGCATAGCTCAACCGAGAAGCCGTATTGCCGGGAAATGCGCGTGAGAATTTCCTGGTGGCAGGTGGCCACATGAAGGACCGGTCCGGGCTGGCGCGGGCGGAGGGACTGGAAATAGATCACGAAGCTCATCCGCTGCGTCAGCGGCGCTGGCATGTTGTGGAAGGAGCGCGGCCACAGCCCTAATGCCACCCCACACGGGTGGCCCCCGGCGTGCTCCTCGGCGTCCTGGGAGAAGACGTGGTTGGTCACCGGATACGCCACCAAGCCCGCTAACCCCAGGCGGGTCGCCTCTCCGCGCAGTAGGAGCATCATCTGCTCCAGCAGGTGATGGTGGCGGTGCTGCGGCAGGACAATGGCATCGCTCGCCTCCGCCACCGCGCCCAAGTCGGGCCGCTCCAGGGCCAAATGCCCAACCACTTGGCCAGCCGAGTCCAGGGCGACGACGGAGACCAGCTTGCCGACTCCGTTCAGGTGGACAATCTGTCTCGGCTCGTACAGGTCACGCGGGTAATACGTGTCCCCGTAGACCAACTCGACGAGCCGGGCCACACCCTCGGCATCGCCGGGGCCAAGACGCCGGATGGTGTATCCGTTCACGGTCAATTCGTGGGAGGGTGGGGTGCTCATAGACAACTCCTCTCTTTCGCCATCTGCTAGGTTGAAACGGATCGAACCGGCAACGTTCTTCTCGTGCCATTCGATGCTCAGTCGGCGCCTTGAGGTCTGTGGTCGAACCAGCTCATGATCGGCCGAACGCCACTGCTCACGCGCCGCTTTTCTTAACGCGGTCGAGTGCAGCAGTTTGATACTCATCCAGGCCTCCTCCCCCGCGGTATGCGGCGGTAGGGTGGCTATACCCAAAAATTCACCCCCAAGGAGGAAGCCTGGATGAACTTCTACACCCGGCAGCATAAACATTATTGCGGCATCGATCTACATGCCAAGGCGATGTACGTCGGCATCCTGGATCAACAGGGCACGACGCTAGTCCATAAGAATCTGCCGACCACACCCGAAGCCTTTCTGCGGGCCATCGCCCCGTATCGGGGCGATGGAGTGGTAGGGGTGGAGTGTCTCTTCACGTGGGACTGGCGAGCAACAATAAGATTGATGCCCACAAGATTGCGGTGTTGCTCCGCGGCGGGATGTTCCCGCAAGCCTATGTCTACCCCGCCGAGATGCGGGCGACGCGGGACTTGCTGCGCCGGCGCTGTCCTCTGGGGCGCAAGCGCGCCGAACTCCTAGCCCATATCCACAATACCAATAGCCAATACAATTTGCCCGAGAGCGGCAAACGGCTGGCCACCACAGCCAAGCGCGACGACGTGGCCGACCACTTTCCCGATCCCAGCGTGCGCAAGACCATTGAAGTCGAGGTATCTCTCATCAATCACTATGACGAACTCTTGGGCGAGGTGGAACTCTACATTACACGCACTGCCAAAGCCCACGATGTGCAAACCTTTGCGCGCTTGCAATCCGTGCCCGGCCTTGGGCAGAGCCTGGCCTGAGTCCTTCTCTATGAGATTCAGGCCAGCGCGCGCTGTCCCCGCGTGCAAGCCTTTGTCTCGTATTGTCGACTGGTCAAGTGTGCCAAAGAGTCAGGCGGGAAACGGGTGGGGACCTCCGGCAAGAAGCTCGGCAACCTCCACTTCCGCTGGGCCTTTGCCCAAGCGGCGGTCCTCTTCAGCCGCCAGAGCCAGCCGGGCAAAGACTATTTCACCACACTCGAACACCACCACGGCAAAGCCCCAGCGCTGACCGTACTCGCCCACAAGGTGGGCCGGGCCGTGTACTCCAGGCGCACGCGGGCACAGGCCTTTGACCTCACGCGCTTTGTGACCGCGTCACCCCTGAGGGGAGAGACGGAGCCTGCCGCCTAACTGGCTCACCCAGGGCCGAGCCTTCTGCACTCTCCTTCCTTCTATACAGCTTCGACTGTAGGGGAGTCGCTGGCCGACACGCCCGCAGCCGCAGGCCGTGATTGGACGGTCTCTCTCGCTCAGCTCCTTGGGGGTCTGTCCCCAGGGGTCCCGTGGCTGCCCCTCGCCCGAGTCTGGCACGAACGAGGCGTGTCTTTAGACACAACCCCCTGCTTTGAAAAGACCGGGACGCGGGCACAGAAGCGTTTCTCGGGCGCAGTGTCTGCGGGCACTGCTGTTCTCCCATCCCCGCATACGAGAACATCGACCCTCAAGCGGTGTTGGGTGCAGCTCAGGCTGTGACCAGCAACTGAAATTAAGTCAGCCGCAACCGCTTGGTGAGATCCAATCACTATTTGTTTCGCCGGGGCTTACCCCGCCTCCGCGCAGTGCATCCCTCTGCCCGCTTGACAACAGAGGCCTGAGAGGGGTTAGCTGGTTTTCCTTAGGCTTAGTTCCCAAACTGAGATAACCTCACCCTGCCGGTTCTGATGCTGAGGATGGTGGGACAGTCACAGGTTCATAGTGCAACACCATGATCTGGTCTGGCCGTAAGCCGAGAGACTCGTAGGTGCGCCCCTCACGATCGCTGAATTCGACTTCAAATACACTACCGCCAGCCAGAATCTCGACCACTGTTCCTACTTGGCCACGCCAGAGATTGTCTTCAGGGAGATCAACAGTCAGCGCGACGACATCAAGGAGTTTGATTGGAGTTGGCATTGCACACCTCGTTCAGTTAGAAAGGATAACATGTTGTCAGCCGTGGGGTATCGGTCCCATGCTCGATAATCCACCCGCTTCGCATCGTGGTCTGTTTTTCATGCCAGGTCAGGGAAAAGTCGACGATATATCGTTGTCCGTAAGCATCTCGTCGTCCTAATTGTGCCTCGTGCGTCTTCACCACTTGGAGTAAGACGTCACGTAATGCTTCCGCATCATTTGACACTCAAGTGAGACAGCCAACGCCCCGACCTCAGCCACCTGGACCGCGTAGCGGGTCCCAGTTGGACTGCAGACTGTAGTTAGCTGTTGGCTTCTACGTTTCGGACGGCAAAAGCTCTCGATGAGCTGAACTATCCCCTCCTGGTTCGCTCTTGATATCGCGCAGTACAGCAATTAATGCTTTGAGTTGTACTGGCTGTCGCTGTCGACTAGATAAATCTGCCGTAACTTGGCCCATCTGATGTTGCCATTGTAGCTCACACTTTTTGAAATCTTGCTGCTCGGCCTCATTGAGGTCTCTCGCTGTGACTCCATGAAATCCTAAGACTGGAAGTGGTCCTTTCAATGGCACAGGAGGTTGAGGACGGTTTTCTTTCAATTGTCGATACTTCTCTCCAAATTTTGATATCTTTTTCTCCAATAATGGGATGTCTTGCTCAAATAATTTGGCAAACTCGGCAGGGTGAGCTCGCCCAAACTCACGCGCTCCACGCCCCTCAAGTTCGCTAAGACCCCATAGCAAGAGAATGGTCACGTGGTCTTGGGCATTAATTGTTGAATGCTGCGCTAAACTCCACGCCTTCGATAGCTCTTGAGTTGCAAACCTAAGCTTGTCCTGTCTGACGGATTCTTCATCGCTGTTGTGTGGTTCGAACAGTAATGCTTCCCGCGCCTCTCGCACTCCCGTCTCGAAGGGCTGCCGACAGAGTGCATTGAGTTTCTTCGTCTGTTGGTCGGCTATTGGCAAGATATTCTTGAGAAGACGAGTAACGATCTTCGAAGTGATTGTACTGATCGCATCCTCAGCCGCTGCTGCGAATAGCTGAGACAGGTGCTCCTTAAGGGTCTGATGAGATAATTCCTTTGCTGCTCGACCGTCTTAAGCGGCACGAACCGCAGCTGGGGGCGGGAGACCGCTTCACAGATCGCCGCGGCATCATTGCGATCATTCTTTGGTGTGGTGTGATACGGTTTGCTCAACTACACGGCTATCAAGCGCACGTCATGGCCGAGCTTCTGCAATTCCCGCCCCCAGTAATGGGTACTCCCACAGGCTTCCCTGCCGATCCCGCACCAACAATAATGTAGTCGTATAGCATCAGCTCTCCCAAAAATGTGAGGACGAGAACCCAACAAACCCCTTACTTGTAAGTAAGCATCACTTGCGCAGCCCAACGCTGCCGCTCTCCTGCCGCTGCTCAAACGAGACTTTTCACATTCAGTCAGAACCGCAAAAGGGCAGCGGTCAGGTGCAACGGCTCAGTTAGGCGTGCCTATGTCGTGCAGCTTCTCTAGCACCCACTCTCGCAGTAACGTTGCCTCTGCTATGCCTCTCGCTTGAGCAGCTCGCTTCACTGCTGCGATCTCTTGGGGTTGCAAGTGCAGTGTGATGACTGCCTCAAGTCTGCGTTCAAAGACAGATTCTGTCACTTCTTCGAGCTGGTCTTCGAACTCGGTGAGGTCGTGGCTATCCCAAAAACGCGCCAGTTCTTCTATTGAATCCGTCTGGGGTATCTTTACTCTCTTCATCGTCGTCTCCAGTGGTTGAAGCGCCGCTTCTCTTTGGGTGTCATGGGACGGGCCGTCACAGGAAATCCTTTGCCATCAGGAAATTGTATCACGACACAAAACAGATACCGACCCGCTGTAGTTTGTCCCAGGACATAGTAGACGGGATTCTTCCCAAAGGACTTGGCCCGTTGGACGAAAGGATATCCGAAGCACACCTCTTCAATTTCTTCGGGTCGGATGGCGTGTTCGGCGATGTGAGCAATCCGATCTTCCGGCCAAATCAACTCATAGATTTTCACGGCTCAGAGTGTACAGGAGTAAATGTCCCCCGACAACAAAAGCGCGAGCATCTGTTAGATTACGTCACGGCGACCGTGAGAAACAACTCTTGCACGGCCGTTCGTGCCCCTGAGCCTGAGCCTCCGATACATTTCGGTATGAATGCCAGTACGACGCTACGGCATCACGCCTTCGGAGCTGGAAGCATTCTAGACAATGAAAGGGACGAGGTCCCCAAGGCTCCGTCGGATTGTCCGTCGCAGCTTTGACCGTTTCGCTTCGGTGGTCATGTCCAAACTTGCATCGCATGATCGATATCTCGGACCCGCCTAACGAGGCTGTAGGAAAACTCTCTTTGGAAAAATTTGCCCCCTGAAAACAAAGGACTTTCTGACGCGAAAATGCAAAATTCCGGGGTTTTCCTACAGCCTCAACGTCGAAGCTCACCGCGAGCCGCCCAGCCGCGCCTTTTCAGTTTCTCCTAACCCGCAACATGGCGGCGATGCGGTGGAGCGCAACGTTAGGCGTGCTTCTCTTCACTCGTGGTTTCAGACTCCCAGCGTTGGGCGCGAGCAAGAAGCGCATCAAAATGTTGCGGCCAGTCATGTAATGTGGCTGGGTCGAAATCAGCCCCGTTCGGCCAAACTAAAGTCTGCACCTCAGGATCGAGTTGCACTTGGTCGAATACCGTCAGATCACGCAACGGCCCATAGAGTTCCCCTGCGAGAATAGGCCGAAAGTCAATGAGGCGTTCCGTATCGTCGTCAAATCGTACTCGCAGCGTGTAAGGGGCAACTCTCTCAAACGCCAGCACGCGATAGATTGGGTGACTCATGGGTGCTTCCTCACTTTAGTGGCTCGATCGGTTGCGGTTTGCGGCTCTCTTCTAGCCGCTGCCAGTCCGCCAAGAGTTCCGCTTGGTGCAGCTCTGCCCAAGCTTCAACCAAGCGGTGTTGACGTCCCGGCAATGTTCCGGCAATCAGTTCCACGGGGTCAATGGTATAGATTGCCACATGTTCTTGGTAATAGGCACGAAAATGAGATGAGTGATGAGAGACATTGGCTTCGGCATACATACGAATGATGATCCCAAAGAAACGGCTGAGTTCGGGCACGAGGGTATTGTATGCTTCCTCAACAACAACGCCTAGCACGCGAGGAGCTTTGTCTCTTGTCCTGACTCGCCTAACGACGGATTATGTGATGATCGGTGCCACCCCACAACGGACGGAAAGGCTCGCCGTGGACCTCCAAGATCCCCCACTTCCCGTTATGACAGATGAGAAAATCGGCCTCCTTTTGATTACTTTTCTAGGCGCTACATCCTCAGGAACCGCGTCATACATTACCTCTTCACGCTTCTTTCTGTGATTGCGCACCTTGGCATCTGCCGGAAACAGGCCATACTCATTCTGAATTTTTGCGCGTGCTCTGACGATATAGTGTAGGCGCTCCAGTCTAAATAAGTCCTTTGGAAGAATTCCTAATGTGTTGTGAATCTCTGGTTGGAATGTTTCCCAGTATTTCAATGCCAACGTGATGTCACTGTTACGCGACTCGGGATAAAGATTTAGAATTGCGGCCACCTTTGTCTTTTGAGTAGTGAAATTCCCGCCAGCAAGGGACGCAAGAAGTTCCTTCTTCTCTTTCTCTATTCGCGCGAGTTTATTAGGATCTATGGTGACTTCTTCATCGTCCAGTTCGTTTTCGTCGTCTGAAAACATATTTACTATCTCTTGAGCCTGCTATGAAAGTAGGTGGCTAAGCCCTTGAATTCATTAGACACGAATCTACTTTCATCGGTGGTGGCGAAGCCCCACTTCATGACGGCTAACGCTCCAGGTGAGCTGCGCGACCTTTGCAAGCGTCAGACTCCAACTGGCTGATACTCATCCAGGCCTCCTGAGCTGCAAGTGGCAGCGGTAGGATGGCTGTACCACGAACCCATCCCCAAGGAGGAACCCTGGATGAATTTCTACACACGGCAACATAACCATTA
>Ga0187894_10003368_pt1 | contig 17967 bp, 11 predicted proteins | sample GBC1701081metaG_FD_136650 | JGI IMG/M metagenome (GOLD analysis project Ga0187894, IMG submission 136650) | White microbial mat communities from a lava cave in the Kipuka Kanohina Cave System on the Island of Hawaii, USA - GBC170108-1 metaG ...
TGGCCGCCAATATTACTACCGGTACCGGAACATTGGCAGGAACCGCTACCGGAACCAATTATAGTTTTATTGCACCTCAAATTACCATAGCTAATTTAGGTACAGGCCTGGCTGCCTCCCCCCTTCAGGCAGGTGCTGCCGGACAGGGAGTATTTGGATTTTCTCTTACCTCTACGGGCACACAAACTGTCTCAGCTTTAAACATACAAGTTACCAGTACCGCAGTATCAAAATGGGGAAGCTATGCTTTGATAACCTCAACCGATAACAGCTTCTCAACCACCGGTGATAACTCAGGCCCAATCGGTGGACTATCTTTTGACGCCTCTTCAGGAACTCAGATAGTCATTACCGGGCTCACTGAAAGCATTACCACATCGGGTAAAAATTATTTCCTGGTTGTCAATATTAACAGTGGCGTGAACGGCAGTACAATCGCTGTGCAACCTTCCCTGGCATCTGGAAATATTACAGCATCGCCTGCAGGCGCTGCCGGAACTGCAACCGGTACTAACTATAGCTTTGCTCCACTATTAACGATTGTTAATCTTACAACAGGTCTTGCTTCTGCTCCATTGATTGCCGGTACTGCCAACCAGGGAGTTTTCGGGTTTTCATTAACCTCGAGCGGCAGCCAGACAGTAACAGTAATTAATGTTGGAGTTACCAGCACACCCGTCTCTAAATGGAGTAACTATCGCCTGATTACTTCAACAGACGCCAGCTATGCAACTGCAGGAGACAACTCCGCTCCCATTGGTGTATTAACCTTTACTCCTTCTGCTTCTCAAATTGCGATTACGGGATTATCGCAGGTTATTACTTCAGGAACGAATTATTTTTTGGTGGTTGATGTGGACCCTGCAGTAACCGGAGGAACCACAGCTGTTCAACCATCATTAGTTGCGGGTGGCATTACGATCACTACCGGTGGCGGAATAGCAACCGGGTCAGCGACTGGAACGAATTACAACTTTGGTGTTGCAACTGCAACATTTACACAACTCACAACAGGAATTGCTGCATCCCCGCTTTTGGCAGGAACTACAAATCAGGCTATCATTGGATTTGCTGCCTCCTCAAGCGGAACGCAAACAATCACTGCTGTAACGGTTCTTTTATCAAGTACACCTACAGCAAAACTTTCGGCATGGTCGCTTGTCAGATCAACCGATAATAGTTTTGCTACAACCGGAGATAATGCGACAATCGGTATGTTAACCTTCACACCCTCCGCAACACAAGTAGCCATTACCGGAATGAATGAAGGTCTCAGCAGTACGGCTAAGAATTATTTTCTTGTTGCCACAGTCGATCCTGCTGTTACAGCATCAACTACTGCTGTTCAACCTTCGTTTACAGAGGCCAATGTTACGGGTGGAAGTATAGCCGCCTTTACTATAACCGGAACAAACTATGCGTTCAACACTTCTCAACTTTCAGATATAGTTTTAAATGGAGGCACCACGAATGACATCGATTATATTTCCAAGCGAACTGGAAACCCCCTGACTGTCGCAAACAGCGTATCACTGGCCACTTTTCAAATCCGCGATGGAGCTGGAGTTAATGACCCGGATAACGCAGGCACGACATTAACATCAGTAGATATTCTATTGACTAATAGCGCCATGGTAAGAAGAGTAGCTATTTTCGATGGAGGCAGTCTGGTGGCCGGAACTCAGACGGACGTAAGTGGGGCAACTGTTTCTTTTACAGGATTATCGCTTGCTACTGCCGATGGAGCCGGAGGGACGAAGAACTTCACAATACGCGCAACTTTTCAAAATCTTGTGACTGATAATTCAAGAGTGAATGTAACCATAACGAATGCAACAGCAGCCAGTTCCGGTTCAGGGTTTGCGCTCGCCACTGCTGGCGGGGCTAATACTACCGGAGTTGCAAATCCTGCCAACCAAATTGAAGTCGGTCCTGCTGCCCTTTCACTGGTGTTCGTAGCTAACCCACCCAACACTCCAATTAATACTAATTTTTCTTTAACGCTACAGGCAAGAGATGCACAGAGCAATGTTGATCAGGATTATACAGGACAGGTGGCCCTTACAGAAGATGGTCCGGGTGCATTATCCGTTTCAGGCGGGCAATCGTTAACACCATTTTTGGTTGCAGGCGTTTATAATTGGACTACGTTGCAGGCAAATCAATCGGGTACCTATAACTTGGTTGCATCTGACAATCCCTATGATGATGATTTTGCCGATGCAACCGGAACAGTTAATATTACTAGTTCAGCTTCAACGGTTACTCTGGGATTTATACCCCCAGGGCCTCTTCCGGGAACTACGTTATGCTTTGGAGGTTCCTTTCAAACATTAAGTAATATTGTAATCACAGAAACAGACCTTGCCGGATTTTCCAATACAGGATCTTTTTCTATTGGCCTTCCTACAGGTTTTGCATTTGATACCGGAACCCTCCCGACACTTAGCATGTCGAACAGCACAACAACATTTAGTGCACAAGGATTTACGGGTGATAACATCGTACAATTTACATATAGCATTGCGTCTCCCACTGGACTGAACGCACTTACCATTTCAGGACTAAAAATTAGGTATCCTGGCAACACTGCCCCCGTTGGAGGAAATCAGATCACGCGATCTGGCGGAACTGCGACTCTTGCAGGGGTAGTTGGAGGAACACAACTTGGAACTGTTAATGCCGCCTTAGGTACACCTCCAGGAGGTTTAGGGTTTACTGTTATTAAGGTAAATCCAACAGATACAGATGTGAACCCGAATGAAACTCGATTTAGTCAGAGTTCAAATGCTGTACGTCTTGTTGGTAGCCCGGCAGGAGGTGTCTTTTCAGGTCCGGGTGTTGCTTTTGTTAGCGGTGAATATCGATTTAATCCACAATCATTAGCAACAAGCCCGCCTCTCTATGATATCGTTTATACGTACACTGAATCAACAGGCCAGAGTTGTCAATTTACAGTAACAAAACAATTTGAAATATACTCTACAAATATTACAGGTTTAAACACTCAATACTGTACGAACGATCCTGATTCACCTATTCTGCACGTTACAAGTAGTTATATCAATACCAGATTTGGCGCTAATTATGTGCTTAAAAAATTTGTTTACTGGAATTATAATCCCTTAACGTTTACGTACTTTCAAACTGATATCACTCCTCTCGTTGCCAATACAGGTGGTAATATATCCGATAGTGGCCCAGTTCAGTCCGTTGTGTTTAACTCCGATCATCCAGCATATGCACAGGTTTACGTGCAGTATGCAAACCCCGGTATGTGGGTTGGTTTTATTGTGGAAAATACGATTAGTCTATCCCAACAAGTTGAGTGGACTTTTATCCGCGTAAGAGTTGCTCCAACAGTTACAATTACTAACACAACAAGTGCACTTTGTTTAGATGATCTTTCAATAACTCTTGTTGGTAGCCCTCCCAACTCAAATACAATTGGTGATGATTTTTTTAGCGAAAGCGGCCCCGGTAGCCCTGTAAGTGTAAGTCCCTCTAACCCGAGAATTTGGTCATTTAGTCCAAGTGCTCTTGGGGGGGCCGGTTCATCCAGCATTACGTATACTTACAGAGACCCCACTACAGGTTGTACCGCCACATCAAATCCAATTGTGTTTACAGTGAATGATAGACCAACCGCTGTACCTGGCTCCGACATCTCAAAGGTACAGCCGGGAGCATTGCCACCGTCCAGTACAACTATTCAATTGTGTCAGGGTAGTACGAGCCAATTTTCCTTTACGGCAAGCAACCCCTCCCTTACCAGTCCATTTCTTTCTTATACTTACAGGTGGTATGAGAATTCCGTTAGCCCTGCTAACCTGAAAAGCACTACTCCAACCTTCAATCCATCTGTTAACACGGCAACCCCGGGAACCGCAAATTTTGTAGTGACAAGAGAACGAAACGGATGTGAGAGTATAACATCCAACTTGGGCGTATCCGTAGTAGTAGTTGGTTCGCCTTCGGCACCAGTACCCAATTTTACGGATGGAGTTAGACAATACTGTGTTAATGGAACCATTGATCCTTCTCATTTGGGGGTACCTGGTACAAGTTTAAAGTGGTACAATTCTTCAGGTCAAATTACTCCCATTGCCAATCCCAACCTGCCTACACAATCAGAATTATCAATAAGCGTTGCCTCGGCAAATGTTTTTTCATTTAACGTAACACAAACTGAAGGAGTCAATAACTGTGAAGGTCCTCCAACAACAGTAACAGTAACAATTAAAGCACTTCCGGTTGTTTCCGTTACAGCTTTTCCGGGTTTTGATGCCACTAAAATTTGTACAACTACAGGAGACATAAGATTTATTGCTAAAGATTTATCTGATCCTGGAAACCCGGCACCGAATGGCACCTGGTCTGGAACAGGCCTTGCGGGAGCACTTAATGACTTCCCATCACTCGGTGAAGTAGATTTAGACCCATCCTCACGCTTACCCGGTGTTTATAATCTTCAATACATGTACACCAACAGTGCAAACTGTTCCAATACAGGTTCAATTCCGGTTACTATTCTGCCAACCATTACACCGGTTCCTTCGGTTGGTGATGTTTGCAATGGATCACCAGCCATCATCAACAACACTTCGTCTATTAATAATGGATCAGGTCAAACATCCACAATTGCAGAAGCAGCGTGGACCTTTGGTGATGGTGTTTCGGTTGCCTCAGGATCTTACCCTGCAAACATTGACCCCGTAGCATATCCGAATACAGCTGGAACATACCAAAACCCTCGGCATATCTATCCAAATACCGGAACCTTCCAGATCACAGGAGTACTAACTACTTCAGATGGTTGCCCATATGCTGTCCCATCTTCACCGGTAACAATAAGTCCTTTACCGGTCGCAAATTTTACAATCGGGAATATTTGTGAAGACTCCCCAACAAATTTTATTGCCAACTCTAGCATACCTGTTCAAACGTATAGTTGGGACTTTGCTAAAGATGACGTTTTAGCTCCCCTCACCGCTACAAGTTCAGGCCCTGGCAATTCAACATCTTTTACATATTCTATCACGGGTAAAGATTCGGTAGTGCTAATTGTTACCACAAGTCAGAATTGCAGAGATACTGTTACCAAACCCGTTTATATTGTTCCTCAATATACACCCATTAACACCAATAATTCATATAGCCAGGATTTCACGACAAATGACGGTTGGATAGCAGGTGGAATTAATTCCACCTGGGCACTTGGTGTACCAACAGCAGCACCTTCTCCGCTCACTGGAAATGCATGGGACACCAATCCTGGCGGAAGCAATAATAGAGACGAAAGCTCCTGGGTGATGAGCGGGTGTTTTAATTTTGCAGGTACTCCAGCCGCGACAAAACCGGTTATATCATTAGACATTTGGTCCGATACCCCCTTTGGAGTAGATGGTGCTGTTCTTCAATTTAACAAAGGTGGAAATATTGAGGATGATAATAATTGGGCAGTTCTTGGAGTTGAGACCGCGGGTATTAACTGGTACGATGGTGCAGGTATTGCCAATAGCCCCGGCAATCAAAGCTCGCAGGATTTGGGATGGTCTGGAACTTACCCTCAATGGAAGAAAGCTATTTATAAACTTGATGATGTACTTGGTGCGGGTTCAGACAAAGTCGTGTTTCGGGTTGCCTTTGCCGGTGCTAACAGCCAGAGAAACGGATTCGTTTTTGATAATGTATTTATTGGAGAACGAAGCCGGGTTGTCTTGCTGGAGAACTTCACTAACTCTTCTGTGTCACCAACAGCTCACAACGCTTATTATAAAAACTTTGGAAATGTAGCTACCGGAGAATTAGTGAAAGTTCAATACCATACTGCTTTTCCCGGTGACGACCCGGTAAATGATCTTAACCAACAAATGAACAATGCCAGGGCGGCATTCTATGGTATAACAGAGGCGCCCACTGCCCGATTAGACGGTGACTTTGATAATGGAAATATTTCAGCATGGCTTACTGGTTTAAATGATGACCGGGTACTAACACCGTCCTCATTACGGCTAAGTGCCACCACTGCAGTTAAAGTTGGCTCTGTTGTAGAAATTGAGGTCAAAGTTGAAAATACAACAACAGGAATATTACCGCTGCAAGGCGCTCACATTTTTACGGTCATTGCGGATCAGAGTATAACTAACGCAGGGCTCCTTTCCACAAGCGGGAATACAGAATTTGTGTACGTTGCAAAACAAATGTTACCCACTGCGGCCGGTCATTCAATATCATCTGATCTTGCCGCAGGAAGCACGTATACCGCACCCAAAGTGATTTGGGAAGATCCAACGGACGGTGACGCCATCATTGTATTTGTTCAGTCCATCGATGGAAACGATAAAGAGGTACATCAGGCATACTTAATAAATAATCCGGCCACGCCTGATGCGATAACCGCTGTTGAAGATCCTCTATACGGAGAAAAAATAAACCTCTTCCCCAATCCGGCTAACCATGAGGTTAACATTGAATTGCCGGCTATTGTCACAAGAAGTACCCCTGTACTGATGTTTGATACCTATGGCAGAACGGTATATGAAAGCAGCTTTGCACCCGGTGAACAAACCAGGAAGGTTAATACCGCTGAATTTGCAGGGGGGGTTTACATTATCCAGATCAGCACGCCCGAAGGCAATGTGGCCAGAAGGAAAGTGATGGTTACACACCGATAAATCAAATTTGTTCTATTAGAAAAGCCACCTGAAAAAGAGTGGCTTTTTTATTAAAATTCATCCGTAAAACCCTGCTTATCAACCATGAAATCAACCAAAAAGCTCAATATCTATTTCCTTAAAAATCAGTCACTTAAAAGCGCCCTGCACGTTGCAGGAATACTTTACTTATCCTATTTTTAAAGCCCAAACAACCTTTAATCACTGGCCATACTGCATGGAAATCTTCCTTAAAGCCGAAACCTGGCTCGCGCTGTTAACGCTCACATTTTTTGAGGTTGTACTTGGCATTGATAACGTTATTTTCATTTCCATTGTATCTAATAAGCTGCCGGTAGAGATGCGCGCAAGGGCCCGTAACATCGGGTTGGCACTTGCCATGATTGTGAGGATTTTGTTGCTCTTGGGTATTACCTGGGTCATTACTTTTGTTGAACCGTTGTTTTCGCTCTCGGATATTATCTCTCAAAAAGCTGTTGAATTTTTAGGAATACAGGACCATAGCTTTAGCGGGCGTGATCTTATTCTCATGTTTGGCGGCATGTTCCTGATCGCGAAAAGTACCCGTGAAATCGGGCACGAAATGGAGGGCGAAGAAGATATTGACACGGGTTCAAAACAGAAAGTGAACATCACAGGGATCATTATTCAAATCATCTTCCTCGATATTATTTTTTCCTTCGACTCCATTCTTACTGCAGTGGGTTTAACCGATGAAGTTCTCATTATGATCGTGGCTGTAATTATTTCCATCGGTATTATGATGCTCTTTTCAGGTAGGATAAGTGACTTCATTAATAAACATCCTTCAATGGAAGTATTAGCATTAGGCTTTCTTATCCTCATTGGGTTTATGCTCTTCCTGGAAGGTTTGGAGTACGATATACCAAAGGGGTACATGTACTTTGCGGTTGCGTTCTCGCTGCTGATTGAATTTGTGAATATCAGGGTGCGCGGTAGCAGTAAGAAAAAGAAACACAAGCAAGCAGAAACCGAAGAGGAAGTCCATGTCTGACGAAAGACTACAGTATCCAATAGGAAAATTTTCTCCTCAAGCCTCCTACACAACAGAAGAGATTGGCGCACTCATTCGTTCAATTGAAGTCGTTCCGGTTAAAATTGAAGAAGTTTTTAAAAAGCTTTCTCCAGCGCAACTTGATACTCCTTACCGGCCCGGTGGCTGGACAGCACGGCAAGTGCTGCATCATATTCCGGACAGCCACCTGAACGCCTACATTCGTTTTAAGTGGACCCTTACCGAAGAAACGCCAACCATTAAAGCCTATAATGAAAAAGCCTGGGCTGAGACAACCGAAACAAAATCAGATCCTGCTCTTTCAGTTACCTTACTAAAAGCGCTTCATGCAAAGTGGGTAACGTTGTTACGCTCCTTGTCAAAAGAAGATCTCCAGAAAAGTTTTGTGCATCCCGAAACAGGAAAGCATGTGCGGTTAGACAGGCTTATTGCTTTATACGCTTGGCATGGAGAACACCATCTTGGACACCTGAGGTTAATTTTAGATTTTAGAGTGTAGATTTTGGATTGATGGATTCGAATGTCTTAAAGAACAGAACAAAGAAATCCGCAATAGATGTTGCCAGATTCTGTGAAGATTTAAGACCAACTTACGCAGTCCTTGCTTATTCAAAACAACTTATCAGGAGTTCAAGTTCTGTTGGTGCAAATTACAGGTCTGCTTGTCGTGCCAAGTCTACTGCTGATTTTATCAATAAACTTAAGCTTGTTGAAGAAGAAGCAGATGAGTCAATCTATTTCCTTGAATTAATTTCAGAATTAGCACCGTCCAGCAATGAAAAATTGCTAATGTTAATTAAAGAAGCGAATGAAATACTATCAATAATAGTAGCCTCCATTAATACTTCAAGGAAGCGAGCGCAAAATAAATAATCTAAATTCTAAAATCTAAAATTGAATTATACTTCTCCATTACTTCTATTCAACAACGCACACCTTGAAACGATTTATCCTTCGCTGTTGCGAAAGGTGAGGTTACAACCCTATCAGCGCGAGCGCATCAACACTCCGGATAGTGATTTTCTCGATCTTGATTGGCTCAGGCAAGGCTCGACTAAACTCATTATAATTTCGCACGGCCTGGAAGGCAACACGCAACGAGCCTACATAAAAGGAATGGCAAGGGCAGGCTTTAAACGCGGGTATGATATCCTTGCCTGGAATTACCGTGGCTGCAGTGAAGAAATGAATAAGACCTTACGGTTTTACCACAGCGGTGCAACTGATGACCTGGCAACTGTAACGGAGTACGCACATTCTCTTGGTCAATACAAGCAGATAAACCTGATTGGCTTTAGCTTAGGCGGAAACCTTACCCTGAAGTATCTCGGTGAGAAAAGAACTCACCCCGAAACTCTACGAAAAGCCGTTACCTTCTCGGTGCCAATGGATTTGCATTCCAGTTGTGAAAAAATATCACAGCCCTCCAATTGGATTTATTCACAACGGTTTCTCAGGAGTCTTCGAAAGAAGGTGATCGATAAATCCAGAATTTTGAATGGTTTAAATGCCAAAGGATTAGAGAAGATTAAAACACTAAAAGAATTTGATGATCATTTTACAGGTCCCATCCATGGTTTTAAGGATGCACTGGATTATTATCATCAATGCAGCGCCATCAGGTTTATAAAAGAAATTAAGCTTCCCACGCTTGTGATCAGTGCGGCTAATGACCCGTTCCTGAGCCCGGCATGTTACCCCCATGATCTTGTAAAAGATCACTCAAGTGTAATGTTCGAAAGCCCTGCCCATGGCGGCCATGTGGGCTTTGCTCAATTCGGCAAAAATGGATTATATTGGTCGGAACAGCGCGCCTTTGATTTCTTTAATCTCTGATTCAGATGATTGACCGATACAGTCTCACGGCTTCAGTCAGTATACTTGCCGAACGTTTTTCGGTTGAGGTTCCTGAATTCTATAAACCCCGCTACAATGCTGCACCATCACAATTACTCCCGGTAATCACCAGCTCAGGCAGGCAAGGCTTGTCATGGTTTTACTGGGGACGCCCTCCGCAATTTGCGCGCAATAAAAATCTGGGTGAAAAAATTATCAACCTGCCCGTTGAAACATTGAGGGAAAAACCCGTACTGAAGAAAGCATTGATTCAACATCGTTGTATCATTCCAGCCGATGGATTTTATGGTTGGAAAAAAATCGGTAAAAGAACTTTAATTCCGCATCGCTTTATACTGACTGACCAGGAGGTATTTTCATTCGCTGGGTTGTGGGAAGAGTTTGAAGATGAAGAAGGAACCATCCTGCATACTTTTACCTTACTCACAACGCCTGCCAATGAATTGGTTTTATCCGCCACCGACCGAATGCCGATAATTTTTAACAAAGAACAGGAAGAAATATGGCTATCGGTTAAAATACCGGAACGTGAATTGCTCGAGGTTCTGGGAAGTTACCCTGCATCGAAAATGACTGTGTACACGGTCTCGCCCGGAATTAGCAATACCCGTAACGACTTCCCTTCCATTATTCTTCCAGCACCTGCTTCAGATCAGCACGGAAATCTTACGTTGTTTGATTAGTCTCTACTTTTAAAAAAAGTAACAGTCAAATCGGGCACTCGAGCTGACAACATAAAAAAATTAAAATCCGTCATCCTTTTCATCCTCCTTTTTGGCTGGAGGAGTTTCAGTCTTCTTCTTTTTCTCAGGCTTATCTTTCTTCATGAAAGAAAATATCCCTTTCTTCGGCTTTGAAGCAGGAGGCTGCTGAGTTTGTGTTTGAACCGCTGTAGAATCTTTCGTTTTTCCTTCAAAATCATCATAACCGTAATCCTCTTCCTGAACAGGGGCAATATTCAATGTTGAATCCTGCTGAAGCTTTGATTTATCCTTTTTCTTAAACAGATTTTTAAAGAAACCTTTTATACCTTTCTTTTCCTTTTTCGCTGATCCGCTTCCACCCTTCTCTTTTTCATCTACACCTTTCTGTGCTAGCCTGGCATCGGGCAATAAAAGAAGATCACGTAAATACCACATGTAATTATCCTGTTCGGTGTTATACCCGACTTCTTCTATGTAGTACTTTGGTTTCTCGGGAACATACTTTCCAGTTACCGGATCATACTTAAGGCTATCCGGAAAATTATATTTCAACACCCTCATTTCTTTGTCTATTGTGATTACGTACACACTGTCATCCGCAACCTGGGCACTATCGGTTGGTTCCGTGTCAACAATATAGGTACTGTCGATAATTGACTGCGCAGCTAAATCCAATTCTGCCCCTGTTATTTCTTTATCCGGATTAAGGGAATCAGGTAAAATTACATTGACTTTTTTTGCAGGAACCGTTTGAAGGCTTCTTGCCTTCTTTTTGTAAGTAGTAGGTTCTGCAATCAGGTATTTGGTTTTACCAGGGGCAGATGCATATATTTTGGGTGTGGAGTCCTCATTAAAATAACTGAATTTCTTACGAAGTGCATCCTTGTCATAGATGTACGCACTTTGATAGGCAGGGCAGACCAACTGCTGGGTACAAGCCATCAGCAGTAAACAAAATCCAACTACAACAAAAAATGCCCTGACCATGATAGGGGTAATTCAAACAAAAATAAGGATTTTAACCAGAAGTAATCCGAAAAAAAAGCCATTTGTAACCTATTGATAGTCAATTTATTCAATACAAGCTATTTAGGTATAGCTTTCATCAAATCTGGGCGGAGATTCTTAATATCCAAAGATATAACGCTTCAGAATGATCAACAGACATAGCAGGAACATCAGAATGGCAATTTTATTAATGATGTGCATGGCTTTGATACTCTCGTTCTTCGGCCTATTGGGGTCTTTTTTTCTAAAGAAGTACCCTCCTACTTCACCAAGCTGAAAGAAATTTTTGAACCAGCTCCCTTTGTCTTTACTGTCCATCGTTAGAATTTTTCAATTAATTCCGGATTTATCCAATTACCATCCTCCTTAATAATATTAATCAGTTCGTCAACGGCTTGCCGGGCAGGTACATTCTTTTTCACTACATCTTTACCCCGATACAAGGTAATTCTTTCCGGGCCAGAGCCAACATAGCCATAATCGGCATCCGCCATTTCACCCGGACCGTTTACGATACATCCCATGATCCCGATCTTTACGCCCTTTAAGTGATCGGTACGTTTACGGATCATCGCAGTTGTTTCCTGCAAATCGAACAAGGTTCTTCCACAGGATGGACAGGAAATATATTCTGTCTTCGACATGCGGTTGCGGGTAGCTTGTAAAATTCCAAACGCAGTTTTATTACACCTATCAACCCATTTTAACATTTCTTCCTTTGATATTTCCCCCTGTACACCCAGCATGATTCCGTCACCAAGCCCATCAATAAATAACCCTCCAATATCAGTAGCTGCGTGAATGCGCATGGTGTCTTCATCGGATACTTTACGTTGTTGAGAAACAATAGCCGGAATATCAATGTGAGCGTTCAAGAAATCAAAAAATACCCTTCTCATTTCTGCCATTGCATGAGCATTTGAAGACTCAATGACTCCCACCACCGTAGGGTCATTTTTCAATTTACCAAGAAAGCCCTCGTCAATATCTTCAATTGAAAATCGAATAAAATTTATTGCCGCATGCCTATTTTCCGTCTGCTCAAATTCACTTCGGGTGAAAAGCGGTAGTTTGTTTACATCATCACGTGAAGTCAGCCATACTTTATAATCTCTTATTTCTTTGAGCCCATTTGGCAACATGAAAGCAATCGGCCTTCTGCCTGTATAGACATAATCAGCACCCTGATCATTCATCTTCCACTTGTCGGGCTCTGGCAGATAAAAATGCCCAATACTTCTCAAGTCTTTATACTCAGTAATTTCAACCTGGCTTAAATCAGCAATCACCCTTGGCACATGGTGATGTCCTCCCATGTTTGAAACTTCTCTTGTTACTCGCCTTTTATAGGTGAAAAGATCAATCGGTATTTCAGTGATCGGCTTGATTGGTTTATGAGGTTGTCTCGCTTCATAGCGATCAACCATTATCTTAGCTACGGGTGCCTCTACTTCTGGTTCTTCCGTAAGGGATACTCGAACCGTATCACCCAATCCATCTTCCAACAACGTTCCAATTCCAACAGACGATTTTATCCTTCCATCTTCACCATCACCCGCTTCGGTTACGCCCAGGTGCAAAGGGTATGACTTGAATCCTTCTTCATCTAATTTTTGTACCAGCAAGCGATATGCCTGCACCATCACTTGTGGATTGCTGGCTTTCATTGAAAGAACAATGTTGTAGTAATTTAAATCTTCACAAATACGCAAAAACTCAAGAGCCGATTCAACCATTCCTAAAGGTGTATCACCATAGCGGCTCATAATGCGATCAGACAACGATCCATGATTTGTACCGATACGCATGGCCGTACCATACTCCTTGCAAATAGTAACTAATGGTGTGAATTTTTTTCGAATACGGGAAAGCTCTGCCTCGTAAGCATCGTTTGTATATTCTATTACTTCAAATCGTTTCTTATCAGCGTAATTACCCGGGTTAATTCTTACCTTCTCTACAATTCGAGCTGCTAACTCTGCCGCGTTTGGAGTGAAGTGAATATCGGCTACCAGGGGAACCCGGCAACCTCTGTTTCGTAACTCCTTTTTTATTACTTCGAGATTCTGTGCTTCCTTTAAACTGGGGGCAGTTATTCGTACATACTCGCAACCGGAAGCTACCATTCTCAACACCTGCTCAACGGAACCTTGTGTATCCAGTGTGTCAACGGTAGTCATCGACTGCAGCCTGATGGGGTTATTCCCACCCATGGGCACATCCCCGATTTTCACTTCAATCGTCCTCCTACGACTATACTGAACCAGGCTGTTACAATACTGCTTTATGGATGTCACTTGAGGATTCACAAACTCTTCATTTATGCAAAGTTAACCCTTCTGAAGGTGATTTTGTTCAGGCTATTTGAAATCAAATGTCTCCCAGTTGCGGTCGTATAATTACCTCTTCTACCACGCTCCGTCCAGAAATTGCATACGCAGAATAGACCGTATCAGCAATGTCTTCTGCTCTCATAAACCGTTCTTCGGGCAAGTCCGATTCATCCCAGCTGGAGGTCTGGGTTGCTCCCGGTAAAATTGAAGTAACCCGAATATTAAATTCTTTCAGCTCTTCGCGTAAGCATTTAGAGAACCCTAACAATGCAAACTTGGAAATGGCATAGGAGCCACCATTGGAATATGCTTTAATACTGGCGATAGAACACATATTAAAAATATGCCCCGATTTTCTGTCTTTCATATCCTGAACAAGCCCGCGTGTAGTATGATAGGCGCTGTAAAGATTAGCTTGAATCATATTTTCAAGAGTTCCTTCCGGTTCAGTTGAAATGGATCCCGGAATAAAGTAGCCTGTATTATTCACCAATACATCCACAGGTCGATTTAATTCAGTAACAAAGTTGATAAAGGATTTTACTTGTTCCCTGTCGGTCATATCGGCTGGTAACGTGAGCACCTTAGCAGAGGGATTCTTTTCATTCATGTACACTTTAAACTTCTTCAACTCCTCACCATTTCTTGCACATGTCACCACATCAAACCCATGGGTTGCAAACTTTTCGATGATCGCTCTTCCAATGCCTTTAGAGCCACCTGTAACTACAATAAGTTTATTCATTTTACTTTAAATCTTTTACAAAAAACCGCACGCGGATGGAATAACAATTTTGGTATCTTTAGCAAGATAGTTATTTTGCCAAGCGGCTCAAATGAAAGAAGTAGGCAAGTATTTCATTTTTCTCGGTACCCTCTTTGTAAACCGGGAATCATTCAAAACCCACTATAAGCTGGTGGTAGATGAGTGCGTGTTAATCGGCATCAATTCCATTATGCTGTTTATGCTGGTCTCCACATTTATGGGTGCCGTAACCACCGTGCAGACAGCCTTTAACCTGGTGGCGCCCTACATACCAAAATATGTAATCTCACAAGTTGTTCGTGAAATGACAGTGTTGGAGTTGGCTCCTACCATTATGGCCATTATTTATGCAGGTAAAGTTGGTTCCAGCATGGCGGGTAACCTGGGTACGATGCGTATCACCGAACAAGTAGACGCACTTGAAGTAATGGGCATTAATTCGGTTTCTTACCTCGTTCTTCCCAAAATCATTGCTTCCTTGCTCATGTATCCCATGCTGGTCATACTTTCAGGGGTTTGTGCTTTGCTGGGAGGTTATCTCGTAGGCTCCCTTACGGGAGTCATCTCTCCTACCGACTATATATTTGGGATACGTTTCGTATTTAACGAGTTCACGATCACGTTTGCCTTGATTAAAGCCCTTGTGTTTGCCTTTCTGGTTTCTTCCATCTCCTCTTTTAAAGGATACTATACTGAAGGAGGGGCATTGGAGGTTGGCCAATCCAGTACGCAAGCCGTAACGACCAGTGTTATTGCTATCCTGATTGCCGATTATCTACTCGCACAACTCTTACTGAGCCCTGCATGATTGAAGTACAACACATATCAAAATCATTTGGCGACAGGAAAGTTATCAAAGACATCAGCGGGTCTTTTGACAAAGGAAAACCTAACCTGATTATTGGAGCCAGCGGTACCGGTAAAAGTGTCCTCTTAAAATGTATTGTTGAAATCGCAGAACCGGATGAAGGTCTTGTTTTCTACGATCGCAGAAATTTTACGGAGGGCGATCGAAACCTCAAAATTGAAGTTAGAAGGGAAATTGGGATGCTCTTTCAGGGTGGGGCTCTATTCGATTCTAAATCAGTGGAAGAAAATGTGAAATTCCCCTTAGATCTTCTAGCCAAAATGCCTAAGGATGAGAAACTAGACCGGGTAAATTTTTGCTTAAAAAGAGTAGGGCTTCACAACGTGAATGAGAAAATGCCATCAGAATTAAGTGGAGGCATGAAGAAAAGAGTGGGTATTGCCAGGGCTATCGTTAATAATCCTAAGTATCTTTTTTGCGATGAACCAAACTCGGGCCTTGATCCGCAAACTTCCATATTGATAGACGAATTGATTCAGGATATTACTGAAGATTATGATACGACTACCATTGTTGTTACACATGATATGAACTCCGTGATGGGTATTGGTGAAAACATTATGTTCATCTATAAAGGTGAAAAGCTTTGGGAGGGAAATAAAAATGACGTTATACACTCGGGTGTAAAAGAATTGGATGACTTTGTTTTTGCTAACAAAATTATGCTGGGAATGAAGGGTAAATAACTATCCGCTTATTTCTTTTGGGGAAGTTCAATAATAAACGATGTTCCCTTTGATGAAGTCTCAAACCATATCCTGCCACCCATTTGTTCTATTCCCTGTTTTGAAATAGCCAGGCCAAGGCCTGAGCCAGATTGCTTGGTGGTAAAGTGAGGTAAAAATATTTTGTCAAGTAAGTCCTGGTCAATACCCCTTCCATTATCCGAAAAATAGATTCTGTAGTTTGATGAATACATTTCTGCCTGCACTCGAATCTCTGGCAAAACTCCAGCTCGAACTGCCTGTAAACCGTTCAGAATAATATTCGAAAATATCCTTCCAAGAAGCTGCTCATCTGCATAGACAAAGGCATTTTTCAACGCTGATTGAAATACTATAGTACCTTCTTGTGCGTGAAGATTGATTGTTCTGGTAAGAAGGCTAATCAGTTCCACCTCCGCCATTACCGGTTCGGGCATCTTTGCAAAAGAGCTGAATGAAGAGGCGATATCGTCTAATGAATTTACCTGTGTCAGAAGCGAACTGACAGCCTTATTTAACTTTTCATCTTGCTGACCTTCATTTTGCAACGTACGTTCCAATTGTTGAAGGGTGAGCTTCATTGGGGTGAGCGGATTTTTAATTTCGTGCGCTACTTGTTGCGCAATTTCACGCCAGGCACGTTCACGTTGATTTCGTTCAAGCTCATCCTTACTATCGTTCAGCTTCAATAACATTTGATTATACTCACGTGCCATTAACCCTATTTCATCATCTGAATGCCATTGAAGGGGTTTATTGATACCTGTTAACGAAATGCGCCCCATCGTTTTTGTGATCATGCGTAGCGGAGCGGTTAACCATCGGGTCACTAAAAAGGAGATGGCAAGAAGGGCAATAAAAATAAGCGTAAATATGGTTAGGATATTCGACAGAATTGTGATTTGCGTATGCTCAAGGGAGGAAGCAGATTGAAAAAACGGAATGCCTAAAATTCCTGTTTGTTCACCTGTTTCCGGAGAAAATAAAACACAATAAGCCACGAAAAATTGCAGGCCTCCAACTTGCTCTGTCGCAACAAAAACTTTATCACCGCCTTTGATTCTCTTATAGGCAGACGAGTTAATAAAAGGCGCTAACAAATGGTTCTCAAAAATTAAAGGCTGACTGGTCGCCATTAATTTACCGCTTGGGTAGAATACGCTTGCATCCAGGTTGGCAAGCGTGGTAAGATTAGTAAAGTGAGTTTCAAATTCACTTTGCTCCCTCCTACTTTCATTCAGCGCAATGGCTACTGAACTCCCAAAACGACTGGCCTTATTCAGAAATTCTGAATTCAATTGTTCTTGTGACGATTGTGTGGTTAAACTCAGAGTAATAATACTGACCGCAATGAGTGGTAAAAAAAATGCCAGGTTAAGAATCAGTTGTATTCTTGCTGCCAGGTACAAATTCCTGTTGGATGATAAATTATACAGTCCCTGAATCAGCAATAGAATAAGTATGACCAGCATCCCCATAATCACCTGAAAAGAAAAGTCTGCAAGCCAGTAAATCACAGGCGCAGCAGGTGAGGAAATGATGGCAACCCGGCCATTACTATCTTCCATGGCAATATGAAGGTATTTTTCCTCAACCATCCCAAGGGTATACAGCCGGGGGTCACCCAGGTTGTTTTGTACGAATGAGCCATAATTAAAATCACCTGCACTATATTGAATACGCTTATCTGCTACTATTGCGTAGCTGATATTTTGAATTTGATAACCTTGCTGAAAACGATTATCGACAAGAAGTTCAGGGTACACATTTTCCGGAATGATTCGTTTCAATGCCAGCCTGATTACAACATATCCAATGGATGTTTCACCTTTCTGAACAGGCACAACTACTACATACTTTCTTGAGAAGTCGCTTACTGTGTTCGTTACACTATAAACCCCCTCATATTCTGTCTTAAAGGCGTCATGATCGTACTGATTAATAAGGGTAGAGAACTTTGTGGTGTCACTGCTCATCATAGACTCTCCTGTGGAATTAAACAAAAATACTTCAA
>Ga0187894_10003371_pt1 | contig 17964 bp, 6 predicted proteins | sample GBC1701081metaG_FD_136650 | JGI IMG/M metagenome (GOLD analysis project Ga0187894, IMG submission 136650) | White microbial mat communities from a lava cave in the Kipuka Kanohina Cave System on the Island of Hawaii, USA - GBC170108-1 metaG ...
CTTGTTATTGAAAAAGCTATTGGCGTTGAGAGCTTCGTTCCGCAGGAAGTAGTAGGCGCTGCCGAAATAATGCTTCTTGCCGCTCTTGGTGACGATATTGATCTGCGCGCCGCCATTATTGCCGAACTCCGGCGAGTAGTTGTTGCGCAGGACCTTAACCTCGGCGATGGCGTCCTGGTTGGTCGTCATGCTGACTTTGTTCGAGCCGCTCGGTTCGCTGGCGTTCAGGCCGTTCACGGTAGCGATGCTGGAACGGCCGCGTTGCCCCGAGACGTTCGGCAGGTCGGTGCCGAAGCCGTCACCCACGCTTTCGACGTCATCGATGTAAGACACTCCAGGGAGCAGGCGCAGGAGCGAAGTGATGTCACGCCCTTTCGTTGAGATCAGTTCGATCTGATCGGATGTCAGCCGCCCCGTCAGGTCGCTGCTCTCCTTTTCGACGGTCGCGCCTTCGGCCACGGTGGTGACGGTTTCGGTCACGGCGCCGACCTGCAGCGCGAGCCGCCCGAGCGCCAGGTTTTCGTTCGCGCTCAGCACGGTGTTCTGTCGCTCCAAAGTGCGAAAACCTCTATGTTCCACCCTGATTGTGTAGACGTCCGGTTGGAGCGCCGGGACGCTGAACCCTCCCGATTCATTGGTGGCGGCGGCGCGCGCGTCTCCCGTCTTCGCGTTGATGAGTGTGACAGTCGCTCCGGCGATCGGGTTATCGGAAGCGTCAACGACCGTGCCTGAAATCGTGCCCGTCACGGTCTGGGCCACGGCCAGCCCGCTCGTGAACAATAGGAAGAACAGGCAATGCGTTAGCTTTGACCAGTGCAATTTGATGGTAGACATAAGAACCTCCTCTTAGGTGGATGGGACTGCGACCGGAACAGTACCGGGAGCGGTAGCGACCGGGTCTGCCATGTCTGGTGTTTGCGCCCATGCCAGAAGACCCGGTCGCTACCGCTCCCGGTACCGTTCCGGCGATCTTGGGAAGGCAATCGCTAGAAAACGAACCTCAATCCGAACTGCAATTGTCTGGGCGTTGTGCCGGCGGCCAGGCCTGAGATCCGCCCCGGATTCGCAACGTTCAGATTTACTCCTGATCCGCCCGCCGATCCTATCCCGCCAGGCACGTCAAAGTTTTGGACGTTGAAGACGTTGAACGCCTCGAAACGCAGTTGCAGATTCCATCCCTCGCGTATCGGAATGCTCTTGAACATCGAGGCGTCCATGTTGAAGACCGCGGGTCCTCGGAAAACATTGCGCCCCAGATTCCCGAATCCGCCGACGGGGACCGTAAACGCGCAAGGGTTGAACCAGGTGGTGTCTGTGTGAATCCGGTCGGCGGCGCGCCCGCCTTGCGAGATGGCGCGCTGACAGGCGGGGTCCGGGTTGGTTGCCACGGGCCCGGCCACGAACGGATCGGCGATGATGTTGGGGCGTCCGTAGGTTCCCGGAGCGTTAGGCGCCGTCCCTCTGAGGTTGGCGATGTCGCCGTTCACCTGCAAGGTAAAGGGCTGTCCCGAACGCGCCTGCATGATGTAGTTTAATTGCCAATTGCCGAGCAACCACGACGCCGGGCCGCTTTGAAGCCATCGCTTCCCGCGTCCCGCCGGAAATTCGTAGACCGTGGCCCAGGACAGGAAATGCGTGATGTCGTAGCCGGACACTCCGCGGGCCGTGCTCTGATCGAAATAGTTCTGCACGGTCGAGCCTCCGCCCGGACCGTTTTCGACATTGAAATAACCGCTGCTGACGTCGATGGATTTCCCCCAGGTGTAAGACAACAGCGAATGCAGGCCGTTGGAGAACCGCCGCTGCAGCTTGGCCTGCAGCGCGTTGTAATTCGAGTAGCCGATGCTCTGCGTATAGTTGATATTGGCGGAGACCCAGGGCATCAACCGCAACGCGTCGATCGCCGCCAGTTTGGCGGGATCGTTCCCTGGCGCCAGCGAAGCCTGATTGGCCGCGTTAGCAAAGCCGGTATATGGTAACCGGCCGTTCTTGCTGCCCACATAGGCGACGGAGAGCATCATGCTGGACGTCAGTTCGCGCTGAACCTCTACGTGCCACTGGCTTGAGTAACCGTCCTTGATGTTGGGGTCGTCGCCGAAGGTGTTGGCGGGAGTCCATGGATTGGTCGTCGGCAGTGGCGTGGGGAAATTCCCCTGGATGTCGGTGATCAGTCTCTGCGCGCCATCCGCGAAGTTGGCGATGCTGTTCACGTTGCCGGCAAAGGCCGTCGTGCCGGGCCAGACAGCCAGCTCAAGATCGTTCTGCGCGTACTGGCTCCGGGCGGGAAGAGCGTCCCAGTAAAGTCCGTAGCCGGCGCGCACCACGGTCTTGGGCGACACGGCCCAGGCGATCCCGACGCGCGGCCCCCAGTTGTCTGTCACCGGGCCGGGCGCAAAGAATCTCTTGCCCGCCAGGACGACGTTGTTGAAATGCGGGTCCGAACGGAAGGCGTCCGGGATGCAAGGCGATTTCCCGGCCACGCTGCAGAGCGGGGGCATCTCCTCCGCTCCGATGATCCACTGCTTGTTGGGCAGATCGAGCGCGTTCCACAGCCGGCCATCGAGCGTTCGCGGTTGATTCAGGTAGTCATAGCGCAGACCTAGATTGAGGGTCAGATTGGACGCCAGCTTCCATTCGTCCTGCGCATAAGCCGCCCACGCCGCATATTTGAACTTAACAGGGCCGCCATTCGTGATGGGCAGTTGTCCCTGGAAGTTGTTGGGGAAACCCAGTAGGGCCGAGGCCAGTGATAAGCCGGTCCTGCCCGTCTGCGCCGCCGGATTGCGGGTCTGTTCGTCGTCGAACGTGTAAGTTTGGAAGGTATTTTCCTGAATGCGCTTGGCTTCGATGTACCAGAAGCCGGTCTTGAGGTTGTGATTGCCTTTCAACCAGATCAGGTTCGGCGTCACGCTCCAATTCGGATTTTCACGGGGGGCGGCGCCGCGAATCCCGAAGGAGTTGTTGCCGCCGTTGGTCCATTGGCCCGCGATGAGGTTGACGAGCATGCCGTTATATTTGTCAATGTCCTTGAACCCGGCCTGTTTCATCGGATCCAGCCCGGCAGGATGAGCGTTCTGCTGACCGGCGTCCACGCCCGGTCGGCCGGCGTAGCCGGCGCGCACATCCAGGATCAGGTTCGGGCGAAAGACATGCGTCCAGCCACCGCCGTAGTTCCTGCCCTGCGAGCCGCCTCCGGTGGAGCCGACGTTGCCAATCGGCGTCAGCACTGAGACCCGGTGTTCGGTATAGCGGAAGAAAACGTTGTCGCTGTCGCTGAAACGATGATCGACCCTGATCTGAAAACTATTCGAATTATTGACCGTGGCCCGGTTCTGGATGAAATTCTGGGGAATCCCCGCAATCGATTGATTCGGCGTCGCCGAATACGTTTGGAAGAACCGCTGCATCGGCGAATAGATCAGCGCCTGCGGGAGTTTGTTGCAGGGGGCGCCGATGGACTGGTCCTGTTGCTTCTGCGCATTGACCGGCGCCGGATTGCCAGCGGTGTCACACCGGAAAGGATCTCGGACAAGAGCATTGCCGGCCCGGCGAGTGGAGTAGGGGTTGTACAAGGCCACTGCGTCTCTCGAGACGAACCTGTAGTTTGAGAAGTCGCCGGCGATCTCCGCCGCGGTCGGCGCGTAGGCCAATGTCTGACTGGGCTGGCTGTAGCGCCAGCCGTCGTACCCGCCGGAAATGAAGGTCCGGTTTTTGATGATCGGGCCGCTGGCGACGGCCCCAAACTGGTTTTGACGGAAAGCCGCGGGGCCTGTTCTGTTGACGTCGGTAAAGGCGTTGCGCGCGTCGAAGAAATTATTGCGGACGTACTCGAAGGCTGAGCCGTGAATGTCATTGCCTCCGGATTTCGAGACCATGTTCATGACGCCGCCCGCCGCGCCGCCGAACTCGGCCTTGGCGTCGTGCCCGACGACCTTGAACTCCTGCACCAGATCAATGTTCGGGATCACGATGTATGTCGGCCCGCGGACGTTGGTGTTGATGATGCCGTCGAAGAAGTAGAGCTTCGAACGGTTCTGCTGGCCGTGAAACGAGGCGTCGGAGAAGCCCGACCCCGGAATGCCCACGTTGCCCTCACAGCAGCCGACATTTCTATTCTGAGCGGTCGAAACCGGAGTCACGCCGGGGGTGAGGGTCAAAAGCTGGGTGAAATTCCTTCCGTTCAAAGGCAGATCCTGCACCGCCTTTTCCTGAATCACGGTTCCCAACTCAGCCGAAGAGCGTTGCACGAGTTCCGCGATCGCGCTCACTTCCACCGTCTGGCTGACATCGCCGACGGTGAGCGCCACATCTTGCGTCACCGTCTCGTTGACGGCTACGTTGATAACGGGTGTTTGCGCTCGCTTAAATCCCTGCGCTTCCATGCGCAGGATGTAGTTTCCCGGCCTGACGTTGACGAACGTGAAGCGCCCGTCCTGATTGGTCGATACCTGCGTCTCGATCCTGGTCGCCTGGTTGATGAGTCTGACAATCGCGTTGGGGACGGCGGCGCCCGTTTGATCGGTGACGGCGCCGTTGACCTCGCCCGATGAGGTCTGGCCGAGGAGCGTTGAGCTTAATGTCATCAGCAGCGCCAATATCAACGCCACTCTCGTCTTCAATGGAAACATAGGACTACCTCCTTGCTGGATGCTTTTAGACCGGATGATGGATAAGAGAGATAAAGATGACCGGCCTTGATGAAAACCCTGGAGCCGATCTTGAATCCCAGCGAAGCGAGCTTTGTAACTAGATTCCCATGCCTCTTTTGTCAGAGGTCCGATGATTGGATGTAGTTGTGATCCCAGCGACACTCTCAGCGTTCGTTACCGATAACGACAGTTTATAGGTGTTATCGGTAACGATGTCAAGCGCTGGGAAATTTTCGGGCGGATATCGGAAGGATGGGGAGTGGGGAGTGGGGAGTGGGGAGTGGGGAATGAAGAGATCAAAATTCTCCACTCCCCACTCTTCTGATTATGGCGGGAAAAATTATTTGGAAATCCGCGCTCTGGCGGTTGCGGCCTTAACGCCTTTGGCATCGGCTCCGGATGAGCGTCGCGCAATGAGTTGAGGGGGGACGATAACGTTTTGCGGCGTACGAGATGCCGCGTCACCTTCGATCATTTCGATCAACAGCCGCGCCGCCTGTTGTCCCATCTCGGTGGTGGACCAGGCGACGGTAGTCAGCGGAACGCTCAGCATATCGCCGTAATGGACGTTGCCCGCGCCGACGACCGCGATGTCGCGGCCGACGCGGAAGCCGGCTTCCGTCAAGGCGTGCATAGCGCCGATAGCCGCCGGATCGTTCGTGGCGAAGATCGCCTCAGGGAGATCGCTTTCGGCGATCCAGGCGCGCATCGCTTCGTAGCCCTGATCTTCGAGAAAGCCGCATTCGCGCACCAGCGATTGATCGAACCGGAGCTTGTGTTTCGCCAGCGCCTGTTTGTAACCCTCCAGCCGCTCTCCGGCCACCGAAGCCGATGCGCCGCGGAGATGGCCGATGCGCCGATGACCGAGGCTGATCAGGTGCTCCGTGGCGATCATTCCGACTTGGACATTGTCGGTGGCCACCGTCGGGCAGCGCAGGTTTTCCAGGCGCCGGTCAACCAGCACGAGCTTCAACCCGTCTTTGATCAGCTTGCGGTAGGCCAGCGCCTGCTCCGGCGGAAGCGACGAGGCGATGATCAGACCGTCGGTGCGTTGCCGCAGCGCTTCGACCTCGGCGATCTCCTTGCCCGCGTTTTCGTAGGTGTTGCAGACCAGAATCTGAAGTTCGGCGGGACGCGCGACCGACTCGATGCCGCGCAGTATCTCGGCGAAGTACGAGTGCATCAGGTCCGGCACGACCATACCGAGCAGGTAAGAGCGATTGGTGATCAGCGCGCGCGCGAATTGGTTCGGTTGATATTTCATCCGGCGCGCGACGGCCAGCACCCGCTCGCGTGTTTCGGCGTTGATCTCCGGATGATTGTTAATGGCGCGCGAGACGGTCATCTTTGAAACGCCCAACTCGCGGGCGATGTCAGCAAGTGTCGTTGGCATAATCCGGATTGTCGCAGCACTCGGTTGGGTCAATCAAGTCTGAAGATTTCTGTCAGCGGTTGGAAATCAGGGGATTTCATGGGCCCGACGCGCTGTTGCCATAGTTGGTCGAGAGGGTCTTCGGCCAGCGCGGCGCGAGCCAATTCGTAGTTATCGGCCTCGACATACATAAAAAGCTGATCGCCCAGCAGGAACAGTCTGATTTGATGAATGCCCGCGGCGCGGTATTTCGCCCGCAACTCGGGTGAAAAGCTGTTGTGCGCCTCAATGTAATCTTCCTTGCGCCCTGGTCTGAGCTTGGCCACGAAGACTTTGGTTTCCATATTTCGTGAGTCACTGATTACTGCCGGTCAGCGGTGTTGTATGGTTCGATGGCGTAGCTCTTGCCAGCCTCGGTCGCGAAAACGACCACACCTGGTTCCGGCTGTTCAGTTCTTATAACCTTGCCGCCGGATTTGACCGCAACGGGGAGCCCCGCGCGCAAACGGCAGCGTATCCCGGCTTGTGAGCTAATTATTGCTGATACGACTCTGCCGCCTTTCCAGTTCAGATCGACTTCAAACCCGCCGCGCGCGCGCAATCCTTTAACACGTCCGTCAACCCAGGCCGCGGGCGCCGCGGGCAGCAGATGGATCTCTCCCGCGTGACTTTGCAACAGCATCTCGGCGACGCCGGCCGCGCCGCCGAAGTTGCCGTCAATCTGGAACGGCGGGTGAACGTCGAACAGGTTGGGCAACGTTGATTTGCCGAGCAACGCGAGCAAGTTCTGGTAGGCCTGCGCCCCATCCTCCAGCCGCGCCCAGAAGTTGATGATCCACGCGCGGCTCCAGCCCGTGTGCCCGCCGCCGTTTTTGAGTCTGTATTCGAGCGTCTTACGCGCGGCGGCGGCCAGATCGGGCGTTCCGCGCGTCGTGATCTGATCGCTCGGATGGAGCGCGAACAGATGCGAGATGTGGCGATGTCCCGGCTCCGGCTCCTCGTACTCCTCCGACCATTCGAGCAATCGTCCGTCGCGGCCGATCTGCATCGGGGGAAGGCGGTCGCTCACGCGTTTCAACTGTGCGCGGAACTCTTCGTCAACGCCGAGCAGCCGCGCCGCTTCCGTCGAGTCGCGGAAGAGGCCGCGAATGATCTGCGTGTCCATCGAAGCGCCCATGCATAACACTCCGACCTCGCCGTTCGGCAATTGGTATCTGTTTTCGGGCGACACCGACGGCCCCGCCACCAGCCGCCCATTTTTGTCTTCGACCAGGTAATCGAGGAAGAACTCCGCCGCCTCTTTCATCACCGGGTAGACGCGTCGGGCGAGGAATTCACGATCCTGCGTGAACTGGTAATGCTCCCACAGGTGTTGGCACAGCCACGCCGCGCCCATCGGCCACAATCCGCTGCGCGCGCGGTCGCCAGGGGCCGTGAAGCCCCAGATGTCCGTGATGTGGTGCGCGACGAAACCGCGCGCGTTGTAATGCAGCCGCGCCGTGCGCCGCCCCGACGGCCGCAGGCTTTCGAGCAGATCGAAGAGCGGCAGATGCGTCTCCGATAGATTGGTTACCTCCGCCGGCCAGTAGTTCATCTGCACATTGATGTTGAGGTGGTAGTCGCTGTTCCACGGCGGACGGAAGCCGTCGGCCCAAACGCCCTGCAAATTCGCGGGCAGATCGCCGGGACGGCTGCTGGCGATAAGCAGGTAGCGGCCGAATTGGAAATACTGCGCGATGAGCTGATGATCCTCCGCGCCCTGCTTGATCCGTTCGAGACGTTTGTCAGTGGGCGATTGAGAGAGGCCGCCGCCCGAATCGCCGAGTTCCAATTCGACGCGGTTGAAAAGCGATTGATAGTCGGCGACGTGCGCCTCGCGTAGTTTGGCGTAACCCTGCGCCGCCGCCTGTTTGATTTGCCGCTCGCACGTCGCTTGTGGATCATTGCCGCGATAATTTGTCGAGGCCGCCAGCAGCAGCGTCACCGCGCTGGCTTTGCTGATGACCAGCCGATCGCCCTGCGGTTTGATCGAACCGCCTTCGGTCAAGGCTTTGAGCGTTGATTGAAATTTCAAGCCCGTTCCGCCGTCGAGCTGGCCTCGCATAATCAGGCTGTCTGAAGCGGCGACGGTCGTCGCGTCACGCTCGCGGTTTAATCCGATAGTGACCGAAACCTGATTCGGCTGCTCGCTCGACAGCCGCACGATAATTACTTGCGCGGGATGGCTGGCGAAGATTTCGCGCGTGAAGCGGACGCCGCCGGCGCGATAGCTGACACGCGCGACGGCGCTGGCCAGATCGAGCTCGCGGCGGTAATCAGACGCGGCGTCATGTCCATCGAAGGTGAAGATCAGATCGCCGAGCGTCTGGTAGGGAAGCAGCCGGCGTGGACGGGCCATCATCGTTTCGTCGGCTAATTCAATCGCCTCGCGCGGCTTGCCCGCAAAAAGCAGCCGCCGCACATTGCCTATCTCCGACATCGCCTCGACGTTTACCGTGTCGCGCGGCCCGCCCGACCAGAGCGTCTCCTCATTAAGCTGAATGCGCTCGCGTCCGGTATGGCCGAAAATCATCGCGCCGAGCCGCCCGTTACCGACCGGCGTCGCGTGGTCCCATTGCGGCGCGGGCTGGCCATGCCAGAGCGTCATCGCGCCGGTTTGTGGTGGGGCCTGCCTTGTAATTGAAGCGGCGGTTCGATTCTCGACCGGCGCGCGGCTGACCGCCCACGCGACCGGCAATCCGAGCAGAATAAATTGTCCCAGCAAAGCCGCCAGCAGTTTCGATCTTCTCATCAGGTCCATTATCAAAATGTCAACCGCAACGATCCCTGCATAACGCGCGCCGCGCGCGCGCCAGTGACTTGTCCGAAGCGCGCATTCACCTGATTGCCGCTCGCGTCAAAACGCGCGGTCGTGTCTATGCCAGACCATTGCGTGTGATTGAAGGCGTTGTACATCTCCCAACGGAATTGCAGGCGCCGCGACTCGCTCTTGAGAGGGATATTCTTGAAGAGCGAGAAGTCCCAGTTCTGCGTGCCCGGATTGCGGAAGACGTCTTTCGGCGCGTTACCGAAATCGCCACGCGCCGGGCGTCCAAACACTGTCGGATCGATCCACTGCACGAAGCCAGTGGAGGCTACCGTCTGCTTGCTATTGGGAAGATTCGGATTGCCATTGATGACGACGCGCGAGCCATCACCGCCGCCGGTGAGGTCGGTCCCGGTATCAACCAGAGCCAAGCCGATGCCGCCAGGTGTGCCGCTGGCAAACGCCGTAATTCCCGACAACTGCCAGTTGTCGAAGACGGCCTTGATCACCGCGTTGTCCCACACCCGACTCGCCCGCGGCAAGTCCCATGTGTAATTGATTACCATCACATGCGTCTGGTCGAAACCAGCCCTGCCATAGTTCCAGATACGGTACGGGCGATAGCTGGGCAATCCGTCTCGATCGGCGTCCGCCAAATCCATCGTCTTCGAATAGGTGTAGGCCACGCCGAATTGCAGGCCGCGGATGAAGCGGCGGTTGACCGCGACTTGCAGCGCGTTGTAATTCGAGAGGCCGGCGTTGTCGTAATAGGTGATATTGCCGTATCCCGGAAAGGGACGCAGGAAATCGTCCGGCAACGCTGTGTTCGCCACCACCGGATTGACGTTCTGCGGATTCACGTCCAGGTGGCGCGCGCGATAGGGAATCTGGTTGATATTCCGCTGCTGTTGCAGATGGCGGCTCTGCGAACCGACGTAGGCTAGGTCCACGACGGTTCCGAAACCGATGTCCCGCTGCACACTTATTGTGTAATTGTAGGTCACCGGCGTCGGGGCGTCGGGGTCAAAACCCGCCACGTTGCTCGGAAAGAGCGTGCCGCCGGAAGCGAGGAGCGTGTCCATATTGCCGTAGAAGATGCGCGGGCGATCGACAATCGGAGGATTGCGCGCCACATCAGTCCAGATGGCGTTGGCGCTCACGCGTGTTTGATTGAATACACCGGCGCTGCCGCGAACCGCCGTTTTGCCGTCGCCTTTGATGTCCCACGCGAAACCGAAGCGTGGTTGGACCTGCACGGGCTGCTGCTCCTTGAAACCGCGCGGGTAACTGTCGTCCCTTCCGAGCACCATGCCGTTGTAGGGGTCGCCCGTGCCCGGCACGAACGCGCCGATAAGCACAGCCGGGAGCAGTTGGCCGTTGACCGGATTGAGCGCTCGCCGGTTGGCCGCCGCGCAAGTTCCGCCCGCCGGTACTGCTACCGCGCAACCCGGCTGATAATATCTCGGCGCCTTGGAGCGGTCGTAGCGTGACAGGGCGAAGGCCGCCGAATTGGCGGTGTCCTGATACCACTGATTGAACCAGCTAAAACGCACGCCGTATTCGAAACTCAACCGGCGCGTCGCTTTCCACGAATCCTGAATGAACCAATCAACAAGGCTTTGCCGCCCCTCACCGCTCGGCCGGAAGTTGGCTTCGGCATATTGCGTGAAGTTTCCCAATACGGCGTTGGCGTAAGTGTATCCGGAGTTAAATGGGTTGTTCGGGTCATTGGAGAAAGTGAAGTTGCCGGCAAAGGTCGAGGTCGCGCCTTCGTAATTGCGGACGCGCTCGGCGTAAAAGCCCGCTTTGAGGTTGTGCGAGCCGAGCGTGTAAGTGATGTTGTCGGTGAAGCTGATCAGTGTGTCGGCGCCCCGGAGCGGTGTGCGCTCGTCGTAAGTGATGTTTGCCGGATTGGTGATGTTGCCGAACGTAACCGACGGGATAATGCCGAGCGGGTTGAGTCCGGGATTAAACTGACCGAGCGTGAGGCCGTATGTCGTCCTCTGCAATTTGGCCAGTTCGGCGTCGTTGAGGGGCGGACCTTTTTCCACGCTGTGTCGCACGCCGATCGAGGCCTCATTGACCAGGCGCGGCGTGATGACGCGCGTCCAGTTGCCGGTGATGCCGTTGTCGGTGAAGGTGTAATGCAGCCCGGCCAGACCCCAGTTGGCCGTTCCCGCCGGCACGGCGATGCCCTGGTTGTCGGCGTACCACATCGAGCCGCGCACGTAGAACGTATTTTTCTCCGAGGGCTTGTAATCGGCGCGGAACAGATTCTGCCGCTTCGGCACTTTGATGCTTTCCTGGAACAGGTAATTGTAATTGCCCGCGGTGATGCCCAGGTTGGTCGCGTTGGGAAGCGGGAAGACATTCAAGAGCGCTTGGCCGTTCTTGTTAATGCGGTTGGCCGGAATGACGTTGCCGGGGAAGCAGGCCGTTTGATCGGTGGCGTTGCAATTGCCAGTCCTCTGCGGGTCGCGGATGAAGAGCGGGACCGGGTTGCGGTTGGCGTCCAGCGAGACGAAAGATTTCGAGAAATCGCCGTTGCGTTCGAGCTGCGTTGGAACGGTCACCTGGCGCAGCGCCTGCGGGTTCAGGGTCTGCGAATCTTCGAACGAGTAAAAGAAGAAGAGCTTCTCTTTCAGCTTGCTCCCCAGCTTCGGCAGCCAGACCGGGCCGCCAAAGGTCGCGCCGAGCGTGCTGTAGCGGTAGCGCGGCTTCTGTATCGTGGCGGTCAGCCCGGTGACCGGCGAGGTGGCCGGGGTGGCGTTGTTGAAGAAGTTGTTGGCGTTGAATTGCTCGTGGCGTTTGAACCAGTAACCCGCGCCGTGATACTGGCTCGACCCGGATTTGGTGATGATGTTGACGCTGGCCGAGGAATTGCTGGCGTACTCGGCCTGATAACTGTTGAGCAACACTTTGACCTCGCCGATGGCGTCGAAGTTGATCGTGCTGCTGAAGACGTTTGGGCTGCCTAGATCATTGCCACGCACGCCGTCCACGTTGAGCGTGTTCCAGGTGTTGCGTCCGCCCTGAATGTTCGGGATGCCGCTGCCGAAACCGCCGCCGAGCGACTCGCTTTCGCCGCCGTAGGAGACGCCGGGCAGGATTTTCAGCAGCGATGTCACATCGCGCCCGCGCTGCGAGATCAGTTCGAGCTGTTTCGACGAGATGAGCGCCGAATGCTCGGTGCTCTCGGTCTGCACCGGCGTGCCCTCGGCGACGGTCGTCACGGTCTCGCTCAGCTCGCCGATCTTCAACGTCAATTCGCCCACCGCCAGGTGTTCATTGGCCGTCAGCACGTTGCCCCGGCGCTCGAAGGCGCTGAACCCTTTTTGCTCGACCTTGACCGTGTAAGTTCCTGGGAGCACGGCCGGGAAGCGGAAGTCGCCCGATTCATTGGTCGTCAGAACGCGAGCGTCATTGGTCCGCTCGTTGATGAGCCTGACCGTGGCGCCGGAGATGGCGTTGCCTGACGCATCAACAACCGTGCCGGAAATGGCGCCTGTCACTGTCTGCGCTGACGCGTATTGAGCGCATAGCAGAACGCACAACAGCGCCGGCCATACAAACCGCTGAAATTTAGGTGTAAACATGATGTCCTCCGAATGACGGGGAGCGCGACGCCTCTGCCGACATCTTTGTCGCAGTCGAACGGCGTCGAGCGAACCTGTGTAATGGGAATTCCGGATCGAGGGCGGCCTTGACCGCCCAGCCTGTTAACGAGCGATTATCCCGGCGAAGCGTTTCTTCGTTACGGCGCCTCAGAGCGATGTCATTGGCGCCGGAATCAATTGTGTCTTGAATGGTCGTGTCCAAACGGCGAGCGGGAATTGATTGTCTTTGCCCACCGCCCGGTCATTGTGTAAATGTCTGTTCCCGTGAGAGGCTGCCGATAAAAATCTTTGACGTTTTCAGCGGCTTCGGGGCGCAGTCTAGTCGTTACCGATAACGGTGTCAATATCGCCACACTACGCCGCCGCTCGCGTTGACAATCCCTTCGCCTATCGGTATGTTTGGCCCGCTTAAGTTATAGCTTCATCCGGAAACTAATCGTGACTGTTTACTCTTACATTTGTCTGGCGGCTGAAATCGCGCGCGCGAAGAGCGGCGCTATGTGGACGTGTTGTTGTTGTTGTCCATCTTGTTTCTGTCGGAACCGGCCGCCGATGCGTGTAATCATCCAAACCTGAGATCACAGCATTCATAAACAAGGCCCGCGGCGCCCCGGTTCCAACATCAGGAGCCGGGGCGTTTTTATTTCGAGCGCCACATCAGGAGAAAAGTTATGAACGCCACTTCAATTCAACCAGAAGCGTCGCCCGACCGGATCATCCCCGACTTCGTTCAGGATGAACTGGCCTATTACGACCAGCAGATCAAAAAGTATCGCGCCGGGGAACTGGGCGAGACCAAGATGCAGAAGTTCCGTCTGCAATTCGGCACCTACGCCCAGCGGCAGGAGGGGGTCCAGATGCAGCGCATCAAGATTCCCGGCGGATACTTGACGGCGGATCAGTTGACGCGGCTGGCCGACACCGCCGACCGCTACGCCAGCGGCTTCATCCACTTCACCACCCGCGAAGACGCGCAGCTTTACTATCTCCAGCTTGAAGAAGCGCCCGCGCTGCTCCGCGATCTTGCCGAAGTGGGCATCACCACGCGCGAAGCCTGCGGCAACACCGTGCGCAACATCACCGCCTGTTACCGCGCCGGCGTCTCGCACAGCGAACCGTTCAACGTCTACCCTTACGCGCAGGCGCTCTTCCGCTACTTCGTGCGCAACAAGTTCAATCAAAACATGGGGCGCAAGTTCAAGATCGCCTTTGAAGGCTGCGCCGAGGACCATTCCGCGCTCGCTTTTCACGACCTGGGCTTCCACGCCGTCACGCGCGAAGAGAATGGCGAGACGCGCCGCGGCTTCCGCGTTTACGTCGGCGGCGGAATGGGCAGCGGGCCACACGTCGCGCATGTCTACACGGACTTCCTGCCGGTCGAAGAGCTTTTCGATTTCTCCACGGCGGTGATCCGCATCTTCGACCGTTACGGCGAGCGGAAGCAGCGGATGAAGGCGCGGATGAAGTTCCTGGTGCAGACCATGGGCTGGGAGAAGTTCCGCGCCGCCGTGGACGCCGAGCGTGAGATCCTTGGCCCGCTACCGTCAGTCGAGGACTTTCTGGAAGAAGCGCCTGAGCCGGAGTTTGTCGGCGCTGCCCCGCGGTTGAACGCGCTCAACCCGTTGACGAACGATCCGGGCTTTCAGCAGTGGGCGCGCGATTCGGTTATCGAGCATCGAGTCGCGGGGCTGCGCGGCGTCCACGTCCGCACCAAATTGGGCGACATAACCGCCGACGATGCGCGCGCGCTGGCCGACGTCGCTCGCCGATTCTCCGCCGGCGAATTGCGAGTCTCGATTGAACAGAACCTCTTCCTGCCTTGGGTTCGCATGGAAGATTTGCCTGATCTCTACAAAGCCTTGCGGCGGATTTCGCTCGGCGAGGCTGGCGCGGAAACCGTCGCCGACGTGACGGCTTGCCCCGGCGCCGACACCTGCCGGCTGGGCATCGCTTCAGCGAAAGGGCTGGGCAGCGCCATCTCGGAGGCTTTCTTCAACGGCCCGTTGGCTGTTTACCGCGAAGCGAATCGCGACCTGCGGATCAAAATCTCCGGCTGCCCGAACGGTTGCGCGCAACACGCCGTGGCCAACATCGGCTTCCACGCTGCGGCGATGACGCAGGAGGGACGCAATGTTCCCGCGCACCTGCTTTTCCTCGGCGGCCAGGCCAATCATGGCCGCCCGCAAGCGGCGAAGGTGTTCGGCAAGTTTCCGGCGCGCAACGCCATCAAAGTCGTCGAGACGCTCTTCAACCTGCACCACGAGCAATCGCAGCCCGGCGAGGATTTCAACTCCTTCCTCGCGCGCATCGGCGATCATCGGGTGAAGGAGGCGTTGGAGCCGTTGCGAGCCATTCCCGCCTTCGATGACGACCCGCAGTTCTACGATGATTATGGCCACGAGAATGAACGCTTCACCGTGCGTTCGGGTGTGCGCGGCGAATGCGCCGGGACGACTATCGCCGAGGTGGTTCCGGTCTTCGCGACAGCGCACGAACGGCTTCAGCAGGCCGCGGCCTACATTCATCACGGCAATTACGAACAGGCGTTGATCGAAGCTTACGAAGCCGCCGCCGGCGCCGCCCGCGTTCCGCTCTATCAGCGGCTGGTCGATCCCTTCACCTCTCTCGAAGCGCTGTGGGAGTTCGAAAACCTGTTCGTCCTCTCCGGCCAGACAGGCGGTTCCTGGAATGACCTCTCGGCCACTTTCGAGAATCTGAAGGCGAGTGTGGCTGACGAAGCGACGGCGCAGGCCGCGCTTGAACTGGCGCGCGAGTTCGCCGGCTATTGCGAGCGGTTCTCAGCTTAGGAGGCGTCAAACAGGAAAATGTAGGAGAGGAAAATAAGAAGAAGAAAAATGAGTGAGCGAACGAGTGGAAAAGCAGAATCAGAATCTAGTGTTTCCTATTTTCCTTCTTCTTAATTTTCCTCTCCAGCATTTTCCTGTTCTTTTTCTTCACTGTGGATCGTCGATGTGGATTTTTAATCCCAGCTTCTTGATTCGGCTGCGAAGCGTGGAGGGAGGAACGCCGAGAATTGTCGCGGCTCCCCGCGGCCCCGAAATGCGGCCGCCAGTATGCCGTAACACCATTCGAATGTGGGCTTGCTCGTTTTCCGTCAGGGTTACCAGCCGCGTCCCGCCGTCATCGGGGCCGTTGTCAGGCATAGCAGTCACAGTCTCCGGCAGTTTGTCATTAATCGATATGGCGGGTTCGACGCGGATCGCGGGCGGAGCGAACTTCAAGATGGAACTGTCGGCGGACAGGACGGCGCGCTCCACTAGGTTTTCCAGCTCCCGGACGTTACCGGGCCAGTGATACTGTTCGAGCGCGTGGAGCGACTGTTTGCTGATCGAGGTGATTGAACGATTGAACCGCGCGTTGTACTTGTCGACTAAATGCCGCACGAGCATTGGGACGTCGGTTGACCGCTGGCGCAGCGGCGGCAGCGTGATCGGGAAGACATTGAGACGGTAAAAAAGGTCGGCGCGAAATTTGCGCTCATTGACCAGTTGCTCAAGCGGTTGATTGGTCGCGGCGATGATGCGGACTTTTACGCGGACGCTTTTCGCGCCGCCCAATCTCTCGAAAACGCCGGTCTGCAGCACGCGTAGAAACCGTCCCTGTAATTCCAGCGGGACCTCGCCGATCTCATCCAGAAAGATCGTGCCTCCGTCGGCCAGCTCGAATCGCCCAGGTTTGCGCAGCAGCGCGCCCGTGAACGCGCCCTTCTCATACCCGAACAATTCACTCTCGATCAATGAAGGCGGGAGCGCCGCGCAGTTGACGACGACAAAGGGGCCGGGCTTGCGCAAGCTGCGCTGGTGAATCGCGTACGCGAGCAACTCCTTGCCCGTTCCCGTCTCTCCCTTCAACAGCACGGTCGTATCGGTTGGGGCGACGTTCAACGCGTCTTCCAGCATCCGCTGAAAAGCCGGGCTGGCGCCGACCAACTCGCCCACCGGCTCATATTCATCTTCATTCTCGTTTGGGAGGCGCCGCCAGTGATCTGATCGGGAGCCCAACTGAATTGGCTGACGCGGCTGGCGCTGTTGCAGGCTGACGGTTGTTTGCGCCCAGCTTGCGGTCAGCAGAAACCTTCGCATCTCCTCCGGCGTTATTTCCAGCTTCTCCGCGCAAACGATCGCGTCTTCCAGATCGACGTCGTACCAGTTTCGTTTGCGCTGATCGCAGAGCCCGGTCACATTCAGACAATCGATCTTCTGTTTCACTTGAGCGGCGAAGAGGGTTGAGTCGAAGCGGTCGTTGTGGCGCAATATTTGGCTCAATCGCCCTGGCGCCTTTGCAAAGGCCGGATGATCGACCGCCAGGAAACGTTGCGCCAAATGATTGCGTCCCAGCCTGCGGGCCATTTCGCAGTAGCTGGCTGCCGCAAAGTAGGCCATTGAAAGAGAGGTGAAAAGTTCGAACCTCGGGAACGCCGCGTAGCAGCCCGCGATGAAATCCGCGGTGTGATCGGCTTCCATCAGCGTCGTCCGGCTATATTCATGCAACCGTTCATTGAGGGCGTCAGGGGGCCCCTCCAGCAAACGGCCAATTCTCTCAACGCCGAGCGCCGACATCGGCATCCCGGGGCCGAAGAGCGGGTCCACGAAAGCCGCCGCGGAGGGCAGCATTGCCCAGCCTTCTCCGGCGGCCATCTCGGAGCGATACGCCAGATGCGGCGCCCATGTGAATTCGCGAATCGCTCTCGCGTCGGCGAACTGCGCGGCGATCGAAGGGAAACGCGCAAGTAATCGCCGCCATGCGGCTTCGCCTTCCGACAGTTTCAACTCTTTTGCCAGCTCCTCCGTGACGGCGACCCCGGCGCTGGTCACGCCGTTGTTGAAGCGCAACACCCACATCCATCCGCCATCGAACACATGGTGTACGGCGGCGTCATCCATTGGGTACGGCGGGGCGTCCGCGACTTCGTAATCGGGCAGACCGTCACAGCGATGGACGCCTATGAAGTGCGAATAGAGCGCCTGCGTCGCCGGATAGCCTTCGAAACGCTTTTCGGCAAGACCGAGCGCCCGGTTCAAGAACCCGCGCGGGCCGCCGGCGTCCACAACCAATCGCGCCCGTAAATTCACCCCGCGCCCGCGCCGCTCGCCCCGGAGCCTCGCCCCGGAGCCATTCGCCAATTCGATGGAATGCAATTCCGTCTGATCAAGAAAGTCCGCGCCGGAAGCTATGGCTTCCTGCAACAGGAAATAATCCACGTCGGCGCGCAGCCAGTGCGTGTCGGCGGCTTCATCGTTCAGACAGGCGGAGACGAGCAATTGATTCGACCGATCCGGCGCCGTCCGGTACCGCGCGCCGGATTCGTGTTTGAAATAGGTGGAACCGCGTTTGAGCCCGCCGACCATTTGCGGATAGGTTCGCTGCCACTCTCCCCACGTGGTCAATGGTTTCAGCCGCGGCAGGTCGTAGCGACCGGCCAGTTGCTCGATGACCAGGTTCATTAATGGCGAGGTGGATTCGCCGATGGCGAAGCGCGGGTGCGCGCTTCGGTCGAGC
>Ga0187894_10003372_pt1 | contig 17963 bp, 21 predicted proteins | sample GBC1701081metaG_FD_136650 | JGI IMG/M metagenome (GOLD analysis project Ga0187894, IMG submission 136650) | White microbial mat communities from a lava cave in the Kipuka Kanohina Cave System on the Island of Hawaii, USA - GBC170108-1 metaG ...
AACACCGTAGAGCGAGACATCCTCGTCACCTCGCTTCGCTGATCAACACCCACCAGCAACGCAGGCGCCACCTGTAAGGGCACACACCAAACTACCGTACTATTCGACAGACGACCCACTAGTGTCGTGTCAAGCAACGAGTCCTCGCACGTAATGTTCGTCTTGCCGTCACCGTTGAGGATCATGTTGAGGACGGCGACTTGAGCTGCTTCGGATGACACGTCGCTTCCGTGGACACTGTTGGCATAGTCGTACCAGCCCTGCTGTTGTCCGCGCCGGAAGGCAGCGGTGAGGAAGTCAGCGCTTCCGCACGCGGGATCCTTGATGTGCTCCGAGAATCTCGGATTCAGCACTTCGACGATGAACTCCGTCACGCTGGTAGGGGTGAAGTACTGCGCGAGATCCCATTTGTAGATGTGGCGGGCAAAGTACATGTAGAAGTCTTGGATCACCCGCTGTTCCATGGACACGATCTTGATAGGCGCAAGGACGCGGGTGATCTCAAGAAGAGTCTCCTCGCCAATCGGCAGTTTGTTGGAGACACGTTCTGGAAGGAACGGCTGATAGTACTTGACCGCCTTGTCAAGCAGGTCTTCCACTGCGGCCTTCGCCGCGGCCGGATCGGTCTGAAGGGCCGCGAAATCCTGAATAACTAGAGGTTTGTCCGGCTTCCCGACGTTCTGATGCTCGTCGTGCAGTTTTGCCAGCAAAAGCTGCAGCATTGCGGTGAACCGCTTCTGTGGCCCAATCGACGCCGAATGAAGGATGTTCTCAATCCTGGTGAAGACGCCCAACAGCGGCTTGTCCGGGTCGGCAGCGGCTAACGTGAGTTTGACGGTTCGCGGCTTGTCACCGTAACTGGGAAGGTCGGCCAACGGCCCTTCGTGAAGCTCTTTGCGCCCACGACGCTGCTCGTGCCAGTAGACGCGCTGCTCAATGTCATCCCAGTACAGCGCAAGGCAGTCACTGCGGGCGGCAAAGTCCAACATGGGACGGACCTGGAATGCCTTCGCAACGTCCGCGTCAGCGCTGTCCCGCTTGATTTCGCCCAGCAGCACTGCGTGCTCAAGAAGATCATCGGGGTCGCTGGACACGGCGTTGACGGGAACATCGAGCACAGCGAGATCCGCGCGAAAGCTGTTGCGCCCGCTGTTACCGAAGCGCTTGATCACGGCGTCGACCCAGATGTTCTGCTTCGGATACCCTTTGTCTACCTAGTGTCGGATGGCGTCAACCCGAAGGCGTTCTTCGCTCGGCCGAAGCCCGTCAGCGCTCCTGGCCTTGGCTTTCAGACGCCCCCGCACTGGACATACCAGTGTCAGTCCCGCGCCCACGAGATGCCTCCTTCCTGCGGTTACCAGCGTCGCCGAACATGCCCGGGCGCCCGAAGGCTCGAGCTCTTACGGGTATGCCCATCTTCCCACTTGGGCTTCATGATAGCCGTGAGCGCCGACAGAAACAGAGCAACCGGCGGAGTTCAACGATCGGCTAGCCAACGCATAATGCCGTCGGCAATGGCGGTCGCGTAGCGCGCTCGTCCCTCGGATGAGGAAATTCCGGCAGCCTCTGTTGAGTTGCGCATATTCCCGCACTCCACCAGCACAGCTGGCCGCTCGGAGTGATTGAGTCCCGCCAGGTCGTCCCGGCCGTTCAGCCCATCCGTGCCAATGTAATCAGCGGGCGGGAACCCCGCGTCGCGTAGCGAATTCCGCAACGTCGTGGCTAGCGCCACTGATGGCGCGCCTTGCGCCTCATTTAACGGGGGATCGGAATATATTACGCGGAATCCGCGCCCATCGGGTGGACCGCCATCGGCGTGAATGGAAACCACAGCGTCGGCTTGCGCCCGGTTGCCAATCGCCGCCCGCTCGTTCACACAGGGGCCAACCCCGGTATCGTCGGGCCGAGTCAGGAACACCTCAATATCCGAGGCGCGCAGTATCGTCCGCACCCGCAGCGCCACATCCCAGTTGAAGGCGTGCTCAGGGTAGCCGGCGTCGGTGGCTGCCCCGACGGTGTTGCATGCTTTGAAGCCGCCCCGCCCGTTGGGCACCGGCTGGTTGATCGTCTCCGGATTCGCCCCGTTGCCGCCGTTGTGTCCAGGGTCGAGCACCACAACCGGCCGAACGGCGCCCGCCACAGCTGCCGAAGAATGGCTGGACGTTGCCGAATCCCCCACCGCGCTTGGCGCCGGCGAACACGCTACCGCGAGCATAAGCACAGCAACAGTGGCCAACCGCAGACGCATAGCGCTCATTCTCCCGGAGAAGCTCGTCACTACCCAGGGGCAGGTGAATGTGAGATCAACAATACCGATTCAGCAGACTGCCAAAATCCAGACAAGAATTATGTGACCCGGCGTACCAATCGGTGCCGATCAAGGAACAAAGCGACATCGGATAGGTCACGTTGGAGGAAAAACGCCAGCTCAAAGCAGTGGGCCTAGCGTGGCACAACCCGAACTCTTCGGTGCTCGTGGAAGGCCTGAGATCGCGATCCGGCCTGTGGGGATTCGTTGCCTTCCCTAGCAGATTGCGCAGGCCGATTTCTGGAACCCCCTCACGGCCCCAGCGCCCAACCATCTCGTCCGTGGTGAGCAGCGGGGGCACCCGATGCGACGAACTGGCGCCGACGGCACGAGGAAGCTGGCCTGGACATTTGGTCAGGGATAAGCTCGTCATGACCAGCTGACTGCTTGTTGCGACGTGTCACCAGTCGGTTTCTCATCAGGTCTCGGTCAGATGTCCGTCCACAGAGGAGACGTGAGCTACGTACAATATGTCGACTCATCGCAGTTCGAGCCGGACCGGCGTACGGTCGACGTCGAGGTCCGCACAGCCGAACGGACGCCGCTGGGTAAAGCAGCTCGCTGGGTCGCTGACAAGTCGTTGAACACGCTCTTGGACTCGTTCTTGCGGATTTTCCTCACGGGCGAATGGTATGTCCGCCTTGCTGGCACGGTCGTCACCGAAGTCGCGGCGGGTTCAACGGTCTGGCTAGTCTCCGGGACGGTCCTTCCGGAGTTTCTTGGTGCTCCAGTCCAGGCCATGACGATTGGGCTCGGTGCCGTGGCTGGCCTTGCAATGGGCTATAGCGGCGGACTGCTGGTGGGGGCCGGTGCCGGGTGGTTGCTCTCGATCATTGCCGAGTCGATCAGCATGAACTCAGCAAGGATCCGCTTGAGCTCTATTTTGAGTCATGGGCGGTATGGTGCTTGTCCATTCTCGTCGGTGGGGTGGCGGGTTGGGTAGTCGGTAGAGTCGCCGACCACGTTCAGCAGCGATCGGCCGTTGCTAGGCTCGCTATCCGGGCAGTCAGCTATCTGCTCCTTTTCGTGTCGACTGCTGTGGTTCTGATCCGAACTGGCGCCTCTACCGCGCTCTGGAACAGCTTTGCCGAACCCACCGAGACGACCGGTCCGCAGCCTGATGCACTTGCAGTCGGGGTTGCGCTAGGCGTCGTCTGCGCGTTCGTGGCCGCATTCTACTTGCCATGCTGATGCCGAAATGCGGAAGGGTTTGCCGCCTGTATCTGCCGCTAGCCTAGGCCCTCGTGACGGTCATGCTCTGGGCGCTGGCCGTCATCGACTCCACCGCGGGCAGTACGGGTGCGGTGGCCGCACTTCTGAGTGTTGTCGTGTGGATCGCGCCTTGGGCGCTGACGGCGGTGTCATGGGGGGTCGTCGAGGCGTGGCTGCGGTGGGCGCCGTGGCGCTGACGGCGAGAAGTTCGGATTGTGAAACGTTGTGGGGCGGGTGGGACTCGAACCCACGACCGGAGGATTATGAGTCCCCTGCTCTAACCAGCTGAGCTACCGCCCCGCATGTGAAACATCCCCAGGGCAACGACTCCCCAGGGACGTAATACGCGCTCCCGCGACAGGACTCGAACCTGTAACCTGCCGGTTAACAGCCGGACGCTCTGCCAGTTGAGCTACGCGGGACCGGACCGATCAATCAATACTCGGTCATCTTCCTAGCGTAGCGCACCCAGACGAGTGGTTCGGCAACACCGATCACTCAGAAGGGTTCATTCCGTTCGTTACCGGGGTAGGTTAAGCTGAGAAATTCAGACTGTCCAGCTCAGGGAGCAACTATGGGACGCAAAGGCACTCTACTTCTCGGTCTCGGAGCCGGCTACGTGTTAGGGGCACGGGCAGGCCGTGAGCGTTACGAAAGCCTCAAACGGCGTGCCCGGGCGATTGCGGAAGATCCTCGGGTGCGGCGCGCCGTCGAAACTGCCCGGGGACAGGCCAGCACCTTACTGAGTTCCGCCCGGCAGGTCGCGACCGCCCGCGGCAAGGAGATGACCAGCAAGGTGGCGCAGAAGCTTCCCTCTCGATTGACAGCGAAGCTTCCTCCTAGCGTCGCGCATCGCCTGCACAATGGCACATGGAAGTCCTATCCCGAGACGAGCGCGCTCAGCTCCTCCTCGTAACGTCGTGATCGCCGTTATAACGACCCGATGATCCGTTCTCGTAACCCCCGGCGGGATTGTTCAAGGGCGATGAGTTCGTGAAAGAGTCGGCTGTGTTCAGCCGGCTCTTTTTCTGGGTTGAGCCGTTGCAGGCGTGCCTTGACGGAAGTGATCCGCCGCATCGTGGCCAGTTCTTGCAACCGGGCCAGCACGTCAGCGGCATAGCGGGCGCTGGGCTCCCCTTCCGCTCGCAGCGGCTCTACCGCAAGTTCAGCGACTAACGAACGCACGGTGTCATCAGGCGCGAAGTTCCGCACCTTATTCACCCAGATCTCGCCGCCAACAGCAGCGCCGACTCCCCCGGCGACCGTGATAGCACGTCGCACTGCCGCGTACGGCGCAGCCGTGTAGGCGCTCTCATCGACGGCGTCGAAGAGCGGACCCATTAAGGCTGGGTACTGCAGGGCGAACTTGAGTGACTCGCGCTCTACCTGTAGCACCGGATCGTGCGGGTCAGGGGAAACCTGCGTCGGCGTCGCTGATGTTTGCCTCAGTGAACTGGACCGGGTGCGCTCGGCTATCCGCCGGAGGATGAACTTCTCGTCCAGCAGGCCAAGCCACTTGTCCAAGCCCACGGCATACCGCTGGCGCAACCCCTGGTCCCGAATACCAGCAATGATAGGCGCTGCCGTGTCCAGCGCGGCGAGTTGACCTTCTGACGTTTCCAGGTCATAGCGGGCGAGCACACTGCGAATGGCGAATTCAAACAACGGCACTCGGCGTGCTACCAGGTCTCGAACCGCGGCTTCCCCGTGCGCCAGCCGAAGTTCACAGGGATCCAGCCCGGTTGGCTCCACCGCGACAAAGGTTTGGGTGACAAACTTTTGATCTTCCTCGTACGCCCGCAGTGCCGCTTTCCGGCCAGCTTCATCTCCATCAAAGGTAAAGATCACCTCGCCGCGAAACTCATTCTGATCTATCAACAGCCGACGCAGCACTTTGATATGCTCCGCCCCAAAGGCTGTACCGCAGGTGGCGATGGCGGTCGGCACTCCGGACAAGTGACACGCCATGACGTCGGTGTAGCCCTCGACCACCACGGCTTGCTGACGCCGGGCGATCTCCCGTTTCGCGAGGTCAACTCCGTAGAGCACCGAGGATTTTTTGTAGAGCGGAGTCTCCGGGGTGTTGAGGTATTTGGGACCGGAATCCTGCTTCTCGTCCAACTGTCGGGCGCCGAAGCCAACTACGTCTCCGGTGATGTCCCGGATTGGCCAGATCAGGCGCCCCCGGAAGCGATCAATAGGGCCCTGCCGCCCTTCCTTAGCTAGCCCCCCGACCAACAGCTCGGAATCAGTGAACCCGCGGCTCCGCAGGTGGCGAACCACGCTGTCCCAGCTCGTCGGGGCATAGCCGACCCCGAACCGGGCAGCCGCCTCGCGATCGAAACCCCGAGCGGACAAGAAGTCGCGCGCGACCAGCGCCTCCGGCGTGGTGAGCTGAGCGGCGTAGAACTCTGCCGCGGCCTGGTGGGCCGCTACCAGCCGGGTGCGCTGACCCTGCTGCTGCCGCGGCACGTATCCGCTCTGCTCATAGCGGAGCTGCACACCGGACCGGACCGCCAACCGTTCCACAGCTTCGGTGAAGGTCAAATGGTCGATCTTCATCACGAACGCGATGACATCGCCACCTTCCGAGCAGCCAAAGCAGTGGAAATATCCTAACTGCGGGCGGACGTTGAACGACGGAGTTTTCTCCTCGTGAAACGGGCACAAACCCTTGAGCGAGCCGCCGCCCGCATTACGTAAGGTGACATGCTCGCCCACGATGTCAGCGATGGGAGAAGCGTCCCGAACGAGCTTGATGTCCTCATCGCGGATTCGGCCGGCCATGTCAGAAAGTCTAGGTGGTAAACCGCTTTCGGTACGGCTGGGTTATCGCATCTGGGGATATCGCTCCGCTTCCCGTCCTAGCTCCGGCAACCAACCGGCGGCGCAATGCCACGGCGGAAGTGTCAGTAAGCGAGGCGACCTGGTCGACGACGACCCGCAGTCGGGCAGCATCGCTGTCGGCCGCTTGAAATGCCGACCGGAAGACTGGGTCCACGGTGGTGGGAGCGCCGCTAAACAGGGTATGGGACAACTCAGCGATCAGTTCCTGCTGCCAAGCCCACCGCGTCGTGGTCTCCACCCGCGTCATCACATAATGGGCAGTGATCGCTTTTAACACCGCACACTCGAGCCTGACGTGCCGGGGGATAATGAGATCGGCATGGTAGCGGCGCAGCGGGGTATTTCCGTAGATCTCGTGCGTGGCCTGCCTCGCAGCTCGGAAGAACCGTCCAATGAGCTGGCTGGTGGCATTCTTGAGGCTGGCCTGAGCCCGCAGTGAGCCATCGTAACCGGCCGGCCAGTACGGCTGAGCGCGGAGCCGTTGTAGGGCTTCGTCAAGCTCAGCAGGCGCGGCGTCGGGAGCATAGCGAGCAGCGGCCACCCGGGTCAGCTCCTGCCGCTCTTGGAAATCGGCCAGCTGGTCAAACGCAAAGTGGCCAGCGTAGAGGGCATCTTCCAGGTCATGGACGGAATAGGCCACATCATCGGCCCAATCCATCACCTGCGCCTCGAAACAGCGCCGGCGAAACGGCGCCCCCTGGCGGAGCCAGCTGAAAATCTCGTTGTCGTCGGCGTAAACCCCGTACTTAACCATGTCGCCTTGCTTGGGCCATGGGTACTTCGTGGCGGCGTCCAGCGTGGCGCGGGTGAGGTTGAGCCCGACACTACGACCCTCCAGAGAGAAGGTCTTGGCTTCCAGCCGGGTCAGGATGCGCAGGCTCTGCGCGTTGCCCTCGAACCCCCCGGCTAGCCGGGCTACCTCATTCAGCGCGGCCTCTCCAGCATGGCCGAACGGTGGGTGACCGAGATCATGGGCTAGGCAGGAGGCTTCCACGAGGTCAGGGTCAGCGCCCAAAGCTTTGCCCAGCTCCCGGCCAATCTGAGCGCACTCCAGGGAATGGGTCAGCCGAGTACGCGGAAAGTCGCTTTCTCCTGCCACAAAGATTTGAGTCTTGGCTGCTAGCCGTCGCAGTGCGGCACTGTGCAGGATCCGGGCTCGATCCCGCTCGAAGACCGTACGGCCAGGTCTTTTCGGCGGCTCGGATATCCAGCGTTCGACAGCCGCCTCATCATAAGACATCCCAAGTAAGTCTAACCACCACCGCCGACAAGCCTAGATCGAGTGGCATTTCTGAGCGGCAGCGGGCTCTAAGAGCGCTCGAACAGCCAGTAGTACAGATAGGCGAATGTCTCCCGCACGATATACCGGAGCTGCGTGGCCCGGGTGCGCACAATCGGGCCATGCCGAGTTGGCGAGGCTTCCGCGTCAATGCCCAGATTCCGGGCTATAGTCCGAGCTCGTAATGAATGCCATGGGTCGGTCACCACGATGACGGAGTGCCATCCTCGTTTGGCTAATAAGGAATGAACCGCGTGAAGGCTCTGCGCGGTATCGCCGCCCCCTTCCACCGCGAGCACCCGGCTCGCCGGAACCCCATGGTGGAGGAACCATCTCTTTCCCGCGTATGCCTCGGTGAAGCGATCTGCCTGCTGACGACCTCCCACAGTGACCAGACGAGGGGCTACTCCGTCGTTATACAGCGCTTGGGCGTGCTCCAGCCGAGCCTCAAAGACAGCAGAGGGTATCCCGTCGAACTGGCTCGCTCCCAGCACAATGATGGCATCCGATATTGGCCGCGCATCCTGACGAGCCACCCACCACACCTGGCTAGCGGTCCACAGCAAAACTCCCGTGACAACGGCGAGAAACGCTCCGAGGAACCAGTATGCCAGCCGAGAACCGCGACGACGCCTCACCCGTGGGCGCTGCCCTACTCCGGTATCGATAACGGTGACCGACTCCACTCGCTGCATTATGAGGGAAGTCTAGCTACTCGTTCGCTTCCGTGTTCGGCGCTGGATCGGGGTGGACGATAGTCTCGAGCTCCTGTCGTATCCGCTCCCACTCCTCCAGTTTGCGGCGTAGCTCCTCGTGGCTCGGTGGCTTGCCACCTTCCCGCTGTACTGCAACCGCGACCACGCGGGTGTCCTCAGCAGAGCCAGGCAGATCCACGACCGCATAATCCAAGATAGGGCCCTCGCGCAGCTCGTGCATCACGCGTAGCGGCAGACTCTCCATATCACTGAACTGGGATTCGTCATCCCTGGTGTGATCCTCGGACAGCCATCCGGCGTCCCGTAGAGCCGCGTCTAACACCGTGGTGAACGGGATATTGAGTCCCGCTGCCACTTTTTCCAGGGTCTCTCGATCCGGGAGATTTCGAAAGCGGAAACTGGGTTTCATCCAGTTGCCCAGAGTTGTGCTGCTTACTTTCCACCGTCTGGCCAACCAGTTCTGGGAAGCCCCGTACTCATCCATATGTTCCCGGATGAGCTGCCCGAGCCGGTGCATGCCTGCCGCTGTCTCCTCAGCCATATGTACGCCATCCACTTCCTCTGACTAATCTGTCAGAAGAGAGGCTACCTAAACGTCTATCACTATGCGCAATAGGCCTGGCGCAAAATTCCTGGCTAAGAAACCTTTCCTTTTCCGGTATGTGACAACCGTCTATCAACCTAGATACCAATCGTCTATCGTTTATCCACAATCTGCTTATTCCTAATTGACAAACTGTTATCTACTCGACAATGTAAGGCAGGACAAAGAGCGCTTTATCGATATTGGTTTAGGGGAACCGGAATGCAACTCACCAGCGCCGCGACACTGCGGGCGCTCATCAAACAGCGAGGCTTCAGCCTTGGCCAACTTGCGCAACAGGCAGGCTGCAGCAAAGGTTTTATCTCCCATCTGCTTGCCGGACGCCGTACCACGTGCACGCCCCCACTCGCGGCTCGCATCGCGAAGTCTCTCAACGTGCCCCTCAATCTGTTGTTCACGTCTTCACTGTTCGATGATAATGAGCAAAATATAAACTATTGCGAGATAATATGAGAGCACATAGCTAAGTCGTCACATCTAGTCGAATGAAGGTGACCTTCACAGCAGCACCAGAGCCCGGATAGGAGCCTCGCCGAGGGAGCAACTATGAGCTTGTTCAACGGACTAGCAGCGGAACATGCTTGCCTTCACACTAGCCACATGAGCCAGATAGCGATTGCTGAAGCACAAGACCGCTTACTGGAAGTGGCACGGGAAACCGCTATCTCCGGAGAAGTCATGTACCTTGTGACTGAGGATGGTCAGCAGCTCGCCGCGATCGTGCCTGCCGACTACGCCGCACAGATCGAGGCCGAAGAAAACGCCGCGGACATCGCGGATGCTGACGCGGCAATGGCCAAGATCGAAGCTGGTGCGCCCACCGTGCCCTGGGAGCAGATTAAGGCACGCCTAGACGTATGAGCACATCTCCAACCCGGCGATATGTCGTTAACCTGACTCGAGCTGCCGACAAGTCCCTAGACAAGATAGACCTCCGTGACGCCAAGCGGGTGGGATGGGCTATCGACGCCTAAGCAACAAATCCCCGACCACCAGGCTGTATCCAGCTCACCGGCAGCCGCCACAAGTATTGCCGTATCCGCATCGGTGATTACCGCGTCATTTACCAGGTGCAAGACAAGCAGCTCGTCATTCTCGTGGTGAAGATCGACCATCGCCGCCCGTCCTATCGAACGAAGTGAGAGAAGAGGACAGTAGATTCTTATTGACAATGATTATCAATAAACGGAGAATGGGGGTGTGGTTCTTCGTCGAGTTGCCCCTCTTGTTGCTCTTCTGGTCACCGTCTCGGTTATTCTCGCTGGCTGCGGGAGCAGCGATTCTTCCCGTTCCGACAGCCAGGCAGCCAAGCCGCACGTGATCGCGGCGTTCTATCCCCTTCAGTTCCTCGCGACCGAGATTGGTAGCACGGATGTGACAGTCGCCAACCTGACCGCGTCCGGCGGAGAACCACATGACCTGGAGCTGTCCCCCAGTCAAGTAGCCGAGATCTCTTTCGCGGACCTGTTGATCTACCTCAAAGGCTTCCAGCCAGCGGTCGACGAGGCCTTTGAGCAAAATCCACCCAAGGCAGTGCTGGACGTCAGTACTATCGTGCCACCGGCGAAGCATGGGGAAGCCGACTCGGAGCACAGCGGTGACCCTCATATCTGGCTGGATCCCACCACGTTTGCCAAACTCGCCACCGCAATCAGCGAAAAGCTCGCCGACCTGGATTCTCCCTCAGCTGAGGCATACCGATCGCGTGCCCAAAGCCTGGTCACTCGACTCGAGAATCTCGACCGCGAATACCAGAGCGGACTGCGGACGTGCCAGCGACGAACTATTGTCACCAGCCACGCGGCCTTCGGTTATCTCACTGAGCGCTATAACCTCGAACAGATCGGGATCAGCGGAATCAGCCCGGATGTGGAACCCTCCCCGGCGCGGGTGGCCGAGGTGCAGCGGATGATCGAAGACAACGGGGTGACAACAATTTTCTTCGAAACCCTGGCCAGCCCCAAGACTGCCCAAACTCTCGCCCGCGACCTGGGGGTAAAGACCGCTGTGCTGGATCCGGTGGAGGGGCTGACAGATAACGCCGAGGCGGATTACTTCTCGATGATGCGAGCCAACCTCACGGAACTGAGAAAGGCATTGGCTTGCCGATGACACCACCGGTGGTCCTGCTGCGTGACGGCGTAGTCGCACTAGACGGGCGCCACGTGCTCCATAGGGTTAACCTAACCGTGCGATCCGGTGAGGTGGTCGCGCTGCTGGGCAGTAATGGCTCCGGAAAAACCACGATGGTCAAAGCGCTCTTGGGACTGGTGGCGCTCTCCGGCGGTTCGGTCAAGCTTTTCGGAAGGCCGCTGTCACAGTTCCGCGACTGGCGGCGAATCGGGTACGTGCCCCAACGGCTCACCGCGGCCAGTGGGGCGCCCGCCACAGTAAGTGAAGTGGTCTCGTCCGGCCGGCTGTCCCGCATCCGGTGGTGGCAACCTCCCACCCCAGCGGACCGCCGTGCGGTGCGGCACGCGCTGGACACCGTAAGGCTTACCGATCGAGCTAAAGACGGAGTCGGTCAGCTCTCTGGTGGTCAACAACAGCGGGTGCTCATTGCGCGAGCCCTCGCCAGTGAACCAGAGCTGCTGATCCTGGACGAGCCGACCGCGGGAGTGGACCAGTCGAGCCAGCAAGCATTTGCCGAGGCATTGGCTACGATGGTTCGGCGGGGAACCACGATTTTGCTGGTCGCTCATGAGCTGGGTCCCCTAGAAATCCTCATCAAGCGGGCCGTGGCGCTGGATCATGGCCGCGTCATCCACGACGGACCGTCACCACCTGGCTGCCCAGTCCCAGCGGACCACGATCATGCGCATCCTTATGCCCACCAAGGGGAGCATTTCCGGGGATGGTTGCGGTGAGCTTTCTCGATCTGCCATTTATGCAGCGGGCACTGGGCGCCGCGGTTTGTGTCGGGCTCGCCGCCCCCGCCATAGGCGTCTATCGGGTGCAGCGACGATTAGCCCTGCTGGGCGACGGGATCGGCCATATCGCGCTCACCGGGGTGGCGCTCGGGTTTGTCTTGGGCGCCGCGCCCGTCCTGATGGCTGTGATCGTGTCGGTGGCAGGTGCGATAGCCCTGGAGCTGCTGCGAGAGCGGGGACATACTAGTGGGGATGTGGCATTGGCCATTCTCTTTTACGGCGGGATTGCTGGCGGCGTCCTGCTCATCCAGCTAGCCCCTGGCGGATCCAACGCGAATCTGCTGTCGTATCTGTTTGGTTCGTTGACCAGTGTGTCCGCTAGTGACCTCACAATCATGACACTACTCACTGGGTGCGTGCTGGCGATCAGTGTCGGGTTGAGCCGGCAGCTGTTCGCGGTGTGCCAGGATGAGGAATTTGCCCGCACCACAGGGCTGCCGGTGCGCTGGCTCAATGTGGTATTAGCGGCGACTGCCGCGTTCACCGTGACGATTGCTATGCGGGTGGTGGGTTTACTGTTGGTGAGCGCTCTCATGGTGGTGCCGGTGGCAACCGCCCAGCAGCTGACTCGCGGGTTCCGTGCCACCGTGATCGGCGCGATGATTATCGGAACCACTGCCTCCGTGAGCGGAGTCATCCTGTCGTACTACCTGGACACCGCCTCGGGGGCGAGTATCGTGATCTTGGCTATCGGCCTGTTCCTGCTAGCCTTTTTGGCGAGGGCATTAATGCGGACGAGGGCAGCAACCGGACCGGAGGATACTCGGTGAATCGCATTCCCGTGCAAGGCCGCGCCACCCGGCAACGATCAGCGGTCACCACGGTTCTCGATGAGGTGGACGATTTTCGCAGTGCTCAAGATCTGCACGATCTGCTCAAGCAGCGGGGGGATGAGGTAGGGCTGACCACCGTGTACCGGACACTGCAAGCGCTGAGCCAAGCCGGTGAAGTGGACGTGCTACGTACTTCTGACGGAGAGGCGGTCTACCGGCGCTGCAGCAACACCCATCACCATCACTTGGTCTGCCGCTCCTGTGGCCGCACCATTGAAGTCGAGGGCCCGACCGTAGAGAGTTGGGCTGACCAAATCGCCGCCGATCACGGTTACACCGAGGTGAGCCACACCCTGGAAATCTTCGGCGCCTGCTCCACGTGCACCCGAGGGTGATGACGCGCCGTTTGAAGACTCGCACGAGTTAAGTCATTTACTCGTAGGTCTGCTTCGGCGGAGAAATCTTGCGCACGGTCTGGGCCGAAATAACCGGGATGACAGATTCCGAGGGCTCCTGACCGGTAGGGATCCAGGTGCCGGTGACCTCGACCCAAGTGTCCGCGGGAAGTGACTCGGCGCCGCGGACCTCGATCTTGATGGGTGTGCCATCCGCGGCGCAACAGCTCAGCACAATGCGGGTGAGGTACCATGCCTCAGTTGTGGCATGAGGCGTCACGAAACCGGTCAACAGGACCGTGCGACCCTTCAGGGATTCACTTTTATCCCACACTGCCCGCACCGCGAACTCACTGAGCGTCAGCCGCAGTGGATTCCCTGCCGGCAAGGCGGAGAAACCGGAATCGCCGGGTGGGGCGACTGTCCCCCTATCCCGACTGGCCGCGAAAGCCCCCAGCGGATCGGGTGCAATGAGAAAAATCGCGAATACCGGGAGACACAGCAGCCAGGCCACCCGAGGGCCACGCTGATGATCGTGCCCATGGTCATGGTCACCACCAGTCGGTAACTCTCCTTCGGGAACGTGGTCTGTCGCGAGCTGCCGTACAGCGGACGTGTCAGCCTGCCGGCGCAACACGCCATCGAGCACGGCGCCGATCAGACCCAGCAGCAGAAGGCACGCGCCAGCGGCAATAAGAAACGGCCGCAATCCTTCTTTGACATAGCGCAGGTACACCTCGCTAAAGGCTGAGATGCGCAGCACCGCGCCGCCGATGAGAACCAGCAGCACACTCTGCACGTCCCGCTTCATAACAGCCACCACCCCACCACAACGCTGGACGCGACCGCGACCACAAAAGTCAGTGGCGCGAACCGTATTGCGAACGACCTGCCGAACGTCCCAACCTGTAACGCAATAAGCTTCACATCCACCACGGGACCCACCACCAGAAAGGCCAGCCGAGCGGTCAGGGAGAATTCACTCAGACTGGCCGCGACAAACGCATCCGCCTCCGAGCAAATCGCCAGCACCACCGCCAGAGCCGCTAGCACCAGCACTGAAAGCCAGGCATTGCTAGCAAGCGTGTCCACCACTGTTCGGGGCAGAATCACATTCAACGTGGCCGCGGTGATTCCCCCGACTACGAGGAAGCCTCCCGCGTGCATAAAGTCATGCTGGATGGTCAACCGGAAGACGCCCCACCGGCCTCGGTCGCCAAAGTTCGGCCGGCGCAGACGATGCAACCACGAAGACCGGCCGAATCGCAACCACAACCAGCCCATGACCACAGCTGTCACCAAAGATGCGACAAAGCGCGCGGCCACCATCTGTGGCCGGCCGGGAAAAGCCACCGCGGTAGCGGTGAGCACAACCGGATTGATTGCCGGGGCGGAGAGCAGAAACGCCAACGCCGCGGCTGGGGTGACACCGCGGGCGATCAGGCTTCCCGCCACCGGCACGGAGGCACACTCACATCCCGGCAACACGACACCAGCCGCTCCCGCCACCGGGACCGCCAACCCTGAGTTGCGGGGTAACAGCGCAGTGAACACCCGGGACGGCACGAACGCCGCGATGGCCCCGCTGAGCACCACCCCGAAGACCAGAAACGGCAAGGCTTGGATGGTAATAGAGACGAAAATCGTGGCCCAGGTCTGCACTGCTGGGCTATCAAACAGCCCTACCAGCTGACGTTGGAAAATCAGCAACACCAGCAAACCCAGGCTGAGCGCTTCCAGCGCTCCGATCCGCCGCCGGGAAGGCGGCGCCGGAGCGCTCGGCTCACCCGACTGGTCGACGACGAGTTGCTCGTGCATGGTAACGATCGTGCCAGATCCGTCGAATTCCGGCAGCCTTACCTCCAGAACTTGGGGATGAACAACCGGTGTGGATTACCGTGGTCGACAATCGCGTCAGAAGGTTACACCTTTCCCACCAGGGGCAACGACCGTAGACCCCGCTCGAGGTGCCATTGGAGATAGGCCGCGACCAAGCCGCTGGCCTCACGACGACAGTGTTGCTCACTGCCCTGGACGGTCTCCCAGTCCCCGCTGAGCAGCGCGCCGAGCAGGGTGATCGTTTCCACGGCCGGGGTCGCCGCACCTGGTGGACGGCAATCCGCGCACACCACTCCGCCGAGCGCGATCGCGAAAAACCGCCGCGAGGTCAACCCTAACCCAGACAGGCCACAGCGGGCGCAGTCGACAAATGACGGAGCATAGCCCGCGACCGCCAGTGACCGAAGCACAAACGCATCCAGCACTAGCCGAGGGGCGTACTTCCCCGTCGCCAAAGTCCGTAACCCGCCTACCAGCAGCAGATACTGCTGCACCGCGGGTTCTTTTTCCGCATCGGTGAAGCGCTCGGCGGTCTCCAGCATGGCCGTGCCCGCGGTATACCGGGCATAGTCGGGGGCAATGAGCTTGCCGTACCCGGTGAGCGATTCGACCTGGGTGACGATGTCCAGGGAACGACCTACATGCACTTGCACATCGACATGACTGAATGGCTCCAGCCGGCCGCCGAACCGTGACGACGTACGCCGCACCCCTTTAGCCACCGCGCGTACCCGGCCGTGCTGACGAGTCAACATGCTAATGATGCGATCGGCTTCGCCGAGCTTCTGGGTGCGCAGCACCACACCCTCATCGCGGTACAGACTCACCCCACCATTGTCTCGCATCTCTGACGCTAGTTCAGGGACATGCCCTACCGGCTGGCTCGGTTTATGGCACTGACGAGAGCTTCCAGCGAGGCGGTGACGATGTTGCCGTCGATGCCCACGCCCCACAGCATCCGATTGCCGATCTCACATTCCACGTATGCGGCGGCTTTAGCATCCCCGCCGGAAGACAGCGCATGCTCGCGGTAATCCAGCACTCGCACTGCAATGCCGACCGCGCGGAGCGCGTCCACGAACGCCGCGATCGGGCCGTTGCCCTTGCCGGATAGCGCGCGATCCCTCCCATCGAGCCGTACCGAAACGGCGAGTGTGTCGTGATCAGCCTCAGCCGAGGAGGCGTGGTGAGACAGCAAAGCAAGGTGGTCGCTGACAGCAAGGTACTCGCTGTGGAAAGTCCGCCAAATCTCCTCCGGAGTAACCTCACCGCCCTCGGTGTCCGTCTTGGCTTGGATGACTTGAGAGAACTCGATCTGGAGTCGACGCGGCAGATCGAGCTGGTGCTCGGTTTTCAGGACGTACGCCACACCGGCCTTGCCGGATTGGCTGTTCACCCGGATGACGGCTTCGTAGCTGCGGCTGACGTCTTGAGGATCGATAGGCAGGTACGGCACCTGCCACCGGCACTCGGCTACCGGCACATCCGCCGCGGCCGCGTCCCGCTCCAGTGCCTCGAACCCCTTCTTGATCGCGTCCTGATGTGACCCGGAGAAAGCCGTGTAGACCAAGTCCCCGGCGTACGGATGCCGCTCAGGCACCGAAAGCTGATTGCAGTACTCCACCGTGCGGCGGATCTCGTCCATGTCGGAGAAGTCGATCATCGGGTCGATGCCCTGAGAGAACAGGTTCATCCCGAGCGTCACCAGGCAGACGTTGCCGGTGCGTTCACCATTGCCGAACAAGCACCCCTCGATCCGGTCGGCGCCAGCCAAGTACCCCAGCTCGGCAGCTGCCACCGCGGCGCCGCGGTCGTTGTGCGGATGCAGCGAGACCACTACCGCGTCCCGGTGCGCCAGGTGGCGACACATCCACTCCACCTGGTCCGCGTACACATTCGGGGTGGCCATCTCCACGGTGGCCGGCAGGTTGATGATGGTCTTACGGTCGGAGGTCGGCTGCCACACCTCGTTGACGGCGTTACATATCTCCAGCGCGTACTCCAGCTCGGTGCCAGTGAACGACTCCGGCGTGTACTCGAACAGCACCTCGGTCGCTGGCATGGAATCGGCATATTTCAGGCACAGCCGAGCCCCCATGACAGCGATATCGGTCACGCCAGCCTTGTCCAGGCCGAAGACCACCCGCCGCTGCAGTGTGGAGGTGGAGTTGTACAGGTGCATGATCGCGCGACGAGCTCCCCGAATCGCCTCAAAGGTGCGCTCGATAAGGTGTTCGCGCGCTTGAGTGAGCACCTGAATAACCACGTCATCCGGGATCACATCGTCCTCAATGAGCTGCCGGACGAAGTCGAAATCGGTTTGGCTGGCCGACGGAAAGCCGACCTCGATCTCCTTATAGCCCATGCCTATCAGCAGGTCGAACATGCGCCGTTTGCGGGCTGGGCTCATCGGGTCGATCAGCGCCTGGTTGCCGTCCCGCAAGTCGACCGAGCACCACTGCGGAGCACGGGTCGCCACTGCGCCCGGCCAGGCACGATCAGGCAAGTCGACAGGTTGGTACGGGGTATAGCGATGAATGGGCATGCCGCTGGGCTGCTGCTGGGGACGCACGGAAAAGGCTCCTTATCCGGATGGGGATTGCCGTGGCCGAGCATCGCCTCCACCACGGCGAAGGAGCCGGCCTGTTACAAGCCCTCGCCGCGGCAGCTAAGGAGCAGCAAGCGCGTCATGAGCGTCAGCATACCGCATATCTTCATCGGGTCGCGGACCGCTGCCCGCTGTCCCGAGCCCGTAGAGATCACAGCGCCACCAAAGGTTCCCTGAATTTTGATACGCGCCGAATTCTGGCTTATCGTAGAAGAACCCCACCGGCGAGAGCATCGCCGGTCCGACGGCCCCTTCGGGGGTCGTTTCTTTTACGACACTAGGCGTTTTTTTGGGGGAGGCTTGTGAGGAGGGTTGCCGCGCGAGCACGGGACAACTGCATAAGCCGAGCCACATCGCGAACTGGCACGGGCACGTGTGCCAATGCCACGGCAGCTTCCCGTTGCGTACGGGCATACTCATTCTCGGCGCGTTCCAACTCGGCACGCTTGGCC
>Ga0187894_10003374_pt1 | contig 17955 bp, 18 predicted proteins | sample GBC1701081metaG_FD_136650 | JGI IMG/M metagenome (GOLD analysis project Ga0187894, IMG submission 136650) | White microbial mat communities from a lava cave in the Kipuka Kanohina Cave System on the Island of Hawaii, USA - GBC170108-1 metaG ...
GCTAAATGTAAATGCATCAAGTGTGGGTGATCTGTTGCAAATTATGGACAAGAAGGCTTCTGGCTTCAAGGATCGCATCTGCGACGAAACTGGGCGAATTAGACCATACGTTAATGTTTTTGTGAATGGAGTTAATATCAGATCTAAGGAAGGTGTCTTGAACACGCCTTTGAGCGATGGAGACTCGGTATACATATTACCCTCCGTAGCTGGAGGACGAACCTAGTTAGGAGAGATGTGTTGTGGGAGTTTTGCTTTTAGTAGGAACTTCAAAAGGAGGTTTTGTTTTAGAGAGTTCTAATAAGCAGAGGACTTGGAAGATGCGTGGCCCATTCTTCGAGGGCTTTGAGACTCACGACATGATTGGAGAGAAAGGAGAAGATCGTCCAACGCTTTATGCAGCCGTTAACACATGGATGTGGGGACCGGTAGTTTACAAGAGCACCGATCTAGGTCACAGCTGGAGGAAAGCCAAAGCACACCCGCGCTTCCCTGAGGGTAATCCCCATAAGTTAAGTGTGCAGCGAATATGGAATCTGCAATTAGATAACTATGGTCGACTCTATGCCGGAGTGGAACCCGCTGCCCTTTTTGTCAGCGAAGACGGATCGAGTTCGTGGGCAGGGATCGATTCACTGAATTTTCATGCAACACGCAAAAATTGGCAGCCTGGAAACGGCGGCCTATGCTTGCACACGATCATCACTCATCCAAAACAAGGACGAAAGATACGCGTAGCCATCTCTGCTGTAGGTGTAATTGGAAGTGATGACGGAGGTTCGGAGTGGCGTTTCATGAACAAGAATATTAGAGCTGATTTCCTTCCAACGAAGTATCCTGAATACGGACAATGCGTTCACAAGATAGATCTCCATCCCTCCAAACCTGATGTCCTTTACCTTCAAAACCATGGAGGAGTATATGTGAGCAAAGATTTCGGAGAGAAATGGATAGACATAGGAAAAGCGTTGCCCAGCGATTATGGTTTCCCCATTGGAGTACATCCGCATAAACCAGACCAAGTTTACGTTGTACCTCTCGAAATGGGTCCACGATATCCACCAAATGGTGCGTTTCAGGTTTGGGTAAGCAATGACGGCGGCAAGAGATGGAGGAAGAGTGCTAAAGGATTGCCTGAGAAAAGTTACTTCAATGTGCTGCGTGAAGGGATGGCGATGGACGGAGAGGATCCCTGTGGAATCTATTTGGGAACAACTGACGGAGAATTGTTCTGTAGCACTGACGAAGGCAACTCTTGGCACAGGATTGCGGAGCACTTGCCGCGCATTTATTCCGTCAGTTGCGTCGCGACCTGATGCTAAAGACAACTTTTCGTTTGATCAACGATAAGAATACTAAACCATAAAATTAGATCTAAAAAAGAGGTTGAGTGCTGCTTAGGTTTGTATTCCAGTGTTGTAGAAATGTGTAATAAATGGGCGAATCTAGCTAAGGAAGAAGCAATTTGAATAATGATGTTCAGTGGATTGTAGAGTTTGCTATTGAAAATGATAATCTTAATGATTTTAAGAGTATAGTTCAAGAAATCACCAGAATCGTGAAAGAAAACGAAGGCGGCACGAAGAGTTATCAATGGTTCTTTAATGATCTTGAAACAAAGTGTGTCATAACTGAATGGTACCAAAGCCCAGAGGCTACACTGGCTCATCTGAATGGTGAGGCAGCAAGCAGACTGTTGCCTAAACTTCTCAAAGTTAGCAGAATTACAAGATTGGAAATCTATGGTGAGCCAGGAGAAGAGGCGAAGAGGAGACTGATTAAGTTAGGAGGGCAGACGTTCCATTTTTTTGATGGGTTTGCACGCTAGTCTATCAGATATCATTTGAATGCACCTCATGAATGTTTTTAATTTGCAGTAATTATGACGTTTTTTGGAGGCGTGAGAGCGTGAGGTTGCGTCAGGGTATCCCACACGAAGACTCGTATCGTGTAGGTTCCACTCGCATCCGGTATCCACATTTGATTAATGCTCATGGATTGTTCTGATATGATTTTTCCTGTTACAAATGACAATTCAGAGGTAAAACCTTGAGCGTCTATTACTTGAACAATAGCAACAAATGGTTGTTCGCTTGATTTTGTATTTGTTATCGATGTCATTATTGTTGCATTGGCACCTGCTTTTACAGCATCGGTACCATCTGGAGTTAAAATTCTGGGAGCTGAAACGCTAATAATGCCAAGCTTGGGCTCCATACTGCTCGCAGGTGCACTTATCCTTGCAACTGCTGTTACATCAATACCGGGAAAAATCCCTGCACTGACCCTAAGGTTCTCACCTCCCTTAACAAGAAGATCGCCCTGCTTTTCATCCTGATCTGTAGTAAGTTCTACCTTGCCAATGAAGATACCAGTGCTAGTTCCGGTTTCTGTCATAGTTGGAGCAAATGAGTGACCAGACGAGGTGCTCATGACAACTTTTCCTTCCAACACATCGATCTTGTTCCTATCCGAATTGAATGACTGCGCCACCAACTCAATCTTTGCTTTGTCAAATGGAGAGTATTCGTTCTTATCAAGTGTAATGGAAATTTTTCCTGGAACCACAGACACAGCCTTCTCTATTCTAATCGGACCTGTACTTGGAGACGTATCGTCGAAGAAGGTAATTCTGATCTGCGAATTTCTGTCAGCAAGCTTGCTGTTTATGCTTTCCAGCGTAACTTTGAATACTCCACTGTTAAATTCAGTTTCCCTCAGAGATGAGTAGCTGGTTCGAATGCCCGTCACATCTATTACTTTATCCAAAGGCGTTTCATCGAACTTGTCGCTGCTTATCAGGATTGCACTAAACGGGATTTCGTCTATGCTTCTGGAATCGATGTTGGCATCTGGCTCAACAAGTATTATGGTAAGGTCGTTGCCCAGACTCACTTCGTTCTTGTCTGTATCAAGTCTGGCCACAACATTGTTAACCGAACTCCCACTGGTCTCAGGCCCAGTTTTCAGCGCAAACGGGTCTTGATATAGAACGGTCACGGATGAATCTGGTTCTATATTGTCTGGGAGAGCGATCTCGAATTCGAACATGCCAGTATTGGGTCCGCTCTCAACAGCTTTTGTTATAACACTGCCGTTTCTATCCTTCAAGGAACCGTCAACAGCGCTTAAGACGACCGTTCCCTCGCTTGGTTGTCTGATGACTACCTCGACTATAGGATGACCGCTAACGATTTGAGTAAGATCAATGATCTCCACAACACCTCTATCAAGATTGAAGTCTGGGTCAGATATGGTTACATAAACTAGCTGGCTGGGGCCATAAACCGCTTTGTCAACAGATACGGATGAATTTGGCTCAATCTGCAGCTGTGCCGTTACGCTGTACACTTGTACGCTCGCTATGGCTGAAACAGATAACAGCGATAGTATGAACGTCATGATCATTATTTTCATAAGTTGTGCCAAGTCTTATCTGAATATGTCAATTGAGAAATAATAAGATAATGTTAAGGATGTAGCCAACTGTTACTGTTGTTTCGAATCAAGTAGACTTCGCATCTATCCAACACTTCCCCAAAACTTTATAGTTATGTTAAACATTCGTTGCTTAATGATTAGCTCTAGTTATGCAACGGTGGCAGTGATATTTGTGCTAGTGACGCCAATGCTTTGGGCTAATGCTCAGACTACGGAAGATGAAGGATTGAAGAAGGTGGAAGGCAAGTACGCTAACCCAGACGTGGGAGTAGAGATGGATCTTCCCAAAGATTGGAGTGGCTTTGAGATGTCACTCGCCATGGGCCCAATGGAGACTATGATGGTAGTGGCGGCTCTAGGAGGGATTGAGCCCGAAGAGATCATGGATATGATGCCTGAGAAACCAGTGATTATGTTGGCAGTACTTAGCATGCCCGTAACGGAGGACATGGAGTCAACAGACAATCCTCCTCAATTAAATCAGGAAGGCATGGAATGCACACAGGCAGCGTTTAGAACAGTGAAGTTGAGTGACGTGGATAGTTTAGAAGCTATCATAGAATGCACCAGCAATGTGGACGGGAAGGAAGTCCATGCTAAAGGCAAGACTTTCTTCATGAACCAAGAATCTGCAGAGAAAACTGGGTCTGTAACTGTCATGTTTGCGGCGCCTAGCGACATGTATGATGCGACTGTGAACGAGTTTGATGAATCTTTGAAGACCCTGAAAATCAAGAACGCCTCTGCATTCAAGCTGTCCATGGATAATTTGCTCAGCGAGAGCTTCACGGTTAGTGATGACAGTGCTGATGTTCGAGCAGAGAGCAGCTCTGAGGTAAGCAACCTTTCATTTAGCGAAATGGACAAAAGTGTATCATTTGATGTAAGCGGAGATGACGGCACCGTTGGGATTTCAACAGCATATGTCGGAGGTATCCTGAAAGAACCATACGTCGTTACGATAGATGACAATCCTACCAACTTTGAAATGGTTACTGATGAAAGCGGTGTCAAGGGTGTCAAGGTAGTATATCTAAACAGCATGGACGTGCAAAATGTAACTGTAGCAGGAAGTGAAGTGATTCCGGAGTTCCCCTTGGTCGCGATAGCTGTGATGGGTGTCATGGTAGCTATAACAATAGCCATGTCAAAGTTCAGCCATAAGTATCATCACGGATTGGCAAAGTTATGATGCCAGACTACTCCACATGGTGATGATGCACTAGCTGATCATAGAACCTTACCGACTTGATGTTAACGAATTCTAGCATACCGTATCTCGATAATTCTCTTCCAAAACCACTCTTCTTTACACCACCAAACGGGATTCTCGGATCAGAAATCAAGACGTTGTTCACAGTTACCATACCAGATTCTATCAACCGCGACAATCTTTCTGCCTTATCCAGATCCTGTGTCCATATACTGGCGCCTAGACCAAATTCTGAATCATTCGCGACCTTTATTGCCTCCATTTCATCTTCAACGACAGTTATCGGCGCAACCGGACCAAATGTTTCTTCTCGCGCTATGCGCATCTTTGGAGAAATTCTGTTAAGAATTGTTGGCTCATAGAAGTATCCTTTACTTCCTATTCTTTCTCCGCCAGCGAGCACTTCCGCACCATTGATGGTAGCATCTTTAACTATGCTGTTGATATTTTCAAGACTCGACGCATTTACCAGCGGACCCAGATCAGTATCGTCGGAGAGAGGGTCTCCAACTTTAAGTTTCTTAGTTTTCTGCACAAACATTTCAATGAACTCCTTTGCGACTTTCTTTACCACAAGGAATCTTTTTGACGCTATGCAGCTTTGACCACAGTTGATGAAGCGCCCTTTTACAGCGCCGCTGGATGCTTTCTCTATATCCGCATCTTCACAAACTATAAACGGATCACTTCCTCCAAGTTCCAGCACACATTTTTTTAACTGTGATGTTGCTCTCTGTGCAACCTTAGCTCCTACAGGAACACTTCCAGTAAAGGTTATCGCACTTGTATAGGAATCTATCAGCATTTCCGCCACGCTGGAATCTCCAACCAGAGTCTGGAAAACGCCATCAGGCAGTCCAATTTTTCTGAATGTATTCTCTATTTCAATGCCGCACTGCAAAGTTGCACTGGCCGGCTTCAGAACTATTGTATTACCCGCCATGAGGCACGGAGCTGCAAACCGCAGTGCCTGCCAGTAGGGAAAGTTCCATGGCATTATGCTGCCTATTACACCCAAGGGCTCGAATGTTATGAAACTCTTCCTAGCATCGGTGTTAACAACTTCGTCATGTGCAAAAACCGTTCCGTTATCCGCGAAAAATTCCATCGTCCAAGCACATTTCTCAACCTCTGACCTTGCATCCTTTATGGCCTTCCCCATCTCATTTGACGCAGTTCTGGCAAGATTCTCTTTGTTCTTTCTTAATTCATTCGCAAAAGCGTAGAGAAAGCCAGCTCGATTGCGCGCATCCTTCTTCCATTCTTGGAATGCAATTCGTGACCTGCTTGTCCTTTCATCAACCTGCTCCCTGCTCATTATTTCGTATTCTGCAAGAACTTCTTCCGTAGCAGGATTGATTGTCTTTACTTTCACAAGCACGTTTCGATTTGCTATCATATTAGGATATGTTTCTATTGATCTTGGAACAGAAGGTGTAAATTTTGCTATACGTTTTTAATTTCGTCTAATATATGATCATTTATGCAAAAGCAGTCTCGAATCGAAACTGTACTCATACTGCAGGGCGGAGGTTCATTAGGAGCATATGAGTGCGGAGTATTCAAGACTCTTGCCAAGCATGATATCAAATTCGACGTGGTTGCCGGCACTTCTATAGGAGCGGTTAATGCAGCCGTAATAGCTGGCACAAAAAACAACGATCCGGCTAATGATCTAGAGAATTTTTGGCTGACCTTGGCTGAAAGAACCACACCATCATTCTTGCCCGATAACATGAGAGCCATTTGGGCATCTGCATACTCAGCCATTTGGGGCAATCCTAATGCGTTTACGCCGAAATGGACTATGCTAACTCCAGATTACTTCTTACCGCATACATGGCCATACTTCTATGATATTACACCACTAAAGAACTCACTAAATGAATACGTTGATTTTACCAAGCTGGGAGATCCAAATACACCCAGACTAATTGTAACTTCTACTGATGTACAGAAAGGTGAACCCGTAACATTCGATAGCAAACATGGAAAGATCGATGCGGATCATGTACTTGCAAGCGCAGGTTATCCTTTTTACGGTATATCATGGACACGACTGGATGGAAGATATCTATGGGATGGCAGTTTGTTAAGCAACACCCCACTACGTGAGGTTATAGACGCCTCTCCAGCTTGCGACAAAAAAGTGTACATCGTTAATCTATTTCCACGTATTCATCAAGAACTTCCAGAGAACTTGTTTGAGGCATGGCACAGGGCTAGGGATATCATGCATACAGACAAGACAGAGCATAACGTAAGGATGTCAAAGGCTTTCAGCAGACATTTGGAACTCATGAAACAGATGCACGATGTAATAATGCATTTCCTTGATACCAAGCAGGTCGATAAAACTATGAAGGAAAAGATAATGAAGATAGAACCAGAGTACCATAGACTAGCTACGCAACGCGGCGCTATAATAAAGGAAATAATACGCATAGAAAGAAATGAAGAATCACATTTCCTGTTTGAAGACGCTGATTTTTCCTTGGCTACAATCAAGCAATTGATAAAGCAGGGAGAAGAAGACGCTAGAGTGGCCCTTGCAAAAAAGAGAACATAAGCGTATCTATGGTACGCAGAACTAAGTATAGATTTGTTACTAATTTTAAATAACGGAGACGGGGAATATACATGTGATAAAAATAATTAAATCAGCCGAGCATTACAAAAAAGACGCCGACTGGCTCTCAACGTACCATCACTTTTCGTTTGCTGAGTACTTTGATCCAAAGAACATGAACTTTGGGCCGTTACGGGTATTCAATGATGACATAATACAGCCTGGAACCGGCTTTGACTTTCACTTCCATAGCGATATGGAAATAATAACTTACGTGATAGAAGGAGAACTAGAACACAAGGACGATCAAGGTAATCACGGCGTAATCTATCCTAGTGAGCTTCAAGTGATGACTGCAGGTTCTGGAATAACCCACTCAGAATACAATCATTCAAAAGAAAAACCTGTAAGGCTCCTGCAGATGTGGATCTTTGCAGATACCAAGAGTCTGAAACCATCGTGGGGGCAGAAAAAGTATTCTAAAGAACAGCGCCTGAACAAACTGCTTCCTGTAGTTTTTCCCATTGATAGGGCTAGCGGCACTAAGGATAATGTCCTGCGTATACACCAAGATGTTTTGTTCTATATCTCAATACTCACACCGGAAAATGAACTTGGTCAAGAACTAGGAAATGAACGGAAAGCTTACGTTTTTGTGATAGATGGCGAGATAAAGCTTAATGATAATATGATGCAGACCAGAGACTCAGCAAGAGTAGAGAACGAAAATAAAATCACTATCAAAGCAATAAAACCTACAGAACTCATACTTATTGATTTGCCAGAGAAGTATGCCATTAACAGATAGGAGATTGATTATGCTTAGATTTTCCTTGGGGCAAGAAAATATCTAATGGAGTCTATATGACTAACATTTACAAAAATGCGATGAAACTTCACAAGAAGTTAAAGGGCAAGATCGAGATCAAAAATAGATATTCCTTACGAACATCAAAAGATCTAAGTTTAGTTTACACTCCAGGAGTTGCTGAAGTATCACGCGAGATTCATAGGAATAGAAATAAGGTTTATGACTACACTTCGAAATGGAACAATGTTGCGATTGTAACAGATGGCTCTAGGTTGCTAGGCTTGGGAAATTTTGGCCCCGAGGCTGCGCTGCCTGTAATGGAAGGCAAGTCCATGATATTCAAACATTTTGGCAGGATCAATGCATTTCCTGTTTGCTTGGCAACACAAGATAAAGACGAGATAATAAGGACGGTTAAACAAATAGCCCCAGTATTCGGCGCAATAAACATCGAAGATATAGAATCGCCCAAATGCTTGGAAGTAGTGGAAGCACTTCAGCATGATTTGGACATACCAGTATTTCATGACGATCAGCATGGCACCGCTACCGTTGTCTTGGCAGCTCTCATTAACGCACTGAAAGTTGTTGATAAAGATCTGAAACAAGCAAGAATCGTAGTTGTTGGAGCAGGTGCAGCTGGCCTCGGCATTGTAACAATTCTTGCCCATGTTGGTGCTAGAAATTTGTTGGCAGTAGATTCTACTGGCATAATCAATGAAGATAGAAAGGAAAACATGAATCCATACAAGCGGCAAATTGCCATCACTTCTAACAGAGAGAAAATCAACGGTTCGTTGGAAGACGCCATTAGAGATGCCGATGTTCTTGTAGGCGTATCAGGACGGGCTAAATTAATAACAAGGAAGATGATCGGCACCATGTCAAAAGATCCGGTAGTTTTTGCTTTGACCAATCCGGAGCCGGAAATAATGCCAGCAGATGCCAAGCGAGGAGGGGCAAGAATAGTTGCAACCGGACGATCAGATTATCACAACCAAGTCAATAACGCCATGATATTTCCGTTCATATTGAGAGCGGCTTTGGACGCAAGAATTTCAAAGATAGACGAGCAAATGCTTGCTAAAGTTGCAAAGAATCTCTCGAGGCTGGTTGAAAACAAGTTGAGAAGTGAAAGACATATTCTGCCGCCGTTAAATGATAAAAGAATTCTTCCCGCTATTGCAAAGGCATTATAGATTCCTGGATAATTTGACTGCCCATAAAATTTCTCACTGAAGTTTTTTTGACTGTCTACTTTCTAATATAATATAGTCTTTTTTCTTTGGGGAGCCTTTCAATTGAATATCTGAGCATAGTTCGTGGCATGTCTTGGTAATTAGTTTTTAGAAACCTTTCTTCTGCTTTAATGTTCCTTTTTCCAACTTCCCTAAGCATCCAGCCGACCGCTTTATGAATCAAATCATGATCATCTTTTAGCAAGAGTTTTGATATTTCTAACGTTTCTTTGAACCTTTTATTTCGTATAAACACGAGAGTAGCTATTATCGAAATCCTTCTTTCCCAAAGGTTTCTTGATTTTGCAAATCTATACAGAATCTTCCTGCGGTTTAGTTTATCAAAGATATAGTCTCCGAGGATCATATGCGCAGAAAGATCCACAAGATCCCAGTTGTTTACAGATCTTATGTTCTTCAGATAAAACTCGAAGATACGTTTCTTATTATCGTTGTCTGATTTGTCATATCTGTAAATCAGTATGAACAAAGCAGTTAGTCTGTGCTCGTGTATTCTGCTTGATAATAGTTCCTGTATCTCAGAGAGCGTGAGGTGCTGATAGTTCTTTGCAACTTTTCGCTGCTCGGGTACAGTTATACCTAGAAAAACATCACCTTCTCCGTACTGGCCCTTGCCTGTTTTGAAAAATCCTGAAAGTATACTAGCTTTTTCATGACTTGCAAGCTGCCTCAGTTCTTTCTTCAGGCTTTGTACGTTTTTCATCCACCGCTCCCTCAACCGCTATACTTCCAAGCAAAGTATTCTTCACCTAGTTTCACATTATTTTCCCCCAGAATGTATTTGAAGTTCTGATACTGTGATTCGGTCCACTGTTTGTCAAGACAGTAATCAAAACCGTTCTCTTGCAGTATTTGCTTGTATGGTAAAGCTTGATGCGAACAATAATCTAACAACAACCAATCTGCGCTTTGCTTTACCATTTTAGCAAATTGGTCAGTATAAGGAAGGCATGGAGCCATCTGTATCCGTACAGTTAAATCATTTTCACGCAATTTCTTTGCAACACTAAACCTGGCCGCAGGAGTCGCTACCCTAGGATGTAATAACTTGATAATATCGCTTCTATCTGTAGGTATGCTGATTCCAATTTCTATTTTATCGGACATCTTCTTTAGAATGTCCAGATCTTTTAGCACGAATGTGCTGCGTGTACTTAGTACGCATAGATAGAAATCTATTGTTGCAAGTCTCTCCAGAACAGCTCGAGTAAGACCAGAGGCGACAGCTTCAGGCATCCAGAGATCCGAGAGCGTGCTCGCAAAGATTCTCTTATCCTTCAGTTTCTCTCTATACTTATCGAGAACTTCGATAGTTCGGCGCCTTATCTCTACAAAATTACCCCAACCACCTTTCTTCTCAATCGAAGAAGGAATTATGTCCTGCACGTAACATTCCTTGCAACCGTAACTGCACCCTTGATAAGGGTTTAGAGTATAATCAAAATCGAAATCAATTTCTTTATTCTGTTGCACTAGAACGTTCCGAAATTTTTCGTCTTCTCTAACATTAATGGCATCATAACTCTTAAAGTTAGGAATTCCATGAACATATCTATCCATCGACAAGCGAATCCTAGCACCTACCTATCGAATGGCCGCACATAAACATAAACCTGAACAATAGATATAGTCCAAAGAAACCTCCAATTAGGATCAAAATAGCTTGTAATCGAGTTGACAATTATCAGATATAAATCGTTACTATCAGATATAAATCGTTAAACACTCTTCTTGAATTTTTCAACAATGCTTCTTACTCTTTCACGCTCTTCCTGCGAAGGCTTTACAGCATTTTTGTCGATGATCCAGTATCTTCCGCCATAGTAACCCAGCGGCTCCTTATCGGGATTACTTGACGCTTCAAGAACTTCGCCTACAAACATCGTATGATCTCCTACCGAATACTCATTTACCAATTTACATTCGGCATTCATTGCAGCACCTTTTATCATGAGTGTTTTGATCATCTTTGCATTATAAAATTCAAATCCCAGTTCTTTCAGTGCCTTGATTTTGTCGTAATTTCTTCCAGAGTAACCGCCCGCTACACTTGATAAGACCGATTGATCTACAGCACAAAGGCTTACTCCAAACTCTTTTCTTTGTTTTATGTTCTCATGAGTTGCATCATGTGGTCTGATACAGACAACGATCAAACCAGGACTGTACGATACGTGATGTGTCCACTCGCACGCCATTACATCATCGCCGAAGGGACCACTGCTAGTGACCAAACCTACATTGGTTACGAATTTTTTCGTCCTTTCATCTCCCCACGGTAAATCCATGTGTTATAGCCCCGGGTATTTAGTAATGTAAAGGATGAATAGTTAATTAGCTTTGTGTAGAATCAGAGAATTCATCTATAACTTTGTAACTTACCACAACGTAACTAACGAATTTAAATATTAGAAACAGGATAAAGATCTAAGATAGATTATGCCAACAATAGTTCATTTTGAAATTCCAACTGACAATCTCGGTAGGGCAAAGAAATTCTATGGCGACTTGTTTGGCTGGAAGTTTGAGAAATGGGAAGGAGGACAAATGGAATACGAGATGATTACTACAACCAACGGAAAGGGCGAGAAAGCCATGATCGGAGGAGGTATGATGAAGAGACAGCAACCCCAGCAAGTGATCACCAACTACATCGACGTACCCTCCGTGGATCAGTACGTTGCCAAGGTTCAGAAACTTGGTGGAAAGGTAATAGTTCCCAAATCTCCCGTACCTAGCATGGGATACTTTGCAGTATGCCTTGATACGGAAAACAACACTTTCGGTATCTTTGAAAACAATACAAGTGCCAAGTAGTTCTGGCAATAAGGAGAACCATCCCCTTTTTTCTTGTTCTGCCGTTGAAGTTACTATGTCAGCGTAACACTAATTTTGTTGGATTAATTTTGTATTTTGTAACGAAGAGGAGGGGAGCGCGGGTTTAGATAACCTCCCACATCCTCTATTTTTGCTGGGTCATGGTCTGGGTGCCTATACAATATAACAGCCGTTATATAAACTGACTGACTGGTCAGTTAAGATTTATAAGATACCTAGATCATGGTTCAATTTGAAGAAAATTGTGCCCAAAAGTTACTGCTGAACACAAGATCGAAATCAAGGACAGAATAATTCATTCAGCAATAGAAAATTTCACCAAGGATGGATTCGACAGAACCAGGATGGATGATATCGCCAAGAGCTGCGACCTGAGCAAAGGCACGCTGTATCTTTACTTTAAGAGCAAAGAAGATCTGTTTTACGCTATCTGTGAACATAATGTTGAAAGATTGAAGGAACAGTTGTCGGCATTGTTTAGAAAGAAGGAAAATCTGTTGTCTGACGCCAGACGGTTCTATGAAAATTTTCGCTTGGTCACACATGACAGTGATCTAGTATTGTTTGAAATGATGGCAGAATCTTCACGCAACAGGAAGATAAGACTGGCAATGTACGAAACAAAGTTGAAGACGTATCAAGCTGTCTTAGAATCTGTAAATCTTCAAATAAAGAACGGAGTCTTCAGGAAGGACATAGATGCAGGCGCTCTTGCAATAGGTTTGGTAGCACTTTATGACGGATTAACATTAAGCAGGTTAATTGGAGTAGGCGATGCTCACACCAAGAAGGCATGGGTTGAAACAATGCGAGCAATAATTACTGGTGCAAGTTGAAATAAAAAATATAGTTGTGGTTCTGATCTAGTAATATTCAGTCAATTTTGCATTAAATCAATCTAGCAACTCTTCGAGCAGTATGTAGATAAATTCATCTTCCATCTCTGCTATGTTATTCCTTTTCGCGATATCGTATGTTTGTCTCACATTCGAACCTCTCGATAGCAGCATATGATATATTGGCAATATATAAACTGACTGACTGGTCAGTTAGATTTATAATAAACCAATACTTAGGTGAGTACTATGAGCAAATACAGAAGTTTTCCACTGATTTCGTGGAAGAAGCACGTATCGAAGGTGAAGCGAGCGGCAAAACAATCAGAAAATAACACCGGGGCTGATCCACGCGTTACAAGAACACCATCAACTCATGCGTTCGGCCTCGGTCACTCATTTATACCAATTAACTATGATTTCTACCTGTTAAGATAGGCAGGAATTGAAATGAAGCTACCAATTATCCTGTCTTTAACATCATTGGTCTTGACATCAGTCTTTTTGGGCACTCCTGGAACATACGCCCAGAAATGCACATCTGTCATAATGGAAAATACCACAAGTGATAACAGATTTGTGCAATTCCGTCTCTCAAATCAAGAAGGTTGTGTAACTGTCTACGGTCTTTACGTGCAGATAGAACGGAACGGAAGCGTTCAGGAAATAACATCTACTCCATCTGGATGGACCTATGGAGAATCAGAGACATCCGCATTTTGGATAACGGAAACAGAACCAGTTGATTCAGATACCAAAGTCTTCGGAGTGAAACTGCAAACCCAAAGGCCTTACACATTTCACTGGATGGCTCTCGATCAATCTTTATCACCCATAGCGGAGGGAATCTTAACTGGCTAATGATGAAACGATTGCTGAGATAGCCGGCATGTACAGCAGAATGTCCTTGCTGGACTTGCTTACGGAAGAGAATACGATAACAAGGTATTTGCATACGATAACATTTGATCCTCTACGAAAGAAACTTTTGCAAATTCTGCGTGCAGAAATAGAAAAGAAATTATTGTAGAAATTTACTTTGGAATCAAAGCGCCAGACGAAAGAATACCAGCCTTTGCATCTAGAGCTGTCCATTCTATTCCACTTCCTCTGTTATCAATAACCAAAATTACTACCAAACTCTTACCTTCTATGAGGGGTTTGTTTGAAGTCCTTACTATTACGGTGCTGGCATCTACCTTCTCTCTATCCCATCCCTTGGCCTTCACATATCTTACATTTCCATCACTGGCTTTGATCTTAACACTATAGATTTCTGCATCACCTGTATTCTTTACCGCAAGCAGCGTTGATTTCTTCTTCAGTTTCATTGCTACCGATATATCGTGTTGCTCACCTGTATCTTGGCTAGAAGGAAATTCGCTAGCAGGTGGTTCTACTACTGGCTGTTGCTCCTTAGGTTCTTCCTGTTTCGGCACGAAAGCCTCTGATTCATTTGTCTCTTGTAGCAACATTTGTGAGTTTTTGAGAACCTGCAAAGTCAAGTCTAATGCGTTAGTGTTGTCCTTATTTAACGATCCAGATCTGTCGAAATAATTCATTTTCAAAAACTGTTCTTTAACGGTTTCAATATCATGATCTACTGAAATCAAGGCAGTTCCTATGTTTGAGGGCAGGCTGTCAGTGTAGCCTTTTGTTTCCAAAATGTCTAGGGTGTTTCTGATATTTTCAAGGCTCTGCCTCAGAAGGTACAGTATCAATCCCCTGTCAACTGTATCATAATTGAACTGGTTGAAAGTCGAAATTGACATCCCACATTCTTTGGGAGAAAAATGTCCCGAGTCATCAGCTTCCCATTCCCCACACCCATAGCCGATTGGCCCAGCATAGCTCATAGGAGTGCTTGACCAGTCAAAGAACCAATTTTGAAGCCAGCCGTCTTTAAGATCTTTTCTGTAACCATCATGAGGATGCATGAGACCTAGCAAGTGGGCGACCTCGTGCACCGTTATGGAGGTAAGTCCTACATCAAAATCTACCAGCGTATTTTTATCTGTAGCAATAATTACACAGCACGCAACTCTTGGATCATTAACGTCTGGCAAGGCAATGCCCAGAGCGCCGTCATCAACATAGGCATATGCATCTAGGACTAATATTATGACTGGAAGATATACGGTAGTTTCCTTTTCCTTCTCGAGCTCTTCCGCCTGCTGAGGGGTCAAATTGCTTTTTTTCCATTTATCAAGTTCGACCGGAAGTGTGGCGCTGTTTATGCTGATAGTATCTATTCCTCGATCAGTATCAAATAACATTGATCTGATGATAGCTCTTCCCAGTTCTCTGGGTAGCCAGTCAAAGCTCTTGCCTTCGATTTTGGATTTCCACTCCGAATATGGCACGAGGTTTTTCATGCTTGATTCCAGCTTTTTTGAAGTCAAGTACTGTGGCGCTATGGTTGCGAACGACTTGCCGCTAGTTTGGTCGATTATGAAGATATCCAACAAATACTTGGATTTGTAGGTAGGTTCGTACAAGTAACTGGGAGTGAAGAGCAAGGCAATCGCATCGTTTATGTAATTTACGAATAGTTTCTGATATTCCTGCTCATTTGCGATATCAAAAATATTTTTGTGAAATACTGTAGCAACTTCTGGAATAGGAACATCTGGATAATATGACGGGCCAGCATTAAGATCGATAAAATAAAATCTATATTTTCCACCAAAACCCATCATACCTTCCTGTCTAAAGTTTTTGTCTTTATCAGCATCCTCCGTAGTTATACCATAAGAATGAAGATAATTCATGTGAGTACTTGGTGAGCGAAGAAAGAAGATGGTATAACCTTCTGTTACAAGTCCTTTCTTATGAATCCATTCTTCTACTAGTGACGCATCTATCCATTTGTAATTGATCTTGTATAGTCCACATGAATCGTAAAGACAGATAGGTTTCGTATCTACTCCGTATGGCACCTGTTTCTTGCATTCATTCTCACTTCTCGTACAGTATAAGTAAAAATATCCTCCTTCATCTTCGCTCTCCACGCCCGTATAATCATCGTCTGCATCCTCTGTGTCTTCTACTACTTTGAATATTTTGTATTTATCAGCGAGCCAATCGACCAAGGAAATTGGTAGGTCTGAGGAATTATCAACGGCTATAGAATCAATATAGGAAAACAATTCATCAGATACTGATGCAGGCGCTTGAACAAAGTTGTAATTATACTCAAACTCCACACCAGCAGTTCGATTTTGTTCTATTATCATGGGTTTGTAGGACTCGAGCAGCTGCTTCTGGACTTCATTAGTATCAGGCCAAGTTTCACCCAGCATGACGGCATTAATCTTAATTGAACTTTTGATCATAATGTCTTCCGGTTGGTTGTATTTTGAGATCAGTTGGTTCTCTTCTTCCGAATAAGCATGTGCTGATGGAAAAACTACATTATACGAATTATAACCTGCAATTGATAGAATAAGCATAGATGCTAGTAAAAGTGCCCCTGCCCACCTGTGACCCAAGCCCAGTACCTACTACAAAATAGTCAAGGTGGCTTAAAAAGCCTCAGCACTCATTTGTGTTTGATAGCCCTGAATGGGTGTTGCTGATAAGCATCAGTTTTTGCCTAGTTTCTGAACTGCTTTCTTAAGATCTTCTAGAACCATTACGGGATGAAATTCTACCTTAGCGTTGAACCCTTGGAATAGTGGTTCAGCAATAGCGGGAATCATATCAGCACTTGAGATGTTAACTATGAAGACCATAGTCCTTTCACCACCAGCTTCAAAGAAATACGATGCCTCTGCATTTGTCTTTCTGATATAGTCCTCGATATCCTGTATCATCTTTGGATTCTGTACCATCTTGTTCCCAGCTTCAGTAGGAATCTGAGCTCGAACTATGAATCTCATGATTTGTCAGCACAGCCACACGACCTAATTATATAAGGATTCAGAAGTTATGATTTCACACGACCGCGGTAGTACAGCCCAGCCAGATTATTAGTTGCTGTTCGAATCCTTGTTTGAACTCGAGTTCTTTGCAGAGTCTGTAGCACTTTCTTCTCCTTCAATGTGACGACGTTCCATCTTTTTGATTAATTCTAAAATTGCGTTCAAGGTCTTATCATGACGACGGTCGAGTTCTTCTATCTTGTTTAGTAGACTGTCATGTCGCTCGTCTATGTTCTCTATCTTGTTCAATGTTTTGTCCTGTGTATCAGAGGTTTTCTTTTGCCTATTGTAAATCCACCAACTTATCACTGCCCCGATTACCGCTCCCACCGCCATACTAAAGTATGTACTTGAGGAATTGGTCATGTCTTGACAGTCCTTTGAAAGCTCTGGTATGCATCCCCATATGAAAAGTAGAATTGACCACATATCTATCAAAAGATACTTATGATTGTCTATAAAAATAATTAGCTGAGCTATACGTAAAGAGTTGGACAGTTATCTTGCAAGATTGACATCTACTAGTAATGATAGGCGAGGATTAAATTTTGGCCATTAGTGCGTGAGATAATAGAAAGGAATGGGCCGGCGGGATTTGAACCTTATGTCTTCAGGGGTTCATATCATTAACATATTCTAAATCTAAATCTGTTCACAAGCGCAAGGATCATCTTGGCAGATAGCATAGCAGAAACCGAAAGTATCGATAATACGAAAATTGAAGTACTGACCATCAAGGCAAGTGCATTACTAGATAATATAGAACCAATTACAGATACAAAGGCAATCGCAACTACCAACAGAGCCAGCCTGTAATCGAATCTAACCGATCTTACCCGCGTAATAGATAGCGCGAAAGGCCAGAAGTACAATGCTCCAATCATTGAACTAGCTATAATGCCTGCTGTTACTGCCCCATAATCACCACTCATAGAAGAATAACCTATTTCAGAGAGATGAAGTATTCCTAGGAGTGGATATAGAGCTGTCTTAATTGTCTGCTGCAACCAAGGCTGTTCTCTTTCATAATTAGCAACATAAGGGCTGAATGAATAATACCATGCA
>Ga0187894_10003375_pt1 | contig 17954 bp, 9 predicted proteins | sample GBC1701081metaG_FD_136650 | JGI IMG/M metagenome (GOLD analysis project Ga0187894, IMG submission 136650) | White microbial mat communities from a lava cave in the Kipuka Kanohina Cave System on the Island of Hawaii, USA - GBC170108-1 metaG ...
CGCTCGAGCAGTCGAAGGCCAAGACCCGAGATCACACGCACGCGAGCCCGGTGCGCTTTCTCTTCTGCCCCGATTGCGGCGGCAAGCTGCCGGCGCGGGCGAGGTTCTGCCCGGGATGCGGGCGCTCCCTGCGCGCCGACGATGCCGCGTGAGGTCGTTGCGCGTTCCGCGTTCGCCCTCCGCCCTTCGACGTGAGCTGCGAACGCGGAACGAGAGACGCTCTACTCGACTTTGGCGACGTTCGTCGCCTGGAGGCCCTTGCGGCCCTGTGTCACCTCGAACTCGACTCGCTGACCCTCTTCGAGAGTGCGGAATCCTTGGCCCGAAATGGCGGAGTAGTGGACGAAGACGTCTTCGCCGTCGTCGCGTGTGATGAAGCCGTAACCCTTCTCACGGCTGAACCACTTCACCTTTCCCTGTTCCATGCTTTCTCCTCTGGCTAGTTTACAAATTCGTCATCGAGGGAAGCGCATGGAGCAAACGGAGGAGGCCACCCGGTTGCGGAGCGGTCGGCCCGTGAACAGCACGCTGAATCTTCTCCCCTAGACTGCGGCGCGGCTTATAGCCCGACGGTTGCGGATGGTGCAAGCAGAAAGTTGTCCCTTTACATCACCTGGCGGGTGCCGGGGTTTTCCCTTAAGAGCGTTCCTCGATGCGCGTCCTCGACGAGAGTGAATCGAAGCGGCTGATCGCAGCGGCCGGAATCCGCGTCACCGAGCCGATCTCGGCGCGCAGCGCCGACGAAGCGGTGGCCGCAGCGCGGCGCCTCGGCGGTCCGATCGCGCTCAAGATCGCGTCTCCAGACATCCCCCATAAGAGTGATGCCGGCGGTGTGCTGCTGCATCTGCGCAGCGAGGATGAGGTGCGGCGCGGCTTCGCGGAGATTGCAGCCAACGCGCGCGCGCGCCGTCCGGACGCGCGCCTCGAGGGGGCGACGGTGCAGGCCATGGCGCCCGCAGGCGGCATCGAGTTGATCGTCGGCGCCCGGCGCGATCCGCTCTTCGGCGCCGCGATCCTCTTCGGCCTCGGCGGGATCTGGACCGAGGCCCTCGACGACGTCAGTTGTCGCCTGGCACCGCTCTCGCCCGCGGATGCGCGCGCCATGCTCGGCGAAATCCGCGCGCGCCGCGTGCTCGAGGGCGGTCGCGGTCTCGCGCCGGTGGGTCACGCCGCCGTCGAGCGGCTCTTGCTGGCGCTCTCGGCTCTCGTCGAGCGCCGGCCGGACATCGTCGAGGTCGACCTGAATCCGGTGCTCGCGTATCCCGACGGTGTGCTCGCGGTCGACGCGCGCGTCGTCGTCGACGGCGACGCGATGCCGTCACCCGCTCCGGCACCGGCCGAGCGCAACCGTGTCGCGCAGCTCGATCGCGCCTTTGCCGCCAACGTCGTCGCCGTCGTCGGCGACAAGATGATGAACGGCTTTCTCTGGCTGCGCGCGCTCGAGCGCTTCCATGGCAAGCTCTACTCGGTGCAGATCGATCCGAACGAGATTCCCGCGATCGAGGCGATGGGCGTCACCAACGTGAAAAGCCTCGCCGAGGTGCCGCAGCCGGTCGACTACGCCGTGCTCGCCGTGCCGCGCCAAGTCGTGCCGCGCATTCTCGCCGACTGCGCCGCGTCGCGAGTCGGCGCGGTGACGGCGTTCACCGCCGGATTCTCCGAGACGGCCGATGCCGAAGGGGCACGCCTCGAGGCGCAGATCGCCGAGATCGCTGCCGCTGCCGAGTTCGCCTTCGTCGGGCCGAACTGCATGGGCCTGGCGAACCCGCGCCTTGGACTCTGCAACTTTCCCGGCGAGCCGTCGGGCGACGCCGTCGCCGGCGGCGTGAGCTTCCTCGGCCAGAGCGGTACGCACACCATCTCGTTCTGCATGCGCGCTGCGGCGCAGGGATTGGGGGTGAACAAGGCGGCGAGCTTCGGCAACGGCGTACAGCTCGATGCTGCCGACTTTCTCGCCTACTTCCGCGACGACGCCTCGACCGCGATCGTCGCCGGCTACGTCGAGGGCGTGCGCCGCGGCCGCCGCTTCTTCGAGATCCTGCGCGCGACCACGGCGCGCAAACCGGTCGTGCTCTGGAAGGGCGGCCGCAGCGAGGCTGGCCAGCGCGCCATCCTCTCTCACACCGCCGCGCTCGCGACCGCCAATGTCGTCTGGGACGGCATGCTGCGCCAGGCGGGTGCGATCGGCGTCGGCGATCTCGACGAGTTGATCGACGTGCTGCGCCTGCTCGCCGCCGGCAAGCGCGCCACCGCGCGGCGGGCCGGACTGATCGCCATGACAGGCGGCCCCTCGGTGGCGCTCACCGACGCGTTTGGCGATGCCGGCCTCGATGTGCCGCTGCTCTCCGACGCCGCGTACGGGAAGCTCGCGGAGTTCTTCAACGTGATCGGCGGCAGCCTGCGCAACCCGCTCGACGCCGGCAGCACGATCGCGATGGGCTTTCGCAGCGACAACCTACGGCGGCTGCTCGACGTGCTCGACCAGGAAGCGGCCATCGACCTGATCGCCGTCGACGTCGGCACCGGGCTGTCCATCGATCGCTGGCGCGAGTTCCCACACGCGCTCGACGCGATGATCGAGACGCTCGCCGACTTCAGCCGCGCTTCGGCGAAACCGTGCGTCGTCGTCCTCGACCCGGCGCACCGTGAGGCGGAGGTCGCCGAGCTGCGAGGGCGCTTCGCCGGGCGCGGCGTGGTGACCATGGCGACGGCGGGGCGGGCCGCACGCGCGCTGGCGAAAGTGATCGGCTACTGGTCCGGCACCGCCAACGGGTCGATCCCGGGTCGGACGTGAACCGCGATTCGCGCTCCGCCGGTTCGCTGAGATCGACCTGGGACCTCCGCATCGTCGGTCTCATCGCGTTGCTCGGCGGCACCGCCTATTTGCGCTTCGCCGCCATCGATTGGGGCGCTCCCTTCGTCTACCACCCCGACGAGCACTTCGTCCTGCAGCCGGCGCTCGACGTCGCGCGCACCGGAGACCTCAACCCACACTGGTTCGAGTACCCGTCGATGCTCATCTACCTCGAGGCGGCGCTGGTCGAGCTGGTGAGCTCGTTCACCGGGGCGCCACTCGAGTCGAACTATCTGGTCAACGGCATTGGTCCCTGGGATGCTCTGCCGGAGCAGTGGCCGTTCGTCCTCGCCGGACGGCTGCTGGTAGCGACGAGTGCCGTGATCAGCGTGCTGCTGCTGGCGCGCGTGGGCGAGCGCCTGTACGGGCGCGCCACCGGTCTCCTCGCAGGCGCCTTCCTGATGGCGGCAGCTCTGCATCACCAGAGCAGTCACTACCTCACCACGGACGTGCCGGCGACGATGTTCCTCGTCGGCAGCATGGCGGCGACGCTGGCGCGCCGCCGGCGCTGGACGCTGGCGGGATTTCTATCCGGACTGGCGGCGGGGACGAAGTACACGGCAGGCCTCGCGTTGCTGGTGCCGCTGCTCGCCGCGCTCGATGTGATGGATGAGCAAGGACCGCGCGGAGCGCGCCTGCTCCAGCTCCTCGACCGCCTGATCCGGATCGGTCTGGCCGCATTGATCGGCTTTCTGGTGAGCACGCCCTACGCGCTTCTCGATCTGGCCGCGTTCCTCGACGGCCTCGAGGCACAGCGCCGAAATTACTTCGCCTGGCAGGGCCAGCAGGGAAATCTGCTGTGGTACCTGAAGCACCTATACACCGTCGATCTCGGTCGCGCGCTCGCGTTGCTCGCCGCCTTCGGCATGGCGGCGGGGTTGATCTCGGTCGCCGCCGCGGGAGTGCGCCGCCGTGGCGGCATCGGCGTCGCGTTGGCCTTCCTGTTGCCGCCGCTTCTCTATGTGCCGTGGCTCGCCTCCTATCCGTCGCGCGCCGAACGCAATTTGGTGATCGTGCTGCCGTTCTTCTGTCTCGCTGCGGCTGCTGGGTTGCGCCGCGTCGCGGCGTGGCTGCGGCCGCCGCTGTTGGCGTCGCTGTTTCTCGCCGGCGTCGGCGGCGCCGCGCTCGCGTACTCGCTGCCGGCCCTGCTCGCGATCAACGCGAAGCTGCAGCGCCCCGACACCCGCACCGTGGCGCTCGACTGGGTCCGCGCCAACCTGCCGCGGGGCGCGAAGATCGCGCGCGAGGAGTACACCCCACAGCTGCAGCGCGGCGAGTACGACGTGACCTATCTCTTCTCGCTCGCTCGCGAGCCTTACTCGCAATACGTCGCCGGGCGGGTGCAATACCTGATCGCGAGCTCCAACGTTTATGGCCGTGCCGTCGATCCGCCGTACGTCGGCGGCGAGACCGGGCGTGAGTTCTACCGGGTGCTCTTCGGCCTGCCGCTGCTCCAGGAATTCCCGAGCGGTCCGCTGAGCAACGGACCGACGATCCGCATCTACCGCGTGCCGCTCGCCGAGCGCTGAACTCGCCAGGTGAGGGAGAGCGTGAGCCCTCCCTCACCGCGCGTGGGACCCCTGTGTTTTCGGCCCACCCTTCCCCCCGAAAGGGTCACCCAGAGGTCAATCAAATTCCTAAGATGCTCGTCGCGGGAAGTCCAGAAGAATTTTCGGGGCTTGCGCCGCGGGAAGGGGGCCTGGAAGGGAGTCCGAAAACAGTTCGCCAACGGCTCTTTCCGCTGACGGCGTTTTGCCGTATACGAGCGCGGGCGCTTTTGCCGAGCGGACCCTCGGGTCGATGTCGCGCTCGGCCCAGGGGGGCTGGAAGGAGTGAGCCGGAGGCCATGCGTATGAGGAGGACAGCGATGCGAAGGCGGGTGACGAGAGCCCTATGGCTGGGGGCGACGCTGCATTTCGCCCTGGCCGGCGCCGCGTCGGCCGAGGTTTCGAGCGAGCTGAGCGGGTCGATCCTCGTCTTCCCGAAGGTCCTCGCCAACGGCACGCGCGATACGATCATCCTGATCTCCAACACGTCGAACACGGTGGTGCGGGCTCATTGCTTCTACGTCAACGCCAGCCTGCGCGACCCCGAACAGCCTGAAGGCCCGCTCAATCCGCGCCTCTGGCTCGAGGTCGACTTCGACCTGTTGCTCACCAAGCAGCAGCCGACACACTGGGTCGTCAGCGAGGGTCGCCTGGTTAACCCACTGGATCCGCCGTGCGGCTATTTCGGCGTCTGCCTCGGCGGGCCGAACGTCGGGGGGCAGTGCCAGACCACGATCGATTGCCCCGACAGCGCCTGCTCGAACATCGACTGCAACGGCGCCGGCTTCGATCCGGGCCGAATCCCTCCGGTGGTGCCCGACTTCGAGGGCGAGCTGAAGTGCGTCGAGGTCGATCTCTCCGGCGCTCCGATCAGCGGCAATCACCTCAAAGGCGAGGCCATGCTGGTGCAGGAATCGAGCGAGGAGCCCCGGATCTCCGATCTACAGGGGCGGAGGGTGGTCTTCCCTGGCGGCGACATCTCGCAGTACAACGCGCTGGCGATTCTCGGCACCGAGAACAACAATGATGGCGTTCTCGTGTTGGGCGGCGGCCAGTGTCTCGGCTCCGGCCCTGATCGCGACAAGGTCTGCAAGTCCGACGAAGACTGCGGCGATTCAGGCCCCTGCCTCTTCGAGTACAACGCCTGCCCGCAGGCGTGGGTCGTGCAACACTATGCCGACGGCGCGCCGAATCCGGTGATCGAAGCCGTCCGCGTCGGCGTGGCGCCGCCGCTCGAGCTCACGGGCCCGCCGTCGCAGGTCTTCACCGAGCTCACGTTCGTTCCCTGCACGGAGAATTTCGAGACCCAGATTCCGACCGCAGTGACCCTACAGTTCCAGACCTGGGATGAGTTCGAGTCGGTCTTCTCGGTCTCGACGACGGTCACCTGCTGGGGGAACTTCTTCCTCAGTGATCTCGGCGCGCCGGCGCTGACGTTTGCGGGCACCCAGGTGCTCGATCCGGCCGGGACGATGTTCATGGAGACCCGCATCCGCCCGTCGAATGCGTCCTCCTCGGGCATCCTCATGATGGCGGAGACCTACATCGTCGGCAAAATCAACACCCAGACAGGGTTCCCGTTTGCGACGGTGGCGGCGGCCAACCTGCACCTCGAAGGCGAGCGCACCCAGCCCGACATCATCACGGTGCCGGCAGATCAGCTCACGCCGTGAGGGTTAGAGCGATGAAGCGAGCACGTGAGGAGATGATGGGCATGCGAGTTCACCTGTGGGCGGCGGGGGTGGGTCTCTCGCTCGCCTTCCTGGCCTTGTTTGCGGCGCCGGCGCGCGCCGATGTCGCCTCGGATCGGGCGGCTGCGATTCTGGTGTTCCCCAAGGTGGTCGTCGATCAGATCGACTTCATCGCCGAGGAGAACGGCAATACGGACGACTTCAACATCCGCCGCGACACGATTTTCCAGATCACCAACACCTCGGATCGGACCGCCGAGCTACAGTGCTTCTACGTCGATGCGACGAGCCGTTGCGCCGTCACCGGGACGGTCTGCGAGGTCGAGCGCGGTCTCCAGTGCCCGCTTCCCGGCGAGCTCTGTCTGCCCAACTGGACGGAGACCGACTTCCGCATCTTCATCACTCCGCATCAACCGCTGGCTTGGAATGCGGCCACAGGGATGGCGCGTGAGGACGTGCCGCTGGACGGCGTCGCCTTTCGCGGCATCAACGGCGCGAGCAATGCCGGCACCGCGATTCCGCCGCTTGCCTTGGGCGCCGTTGGCCAGCCTCTCTCGGTCGACCTCAACTACTGGAACGTGTTCAAGGGCGAGCTCAAGTGCGTCGTCGTGGAGCCCGATGGCAGCGGCTCGGCGCGCAACGTCATGATCGGCCTGGCGACCCTCCAGACAACGGTTTCGTTCGTCCGTATTGGATCGCAGCCGCTGACGGCCGGTGAGGGAGGCGCGGCGCAGTTGCTCCAGGGACAGCAGGTGCATGCATCACAATACAGCGCCGTCGGCATTCAGGCGATCGAGGGCGACAGCGACGGCAACCGCGTGCTCGAGCTCGGCGGCGAGCGCTTCGAGTACAACCCGTGCCCGAACGTCCTCATCCTCGACCACTTCTTCGACTTTGCGACGAACCCCGTCGTTCCCGGTCTCGCCGGGGTCGACATCCCCTTTCACCGTACCGACCTGACCTTGGTCCCCTGCACCGAGGACATCCGCGCTCAATTGCCGCTGCCGGTGACGGTGCAGTACCTCGTCTTCAACGAGTTCGAGCAGCGCTTCTCGACCAGCTCGCCGATGAACTGTTTCTTCCAGAAAACGATGTCGTTGATCGACACGCCCGACCCCAAGCGTTCGATCTTCAGCGCCTTCGTCGCCGGTACGCTCACCGGGCAAACGCGCATCCGTGGCGTCGGCGGCGGTCTCATCGGCGTCGCGGAGCGCTACGACGCAGACGTGCGACTCAGCGACGACTACTACATACCGATCCTCAACGCCGCGGTGAATCTGCACCGCCAGGGGGATCGCACGAGCGTCGACCGGATCACGCTGCCCTGAGCCGCCGAGCCGCGGCAGACAACGGGATGAGACCGATCAGGCGCGCAGGAAGCGGCGCAGGAAACCGGCGGTGTGCGAGCGCCGGCCGTTGCGAATGATCTCCGCCGGCGGCCCGACGGCGACGACCTCGCCACCCCCTTCGCCGCCTTCGGGGCCGAGGTCGATGATCCAGTCCGCTTCCTTGACGATGTCGAGGTTGTGCTCGATCGTGACCACCGTGTTGCCGACATCGACGAGGCGGTGCAGCACGTCGATCAGCCGGTCGATGTCGGAGAAGTGCAGGCCGGTCGTCGGCTCGTCGAGTACGTAGAGCGTGCGGCCGCGCGATTCCTTGCCGAGCTCGTAAGCGAGCTTGATGCGCTGTGCCTCACCGCCGGAGAGCGTGTTACTGCCCTGGCCGAGGGTGAGATAGCCGAGGCCGATGTCGGCGAGGAGCTGCACCGGGCGCGCCACCTGCGGCACCGCGGCGAAGAACTCGGCGGCTTCCTCGACGGTCATCGCCAGAACGTCGGCGATGCTCTTGCCGCCGTAAGTCGCCATCAGCGTCTCCTCGCCGAAGCGCTTGCCGGCGCAGACATCGCACTCGACGAACACGTCGGGTAGGAACGACATCTCCATCTTGATGCGCCCCTGGCCGGCGCAGGTCTCACAGCGCCCGCCTTTGACGTTGAACGAGAAGCGCCCCGCCTTGTAGCCGCGTGCGCGCGCCTCCGGCGTGAGCGCGAAGAGCTTGCGGATCTCGTCGAAGAAGCCGACGTAAGACGCGGGGATCGAGCGCGGCGTGCGGCCGATCGGGGTCTGGTCGACCTCGACGACGCGCTCGACCGCCTCGAAGCCGTGGATCTCGCGGTGCGCTCCGACGCGTCCGCCGGCGAGCTGCAGGCGGCGGCGCAGCCCGTGATAAAGGACGTCGCGCACCAGCGTCGACTTGCCCGAGCCGGAGACGCCGGTGACGCAGGTCCATGCGCCGAGCGGGATCTCGACGTCGATGTCCTTCAGGTTGTGCTCGCGCGCGCCGCGAATCTCGAGGCGCGGCCGCCCGTCGAGGTCGCGCGCCGGCCCACGCCGCGGGCGCGGCTTGCCGATGAAGCGACCCGTGATCGAGCCTTCGTGGCGCGCCAACTCGCTGGGCGGGCCCACCGCGACCAGGTTGCCGCCGTGCCGGCCGCCGCCGGGACCGAGATCGACGAGCAGATCCGCAGCGGTGATCGTGTCCTCGTCGTGCTCGACGACGACGACGCTGTTGCCGGCGTCGCGCAGCTGCTTGAGCGTGCTGACCAGCATCGCGTTGTCGCGCGGGTGCAGGCCGATGGTGGGCTCGTCGAGCACGTAACAGACACCGCGCAGGTTGGAGCCGAGTTGCGCCGCCAGTCGGATGCGCTGCGCCTCGCCGCCGGAGAGCGTGTCGGCGCGGCGGTCGAGGGTGAGATAGCCGAGACCGACCTGCTCGAGGAACTCGAGGCGTGGCACGATCTCCTTCATGATGTTCGCCGCGATGACGCCTTCGCGGCCGGCGAAGCGTCGCCCGGCGAGATCGGCGCGGCTGGCGGACACCGATCCGGCGGTGACTTCAGCGATCGAACGGCCGTCGACGCGCACGGCGAGGGCGCGCGGATTGAGCCGGTGCCCGCCGCAGTGGCCGCAGGCGCGCTCCCCCATGACGGCGGAGATCTGGATCGGGTCGAGGTCGTCGTCCTCGACGCGTCCCTGGAGATAGGCGATCACGCCGTCTTCGCTCCTGCCGTGCCAGAGAGAATGACGCTGCCGTGCCGTGAGCCGTGCCAGCGGCTTGTCGAGCGGGATTTTGAGGCGCGTCGCGATCGCTTTCACCTCGCGTATCGCTTTGGCGCCGAAGGGCTCGAGCGACACCGCCAGCGCGTCGCCGAGCGGCCGAGAGGCATCGCCGACGAGGAGTTCGGGATCGACCACCGACGAGGTGCCGTAGCCCTCGCAGGTGCGGCACGCGCCCTGGCGGCTGTTGAACGAAAAGAGACGCGGGTCGAGCGCCTCGTAGCCGATGCCGCAATTTGTGCAGTAGAGGCGCTCGCTGAAGATCTGCTCCTCGCCTTCGGCGCAAACGATGGCAGCGCCGCCGCCGAGGCGCAGCGCGCTGGCGATCAGGTCGGCGTGTCGTTCGCGCGCGGCGCGGGTGAGCTCGACCTCGCCGACGAGGATGTCGATGTCGTGCTCGCTGTAGCGCGCTAGTTGCGGGATCGGCTGGAGGCGGACGATCTTGCCGTCGATGCGCGCCCGCTCGTAGCCGAGCTTGCGCGCCGACTTGAAGAGGTCGGTGTAGATGCCCTTGCGGCCGCGCACCGCCGGCGCGAGGACGGCCACCTTCCGCCCCTGGAAATGGCGCCGCACGCGGTCGACGATCTGTTGTCGGGTGAGCGAGCGGATCGGCTCGCCGCATTGAACGCAATGCTGCACGCCGATCTTGGCGTAGAGAAGTCGCAGGTAGTGGTAGATCTCGGTGATCGTCGCCACGGTCGACATGCGCCCGCCGCGGCTCAGGCGCTGCTCGATCGCCACGGTCGGCGGCAGCCCGGCGACGTGGTCGACGTTCGGCCGCGGCAGGATCTTCACGAATTGACGCGCGTAGGCGGAGAGGCTGTCGAGGTAACGCCGCTGTCCCTCGGCGTACACGATGTCGAAGGCGAGCGTCGACTTGCCCGACCCGCTCAACCCGGTGACGACGATGAATTGATCGCGCGGCAGATCGAGGCTCAGGTTGCGCAGGTTGTGCTCTTTGGCGCCGAGGATGCGCATCGACGGGGGCTGGGGGTCGGGGGCCGGGAGTTGGCCCGCGTAACGAGGAGCCGATTCGGCGGCAACGGGTGAATCGTAGTCGTCGGCCGCATCTCCGTTTCTGCCCGGCCCCCAGCCCCTGGCCCCCGACCCCTTTGTCCGCGGCGTCAGTGCCGCCCGGAGATGTCGCCCGGTGTGCGAGTCCGGCGCCGCGGCGACGTCCTCCGGGGTGCCGGCGGCTACGAGGCGACCGCCACCTTCGCCGCCTTCGGGGCCGAGGTCGATGACCCAATCGGCCGACTTCACCACCTCCATGTTGTGCTCGATGATGACCACCGACTGGCCGCGCTCGACCAGGCGCTGGAAGGCGCGGAGGAGCTTGTCGATGTCGGCGAAGTGCAAGCCGATGGTCGGCTCGTCGAAGAGGAAGAGGGTGTTCGCCTTGCTCTCTCGCGCCAGCGCCGCCGCCAGCTTGAGGCGCTGCGACTCGCCGCCGGAGAGGGTGTTGAGCGGCTGCCCGAGGCGGAGGTAGTCGAGGCCGACATCCACCGCCGGCTGCAGTCGCTCGGCGACCTCCGGGATCTCGGCGAAGAAGGCGAGCGCCTCGGCAATGGTGAGATCGAGGACGTCGCGGATGCTGCGGCCGCGATAGGAGATCTCCAGTACCTCGGCGCGAAAGCGCGAGCCGTTGCACTCGCTGCAGGTGACGTAGACGTCGGAGAGGAACTGCATCTCCACCTTCTCGAAGCCCTCGCCGCCGCAGGCCTCGCAGCGGCCGCCGGCGACGTTGAAGGAGAAGGTCGCCGGCGTATAGCGCCGCAGCTGCGCCTCCGGTGTGCGCGCGAAGAGCTCGCGGATCGGGTCGAACGCCTTCAGATAGCTGAGCGGATTGGCGCGCGGTGTGGTGCCGAGCGGGCTCTGGTCGACGAAGATCACGTCGGTGATGCGCTCCGCGCCGTCGATGGCGCGATGCTCGCCGGGGGTGCCGTCGCTCTGGCCGAGCTGCTTCTTCAGACCGCGGTAGATGATGTCCTCGACGAGGGTGGACTTGCCCGAGCCCGAGACGCCGGTGATGCACACCATGCGTGCCATCGGGATGGTGACGTCGATGTCGCGCAGGTTGTTGGCGCGCGCGCCGCGCACGACGATCTCGAGGTTGCGGATCGGTGGCCGGCGCTTGCGCGGCAGAGCGATCTGCCGCCGGCCGGTGAGATACTGTCCGGTCAGCGAGCTCGCCTGCGCCGCCAGCTGCTCGTACGGCCCGGCGAAGAGGACCTTACCGCCGCGCTCGCCGGCCGCGGGACCGAGGTCGACGATGTGGTCGGCTTCGCGGATGATCTCCGCGTCGTGCTCGACGACGACGACGGTGTTCCCCTTGGCGCGCAGGTCCTTCAGGATGCGCACCAGCCGCTGGCTGTCGCGCGGATGGAGGCCGATCGACGGCTCGTCGAGAACGTAGAGCGTATTGACCAGCGAGGAGCCGACGGCCGTGGTGAGGTCGACGCGCGCCAGCTCGCCGCCCGACAGCGTGCGCGACTGGCGGTCGAGAGTGAGGTAGTCGAGGCCGACGTCGAGCAGATAGCGCAGCCGCGTGCGCGTTTCCTCGAGCAGCAGGTGCGCGATCTCCTCCTCGTTCGGGCGCAGCGTCAGGCGGCGGAAGAACTCATGCGACTCCGCGACCGTCTGGCGGTTCACGTCGGCGATCGACTTGCCGTCGATGCGCACCAGCAGCGCCTCCGGCTTGAGGCGCGCGCCGCCGCAGGTGGAGCACAGCCGATAGCTGCGGTAGCGCGCCAGGAAGACGCGCACGTGCATCTTGTAGGTGCGACCTTCGAGCCAGCGGAACCAGCCGCGGATGCCGTGCCACTTCTTCTTGCCGACCCGTTCCCCGTCGATCACCTTCTGCCGCTGCTCCTCGGGCATATCCTTCCACGCGACGTTGGTGGCGATGCCGGCGCGCCGGCAGTAGCTCATCAGCTCGTCGCGCTCCCACTCGGTCGACTTGGTGCTCCACGGCTTCACCGCTTCGCCTTCCAGCGACCTGCCGGGGTCGGGGATCACCAGATCGAGATCGAGATCGATGATGCGCCCGAACCCGCGACACGCCTCGCAGGCGCCGAGCGGGCTGTTGAAGGAGAACAAGTTCGCCACCGGCGCCACTGCGGTGATTCCACACGTGGCGCAGTTGAAGTCGGTGGAATAGGGCAGGCGAGCTTCGCCCGCATCGGAGGACGCAGTCGGCAGAACCACTGCGATCAGCTTGCCCCGCCCAAACGCAAACGCCTGCTCGAGCGACGAGTGAATACGGCCGCGGGCTTCCTCGCGCAGGACGACGCGGTCGACGGCGATGAGCAGCTCGTTCGGCGCGGCGTCGAGAGCGGCGACGTCGACCATGGCGCCGTCGAGCCAGAGGCGATGGAAACCCGACTGGATCAGGCCGGAACGGGTGTCCTCCCAGGGTAGGCCGTCGACCAGCGGCAGCTCGAAAGCGATCACGGTGCGGGCGCCTGGATGGCTGCGCAGTAGTTGCTCGCACACGTCTTCGGGCGATTCGCGTCGCACCGGCCGATCGCACTTGCGGCAGTGGACGACGCCGATGGCGGCGAAGAGGAGCTTCAGGTGATCCTGCAGCTCGGTCATCGTGCCCACCGTGGAGCGCGAGGTCTTCACCGAGTTGCCCTGGCTGATCGCGATCGCCGGCAGGATGCCCTCGATCTGGTCGACCTGCGGCTTGTCCATGCGGTCGAGAAACTGGCGCGTGTAGGCGGAGAAGCTCTCGACGTAGCGCCGCTGTCCTTCGGCGTAGAGGACGTCGAAAGCCAGGCTCGACTTGCCCGATCCCGAGACCCCCGTGATCACCGTCAAGGCGTTGAGAGGGATCTCGACGTCGATGCTCTTCAGGTTGTTCTGCCGCGCCCCGCGGATGTTGATAAAGCCGCCACTCATAGCCGACCGCCCTCGCCCGGAGGGCCAAAAGCCCGACCTTAACTCAAAGCGGAACGTCTGGGTATGGGGTCGTGCAGACTCTCTTTCCACCGCCGTAGCGGCGCGATTCTCCGCGGGCGGCGGAGAAGGCGCGTGGACCGTCCCGAGCGCGTGTGGTAGGAGTTTCGGATATGTCCATTTCCAACGCGGCGCCCCGAAGATGCGCCGCGCTTCTTGCCTCCCTCCTCCTCCTCAACGCTTGTTCGGCTCACCGTCGCGGCCAACCCGCGCCCGCCGCAGATGTGCCCTGGACGTACGACGAAAAGGGCCCGGCCGAAACGAAGACGGAGGCGACCGATTCCGACGCGATCGGGCAGTTCCTACGCGCCGAGCTGGCGCTGCGCAACGGCGACCGTGACACCGCCCTCGCCGCCTACGAGAAGGCCGTCAACGCCGATCCCAACAGCCCCATGCTGCGCCGCCGCCTAGCGGTGCTGTACGTTCGCTCCGGCCGTTTGACCGATGCCCTCGACCAGTGCGCGGCGGTGCTCGCAGTCGAGCCCGACAACGTCGAGGTGCGCCTGCTCATGGCCGGCATCCTCTCCTCGCTCGGCAAGGAGGACGACGCCACGCGCGAGTACGAGAGGGTTCTCGCGCTCGACACCTCGAACCAGGAAGCTTACCTCTTTCTCGGCGCCCTGTACGACAAGCGGGGCGACTACGAGCGCGCGGTGAAGACGCTCGAGCAGCTCACCCAGCTCAACCCGAACTACTTCCTCGGCTACTACTACCTCGGCCGGGTCCACGCCGCCGCCGGCCAGCTCGACGAAGCCGACCAGGCATACAACCACGCGCTCAAGCTCAACCCGCAGTCCGAGCTCGTGCTCGCCGACCTGGCGTTGCTCTACGAAGCGCGCAAGCAGCCGAAGAAGGCGATCGACATCTACGAGCGCATTCTCTCCGCGAACCCGAAGAGCGCCACCGTGCGCAAGCGTCTCGGCGGGCTGTACGTCGGCCAGAAACGGCTCGACGAGGCGATCACGCAGTTTCGCGAAGTGGAGAAGGTCGAGTCCGATCCGCAACAGACCCGCACCAAGATCGGCCTCATCTATTTCGAGAAGGGCGACTACGACAAGGCCGCGACCGAGTTCAATCTCGTGCTCGCTGCCGAGCCGAAGAACTACAGCGTGCGCTACTACCTCGGCGCGGTGCTGACCGAGAGCGGCGAGTATCAGAAGGCGGTCGAGGTGCTCTCGGAGATTCCGCCCGACTACGACGACTACGTCGACGCGCGTATCCAGATCGCCTACGTCTACCAGCGCCAGGGTCGGCCCGACCGCGCCATCGCCGAGCTCACCAAGGTGCTCGAACAGAAGCCCGACAACACCACGGTGCTGATGTTCCTCACCTCGCTGTACCGCGACACCAAGGAGGTCGACAAAGCCATCGGCGTGGCCGAACGCCTGGTGCAGCTCGAGCCCGACAACGATCAGTATCACTTCACGCTCGGCGCGTTGTACGACGAGGACAAGCAGAAGGAGCGCTGCGTCGCGCAGATGCGGAAGGCGATCGAGCTCAATCCGCTGAACGCGGCGGCGCTGAACTATCTCGGTTACACCTACGCCGAGCAGGGAACCAATCTCGACGAGGCGGAGAGTCTCATCCGCCGCGCCGTCGACCTCGAGCCCAACGACGGCTTCTATGTCGACAGCCTCGGCTGGGTGTACTACCAGCGCGGCGACTACAAGGGCGCCATCGCGGAGTTGGAGCGCGCCGTCGAGCTCGTCGGCGACGACCCCACCATCGTCGAGCATCTCGGCGATGCCTACCAGGCGCTCGGCCGCAATCAGGACGCGCTGCGGCTCTACCGCGACGCTGCCGGCAGGTCGAAGGACAAGGCGCAAGTCGACCGGTTGCGAGAGAAGATCGAAGGCATCGAGGGGCGGCCGCGCAAAGCGGCGAACGACATCTGAAGGCCGCCGGCGCAGAGAGACGAGCCGCGCACCGCCGCGTCTCGCCGACGCTCCTCGTCGGGGTCTGCCTGCTCGGGCTCGTCCTCGGCTGTTCGGCGTCGCGCCGCGCTGCGCCGATCCCGGTCGCCGTGCCCGCCACCGAGCTGCAGGCGACGCTCAACCAGCGCCGCGAAACCCTGCGCAGCCTGCGCAGCGAGGCGAGCATCGCCGTCATGTCGCCGGAGCGCTCGGCCAAGGCGACGCAGCTCCTCATCGTCGAGCGACCCGACCGACTGCGCGTCGAGGTGCTGTCGCCGCCCGGTGTGGTGTTCGCGCTCGCCAGCGCGAACGGCGATCTCGCCGCTTGGGTGCGCGACGAGAACCGGGTGTACCGCGGCGCGGCGACGCCGGGGAACCTCGCACGGTACGCCGGCATCGACTTGCAGATCACCGACGCCGTCGACATTCTGCTCGGCGGACCGCCGCGACGAACGGTGCGCGAGGCATCCGTCGATGCCGAGCCGGAAACCGGCCGCGTACGCCTGCGGCAGGAGACCGACTCCGGTGCCCAGATCGTCTTCTTCGCCGGTGAGCCGCTGCTGCCGGTCGAGGTACAGGAGATCGGCGGCGGTGGCGATCTTCTCTGGCGCGCGCACTTCGACGCCTACCAGTCCGTCGGCGGCTTTGCGCTGGCGACACGGATCGGCGTCGACGTGCCGGGCACCGGCCAGAGCATCCTCGTCGCCCTGCGCGATGCGGAGTTGAATCCCTCTCTGCCCGCTTCTGTGTTCGTTCTGCCGACGCCGGCGGGGAGCTCGGAAGTCCAGCTCTAGAGATCCGAAGATCCTTGGCCACGGAGCCACGGAGATCACGGAGGATGAAGAACTCGGTGGTCTCGGTGAGCTCGGTGGCACGGGGCTCGTCGCGGTCTCGCGCGGGCTTGCAAGGCGCACCCGAACCAAGGATCTTGGTGACCGATGTCGGGGTGGAGTCGAGTCGTCCGCGGGCGCTCTTCGACGTGGGCCCGGTGCCTCGCGCTGGCGCTGGTGGTGGCTTTCGTCGGCTGCCGGGAGGGCGGCAGCTCGGCGAGCTCCGGCACTCCCAGCGCCGCCGTCACACCGCACGGCGACCGGCTGACCCAGGCGACGATCAGCGACCCGAAGACCTTCAACCCGATTCTGGTCACCGACGCCGCCTCGGGCGACGTCCTGCGCGACGTCTTCGAAGGCCTGGTCCGCTTCAACCCCTTCAAGAGCGAGATCGAACCGCTGCTCGCCGAGCGCTGGGAGTTCAGCGACGACGGCAAGCAGTGCACCTTCCATCTGCGCCGCGACGTGCGCTGGCACGACGGCGTGCCGTTCAGCGCCGCCGACGTCGCTTTCACTTTCGATGCCGTCTACGACCCGAAGGTGCCGAACAGCAGCAAGTACGTTCTCATGGTCGACGATCAGCCGATTCGCGCCGAGGTGGTGGACGACTACACGGTGCGCTTCGTCCTGCCGCGACCGTTCGCGCCGCTGCTCTTCTCGATCGGCGTCGAGATCGTGCCCAAGCACATCCTCGCGCCGGCGCTCGCCGATGGAACGTTCACGCAGAAATGGGGCATCGATACGCCGCCGGAGAGCATCATCGGCACCGGCCCCTATCGGATGACGCAGTATGTCCCAGGACAGATGGTGCGCTTTCGCCGCAATCCGGACTACTGGGCCCAGGACGATGCCGGCAAGCGGCTTCCCTACGTCGCCGACCGCGTACTCCTCATCGTGTCGAACCAGGACACGATGTATCTCAAGTTTCGCGACGGACAGACCGACATCCTGTGGCCCCGGCCGGAGGAAGTCGTCGATCTGCGCAAGCGCGCCGGCGTCGTGGTCAAGGAGGTCGGCCTCGACACCGGCACTCTCTTCGTCAGCTTCAATCGCAACCCGAAGCACTACGTCCGCGACGGCAAGCGCGCGCCGGCGCTCGACTGGTTCACCGACGCGCACTTTCTCGGCGCGATTGCGCATGCGGTCGACAAGAAGAGCCTCATCCAGAACGCTCTCTACGGCTTCGGCCGAGCGTCGGTCGCGGAGATCTCTCCCGAGAACAAGCTCTTCCACAACTCCGAGCTGAAGGACTACGACTACGACCTCGCCGAGTCGCGCCGCCTGCTCGCCGACGGCGGCTACGCCGTGCGCGACGGCGTGCTGTACGACCCGCAGGGGAATCGCGTCGAGTTCGCGCTGCACACCAACGCCGGCAATCAGATCCGCGAGAAGATCTGCTCGATCCTCAAGGAGGATTGGGAGAAGCTCGGCATGAAGGTGAACTACAAGCCGCTCGACTTTCCCGCCCTGATCGAGAAGCTCGACACCACCTACGACTGGGACGCGGTGCTGATCGGCTTTACCAGCAGCGTCGAGCCCAACAACGGCGCGAACTTCTTGCGCTCCGACGGCAATCTCCACATCTGGAACCCGCGCCAGGAGAAGCCCGCGACCGAGTGGGAGGCGACCATCGATCGACTCCTCGACGAGGGCACGCGCCGCCTCGAGATCGACAAGCGGCGGCCGCTCTACTGGCGCATCCAGGAGATCCTGCACCGGGAGCTTCCCATCGTGCTCACCGTCTACCAGACGCGCTTCGTCGCCTACCGCTCGTCGGTCGAGGGTTACCAGCCGACGGTGTGGAGTCCGGGCGTCTACCGCCCCGAGTTGATTCGCATCGCCGAGTGAACCAGCGCGATGCTCGCCTACGTCGCTCGCCGACTGCTGACGATGATCCCGTTGCTGTTCGGCATCACCTTGCTCTCCTTTCTCGTCATCGAGCTTGCGCCGGGGGACTTCTTCAGCACGCTGAAGATGAATCCCTCGATTCCACCCGAGACGATCCGCGAGATGGAGCGACAGTTCGGCTACGGCGATCCG
>Ga0187894_10003376_pt1 | contig 17945 bp, 13 predicted proteins | sample GBC1701081metaG_FD_136650 | JGI IMG/M metagenome (GOLD analysis project Ga0187894, IMG submission 136650) | White microbial mat communities from a lava cave in the Kipuka Kanohina Cave System on the Island of Hawaii, USA - GBC170108-1 metaG ...
ACCTTGCCATCAGGAGACCACCATGGGATTGGAGCAACTGGGATGGAACCGCCACTTTGCGGCCAAATTTGCGCGGCTGAACGGCGGGGACTGTGTACCGGCGCGCGTGAGCTTTGCCGGGCGGAATGCGTTCCGCGTTCTCACCGGACACGGGGAGATGCGCGCCGAGCTTGCCGGGCGCCTTCGATTCGAAGCGCAATGCGCCGCAGACTTCCCGGCGGTCGGAGACTGGGTGGGCGTGCTCCCCGCTCCTGGCGAGGCGGTCATCATTCAGCTTGTGCTGCCGCGCCGCGGCAGGATTTCGCGTAACGCCGCAGGCCGTGCCACGGAAGAGCAGGTCATCGCCGCGAACGTGGACACGCTGTTCGTGGTCGCCTCGCTCAACCAGGACTTCAACCCACGGCGTATCGAGCGCTACCTGGCCGTGGCGTGGGAGAGCGGCGCACAGCCCGTTTTGCTGCTCAGTAAGGCCGACCTGTGCGAAGATGCCTCGGCATTCCAGGCAGAACTGCGGGAGGTCGCGCGGGGCGTCCCGGCTCACACCGTCAGCGCCGTCAGCGGCGAAGGCATGGAGTTGCTGGCGCCTTACCTGGCATCGGGCAGAACGGTGGCGCTGGTCGGCTCGAGCGGAGTGGGGAAATCCACGCTGATCAACCGCCTGCTGGGCCGGGAAGTGCTGGCAACCCGCGAGATCCGCGAGGAAGATGGGCGCGGCCGCCACGCCACCACCGCGCGGCAGATGATCGCCCTGCCCGGGGGCGCGCTGCTGATTGATACGCCGGGAATGCGCGAACTGCAATTGTGGGCGGCGGAAGATGGGCTGGGCCGCGCGTTTGCCGACATCGCGTCCATCGCCGTGAACTGCCGGTTCCGCGATTGCACTCATACCGCGGAGCCAGGGTGTGCGGTACTCGCGGCGATAGCCGAAGGCCGGCTCGAGGAAGACCGCCTCGAAAGCCACCGCAAGCTGGCCCGCGAGCTGGCGTTCCAGGAGCGCAAGCGCGACGCGGCTCTTGCGTCCGAACACGAACAGAAGTGGCGCGCCATTCACAAACAGCAGAGGGACATCTATAAACACAGGGACAAGCCATGACCGAGGAGAGATCCGGCGTGATTCATGCAGACCTGGGGCTGGCGCTGTGGCTGGAGGGCGTCGAGGCTTCCGGCAACGCCTTCGCGGCGGAGGAAATGGCCGAGCGGCGCCCGGAAATCGGCGCCACCTCGATACCCGTTGGCAGCGGCGATGCCATTTTCATTGGCGTAAATTCGCACCTGACGCAGGCTTTCGCCGTCGGGCTGCAAGGCCCGGTCAGCAATGAGGAGTTCGACGAGCTCGAGGACTTCTTCTTCTCGCGCGGCTCGGATGTGTTCGTGGAGGCCTGCTCGCTTGCCGATATTTCGCTCACCAGGCACTTCTGCGAGCGCGAGTACGAGGTACTCGAGTATTCCAACGTGCTGGTACGCCACCCGGCGGATACGACAGGCGACGATGCCGCCCTGCCTGCCGGCCTGCACGTTTCGCTCGTCGGGCCGGAGGACGCTGAATTGTGGACGCGGATCGTCGGTGAGGGCTTCTTCGGCGACGCCACGCCACCGGACCTGGCACAGATGTTTCAGGGAATGACCTGCATGAAACACGGGAGCGCGCTGCTGGTGCGCCAGCACGGTGAAGCCATCGCCGCCGGCGCGATGACTCATCTCGATTCGGTCATCAACTGCGTGGGCGACGGCACGCCAGAACGCTTCCGCGGCCGCGGCGGGCAGAGCGCCCTGATTCGCTACCGGATTCAGGCCGCCCGCAAGCTGGACTGCGAGTACGTGATGGCCACCACCGCGTGTGGCAGCGCCTCGCAGCGCAACTACGAACGCGCCGGTTTCCGTGTGGCCTACACGCGGGCCAAGTGGCATCGCAAGCTGCCCTGAGGCCGCCCTGATTTCTACCCTTTCGACACCACTCCGCGGCGGCAAATCACCGCATCTTCCCACCTGTGATAGAACACCTCTATGGAGCCGGTGCTTCTGGTCGAAGACAAGTCCGAGCTGCGCGCGATGCTGCGCAAAGCCCTGAGCAAGGCCGGCTACACCGTGGAAGAAGCCCCGGATGGAAACGCCGCGGTCACGCGCATCCGCTCCACGCGCTACCTGGTGGTTCTCACCGACCTGAAACTTCCCGGCCTATCCGGCATTGAAGTGCTGCGCGCGGTGAAAGAGGCCGACCCGGCGATTCCCGTCATTCTGATGACCGCCTATGGCAGCGTGGAAGAAGCCGTCACGGCCATGAAGGAAGGCGCGTTTGACTTCATTCAAAAGCCGGTGGACCTGGACCACTTGAAGCTGCTGATGGAGCGGGCCGCCCGCCAGCAGGAGCTGCTGCGGGAGAACATCCTGCTGCGCGAAGAATACGTCACGCGTTACGGCTTCCCGCGAATCATCGGCGAGCACGAGAGCCTGAAGCAGGCCAGCCAGCAGGCGCAGAAGGTTGCGGCCACCGATGCCACCGTGCTGCTCCTTGGCGAAAGCGGCACCGGCAAGGAACTCTTTGCGCGGGCCATTCACCACTTAAGCCGCCGCCGCGACAAGCCCTTTGTCGCGCTGAATTGCGCCGCCATTCCCGAAGGACTCGTCGAAAACGAATTGTTTGGCCACGAAAAAGGCGCGTACACCGGCGCCGGCGCGCGAAAGATCGGCAAGATGGAAATGGCCCAGGCCGGCACTCTGTTCCTGGACGAGATCGGCGAGCTGCCGTTGGCGATTCAAAGCAAGCTGCTGCGCGTGCTGGAAGAGCGCCGCTTTGAGCGCGTGGGAGGCACGCAGGTTGTGGAAGTGGATGTACGCATCGTGACCGCCACTAACAAAGACCTCCGCGCGGCGGTCGAAGCCAAAGCGTTCCGGGAAGACCTGTATTTCCGCATCGCCCCGGTGCCGATTTCCATCCCGCCGCTGCGCGAGCGCGGCAACGATTCCCTGCTGCTGGCTGAGCATTTTCTGGAACGTTACCGGCGCGAATTCAAGAAGCCCGGACTCACGCTGGGGCCCGGCGCCAGGGCGCGCATCGAGACGTACGCGTGGCCGGGCAATATCCGCGAGCTGCAGAACACCATCGAACGCGCGGCCATCCTGGCCGACGGCGATATGCTTGACGCCGACGCCCTGCAGTTGCCTTTCGCCAAGCCCACCGCCGCGCAGATTCCGCCGGCGACTCTTCCCGCTGATTTTTCGTGGGAGGGATCACTCGAGGAGGTTGCCGGGCGCGCGCTGGCGCACGTCGAGCGGTTCAAGATTGAATCGGTGTTGCGCGAATGCAAGTGGAACAAATCCCGCGCCGCCGAGCGGCTGAGCGTCTCTTCGAAGACGCTGCTGGCCAAGATGCGCGCGCTGGGGCTGGAAGAATGACGGCGGGAATCCGGCGCATGCGGATGCACACTCCGGCCGCCTTCACCCCCATTACCCTTGACGGCTGACCTCAATGGCCATGACCGTGGCCGCGGTGCCGCTATTGCACGGTAAACGTCAGCGCGTTGCTTGAGCCGATGCTGGTGGTCACGGTCACGTTGCGCGCTCCCGGCGCGGCCGAAGGGCTAATCAGCAGCAGCGAGATCACCAGGCTGTCACTGATGCGGTTCGAGCTGAGCACCATAATCCCGCCGCCGGAAACGCTCACCTTCGCTCCCGGAATCATGTTGGCGCCATTCACATAGAGCTGGACGTAGGCGCCGCGCGCGCCAGCAGCCGGGGTCAGGCGCGTAATCTGGGGCAGCGGATTGATGGTGAACGGGCGCGCGTTGCTCGAACCGCCCGCTGTTTGCACTTTGATCTGCCGCGTACCGGAGGCGGTGGCGGCGATGGTCAAGGTCGCGTTCAACTGGGTATCGCTGAGCACGCTGACGTTGCTGATGGTGATGCCGCCGCCGTCGGCAAGAACCACACTCGTTGCGCCCGCCACGAAGTTCGTTCCCGTGAGCAGCACGTTCACCGAGCCGCCGGCGTTGCCCGCGGAAGGCGCGATGGAGGCCAGCGTCGGCAGGGGCGCGACGACGTTGATGGTTACGCTGTCGCTGGCCGATTCGAGGCCGTCGCTCACCGTCAGCGTGAACGTATGCGAGCCGAGCGGCAGGACAAGCGGCACCACTGCCGTTGTGCCCACAACTGCATTCGCGGCGTCGCGCCATTCGTAGGTCAGCGGGTCGCCGTCAGGATCCGAGGAAGCCGAGCCATCCAGCGTAACCGCCGCGCCGGAAGCAGTGCCCAGAATTGTCTGATCCAGCCCGGCGTCGGCAAACGGCGGCCGGTTCGGCGGAAGGCGGAAATAGGCTACGGGAATGTCATGGTCGGAGAGCCGTTCCGGCCGGTTGGAATCGTTGCGGAAGACTTCCGGGAAGTCCGCGTTGACCCTGGCTACTTCCAGCCGGTTGTAGATCCCCAGCGCGCCGCTGTTGACGATGATGTGGTCCAGCACCTGGGCATTGCCGTCAAACACGTACGAGTAACGCTGCACGGCGGGCAGGAATTCCATCAGGTTAATCAGGTCCGGACTGACCACATCCGGCGAGGCCAGCACCACTTCATTGGCGGGCGCCGGAGTGCCCTTGATCGCGCCGGTCACGTCCACATATCCGTCGTTGAATTCGAACGCGTTGTGATCACCGACGGTGATTAGCCGCAGGTTCGGATTGGCCGTCTGCTCGGATTGGTAGAAGTTGGCCAGATAGTCCGCCCCGGCGGCCCGCTTGGCGCGGACCCGTGCGCCGCTCACCGGGTCGTCAATGTCATTCAGCGAGCGCAGGTGGTTGACCACCACTTTGGCGTTCACCGGGTGACATCCGCTGCACGGAACGGCGATGTCAAAAACCAGGGGCGGACGGTCAAAGATGATCTCCTGCTGGTTATTCAGCGGATTCGTGAACGTGGCTGTAGCGCCGATTTGCGTGACGCTGTTCACCGTGATTCCGCCGCGCACCAGCGCGCCTACGTCAATTCCGCCGATATCGTTCCCTTCCACCAGGAATGCCTGATAGTTCGGATCGGGCTGCCCGGCGGCAACCGCGTCGCTGTTAATCTTCGTTGCCAGCGCCTGCAGCGTGGACAGGTTTTCCACTTCCATAACGCCGACAAAATCCGGAGCGTTCAGGATGTTGCGGATGGTGAGCGAGGCCTTGTTCAGGCGATTGTTGAAGGCGGTGGTGGTCAGCGCCACGTCGCTGATGCCAGGGTCGTCGGTGGTATCAAAGAAGCGCTCCATGTTGAACGAAGCCACGGTGAACTCGTCGCTGTTCTTCGCGGAAATCGGCGTCGCGGCGATGTTGCCGGTGAACGTGGGCGGCGACGTGGTGTCCGGAAGAATCGTGTAGGTGCGGAAGGCATAGTCCAGCACGCCGGTGATGTTGAACAGCGTGGCGCCAGCGGTAACGTCAATGGCTGTGCTTCCCGCCTGCCCTCGGGAGTCAATGCGCAGGCGCTCCGGATTGGCGTCAAAGCGCGGCACGCCCGCCGGCGCACCGGCCGGAAGCGGATCCGGCACTTGTATGCCGGGTTCGCGGAACGGGCGGGCGGTGCCCGTGAGGACGCCGTAGAAAACTCCATTTGACGTGGACGTGGCATTCGCTTCCGAGAGACTGCCGAGAGTCGCCCCGGTTACCGTCAGCGACGCCACGAACACGCGCATGCCTTCGTACTTTTCGAGCTGTTCGATGCCGCCCGCCGGATTGGTGTCCGCCGCGGTGATGGTGACCGCCGCCGGCAGAGCATTGCCGGTGGAGAGCACGGTAACGCTCGGGCCGGTAATTTCCGTCAGCGGCGGCTGCGCCGGATCCGCAGACGGAACGAATTCGGAAACCAAGCCGGTGACCTGCACCTTGTTTCCAATCGCCGCGGCAGCCGGAGGCGCGCCGCTGGTGAAAACGAAAATGCCCTCGGAAGTGCTGGAGTTCGAATCAATATCGGCATCCGGGCTCTGCAGGAAAAAGCCGTTGGACTTGAGCGCGGTGACGATGCCGGTGGTGGCGACCGACTGGCCAACCAATGGCGAGGCAGAACTGCTGCCCTGGATGTCATGAATGGCGACGAGCGTCGGGCCCGGGCCGGGCCCACCGCCGCAGGTCACCGTCGGCGAGGCTGAATTCCGCGGGTTCGGAGCGCCGGTGGCGAAGTCCGCGTTGTTGTTATTGGTATCGGTACATCCGTTGCCGGCGCGGAGCGCCGCCGTGGTGTTGCTGAGCGTGCCCGTCGGCCCGCTTCCCTCAAACTGACTTGCCGCCGAACCATAGCCCACGAAATCAACGATGCGCCCGCCGCTCACACCTTCACCGGCGGCCAATGCCGTGGCACAGGAGTTGACCAGCACAACTTTGCCGGAGGTGGCGCTCATGGCCGTGAGGCCAGTGGCATCCGGGGTGGGCAGGCTGACCGTGCCACCCGCGCCTTGCGATTCCTGAATCAGGTAGTACGCGCCGGGCTGGATCGTGCCGGTCAGGTCGGTCTTCTGGTTGTTGTTGAACGTGAAGGCGCCCGCCGAAGAAGCGTACTGCACGCACCAGCCGGAGAGCGACACGGGCGCGCTGCCGGTGTTGACCAACTCGATGAAATCATTGCGCAGGGTCGCGCCGGAGTTTCCTCCGCCACCGTAAATCTGGCTGATCACCACCTGGGCCTCGGCGGGCTCGACGTGCCCCATCACCGCCAGAAGACTCACGGCAAGAGCGAAAATCAAACGCGCTGCTTTCATTTCAGCCCTCCAGTGACCTGCGTACGGAAGCGCGACCGCTTGCCCTTCGGGAAGGGCGGGAATATATCATGCGGCAAGGGCGTTGCAGAAAAGTAACACCACGGTAAACGTGTGGAAAAAGCTCCGGCGTGAAGAAGCGCGTACTGGAACCACTTTCGCCGGCGCAATGCGCCGCGCAGCGTGTGGCAGCGACCTGCAGCCGGACGGCCGCAACGGGAGTCGTTATCGGAGAAACAACAGACCGGCGATACCGCCCAGAACAATCAGCATCGCGGTGTTGGCTTTGGTGAGAAGCGACGCCAGCAACGCGGCTAGTGCCACCAGCAGCGCCCGCCAGCCGGGGATCGCTGCGGGAGCCATTTTCACCACAACCGCCGCCATCAGTGCCACCGAACTGGCATTTACGGCGTCCAAAAATGCCGACGCAATCCCCCACCGGCGGCAGCGCGGCAGCATCGGTCCAAGAGCTGCGACGAACAGAAACGACGGCAGGAAAATCGCGATGGTGGCTACCGAAGCGCCCGCCCATCCTGCCAGCAAGAAGCCGATGAATGTTGCCGTGGAGAGCACCGGGCCCGGAGTGAATTGCCCCACCGCAACGGCGTCCAGGAGTTGCTGCTCGGTGAGCCAGCCGCGCCCCCGCACCAGTTCGCTCTGCAGCAAAGCCACCAGCACGTAGCCTCCGCCATAGAGAACCGAGCCAATTTTCAGGAAGCACAGACCCAGCTTCCAGAGGGAAACGCCAGCTCCAGCAACAACGGCCGCCGCAGAAACACCAACCCCGGGCGCAGGCACGTTGATGAAGACTGCCGGCGAGGCCGGTGGCTGATCAGCTTGTGGCCGTTCGCCTACTGGCCGCTCGCGCCGTGCGAAGAGGAGGGCCCCGCCGAGCAATCCTCCGGCGAAGAGCGCCACAATCTCGTCCACGCCACCCAGGGTGGCCGCCAGGACCAGCAGTCCAATCAGCAGTGTCAGCCGGCCGCGCATCGCCGTCTTGCCCAGCCGCCACACCGCGGCAAGAATCAGCGCCACGACCACGGGCTTGATCCCGGCAAGCAGGGGGCCGGCCTTGGGCGAAGCTCCAAAATGAACATAGACCCACGCAACCACGGCGGTAATCAGCACGGCAGGAACGATGAAACTGGCCCCGGCTACAATGAGTCCCATCCAGCCTCCACGCAGATATCCCAGGTGGATGGCCATTTCCGTGGAGTTGGGACCGGGAATGAGGTTGGTGGCGCCGAGCAAATCGAGAAAGTGCTCGCGGGTGAGCCACCGCCGCCGCACAACCACTTCTTCTTCCATCATGGCGATGTGCACCGCGGGCCCGCCGAATCCGATGGCGCCAAGCTTCAGGAAAAGGGAGGCGATTTCGCGAAGCGCAGCGCCACGGCTGCTGGCACCTTCGGTCAACCTAGCCTCCCCGCCGGCGGCTCATGCGAGCGTCCAACGAGCAGCTTCCCGCCCCGGCCACCAGCAGAAACAACAGGCTCAGCAGCATCGCAAAATCCGTGCGCGCCTCGTGCGCGGCGGCCCAGAAGCCGCTCTTCAGTAGAATCGGCAGCTTGGTGGTCACGATGGCCACCAGCATATTGATGGTCATGGTGATCGCCGCCAGGCGCGTCAGCAGGCCCAGCAGCAGCATCGAACCGCAGAGGATCTCGCAGACCCCCACGAAGGGAGCCATGATTTCCGGAGCCGGAATGCCGATTTTTGCAAAGCGGCCCGCGCCCAGAGCTTCAGCGAAGAGGAACTTCTGTATTCCCTCGGAGAGGAAGATGGCTCCGGTGGCAAGCCGGATGAAGACCGTCGCCGCGGGCCCGTGCGTTTCCACGATGCGCTCGAGAAGGCTCATGGGCGGGCCTCAACCGGCGTGAAGCGCGACAGGTCATAAATGCCGAGCTTCTTCTCGAAACCCGCCACTTCGTCCACCGTCTTCTCAAAGCCGTCCTCGCCGAAGAGCTTGTGCTCCTTCTCCTCGAATTCTTCGCCGAGCGAGTCGTACTCGTTGGCGCTCACGATGGAACGAAGCGCGGGAAACAGAACCGTGTCTTCGCGTGCTTCGTGCGGACGGTACATGCGGACGAACTGCGCCACGACATCGGCAAGCTGGTTCCGCGCCGATGTATCCTTCAGCCCGGCCGGTACGGCCAATTGCCTAATCTGTTCGGTCACGCGACGCCCAGCCTGGTGTTGCGCGCGCAGCACCGCGACCAGATCGGTGAGCCGGTGGGCCTTTTCGAAACGCGGGAAGAGATAATCCTCCTCCAGCTTCTCGTGGTAGTCCTCGATGAACGTGCGGATCAGCCGGGCCGAGCCGGCCACGATGGAAACGTCCAGGTCCTGAGCCGAGCGCAGGCGGCGGATCGCTTCGTCATAGATGAGCAGCACGCGATTCAATACGCCGTGCTCGCGCATCAGGTCTTCCGCCGGCGAAACCTCCATCTCCGGCTCATGGGTGCCGCTCTTAGGTGACTTGGCGGCCGTCTTGGTTTGTCCCGCCGGCCAGGCCGCGATGGACACCGCGCCCGCTTGCAGGGCGAACCCTGCTGTCCCCATCAGGAAACCCCTGCGAGTTTCGTCGCTCATTGGCCCTCCTTTTTCGAATCTCAGCGCTAGTCGAAAGTCTCTTCAAAAAACTCGCGGACGGTGGCCCTCGCCTCCCGCAAAGCGCGCCTGCCTGCCGGTGAGATGCGGTACTGCTTGCGCGTGCGCCCGTCGCGCGCCTTTCGTGGACTTCAGCAGCGCTCGAGTCCGTGCCGCATGGATGGAGAGTGCCCGGCCTCAAACGGCAGCCGTGGCGGGCCAGCTCATGGATGATCCACCAGCCAAAGACGCTGCTTGCGCTGCTTGAAGAGTGTTCCGGCGGATGACACCGGACAACACGCTCTTGTGAGGCGTGGCCCCCAGGTCGCATATCGAAATACCATATCGGCGTTCGATATTAGCGACCTGCGTCGGAGATGGCAAATGACTGCCGCTGGGAGTGGAAAAATGCACCGACCCCGGCTCGAACGGTTGCGTCGTGCAGCGGCATCCGCAAAAACGGCGGGCGGCAAAGCCGTCCGACACAGCCTTGCCGCCCCGCTTACTCGGTGAACGTCGCTACTGAGATCGGCTACCCCCTTTGGGCCAGCGTCCCGGCCCTGGAGCCAACCTCGTCTTGGCGACAGATTAAGCCCTTTGCCGGCAGATGCAAGCGACAAAAAGCGACAAAGTAGCGAATTCTCGTCCGCTTGGAGTATTCAGGTGGGGCGAATCGGGCCGGTTGGGCCTGCTAACGCCCCTTCGCCGTGTAAAGGGCCACGATCCCCGCACTCCACCGCTCGATTCGAGCCTCCGCAAATCCCGAGTCGGCAATGTGCGCCGCCAGTTGTTCGGGGCTGGGGAAACGCATCACCGAATCCGGCAGGTAGGAGTACGCCGTGCGATCCCCGGAAACGCCGCCGCCGACTCGCGGCAATATCGAAGTGAAGTAGAAGCGATACAGCGGTGCAATCGGCCAGATGCGCGGCGCAGCGAACTCCAGGATGCCGATTTCGCCGCCCGGCCTCAGCACGCGGCGGATTTCCACCAGTCCGCCGCGGTAGCTGGCCAGATTGCGAAGCCCGAAGGCGCAAGTGACCAGATCAAAACTTCCCTCAGGAAACGGAAGCAGCAAGGCATCCGATTCCAGGTACTCAATCCGCGGGCCGCCGGCGGGCTGCTTCTGATTAGCCCGAACCAGCATCGGATGGGCGAAATCGGCGCCGACGATCGCAGCCCCGCCCGCGTTTCCACGCTTCCTCACTTCGCGGCTCTTGCGCTGTTCCAGAGCCAGGGCCAGGTCGCCTGTGCCGCAGCACAGGTCGAGCACCCGCGCCCCATCGCGCGCGAGGATGTGCCGAAATCGCTCCGCGGCGCGGCGGCGCCAGGCCTTGTCCAGGTTGAGCGAGAGCACATGGTTCAGCAGGTCATAACGCGGCGCGATGCGGCTGAACATGTCGCGGACATAGCGGCTGGCCTCGCGCTCGTCGGCCGTGCCCTGTGGCTTGCTGCCCGTGGCGGCCCTGGCCTCCCGGCCAGCTTTCCGCGAAGTGGCCGTGGTCACGCGTCCCCCCACTTCCAGCCGGAGTATTGCTCGCGCAGGCGCGCCTTCAAGAATTTCCCGACGGAGGTCTTCGGGATTTCCGGAACGAACACCATGGCGTCCGGAAGCTGCCACCGCGCGAAACGGGAGGTCAGGAACTCGCGCAGTTCGGTTTCGCAAGGCGCGACGCCATCCCGCAGTACGACGACCGCCAGCGGCCGCTCCGCCCATTTCGGGTGAGGCACGCCAACCACCGCCGCCTCCCGAACGGCGGGGTGACCCATCAGCGCGTTTTCCAGATCTACCGAACTGATCCACTCGCCGCCGGACTTGATCAGGTCCTTCGCGCGGTCAGCGATGCGGATGAATCCGTTATCGGCGATGGAGACCACATCGCCGGTGCGGAACCAGCCGTCGGCGGTCCAGCGATCCTGCGCCTCCGGGAACTCAAAGTACGACGCGGCCACCCACGGCCCGCGCACTTGCAGTTCGCCGAGCGTGCGCCCGTCCCACGGAATTTCGCCTGCGGAGGAGACGGCGCGCAGTTCCACAAACGGAACCGGGCGTCCCTGCCGCGACTGCATTTCCAACTGCTGCTCCCCGGGCCACTGCTGCATGTCCGGCCGCAAAAACGAAAACGTGGCCAGCGGAGTTGTTTCCGTCATGCCCCAGCCCTGCATGATATGGATGCCGCTGCGGCGTGCGCGTTCGATCAGCGACGCCGGGACCGCCGATCCGGCGCTGAGCACGCGCAAGCCGGCTTGCAGCGGCCAGCGCTCTGGATTCTGTTCCAAGGCATGCAGCGCGGTAATCCACACCGTCGGCACGCCGTTCGCCACGGTAATCTTTTCCTGGGAGAGCAGGTCAAGCAGCGGCTCACCCAGCACGTGCGGGCCCGGAAAAACCAGTGCCGCGCCGGTCATCACCGCGGCGTAAGGGAATCCCCAGCCATTGGCGTGGAACATGGACGAGACCTGCAGGACCCGATCCCGTTCGCGGAAGGCCATGTAGTCCGGCAGGCACATCGCCAAGGAGTGAAGGGCAACGGCCCGGTGCGAGTACAGAACGCCCTTGGGCTTTCCGGTTGTGCCGGAGGTGTAGCACATCCCGGCCGCGGCATTCTCATCGAGCGCCGGATAATCGAACCCCGCATCGCCCGGGGCAATCCACTCTTCGTAGCTTTCACATCCTTGCGGAAGCGGCTGGCCGGAAAAAGGCACTACCCATAGGCGCTCCAGGTTCACTTTGCTGCGAATCGCCTCCAGCGCCGGCAGCAGCGCATCATCCACAATCAGGAACCGGTCGCGTGCATGATTCACGATGTAGGCGAGCTCGTCGGGATGCAGTCGGAAGTTGAGCGTGTGCAGCACGCCGCCGGCGCAGGGGACGCCGAAGTACACTTCCAGGTGCGCCGCGTGATTCCACATCAGGACGCCAACGCGATCACCCCGCTGCAGCCCCGCCCGGAGCAGCGCCGCAGACAGCGCGCGGGAGCGGCGATACAGCGCGGCGTAGTTGCTGCGGACCAGCGACTGGTCCGGCAACCGCGATACGATTTCCTGCGACCCAAAGTACTTCCCGGCACGCTCCAGCAGGTGCTGCAAAGTCAGCGGGAAATCCATCATCTGGCCGTTCATCGCCGGTTCACCCTTCCGCCGGTTCGCAGGGATGAGAGGGCTTGCGCCACCAGGTCTTCGGGCACGTCACTCGCCATTCTGGTGCGGCCGACGCCTTCGGTAAGCACGAACCGTATTCTGCCATGCTCGGCCTTCTTGTCCGTACGCATCGCCTCCAGGAACCTCGCGCGGGAAACCGCCGGCAGGCGCGGCAGCTTCCCCGCTGCGCCAATCAGTGCTTCCATCCTCTTCGCGGCCTCAGGTTCCACCAGCTTCATGGCCACGGAAAGGCGAATCGCTGCAATCATCCCCCATCCCACCGCTTCTCCGTGCAGGAATCGGCGATATCGCGTCGTTGATTCGAGCGCGTGCGCGGTGGTGTGCCCGAAATTCAGGATCATGCGCAGGCCGGCTTCGCGTTCATCTTCGCTGACGATGCGCGCCTTGGCCTCGACGCACCGCTGAATGACGTGCTCGAGCGCGCCGGCCTCCTGATTCACCAGGCTCACCATGCCCTGTTCCAGCGTTGCAAACAGCTTCTCGTCGCCGATGATCCCGTACTTGATGACTTCGTAGAGTCCGGAGCGAAACTCGCGGGGCGGCAGCGTCCGGAGCAGTTGCGGGTCAACAATCACCAGTGACGGCTGGTGAAATGCCCCGACCAGGTTCTTCCCTTCCGGCAGATTCACGCCGGTCTTCCCGCCAATGGCGCTATCCACCTGGGCCACCAGCGTCGTGGGTACATGTACGACGCGGATGCCACGCGCGTAGCTGGCCGCGACGAATCCGGCGACATCGCCCACCACGCCGCCGCCGGCGGCAACGATTACCGATTTTCGATCCGCTCCGGATTGGGCCAGGGTGCGCGCAATCTGCTCCACGGTACGCAGATTCTTCCCGGCTTCGGCATCGTTGAACAGAATCGCGCGCGCCTGCGCTGCGCCCTTGAGGCCTGCCGCCAGTGCCTTCCCCCAATGCCTCCACACGCGTGGCGAAGAGAGCAAAAACAGCCGGCTGGCTGGCTCCTGCAAGCCATCGAGCAGCACGCCGGCTTGGCCGAGAGCGCCGCGCTCGACATGAACAGTGTATGGGCCGGAACTCGCGTTGACCGTGATTCTTTGCGCTGCCATGGCGAAGGGCAAACTCTAACATAGGAGCAGGTCGCGCCTGCCGCGCGAACCGGCACGCGTACCCGACGCCGGCTTGTGTGCAGAATCCCGGCACCGGGGGCTTTCGGAGGCGTCCATGAGTCCGGATACAGTTTCCTCGACGGCCAGTCCGCGGGTGCCGTAGTCCGCGCCGCGGCGTAAGCAACCGGCCTGCCGGGCGCCATAGCAGCGCCTTCGTGCTACCATCGCTTCCAGTGACTCAGGCCCGATGCGCGAGCAGGACCCGATTTCCGTTGACTTTGTAATTGCCGGCTGCGGAGTGGCAGGCTTGCGGGCCGCAGTTGAGCTGGCGCAATCCGGCGCGCGCGTGCTGATGCTGGCCAAGGCCGAGCTCACCGAATCAGCCACCGAGTACGCCCAGGGCGGTATCGCCGCCGCGCTCAGCGACGAGGACGAGATCAGCCTGCACGAAGCGGACACCATCGCCGCCGGCGACGGGCTGTGCAATCCGGAAGCCGTACGCATCCTGGTCGAAGAGGGGCCGCCGCGCATCCAGGAGCTGATCGCCTGGGGCACCGAGTTTGACCGCGCCGGAACCAGGCTTTCCTTCACGCGCGAGGCCGCGCATAGCCGCTCGCGCATCCTCCATGCGCACGGCGACTCCACGGGACGCGAAATCAGCCGCGCGCTCTTCGCCAAGGTTCGCACGTTCCCAAACGTCACGGTGCGCGCTTACGCGTTCACCACAGAGCTGCTGGCCGCAGACCATCGCGTAACCGGACTGCGCTTCCTCGACGAGAAGACTTCACAGCTCCATGATGTTCATGCCGCGGGCGTGCTGCTGGCTACCGGCGGCCTGGGGCAGGTGTACCAGGAAACCACCAACCCGGCGGTTGCCACCGGCGACGGCATGGCCATCGCCTATCACGCCGGCGCCACGCTCAGCGACATGGAGTTCGTGCAGTTCCATCCCACTGCGCTGTGCATCAAGAATGCCCCGCGCTTTCTTTTGAGTGAGGCGCTGCGCGGCGAGGGCGGCGTGCTGCGCAACGCAGACATGCACCGCTTCATGAAGCACTACGCCGAAGCGGGCGAGCTGGCGCCGCGCGACGTGGTGGCCCGGGCCATCGTCAGCGAGATGCACAAAACGAACACTGAATTTGTGCTGCTGGATATGACCGGCCTGAAAGCCGATTTTGTGCGCAAGCGCTTTCCGCGAATCTACTCCACGTGCCAGCAGTACGGCATTGATCTTGCTACCGACCTGGTTCCCGTGCGGCCTGCCGCTCATTATGCGATGGGCGGAGTGCGCACGGACCTCGAGGGCCGCACGAACATTGCCGGACTGTTTGCCGCCGGAGAAACAGCATGCACCGGCGTTCACGGGGCGAACCGCCTGGCCAGTAACTCCCTGCTGGAAGGGGTGGTTTTCGGCGCGCGCGCCGGGAAAGCGATGAGCTCTTCGGTCAGCCTGCCGGCCAAGGCAAAAGCAGCGAAGGCGGGCGCGAACAAGCAGGGAGGCGGCTCCAGCCATAACCCGCGGCCCTCCCCGGTAGCCAATCATCCGCACAGCACTGCTTCAACCGGTATGGCTGCGCATCCGGCCGACGATCGCCTGCAGCAGATTCGGAGCCTGTTGTGGCATAAGGCGGGCATCATCCGCAACGCCCGCGACCTTTGCCGCGCACTGGAAGAGCTTTCTGCGATGCGCGTTCCGCCTCCGTCGCACCCTTCGCGCGCCGCTTGCGAATTGCACAACGTGTGGACCGTGGCGCAGGTCATCGCACAATCCGCGCTGCTCCGCGAGGAAAGCCGCGGCAGCCACTATCGCTCGGACTTTGCCTGTCCGGACGACGAGCGATTCCAACGGCACTCCCTGGTGACGGCGGCACACGTGACTTTCGCCCAGTAGGCGGCAGCGCTCCACCCGCACATTCAACTGCGTCCCGCTCTGCCAGACGCGCATCGCAGGCTTCTGGACCGCCGCTTGCCGGCACGGGTTTTCCGCCAACCTAGGGGAAGCTACTCCCGGATTTTCTTCTCGATTTCAGGAATGCTAACCAGAATCACGTGGCCAACAACGCCCAGGCTGCGCGCGCTGACCTTATCGAGCGTGTCCTGCAGGGTGTGCCACGGAGGGTAGTCCAGATCAATCACGTCGAGTGCGGCGACGCCGCGCTTGATGAACGGCATGTGGTCGTCGCCGATGGCGTTGGCGCCGCCGGAGAATTCCTTCTGGTAGCCGAGGCGTTTGGCGGTATCAAAGACGATCTGGCGCAGCCAGGGCGTCGAGTTATCGTCACTGAGTATGTTCAGGTTCTTGTCGCCGATCATGTCGGCATTAATCATCGCCTTCACGCGTTTCAGGTCGCCGCTGAGTGCGAGCTTCGCGGCCATCTGGCGGCTGCCGTAGAGGCTGTCGGCGTCGCTCCACTCCTGCAGCGCCTCCTCGCCGTCAAAGAACGTGATCCATATGGTCAGCGCATTCTCGCGCTTGCAGAGGATGCGGGCCAATTCCAGCATCAGGCCGGTGGAAGAGCCGCTGTCGTTCGCGCCCACAAATCCGAGCGGCAAACGCACCGAGTCGTAATGCGTCGAGAGCAGGATGATATTGGCGCTCTTGCCGGTGACCTTGGCCACGATGTTGCGCATGGAGACGCGGCCGACGGGCGTCTGCGCCTCGAAGTTGTCCTCATCCACCTTGCAACCCGCGCCTTCGAGCTGTGACTTGATGTACTCCTGCGCCGCACGGATGCCCGGCGAGCCGGGATAACGCACGCCGATGCTGACCAGCTTTTCCACATGGGCGAAGGCCCTGGCGCCATCGAAGCCGCCGGTCTGGTCGGCAGGCAAGGCGTCCGAGGGCTTTGCCGGCGCCGCGGCCACGGCCGGAGGCCGCGGTGAAGAGGCCTGCGCCGCGCTGTTGGGCTGTTCCACGTTGCACGCGCTCAAGAGCAAGACCACGCACGCGCAGACGAGCGCCAATGAGCGAACGTGGAAGAGCGGCCAGTCGTGAGCGACGAGTAGCGAGAAAGGCGGCCCGCTGCTGGCGCATTGTGAAGCCGGCGAGCTTCCGGCGGCACCAGCACGCCCCGCGGCTGAAGCGCGTGTGCCGAACTGCGACTCTCGTTCTCCTTGTTTATCTGTGTTCATCTGTGGCTTCAGTTCTTCCCTCGGCGAATCGCATCACCGCAGGCTCAGCCAGCCAAAATGCCGCGCAGCCCAGTACAGGCCGGCCGCCGCGCTGCTCGCCAGGATAATCCAGGTGGTCACCACCGGCGTGCTGGAGAGTGTCTCGCCCGCGGCGCGGCGCTTGTTGCGCACCACCATTGAGCTTACACCAATGCCCACCAGGTACAGCACAATCATCGGCGCCATGAAGATGCTCATGGTCAGGATATCGGTGGTGGGCGTAATCACCGCAGCCAGCACGGCAATCACCAGCACTGCGTAGCGGAAGTTGTTCCAGAGGAATTCCGGCGTCACGATGCCGAACAACGACAGCACAAAAATCAGGATCGGCAACTGAAATACCACCCCCAGCCCGAGCAGGATCACCAGCACCAGATCGAAATACTCATTGATGCTGATCATCGGCTGGAACGAGCCCTGTACGCCGATGCTGATGAGGAATTCCAGCGTCATCGGCAGCATCACGTAATAGCCGAACGCCGTGCCGGCCAGAAACAGCACGACGCCGAAGCACAGAAAGCTGACCACCGCTTTGCGCTCGTGGCGATACAGTCCGGGCGCAACGAACTTCCACACCTGATAGAGCACCCACGGTGAGGCCAGCACCAGCCCCAGATACAGGCCGCCGGTCAGATACAGTTGAATGGGACCGAGCGGGCTGGTGTACACCAGCTTATCCTGCGTAATTTTGTTGGCGGCGAACGCCGCCAGCATCGGCTTCTGAATAAAGTCCACTACATTCGGAACAAAATAGAGGCCGGCGCACAGACCTGCCAGCACTCCGCCCAGAGCATGAAGAATGCGCGCGCGCAGTTCTTCGAGGTGATCGAAGAAACTCATCTTCGCTGTGGGATCGTCGGCGGAATCGGTGGGGTCGCGCTCGGGGAGGAATCGCATTGGCGCGGGCTATTTTATCGCTCCGGCGCCGGAAGTCTCCGGATCGCCGGCGGACTGAGGCGTTTGGTGCTCCAACTCCGGTGCCGGGTGCTTGCCGGAGGCATGGCTGGCATCGGCGCCGGACGCAGCAGGGGACGCCGGGTCACTGCCGGATTCGGTGCCTTGCGTCCCGCCATGATTACTGCCGCGAAAATCGTGCGGCAGCTCGGGGTCGTAACGAGGCTCTTCGGCCGGGCCGGCCGAACCCTCTCCGCTGTCCACTGCGCGGGAGATGCTCTCCTCCACCGACTTGGTGACCTCCTGGGTTTCCCGCTCCAGGGTGCGCATTTCGTCTTCCACGG
>Ga0187894_10003377_pt1 | contig 17945 bp, 9 predicted proteins | sample GBC1701081metaG_FD_136650 | JGI IMG/M metagenome (GOLD analysis project Ga0187894, IMG submission 136650) | White microbial mat communities from a lava cave in the Kipuka Kanohina Cave System on the Island of Hawaii, USA - GBC170108-1 metaG ...
CAGAGCGGCTTCGCCGCCGGCTCCATTAACGACCTGGTTGTCCAGACCGGCCAGATGTCGTCGGCCAATCTAACGCTGACAGTCGGCGCGGCGACCGAAGTGGTGCAGGTGGAGGGGACGTCCGCGCAGTTGCAGGTAGACACCAGCCGCCAGACTGTTGACGGTGTGGTGACTCAGGAGAAGATCATCGGCTTGCCGCTCAACGGCCGCAACTTCCTCGATCTGGCCGCGCTCCAGCCGGGCGTCGTGGTCAGGGACGGCGGGGCGTTCGATCCGACCAAGGTCAACGCCTATCGCGCAGTCACTGTCAACGGCAGCTCCGGCCGGGCCACTCGCGTGCAGATCGACGGAATCGACATTACCGACGAGAACGTAGGCACGACCACGGGCAATATCTCGACCGACGCCGTGCAGGAGTTTCAGTTGTCGCGCGCCTCGTTCGATCTCTCGACGTCGCTGACCACTTCCGGAGCGGTCAGCATCTCCTCGCGTAGCGGCGGCAATCAATTCCATGGCGGCGGGTTTTACTTCTTTCGCAATCAGGACCTCGGCGCGCGGCTCAACTATCAAACGACCAATACGCCCTTCGATCGCCATCAGGTCGGCTATCATTTCAGCGGCCCGATCGTCAAAGACAAGCTCTTCTTCTTTTCGAACTGGGAGCGGACGTATCAGACCTCGCAGAGCATCATTAACAATACCGATTTCCCGCAGCTCACCGGCAACGTCGGACTTCCGGTGGCCATTCGGCTCACGACCAACAGGCTCGACTACTCGCTCAACAGCCGCGTGAGGTTGTTCTACAGTCATGGTTACAACGACGATCTTTCGACCGGCGGTAACGCAAACTCGCCGTTCCAGAACGTGAATTGGACGATTCGGCACACGGCCGGCGCGGACATCACCGGGGCGCGAGCGTCGCACTCGCTGCGCTTCGGCTTCAATAACTTCAACAACCGCGTTCAGAGTCAGGAGATCGAACCCTACACTTTTTTCCGGGCGCCTCAAGGCTCCACCTATAGACTGAGCCTTACTGGCAATGCGTTCAACCTTGGGCCGAACAGCACTGCGCCTCAGCAAACCTATCAGGACAACTATCAGTCGAAATACGACGGCAGTTACGTGAGCGGCAACCACACGCTGCGCTATGGCGGCGAGGTCAATCGCATTCTGCTGGGCGGCTTCGCCAGCTTCTCCGGCGTCCTGGTGATCAACGGGACGTTCAACGCCGCGACCCGTGCGGCGCTCCCGGAGGCCTCGCGGACCGATCCCTCCGCTTATCCGTTAAGCAGCTTTACGACCGGACCGTCCGCCGGCTTCTTCTCCGCCGACCCTGGGCACAATCTGCCGCACGGCGGGCACAACAACACGCGCATCGCGTGGTACGCGGGCGATTCGTGGCGGGTGACGCGCGGCTTGACGCTCAATCTGGGCACGCGTTGGGAATACGACACGGGATTCTTCAACGGCACGGCGCGCGAGTTGCCGCAATTGGCCGTTTACGGCGATCCGAAGCTGGGGAAGGTCGCGGAGTTCCCGCTGACCGGTTTCAGCCCGCAGGTGGGCTTCGCCTGGGACCCCACGGGCAGCGGCAAAATGAGCGTTCGCGGCGGCTTTTATCTCACCTACGAGATGAACATCGGGAACAACGCCATCTTCGATTCGTTCCCGCGCACGCCGCCCGGCATCGGCCCGGAGTCATCGAACAACGTCTTCATGCACGGGCCGAGCGGCGAGCCCATCAATGTCGACGGTTTCACCAACGGCAACTACTCTTCATTGATCGGCCGGCCGATTCGCGAAGTGATCCCGATCATCGAGCGGGCGCACCTGGCGATGCGGCAGGCTTACGCCAATTTCAAGTTCGATCCCAATTCGCCGACGCAGACTTTCACCGTCAACCGGGGCGTCGGCAACTCGAACATCTTTCCCGGCACATTCAAGATTCCGTACTCGATGCAATTCAGCATCGGCGTGCAGCGCGAGTTGCGGCAGAACCTCGTGCTCTCGGCGGATTACGTGCGCATCCGGGGCGTTGGGCTGCCCTACGTCATCAACGACTACGAACGCCGCTTCGCCGCGCGAACATTGGATGCCGCAGCGGCGCGCGCCCAGGTGGCCAGCGTCCTCCGCATTCCAGCGCCGAATCTGAACACGGCGGCGGTTGACACTTATTTGGCGGCCAATCGCAACGCCACCATCGCCACGTTCGGGCTGGGCACGGGCACGTCCAACATCTTTCCCGGCGTCACCAAGGACTACGATTTGGCGAATATCGTCACCGGCGGCTTCTCGCTCTATCAGGGCTTGCAGTTGAAGCTGGAGGGGCGGCTGAAGGCGGACACCGACAGCCGACTGCGGCATTTTCTGCGCGAGTTGAACTATACGGTGTCGTATTCGCTCTCTCGGGCCAACGCCACCAACGGCCAGAACAGCCTCGAATTCGAAGCCGCCGCGACCTTCAACGACAATCTCAACGCCGCATACGGCCCGACCGGCAACGACCGCACGCACATCTTTACGGCGGGCGCGTTGATGACCGCGCCGTTCGGGATCCAGATCAATCAGATCTGGAGTTTCCGCACGGCGCCCGCCGCGAATCTGACGGTCCCGTTCCTGGACACCTTCGCCACGACGAGCGGCATCTTCACCACCGACATCGACGGTGACGGGCGCACTGGCGATCTGCTGCCGGGCACGAACATTCGTCACTTCGGACGGAAGATCAAGAGCTTCAAGCATCTCAACCGAATCATCACCGACTTCAACAACAACTTTGCCGGCAAGCTCACGCCCGCCGGACAGGCGCTGGTGGCCGCCGGCATCTTCACGGAATCGCACCTCCGCACGCTCGGCGCGACGGTCAAGCCGCTCGCGTTGGCGCCGGAGACCAACCCCTGGCCGTTCGAGAATCTGATCAATCTCGACGCGCGCATCTCGCGCCCGATCAGGATCAAGGAGAAGCTCTCCATCGAGCCGAGCCTCGATGTTTTCAACGTCTTCAACCACACCGGTCTTGGGAACTACAACGGCCTGGCCGCCACGTTCGGGGCGCTGAACTATGATTACGTCGCCGATCCGCTCGGTCGCGGCGGCGTTCCGGAATTGACTCGGGGCACACGCGGGCGCTTGCAACAAAATCGGCTGCTACAGCTAGGCTTGCGCGTGACGTTCTGAATCTGAATCTGAAGCATAGAATTCAAGAAATAGGTTTGCCGCCAAGGCGCCAAGGACGCCGGGTAAGATTGAGAAAACCCGGCGTCCTTGGCGCCTTGGCGGTTTTTGTGGATAGCGATCGGCTTTTTTTTCGCCGGTCGTGCTACGGAATTGACAATCGTGTGAACGCGACGACCTGGCAATCATCACTAACCACACAATCGCGCTTGGCAAGGTGATCATGCGCGGTCTGGCGCCGGCTTCGTCGGCGTTGTTCTTTAAAAATTATCCGCGCCGCCCAATCCACTCGCTCGGCGCTCCCGTAAGTGCGAGTGAAGGACGACAGAGCAAAGGCTCTCGCCAATGACGTGAGCCTTGAAACATAAACCTGAAAGAAAGAGGGAGAAATAATGAAGAAGTTTTTTGCGCTGAGTTTATTCGCATTGGTCACGGCGTTGTCGAGCAAGGCTTTCGCGCAGAAGCCGGTCACGGTTGGCGGCGCGCCGATGTACGCCAACAAGAACATCGTCGAGAACGCAGTCAACTCGAAAGATCACACGACGCTGGTCGAGGCGGTGAAAGCCGCCGGGTTGGTCGAAACATTGCAGAGCGCCGGCCCGTTCACGGTCTTCGCGCCGGTCAATGCGGCGTTCGGCGCTTTGCCGGCCGGCACGGTCGATACATTGCTCAAGCCTGAGAACAAAGGGACGCTGACGGCGGTATTGACTTATCACGTCGTGGCCGGCCGTCTGAATGCGAAGGCGCTGGGGCGGATGATCAAGCAGGGCGGTGGCAGGGCGACGCTCAAGACCGTGCAGGGCGGCGAACTGACGGCGACGAAGAACGGCGACACGATCAGCGTCACCGACGCCAAAGGAGGCGCGGCGAAGATCACGATTACCAACGTCAATCAGTCGAACGGCGTCATCCACGTGGTCGACCGCGTATTGCTGCCGCAATAACATCAATGCCCAGGGATTGCCTCTGGCATTGCCTCTAGTATTAGAAGAGGAGCTATGGGCGCTTCAGACGCGAGTCTGTCGCGCCCGTTCTTTTCGCCCGTTCTTTTCGAGGACGCAAAGATGAACGATACAGACCGACCCCTGCGTTTGCCCCTGCGTTTGAATGAACGAGACCTGCGGCGAATGAGCCGCCGTGAATTGTTGAAGCTGACGCCGGTCCTGGCCGTGGGCGCGCTCGCGCTGCCGCCATTCAACGAACATTTGCTCAAACGCGGACTCCGGTTGACGGATCGCGCGGCGCAGGCTCTCTTCAACCGCGACCGCCTGGCGCGGAACTTCAGCCATCGTGACCTGACGCCGATCGAAAAGTTTCCCATCAACAGCTATTCCGAATATAACCCCGCGAACGATCTGGCGAACTGGAAGCTGACGGTTGAAGGAATGGTCGCGCGCCCGGGCGAATACACGCTCGATCAAATCAAGTCGCTGCCGAAACAGATACAAAACGTCAAACATATCTGCATCGAGGGTTGGGACGTGATCGGCAATTTCGGCGGCGCGCGGCTGAGAGACTTCCTGCAATTGGTGGGCGCCGACCCGGCGGCGAGGCGCGTCGAAGTCAGTTGTCTGGACGATTACTACTCTTCTTACGACATCGAAAGCTGCCTGCACTCGCAGACTCTGCTCTGTTACGAAATGTACGGCGCGCCGCTCACCGCCGGGCACGGCGCGCCGCTGCGCGTGCATATGCCGGTCAAGCTCGGTTACAAATCGGCCAAATATCTCTACTCCATCCGCGTCAGCGATGCGCTCGGCAAAGAGAAGGGCTTTTGGGAAGACCAGGGCTATTCGTGGCACGGCGGCGTCTGAAAGGAGAAATCATGGCGATCACGAAATCGGGATTGGCGATCCGGACGGTGGAAGTCGAACGTGAAGGCGCGCGGCGAACTTTTGCGCATGAGCATCCGTGGCTGACGCGCTTCACTCACTGGCTCAACGCCATTACGCTGCTCGTGTTGACGGCGAGCGGGATGGAAATCTTCGAGGCGTTTCCGAGCTTCGGCGCGAAAATTCCGCAGGCGGATTTCATTCGCTTTCCCGATGCGGTTCGATTGGGCGGCTGGTTGGGCGGCGCGCTGCAATGGCATTTGACCTTCGCGTGGTTGTTCACGATCACGGGCGTGGTCTACGCGCTGTATCAAATCGTCAGCGGGCATTGGCGCCGGGTGATTCTGCGCCCGAAGGATCTTCGCGGTCTTTGGCCGATGGCGCGGCATTACTTCCTGTTCAAGCCGAAGCCCGAACAGATGGAGCTGTACAATCCATTGCAGAAGCTGGCCTACACTTCGACGATTCTGTTCGGCGTTGTGTCGGTCGTCACCGGCGTTCTGCTCTTCAAACCGGCGCAGTTCGCGCCGCTGGTCAATCTGCTCGGCGGTTTTGGAATGATTCGAATCTACCATTTCGCGGCGATGATCGGCTTTCTTTCGTTTATTCCCGGTCATCTGGTGATGGTGGCGCTGCATGGCTGGAACAATTTCTATTCAATGCTGACGGGCTGGAAACGCGATCCCGATTACCTAATCTGTTTGACCGGCGGTTCTTTCCGCGCTACCGTCACCGAATTGCGTATGACCACAACTCTTACCACACTGCGATACGATTGGTCGGCTGACGAGATCGGGGCCATCTACACTTTACCAATGCCGGAACTCATCTTCCGCGCGCAGGGCGTTCATCGAGCATATCACCGTGCGGATGAGGTTCAGGGCTGCGCGCTGCTCAGCGTCAAGACCGGCGGTTGTCCTGAGGATTGCGCCTACTGTCCCCAGTCCGCGCATTATCAAACAGGGACGCCGCGAGCGGCGCTGGTGGCGGTAGCGGAGACGGTGAAGGCCGCCGAGCGCGCGAGAGGCCAGGGCGCGACGCGCTTCTGCATGGGAGCGGCCTGGCGCGACGCGCCCCAGGGGCCGGATTTCGAGCGGGTGTTGGAGATGGTGCGCGGCGTGCGCGCCCTCGGGATGGAAACCTGCTGTACACTCGGGATGCTCACCGAAGAACAGTCCCATGCGCTCGCGGCGGCGGGGCTGCATGCCTACAATCACAACCTCGACACCTCGCCGGAGTTTTATGGCGAGATTATCACCACACGTACTTATCAGGAGCGCCTTCAAACATTGGCGCGGGTGAGGCAAGCAGGGATCACCATCTGCTGCGGCGGGATCATCGGCTTGGGCGAGAATCGCGAGCATCGCTACCGGCTGCTTGAGCAGTTGGCGGCGCAGCGGCCTCACCCCGAAAGTGTGCCGATCAACACGCTGGTGCGAGTCGAAGGCACTCCGCTGGCCAACGAGCAGCCAATTGATCCATTCGAACTGGTACGGATGATCGCCACCGCGCGCATTTTGATGCCCGGCTCGATGGTTCGCTTGAGCGCGGGCCGCCTCTCGCTCTCGGACGAGGCGCAGGCGCTTTGCTTTCTTGCCGGGGCCAACTCGATCTTCATCGGAGATAGATTGCTTACCACTGACAATCCTAAAACGGATCACGACCGCCAGTTATTCGACAGATTGGGAATGCGGTTGCTCTCGCGGCCGGCGAGCGGGAATCAGAATCAGGTTGGGGAAACTACAGTCCGGGAAACCGGCGCCGCAACAGCGCCGCCTGACGTTCGCTGACCTTGATTTCAGTCCGGGCCTGATCGCTCATCACCAGCAGGAAAGAGCTTTTCGAGTAAGGACGCATCTCCTTCACCTTGGTCAGATTGACAATCGCCGACCGGTGCGCCCGGAAGTACATATCTTCAGGCAGGCAGGCGTCGAGATGGTTGAGTTGATAGTTGACCCAGTAGCTTTCAGTCGCGGTATGAGCCCTGACGACGCCGTCATCGGCGCGGAAGAAGACGATCTCTTCAGGTGAAAGGAGAAAGAAACGGTCGCGTTTGCGCCCGACCACCTGGCGCAGCGGCGCCGGCGTATTTTGGATGAAGGAGGAAAGAGTCCGCCGCTCGGCGCCGCGTTGCGGCTCGAAGCTGTGAATGCGCCAGGCGCGGTCGATCACCTGCGCGAGGCGTTCGGATTCGACGGGTTTCAGCAGGTAGGCGACCGCATTGGCTTCAAACGCCGCCAGCGCGTGTTGATCGTAGCCGGTGGTGAAGATCACCAGCGGCAGCGCCACGTCGTCAGGCAGCGACTGCAATACCTGGAAGCCGTTCAGTCCCGGCATCTCCACATCGAGAAAAACCAGGTCGGGTTGAAGGCCGGAGATTTTCTCCAGCGCATCGAGTCCGTCTCGGGCTTCGCCGACCACGCCGACTACTGGCGCATGCGCGGCCAGCATGCGCGCGAGCCGGGCGCGGGCGGATGGCTCGTCATCGATAATCAGACTTCTCATCATCTTGCGTCAACTGCGCGGCATGGCAGCAACAATGTGACGAGACTGCCCCCGCCGGTTCCGCGTTCAAAAAGAATCTTCGCCTGGCCGGAGTAGATCGTGGCCAGCCGCTCGGTAATGTTCCGCAATCCCACGCCGTTCCCGTTCTGCTTGCGCATCTGAAATGGCCGGTGGACGCCATTATTCGTCTCAGCGCCCGCCAGGGGGCCTGGCGAGCTTGTCGAAAAGCCAGGGCCGTCGTCTTCCACGGTCAGCCGCAGAAAGCCGTCTTCGCGTCTGACGCCGATCCGCAAAGCGCCGCAGCCGACTTTCCGCGCCAGCCCGTGCTTGAGCGCGTTTTCGACCACGGGTTGCAGGATCAACGAAGGGACGCTTTCAGTCGTGGCGGCCGTGTCAATATCGAAGTGCACGCTCAACCGATCGTCGAATCGCACCGCCTCGATCTCCAGATAGGCGCCCAGAAACTCCAACTCCTCGCTGACGGTGATCATCTGGCGGTCGCTATTGCTGAGCACGTGACGAAACACTTTGGCGAGCTGGACGGTCATCTGCTCGGCCCTGGCCGGGTCGGTCACAATCAGGTCGGCGATGGTGTTGAGTGAATTGAAGAGAAAATGCGGATTGATCTGCGCCCGCAGCGCGCGCAGCTCGGCTTCGGTGATCTGACGCCGCAATCGCTCCTCTCTGTTTTGACGGTCGGCCTTCTCTTGCTCGAATTGCAGGGCTTCGAGCCGGCTGCTGACCTGCCCGGCGACGGCGCGCACGAAGCTGATTTCGCTGTCGAGCAGGTGGCGCCGCCGCGCGCCCGGCGTAATGGCGAGCAGATGGGTCGGCTTTCCTTTCACTCGCACGGGGGCGAGAAATTCAACGCCCGCGCCCAACCTCCGTTTCGTCATCACGGATCGTCCGCCGAATGCCAGGCCGACCGCGATAAAGTCGCCGCCAGCGTCCAGCTTCTGTTTCACCGGATCATCGAAGCTCAGTTCGCAGACTTCGCCGCTGTTGAGCGTCGCCGCCAGATGATCGACCTCGACTGCGGAGATCGGGATCACATGCGCCTCTTCCAATTCCAGCGTTTCGCGAACGAAGCGCGCGACCGTCTGAAAAATTCTTTCCTGTTCTTCGATGGCGCCATTTTCAGGGCCATCCTGGCGGCTGATCTCTTCCCAGATGTGGCGCGTCGCGGCGGCGTAATCAGGCTCACGGAAAAGCCAGCGATCAACCAGCCGGCTCAGGATCGGATTGATCCGGACGAAGGCCCACAGAAACAACACCAGCAACGCGGTCGCGAAACTCACCAGGCTCCCCGCCGGATAGTTTGTCACTTTGCCGACAAGCCGCGGCAGCGGCCCCATCATCAGGAGGCAAAAGGCCAGCGCCATCAACAGCGCGGTCAGGAGTTGCAAACTGCTTTTGACGTAGACGTTCGAGAAGCGGAAATCAGCGAAGAAGACAATGGCGCCCAGCAATACCAGCAGCGGCGATTGATGTTTGATGAAACAGAGAGCGAGCATCAGCGACGGGGACAGGCCGGAAGGGTTGGCGGTCAGAGTCATCACGGCCGGCGCCGCGGCTCCGATCAACGTGGCGCCCGCGTAGAACCTGGAAACGAAATCATTCAACCGGCCAGGCAGCAGCAGCAGCGCGCCAATCACTATCACGAGGGCTACGTGCCAGGCCACCAGGTTGCCCATCAGATACTTGTCAAAGACATCGTCATCCCGCGGAATGTTCGACAGCGACACTGTCACAATGAAGCTCGTCGTCAGAACGACCCCGCTCACGAACGAAATCCGGCGCAGAAAACGGCTTGCTTTCGCGCGGGCTGATCGCTTGTCGGAAAGCTTGCGCCACAGCGCCAGAAAGGCGGGCGGAAAAAACGCCGCGCCGCTGAAATGCAGGATCGACGCCGTCAGAAGCAGCGCCCGCTGGTCGCGCGCGCCGAAGAGAGTGAGCAAAACTTCGAGCAAGCCTCCCAGGTTCCACATCAGCGCGGCCGCCGCTTGATAGTATCTGGCGCGGGCGTCGGGTTGGGCGCCCGCGCCTCGCCGCAACAGGCAGAGCAGCAGCACGGAGAGCGCCAGCCCCGCGCCGAAGCCCAACACTTCACTGGCAAGATGCGCGTCAATTATTTCCGATGGCAGACGACTCAGCATAAACGGTTCCTTTGTGAATTCAATTCTGATTCCATCCCGGCCGCGATGACAGAGAAAAAGAGTGAACGCGGAAAATTTCAAATGAACGCGGCAGCCATTAGATTAGTTTGCGATTGCGTGTACGGGGGCGCCGGTTCAGTACCGCGAGCGGTAGCGAGCGTGGCTCCATCAAGAGACCGCTTCGGTAAGCCACGCTCGCTACCGCTCGCGGTACTGAACCGTACACTCAATTGCAAATCGATCTAGTCAAACAATGGAATGATAACCGCAATTGGATAATCTGAAATGAAGGGCGCGATTATCCACAAGGAAATGGAAGAAAGGAAATGGAAGAAATGGAATTCCCGCTCCGTCCAAACAGAGGACTATGATTCGTTAAGGTTCGCCTTCACCGCGCTGATTCGATTTCCGCCGCGTTCAGCGGGTTTTCATAGCTCCCGGATCACTCTATTCGTATCGTCCGATTGACGGCCCATCCCGCTTTTTTATCAGGGGCATACGCTGGCCGGCGTCGGATAATTGATACGACTCAATCGATAGTCTGGTTCATTCACAGGCGAAGGAGGGAGAATGAAAAGGTTGCTGACGGTTTTACTTTTTCTGTTGTCTGCGGCGCCGGCGGCCGCGCAATCGCGCGCCGATTCGGCCCGGTCATATGTCGCTCGCGGCGCCGCGTGGTTTGAGAAAGGCGAGGTCGAGCGCGCGATCAGCGATTACAACCTGGCGCTCACCTTCGATCCCGGTTCCGTAACGGCCTGGCTCAATCGCGCCATTGCGCGGTCTCACCAAGGTGATCACAAAGGCGCGCTGGAAGATTACGCCCGGGCGATTGAGCTTGATCCGCAACAATATGCCGCGCGGCTCAACCGGGGAAACATCCTTTTCAGGAGAGGCGACTTCAAGGCGGCGCTCAACGATTACGACCGGGCCGTCGCAATCAAACCGCGCGAGGCGGTGGCGTGGAGCAATCGGGGGCTGGCGCGGAGGAAGTTGAATGATCTTGAGGGCGCGCTGGAAGATTTCAGTCGCGCCCTCAAGCTCGATCCGCGCAACCCCCAAGCGTGGTCCAATCTTGGAAACCTCAGGCAGGCGATGAACGAAGCCGGGGCTGCGCTCGAATGCTTCAATCAGGCGCTCAAGCTCGATCCGAGGCTGAGCGATGTCTGGAATGAAAAGGGGAATCTGCTGGCGGGAAGAGGCGATCTGAAGGGCGCGACAGCCGCGTTTGATAGGGCCATCGAACTTGACTCCGGTCAGGCGGCTTTCTTCAACAATCGCGGCAGAGCGTGGCTCGCGAGCGGCGGCCTGGAGAAGGCCGCGAACGATCTGAACCGCGCGCTGGAGCTCGATCCGAACTTCGCCGACGCCTGGGCGCATCGCGGGATTATTTGGGCGGAGCGACAGGATTATGCGCGGGCCATTGCGGATTTTGATCGGGCTCTCGATCTGAATCCGCGCCTGGCTAATACGTGGGCCAATCGCGGACTGGCTCTGCTGATGCAAGGCCGGATTGAAGAAGCGGAAAAGAACTTTGCCCGATGCAGAGAACTCGGCGGAAAGATTCAGCCTTCCGCCGAAGAATTGTTGCGGGAACTGCGCGGGCGCGGCGAATCAAGACTGTAAATGACTGATGGCGGCGCCCACTGGAATGAGAGAGCCGCGCGCTAATTCCAGGTAACGGCGCTTTGATTTTGAAAGACTGCCACAAACTTACCCTTTATTCTGGCGCGGATCCCACTTTCAGGTAGGTCTACATTTAACCGTTGAGAGCGTTATGCCAAGTCGAAGAGAGATTACGGAACAAACGGAAATAACGGAACAGACGGAAAAAAAACAGAAAATCTTCCGTCTGTTCCGTTATTTCCGTTTGTTCCGTAATCTCTCTTTTCCCTCATTAGTCATCCACTCGAGTCAGGCAAGCGGGGGCGGCGCCCAACGCGGGATCACAAAAACGCCGACTGTGGCGGCGGGGGAATAAATAAGATGACGGCCGGCTCATTACCGCCGAATACTTCGCACTACTGCATCAACTGTGGGGCGCCAGTGACATTCACAAATCTCACTGTCAGCGGCGGACAAGGCGAAGTGTCGTGGGTATGCTCCGGATGTGGCGACAAGAGCGGGTTCAGTTGGACGGAGGCGTCCTTCTCCTCCGACGGCCAACCCATGCCGTCGCCGCCGCTCTCAGTCGTTCTTCCCGCCGCTACCCTTGACGCCAATGCGCAGCCTGAAGCGGCGCGGCGACGGATCGACGCGCACGGGATTGCCGATATTATTCGGGCCGCGCGCTTTCCTCTCTTCGTCCTTGGCGATGTCCACGGACGGTTTCTCCCGCAAGGACACGGGTGGGAGGGCTTTGGGTGGTTCGAAGGAAGAGCGCCACGCCCGCTGTCCGGATTTCACTTAACGTATGTAGGCCCGAGCTATCAGCGTGTCGAGGAACGAATCGTCATTGAACAAGAAGATCAGGAGTCTCATCTGCAGTTATCATGGATAGCCGATGAGTCACGGACGCTGATCGAGGCGCGCCGTATCGCTTGGTTTCTCGCCGGTCTTCCCGTGCCGGATGCGCCGAGTTTGCGCCCGCTTTGGGAAGGAGATTCGATTTACCAATTCGTCAATGTAAAAACAACGCGTCAAGCGCCGGTTGTATCCGAACGAATCGAGATGAGATCGGGTGAAGTCGTCTTGTGGACAATACGACGGTTTAACGCGCCGCTGCCGATTGCCCACGCGCAGGCGCTGATCGGACGCACAAGGATTGACGTTGGAGCGATAGGCTCCGCCGCTGATGATCTCGATCACATACTTGGATACTTGACGCGGCTCACGCCGGAGAGTGAGGCGATGCATCATCTCAGCCAGGGACTTCAGGCGTGGAGCGCCTATCTTTGGCCGGGCGCTGAAGCTGATACGCCATAGAGCCCTGGCATGGGAACAGCTCATGAGAATTAACGCAAAAGGAGAAGTCGAAATGAGGTCCAAAGCAAAACCGCTATGGCTATACCTCATAGTCCTCGCCCTGAGCTGCAAGCTGATGGCGCTAGTGTCGGCGCATCTCTAGCCCCTCCCACTTGTCTCGCGTAACTCGGAAAAGGGAATGCTGTTCCGCTCTGTCATTTGATTAAGACCTTCACCCCATTCGACTGAACGCCATCCACAGTCAGCGCAACGTCTGCTTCGCCGCGCCCTTTCAAGCCGAGTGGCAATCGAATATTGACTTGATCCAAGCCGGCAAGCCCGTCCTGCGATCCGGCATAGAGAGTCTCGGCTCTTTCGCCGCCGACCATCGCGGTCGCAACCTGATTGGGAAAGCGAAAACCGGTGCCGAACAGAATCAGGAAGACTTGATCGGTCTCGACGTCCAGGGAGATGGGAACCAGGACGACGCGGTTCTGCGCCGGGTCGAAACGCGACACCGGTTCGTAACTCTGCCGGCCGTCGGCGGCGATTCGCAGGACGACTCCGGCCGCGATTCCTTGGCCATTAGCGCTGGCGGAAAATAATCCTGGCGCGACATTGGCGATGTTGACGTTGCCGGTTGCGATCTCGCCGCGAGCGTTGGCGACGGTGATGGAGGCCTGTCCGGTGGAAGCGCCGCTTGGAATCAGAAGATTGATCTGATTTGGAGAGACGAAGAAGAGCGGCGCCAGCCGTTCGATGCCGGAATTATCGCGCACTCGCGCGGTTGAGCCGGCCAGCGCGTACGGCAAGGGAAGAGATGTCGCCGGCGCCGTGTCGGTCGCCAGGGCGCCGCCGAAGATCGCCGCGATCATCTCGGGCGCCAGATCGCCACCCGCCGCGAAGCTGGCCGCGGAGGTCGCCGTCAGCGCGTTGAGGCCGGCGGCGGGGCGCGTGCGGCGAACGCGGTTGTTGAACGCTTCCGTGAGATAAAGGTTTCCCTGCGAGTCGAACGCCGCCCGGATCGGCAGGTTCAATTCGGCTCCGCCGGGCGAACTGCCGTCGCCGTCGAAGCCTGTGACGCCGCTGCCGGCAATGGTCGTGATCAGGCCGGCGCCGAGCGTGATCTTGCGGATGCGCTCGTTGAACGTGTCCGCGAAGACCAGCGCGCCGGCCGGATCGAAGCTGAGCTGAGAGAGCTGGCTCAACCGCAGACGCGCGCTTTTGGCCGGAATCGCGTCGCCGTTGTATCCGAACTGTCCCGTTCCGGCGATCGTCGTGATTTTGCCGTCGGACGCGTTGACGCGCCGGATACGTTGTTGCGCCGAATCGGCGATGTAAAGGTTGCCCATCGCGTCCACCGCCACGCCCGCCGGGAATCCCAGATCGGCTTGTGTGGCCGGAATATCGTCGGTTGCGATCCGGTTGTAGAGCCCGGTTCCGGCGACGGTGGAGATGCGCCCGTCGCTCGCGTTCACCTTGCGGATTCGGCTGTTGCCGCCGTCGGCGATGTAAAGATTGCCCGCCGCGTCCACGGCCAGTTGGAGAGGGGTGTTGAGCGAGGCTTCGACGGCGGGGCCGCCGTCGCCGCTGAAACCGCCGAAGGCGCCGCCGTTGCCGGCGACGGTCGTGATCTTTCCGTCGGCCGTCACTTTGCGCACGCGATGCAGCAGCGCGTCGGAAATGTATAGATTGCCCGAAGCGTCCATCGCCAGCCCGACCGGCAGGTTCATCGAGGCGGCAGTGGCCGGGCCGCCGTCGCCGCTGGAACCGAGCGCTCCGGATCCGGCGAAGGCCGAGATTACGCCCGTGGGCGAGATGCGGCGGACGCGATGACTGCCGGAATCGGCGAAGATGACGGCGCCGGCGCGATCCACGACCAGGCCGGCCGGCGACGAGAGCCTTGCCGTCAAGCCCGGAATGTCATCGGCGTCCTGCCCGTTCAAAGAGGCCCCGGCGACGCTCGTTATCAGTTGCTGGGGCGCGTGGCTGACGGTCAAACGCGCGCTCGCCGAATTGCCGTTGGCGTCCCAGGCCGTGACCGTCAGGTTGTTGACGCCATTGTTCAGGCTGACGATCGGTATCGACCACCCATTGCCGGGGCTGAGCCTGAAAGCGTCGTCTTCTTTGCCGCGATCGTTACGCCAGCGCATCTGCACGACCACGTTGTTGTCGCGCGCCTCGCCTTTCAATATAACCGGATTGCTGTTTGCGACGTAACTCGCGCTCGTGGTCGGCTCGGTAATCCGCGCCACGGGCGGCGTGACATCGCCCGGCAGCGTCGGAACAATCTTCAAAACGCTCCCGGAAAATGGCTCGGCCAGAAAGACGCTCCCCGCCCGGTCCACCGCAACGCCTCCCAGAAAGACGAACCTCGCGGCGAGAGCGTCCATTCCGTCAATGGCCAAAAACGCCCCGCCGCCGCCGGCGATCGTTGTAATGACGCCCGTGGCCGCGTCCACACGGCGCACGCGGCCGTTGTCCAAATCGCTGAGATAGATGTTTCCGCCCCGGTCAATCGCGCCATCCGAAACATAGATGTTTCCGCCGTCGTCCACCCGAACGTCAAGAGGAATGTTGAGGCCGGCCTCTCTCGCCGGGCCGCCGTCGCCGCTGAATTCAGCCCTCCCCGTGCCGGCGATGGTCGAGATGCGCCCGTCGCTGGCGTTCACCTTGCGGACGCGATGATTGCCGCGCTCGGCGATGTAGAGATTGCCCTGAGCGTCGAGCGCAATTCCATCGGGCAGATTGAGCCGCGCGTCTTTGGCCGGGCCGCCGTCGCCGTTGAAGCCCGCCCTGCCCACGCCGGCGATAGTCGTGATCAAGCCGGTCGCGGCGCTCACTTTGCGGATCGTGTGATTGGAGAATTCGGCGATATACAGATCGCCGTTGCGGTCAACCGCGACGCCGACCGGCAGGTTGAGTTTCGCCTGTGTGGCCGGGCCTCCGTCGCCGCTGTAGCCTCGTTCGCCGGTCCCGGCGACGGTCGAGATCGTTCCGTCAAGAGCGACCTTTCGCACACGATGGCCGCCGTATTCACAGATATAGAGGTTGCCGGCGTCATCGAAGGCGATGCGGGCGATCGACTCCAGATTCGTCGCGGTCGCGGGCGCTCCATCGTCCGGGTACCCGGAATTGAGGAACGGCTTGCCGGCCGCCGTCGCGAATACGCTCGCGGGCGCGACGTTGACCGTCAGCGTCTGGGGCACGCTCTGATTTCCCGCTCCGTCAAAGGCGAGGACTTGGATCACATTGCGTCCCGCGAGCAGCGGCATCCCAAAGGCGATCCAATTTCCGTCCTCGTATTCGGCCACCACTCTAACGCCGCGATCGGTTCTCACCGTCACCAGGAGTTCGCCCGAGTTGTCTGAAGCGACGCCGCTCAGGTCAATCGCTCCCGACGTGACGTCAACGACCGGTTTGTCCGGCGAGGTGATTTTCACCACCGGCGGCTCGGTGTCGGGCAGTCCTTCCTGGATTACCGAGAAACTGCGTCCGCCGATCGTCACGGTTCCGGCGCGGTCGCCGAGTCCATTCCACGGTTGAATTTTCAGCGCGATCGAAGCGTCGCCGCCGCCGGCGGAGGCGGATCGGAGTTCGATCCATTCGGCGTTGCTTTGCGCTTTCCAGCCGCAAGCGCCGCCGCCTGATGTGGCCGATGTGGAAAGGTTGAAAACGATTTCGCCGCCCGCGCGTCCGATCTTCCGCGTCGCCGGCGAGATCGTGTACGCGCACCCGCTGGGGCCAATAGCCACGCGGTACGCGCCGCGTCCGTGCGTGAAGGCGTAAAGATGGTTCACGCCGCCGACGGTTTGCAGGCTCAACGATTCGACCGGGACGTTGGCGAACCCGGTGTTTTCGACCGCCCAGGTCGCGCCGAAATCGGTCGAGACGAAGACGCCCAGGTCGGTCCCGACGTAATAACGCCCTCGATTCACCGGATCGATCACGATGCAATGCGCGGGAATGTCCGGGATGCCGGCCGCTCCCTGGCCGTCGATCCTCGTCCAGCTCAACCCGCGGTTGGTTGACCGAAAGACGTGTCCCTCGTTTCCTTCCGTGTTGAAGCTGGAGTATGTGGCGTAGATGATGCCGGCGTCTTCGGGATCGAAGGCCGCCCACGAAACGAAGCCCTCGCGAGGGCCGATCAGCGTGTCGTTTTCCTGAAGCCCGGAGGCCGGCCTGCCGCTGAGCGCGAACGTGGTCGTGTAGACGGCGCCTCGCGAAAAGCCGGCGGCCAGGCGATTGGCGTCGGTCGGCGCCACCGCGATCGAACTCAAAAGGCCCGTGCCTGGAAACTGCGACAAATCGCCGGTGATCCTCGACCACGTGGCCATGCCGTTCAGCGTCCGAAAAATCAAAGGCCCGCCCGTGTAGAGCCGATCCGGATCGCTCGGGTCCATCGCCGACGGCGTGATGAACAGGCCCGGTATGTTGAGCGACCCGTTCGCCGACGAGAAACTCGCGCCGTTGTCGGTTGATTTCCAGAACGCCGCTCCCTGCGTCGAAGCGTAGAGCGTGGCCGGTTTGAGGAAGTCAAAATGGCTGTAGCCGCCGTCGGCGCCGAGAATCTCCCGCCATGCGTTCTGGCCTTCGCCATCCGCGCCGCGCACGGTGCCGTTGTCTTGCGTGCCGCCGAAATAGCTTTTGCCGTCAGGCGCGACCGCGCCGTGGTAGAACTGCGTCACGGCGTAGTTGTTGTTGAGCGAGGTCCATTGCACCGCTCCATTGGCCGTGTCGCAGGCTGCTTTCGGCCCGGTCGCGACGCGCGCCCGCGCATTCTCCGTCTTGAAGACGCCGCCGTCGTTTCCGACAAACATCGTTTGGTTGGCGGCCCCGTCGTATCGCGGGTGGAAGACGATCGTGTGCTGGTCGGGATGGATCTTCGACGCCCCGTTGATCGGATAAACGAAGCCCGCGATACCCCAATTCGCCCCGCCGTCGTCCGAGCGAAACAGATCGATTCCACCGACCCAGACGCGATTCTCATCCACGGGATCGACGGCGATTGTCAGGTCGAACCACGCTTGTCCGAAAAATTCGTCGAAGTCCCCGGTTTTGCAATCGGTGGCGCCGGCGGCGGGAGGGATGGAAAGGATCGCGGTGTTCAATTTGTCGTACTCGTCGGTGTTGCGCACGCGCGCCGTCCACGACCCGGCGTCGCCGCTCGCGGTCGAACGGAAGAAGGCGTGAAGCCCATCCAGGTAAGCGGCGTTCTCCACTTCGGAGGCCACCGCGTAGACCACGTTCTGGTTCGACGGCGCGATCGCGATCGCCGTGCGCCCCATCCCGGATTCGGTCAGCGTCGTTTCCCAGGCCCCAGCGCCCGCCGCGTCGGAGGTGCGATAAACGGCGGACTGCTCAAAGGTCCCGCAGG
>Ga0187894_10003378_pt1 | contig 17944 bp, 19 predicted proteins | sample GBC1701081metaG_FD_136650 | JGI IMG/M metagenome (GOLD analysis project Ga0187894, IMG submission 136650) | White microbial mat communities from a lava cave in the Kipuka Kanohina Cave System on the Island of Hawaii, USA - GBC170108-1 metaG ...
GCTTCAAGAACAGGCATGCGCTCCCGACGCCAACCGGCAAGATCTGGCACGAGAATATCTGCACCTAAATGCAGCTCAGGCTCGAACAGGATCCACCAACCACTAGGGCCGCTTGGTCCGCCGGGCCGCCGAGAAAAGGGGCCGAGGTCCTGGTTGACTGCGGACGTCACTTGCGCATGCGGAAATGCCGGACGGGGAGAAGTAATCAGCTCGCCGTCAACGATCTCAGCAACGAGGATGTCAGGAACCTTGAGCAGATCCTCATAAGTCGCTCGACGTCGCGCGGTGTCCACGGACGTGACCATAGCATGGGCAGCCTTAACGAGGAAGGAGAAAAATATTGTAATCTAGAGGTGATTCAGGAAGAGAGGGGGAGACGGAGCTATAGCATGGCATACGTCATATCCATGCCAACCTCCGGCGCTACATCTCATACGGAATATAGTCGAAGGCAACAAAGACAGCTGGAGGCGTATGCACCAGACGGCCGTCGCGATCGTATTGCCGCAGCCCCTCACGCAGCAACTCGGCATGATACTGCTGTGCTTCACTCCAGGTTGTAGCGGGTAGAGCGAATTGACGGCCAGTGCGCAACGTGATCAAGAGCCGGACGTAGGGAGTTTGATCTTGCATGGCAAGACTCCTTCACTTTGCCAAGACTTCGCGTCCCCAATGCGATAGTTACCCTTACCCTTCTCTCCAAAGATGCGAGCGCGCCCGCCTGTATCGCCACAACGCCTTTCGCGGTGCCTAGGCCAACAAGCGGCGCTACTTCTACGGGCTCAAACTCCATCTCCTCATCACCAAGGACGGATATCCAGTTGAGTTTTTTCTCACTCCTGGTTCCTTTGCCGAGGTCACGACCTTGTCCACCTTCGCCTTTGATCTGCCCGCGGGGGCCGTCATCTACGGCGCTCGGGCCTACATGCCTCCACCCTGGAGGATCTTCTCCACGAGGCGGCCCAGATTCACTTGCTGCCGCTCCGCAAGAAGGGCTCGACACGCCCTCTGCCCCCCACTCTCCAGTTTCTCCAACCTTATTATCGCAAGCGGATCGAAACCGTGGGCAGTTTGCTCGAACGCCGCCTCCCCAAGTCCCTCCAGGCCGTCGCCGCCCAAGGCTTTGAGTTGAAAGTCGCCCTCTTCGTCATCGCCTATAGTGTCCACTGCGGCCTCAAGTTCTCCTAGGACGCAGCTTGGGTTAAGTTAGGAAGTACCAAGTCATTGCGAGGAGTCGCAGGCGACGAAACAATCTCCGGAAAACAAGGATTGCTTCGCGGAGTCGAAGGGCTCCATCCAGAGTATGCGACGAATGTAGAGAGGTACTACGCGGCTCGCGAGAAGGTAATTTTGGCACGATAGCCTAAACTGGTAATGATCCGCAGCAGCAAATCCGTAGAGACATCTTTGGTGTTGCGATTGAGAATCGCAGTGACCCGCGAACGCGAAGTACGCGCGAGTTTCGCGACCTGGTCATGGGTGAGCCCGGTCCTGCGCACAATCTCGATGACTTTATCATTGAGTTCGCTTCTCAGCTCGATTTCAGCCCCAGCCGCAGGAGAGAGGTCAAGAATCTGAGCAAGGTCTTTCACACTTTTGGCGACAAGTGACTTAGGTATTTTCATCGAGTAGCTCCTTTAACCGCTTCCTTCCCAGATCGATCTCTTGTGCTGGGGTTTTCTGGGCCTTTTTCACGAACGCATGGAAAATCAGAATTCCTCGAGATGACTTCTGGAAATAAAACGTGCGATAGATCCCAGCGCGGTCTCGCATTCTCAGTTCCTCAACACCAAGGGCCACAGAAGGCATAGGTCTTGAGAGAGGCATTCCTAACGTATGCCCCTTCTGTAAGTCGAGAATCGCCTTCCCCAACTCTTTCCTCACCTCCTCGGGGAAGGTTTTTATTACCCCTCTGGCCTTGCGGTGAAAAAGAGCAGGTTTCACAAGTGCAATGTCTCAGATACGGGACTATCTGTCAAGAAATCGAGACGAATCGCTCAACACCGAACCCTCAAGTCGAGGCGGAAGCCGAAGCGTGTTTCTTGAAAGCTATCGAGATTGCCCGTCAGCAACAAGCGAAATCACTGGAACTGCGCGCTGCCATGAGCCTAAGCCGGCTGTGGCAACAGCCGGGCAAGCAGCGAGAAGCTCACCAGCTGTTAGCCGAGATCTACCACTGGTTCACCGAAGGGTTTGATACAAAGGACCTGCAAGAAGCGAAGGCGCTGTTGAATGAGCTCTGAAGTGAAGGTGTATCTTGATGCCAGTGCTCTGAACCACTCATTCGACGATCAAAGTCCCTACTACCCAACGAGTCTGGCAAGACATGGGCGATTGCCTGAATCATTCCTCAGCCGTTACGGCAGGACTGACAAGAATAGCTCTTTGACTTTTGTCATAACGAGCTGTTGATCGGCCTTGAACAACCGTCCGAGTTTCCTTTTGATCAGCGTCGTATCAAGAGTAACAACCTTTGCTAGTCGCACTAGGGTTGGTTTCGGCAGCCCCGATTTTTGCCACTCGGCCAGCACGACATCGTGTGGAAAGCGCAGCCCACTGATATGACTCGTCATCATGGCGACGACCAGGTGTTCGTTCAGTCCTCGCGGTTTTATGGATGCTAAGACCAGACACGGCCTCTGTTTAGCAGCACTCAAATCAGCAAATGGAAACGGGACCAGGACGATGTCAAAGGGTGTCATATACCTGATCGTCCTCGTTATCCCATTCTTGGAAAACCGTTTCTGCTGCTTTAAGCAGAAACGTCGACTCGAGTTTATGAGCAAAATACGCTTCCAAAGCCTCACTCACGATGGCCTTCTGCGTTGTTCCCTCCCGGGCAGCTTGAACGCGCAGCATTTCTACTAACTGTGGCCGGTCGCTAAAATCAAAACTGAGCTTTACAGATTTCATGTTTTCCATTTTTCTATTTTCCTGGTATTCCGTCAATAAAGCTAAAATGCAGCTCACCAGTGCCGTAGCCTGGCTACAATGCAGGGACTCCTGTTCCTAGATTTCGCTGTGTATCACCAGAGGCTCCGCAACTGGCGCTTCTGCCAACGATCAACAAAACTCACGTAAGCGCCAAGGCGCGATCAGTCTCTTCGATCGCGAATTTGTTCACGAAGGATTACTACCTAAGGAATTGTCGTTTGACTTACATCGGATCTTTGAACTGCGGCAAGTTGACGACTACAAGAAAATCGAACCGGTAGGGCTTGACGAAGCACAAGATGCAATCGCCGTAGCCGAACGGTTCCTGGCAGCAGTCAGGACCTATCTCATAACTGGTGGGTACTTGTCCCAAGAGTCACGTAGGCTGAGGTGAGATCGGCGTTGGCATACGTCACGCTCATTTCAGTGAAGTAGGGCGTGCTTAGCGCGCCGTGCGAAAAATCCTCATGGCGCGTGCCACGCGCTCTACTCTACTGCCCTGAGTGTAGGCGAAAGGCTCATGCCAGACTAGAACAGTACTCAGCTATAGTCTTGCGGGGGACAATGTCAAAGCGTTAGCGTGAGAATCCGCCGAACGAGAAACGCAATAGCATACGCGGAGTGCAACCTTCACAAAAGCGTAGCGGAGATGTTAGACTCTTGAACGCACTCAGCGAGCGAGGAACAACCCTATGGCAACGCGCAAACGTAAAGAGTATGGCAAATACATTGTCTCCGATCCGGAGATCTGCGGTGGAGACTTGACTTTCACCGGCACCCGCATCCTTGTCAAAGATGTGCTGCATTTCGCAGCGCAAGGCAAGGACTGGAGTTGGATAGCGAAAGCCTATGATGGACGGCTGAGCCGACCGGCCATCGCTGAGGCGATTGAGCTAGCACGGGAGGCACTCGTCACGAGTACGGAAAAGCGGCGGCGTGCGGCGTGAATATCCTGGACGAGAACATTGACGTTTTTCAGCGGCGTCAACTGAGGCAGTGGAAGATTCACTTTCGGCGTATAGGTGGAGACGTTGGACGATATGGGATGAAAGATCGTAACGAGATCATTCCGTTGCTCCATACGCTCCGTTGTCCGACCTTCCTCACTCGCGATCACGATTTCTACCATTCCTGGCTACGTCATCTTGGCTATTGCCTGGTGTATCTTGAGGTAAAACCGGAGGAGGCTGCATTCTTTATCCGTCAGTTTTTGCGCCATCCCCGTTTTTACACCCAAGCACAGCACATGGGTACAGTCGTGCGTGTTCATCACGACGGCATCAGCTTCTGGCAGGTCAAATTCGACTCGCAACAAGATCTCGGCTGGTTAGTCAGGCAACCTTGAGCCTCGTAGCCCGGATGCAATCCGGGGAGCAAAGCCCCTAGAGTACATTCCATTCCATCCAGGCTACGTTACTGCCCGCCGGAGATGGCAGGCGCAGCCTGCCCTACCAAAGACACGCTCATGCCAGTCCTCGGGATTCCGTCTCACAAGGAATATCGCAACGTAGGCTGAGCTGAGCCCGACGAATCCCAGCACCGGCATTCATCACACTCATTCAGGCTACGTCACTTTTACTAATGAACGGATTTACGTCAGGGCACAACCCTTTTACTCTTCGATTGTTACCTGCGATGAGCGGTGCGGACGGAGGTGGAAAAGCGCTTCAACAAGAACGTCTCCAGACGCGGCGGCAGATGAATGCCGCCGCAGCTCAGACTCAGTCTTTGCCAAAGATTTTTTACGCGCCATGATTCCACCCCAGCCGACTACGTGCGAGTTTAACAATCCTTGAGTCCCTCTTTTGTAATTGGGGAGTGGCGGCACTCCCCGTTCATGGGGCAAACGGCTAAGCGTTCTTTGCCGCCTAATCCTTTTCTCCCGTGCTGAGAATCGTAATTGCTCCTTCATCCGTGCCGCTCTGTTCACCAAAAAAATTCCCAGCCGCATCGCGGTATAAATCCGTTGCGCTCCCCTTGAAGGTGTAGGAACCTGTCGCCCCAGCAAACCGTCCAGTGCCTCCAGTAATGACTCCTGCCCCGCTGAAATAGTAAATCCCATTGGTGAGGTCAAGACAGACCGTGCTGGAGGTATCTTGTTGAAAGATCAGGGCCCCTGTTGCGGTGTTACGAGCAACACCGTGCCCCGTCCCCGGCACCAACGTGAAAATTAACCCCGCATCGCCATTCGGACAGCTCCCAGGGACAGGGGCACCGAATTGGTCCACCCTTTGTAAGGTACTCTCACCCAGAAGAGTGCTGTTTACTCCTAGCATGTTCAAACTTTGGGTGCCGGCATTGACATACGACCCGGAGAAACTTTCCTGAAACGAGCGGGTTTTGGTTTTTGCATCCTTGGCGTCAGCGGCGCCGACGGCGCCTGCGAACAGGAAGACAAGGGCGGTGCTGATGGTAACGTGATTGCGGTTCATACGATTGCTCCTTTTGGGTCTGTTGTTAGGGGTTATTGAGAAAGACAGAGGCGCGTCATTCGCTGCCTCTGCGCTCCATTGCCTCTCCCTGTGGCGACTCTCCTTTGGCCTCACCTCCTTTCTCTTGCCTTTGGGCGTTCGGTGTGACAGACATAGCGGAAGGCCGAGCAGGAAATCATAAGAAAAATCTAAAATTTTTCTAAGATTTTTCTAAGGACACGGTATGCGGGAGGAGACACCAGTTTGTTTCGGCCCTTTTCATCTCGATGTTGCCAATGAGCAGCTGTGGCAGGGGCCGGAGGCGCTCAAGCTCACGGGCAAAGCCTTCGCCGTGCTGCGCTATCTGGTAGAACACTCAGGTCAGTTGGTCACCAAAGAGGACCTCTTCACCGCGGTGTGGCCGGAGGTGGTGGTGAGCGATGCGGCGCTGACAGTCTGTATCCGCGAGCTGCGCCGGGCATTGGGGGATGGTGCTAGAGCCCCACATTATATCGAGACGGTCCATGGCCGGGGGTATCGGTGGATCGCCCTGCTCACCGCTGCTTCACCGCTTCCAGGGTCAGAGTTCAAGGTTCAAGGTCTTCCCCCAACCCCGAGCCCCCAACACCCAGCCCCTACTCTGGTAGGTCGGGAGACTGAACTCGCACAGTTACACCGGTTGTTAGACAAAGCGCTGCACGGTGAGCGCCAACTCGTCTTCGTGACGGGCGAGCCGGGGATTGGCAAGACCACGCTGATCGACGCTTTCGTGTCCGCAGTCCACAGTCCGGAGTCCGCAGTCAAACAAGGACCGGAAGAAAATCGAAGGGGAGAAAGAGAACCCCCAGCACCGAGCACCCAACCCCTAACACCCAGTCCCTGGATCGGACGCGGGCAGTGCATTGATCTGCATGGCGCGGGTGAGCCCTACATGCCTGTACTCGAAGCGTTGAGCCGCTTATGCCGCGGGCCAGAGGGCGATGCCTTCATCGCGGTGTTGCACCACTCTGCCCCCACCTGGTTGGTGCAACTGCCCACGGTGCTCAGCCCTGAGGAACTGGCGGCCTTGCAACCCAAGGTGCAGGGGGCCACCCGGGAGCGGATGCTGCGGGAGCTGGCCGAAGCGCTCGAGGCCCTGACAACCGAACACCCCCTGGTGTTGGTGCTCGAAGACTTACACTGGAGTGATCCTTCGACGGTGGACTTGCTCGCTACCCTGGCGCGACGGAGAGAACCCGCCCGCTTGCTGGTGCTCGGTACCTATCGGCCCGCAGAAGTGCTGGGCAACGGCCACCCGCTCAATAGTGTGCTGCAAGAACTCCAGGCTCATCATCTCTGCGAAGAGGTGGAACTCAGGGTGTTGACCGCGGCTGAGATTGAGACCTATCTGCACCACCGATTCCCCACCAGTGCCTTACCCACCGACTTGGCGCACGCGCTCTGGCAGCGCACGGGTGGTAATCCCCTCTTTCTGGTCAATATCGTAGACGATCTCGTGGCGCGCGGGTTGCTGGTGCAGGAGGAGGGCAGTTGGACCTTGCACGGAGGACTGGAAGCAGTCGATGAAGGCATCCCCAAGAGCATTCGTCAGCTCCTCGCCCGGCAGAGTGCCCGCTTGCACCCAGCCGAGCAACAAGTACTGGAAGCAGCCAGCATGGCGGGGATGGAGTTCTCAGCCGCAGCCGTGGCGGCCGCGCTAGAGGAGAGCACCGTGACAGTGGAAGCGCAGTGTACCAATCTGGTTACCCGCCAACAGTTTCTGCGCCCAGCGGGGCTGAGTGAGTGGCCGGATGGGACGCTGGCGGCGCGCTACGCCTTTCTGCATGCGCTCTACCAGCAGCTGTGGCATGAGCGGGTGAGTCCGAGCCGTTTACAGCAGTTTCATCTGCGGATTGGTGAGCGCAAAGAAGCGGCCTATGGGGCGCAGACAGGAGAAATCGCGGCGGAACTGGCCCTGCACTTTGAACAGGGACGAGACTATCATCGCGCTACACACTATCTCCAGCAAGCCGCCCAAAATGCCAAGGCACGTTCGGCTAACACTGAAGCGATCGGTCTTCTCACCAAAGCATTGGAGTTGCTCAAGACTTTTCCTAATACGCCCGAGCGTGCTCAGCAAGAACTCAGGCTGCAAGTTGCTTTGGGTGCTCCCCTTATGGCCACCAAAGGCTATTCCGCTCCGGAAGTAGAACACACCTACGCCCGCTCCCGCGAGCTGTGCCGGCAGTCAGGGGAGACGCCACAGCTCTTTCCGGTGCTGTTTGGACTCACGGCATTCCATATTGTCCGGGGCGAATTCCACGCAGCCCGGGAGCTCAGTGAACAACTCTTGCGGCTCGCCCAGCGGGTTCGAGACCCAGCCCTTCTGGTACCTGCCCACCAAGCGTTAGGGCAGACCTTGTATTTCCTGGGAGAATTGGTACCGGCCCGAGAACATTTAGAACAGAGCATTGCCGTCTACGACCCCCAGCGGCATCACTCCCTTGCTCTGGTTTATGGGACAGACCAAGGAGTGCATTGCCTTGGCTTTTTAGCTTATACCCTTTGGAATCTTGGCTATCCAGACCAAGCCTTAAAGAGAATCCACGAAGCACTCGCTTTGGCTCAGGACTTCTCGCATTCCTTCAGTCGGGCTTCTGTTCTGGGCAATGTTACCGCGATCCATCTGTCCCGCCGGGAGGTGCAAGCAACACAAAAGAGGGCAGAGGAAGCCATTGCACTTTGCACCGAGCAGGGGTTTGCGCAGCTCTTGGCGATAGGGACTATCCGGCGGGGTTGGGCACTGGCCCAGCAGGGACAAATAGAGAAAGGCATCTCACAAATACGCCAGGGTGTGACTGCTCATCAAGCCTCGGGGGCAGTGATGGGACGATCGTATTATCTAACCATGCTGGCCGAAGCGCATGAGAGAGCAGGACAGGCAGAAGAAGGGCTCATCGTGCTGGCTGAGGCGTTGGATCTGGTGGACAAGAGTGGGCGTGTATGGGAGGCCGAGCTGTATCGGCTCAAGGGGGAATTAGTCTTACAGTCCGGAGTCCGGAGTCTGGGTAAGTCAAAACAGGTCAAAAAAAGTCCGGAGTCCGGAGTCCAGAATCCGAAAACCCCAGCTCCCAACACCCAAGAGGCCGAAACGTGTTTCCGCAAGGCCATCGAGATTTCTCGCCGGCAAAGCGCGAAGTCGTTAGAGCTACGCGCGGTGACGAGTCTGAGCCGCTTGTGGCAGCAACAAGGCAAGAAAACAGAAGCTCACCAGATGTTAGCCGAGATCTACGGCTGGTTCACCGAGGGGTTTGATACCAAAGACTTACAGGAGGCCAAAGCGCTGCTCGCAGCGTTAAGTTAGTGCTCTGTTCGCTGATCTTCGCTCCATACAAACGCAATAGTTCTGTTCGATGAATTCCAGCGTCGGACTGTGTCACAGTCATTCCAACCTGCGGCACTTGCTCAGCGAGAAGGCAGGATACGGAAACGTTTACGTCCGTTAATCCGATACGTCTCGAAGTCGCTGAAATCGACCGTCAGAATGGTCTGCAGCGACTCGCGCTGGGCTAGCTGCACGAGGGTAGCATCGGCGAAGTCCATCGGACGATCGTGGTATTTATTCATCAAGGTGTGCAAGATTGGCATGTCTGCATCATCAATAGGAAGAACAGCGACCGCCCCCGAGCGTAGAAATGTCCACGCGGCTTCAACCTCACGGCGATTATCACCGACCAAATGAAACAGCTCGGCAAGGACAGCCGCCGAAGTCACGAGTGGCAGAAAGAACTCAGCAAAAGCCTCAACACACGCCCGATGCCAATGGTCATTACGGTCGAGGAGGGCGATCATCGCGCCAGTATCGATTAAGCCTTTAGCGCGCATCACGCTTAGCCAATCGGGCGCGGACCAAGGAGCGCGTCCGCTCCGAACGGCTCGGATTGGAGCCGTGGAGTGTCCCCAAGGTCGGAGCTGCAGCCGCGTGCAATCGCTGTTGCTCAGCTTCTTCTTGATTCGTCTCTCGGCGATGGGCGGCCAGCCAACCGGCGACAATGCGATCAAGCAGCGTTGCGACCGTCGCGCGTTCTTGGCGCGCCGTTTCCTCTAACGCGTTCTTCAGCGCCAGAGAGAGCCGCCAGCTATAGACTTCTGACTTCATGCACTACAGTGTAGTGCATCACGACGCTTCGTGTCAACGATATGTTTTTACTACGGCCGCATCTTCCGTCGGGGCGTAGCAAGCTACGCCCCGACCAAGACTCACTTACTGCACTCGAAAGAGTGTATCGCTGCTATCGAAAACAGAGGTATCCTTCACCCCGCTCACGCGCAGCAACGCCTGACTTGTCGCCGGTCCCCGATGTGGTTGCCCTCCCTACTTTTCCTTGGGTCTGACTTACTTCAGCCTCGCCTTGGTCGTAGTAGTTCCAAGCGTCCCTGTTGTGGTCATCCCCCTGACGGTTCCAGACACCTTCGCGAATGCCACATTAAAATCAACGGTTCCATCTCCCGCAACACTAGGTGTGACACATGAAACAATCTGGTTATCGATAGTAATGGTCTGAGAAAAATCCGAGATAGAACCCGCGACATCATCTGCCACGCTACCGTCCGCCAACTCAATCAGCCATAATGTCAAGGCATCTGCCAGCCAGTTGAAGTCGGCTGTGGCGTGGCGATTCTCTGTTGTTATCAGTATTTTTGGTAGTTTTTATCACATAAAGTTCTTTTTTCGTGAAATATCTCCCCTGTAGTATTTAGCTATTGTTGGTAATAAAAATCTGGCAGAAGATTGGGACAGGCTTGATGGAGACATCACGTTTCGCCTGTCCCTTTTCACCGTCTCGTTACTGGCAATCGAACAACGGCGAGTCGCAAATGTTTGCTGGACATGTAGTCAGGTAACCATTCGCGTAGCATGCGATCTCATCCAGCGGATGGCTGCTATTGCAAGAAGTGGAAGAGCTGACCCGGTATCGACTTGTCGTCCCTTGTCGATAGACACCACCGTTACAACCACGGAAAACGTAGCCTACCTCGTGCGTGTACGTCGCATCGCTGAAATACACCGTCTCGATTTCACTAGTAGGCAGTGCAAACGACCAGGTCGCAGTGGCTCCGAGTAGCGCGGCAACAATTCCGAGTATGCGTACAGTTTTTGTGAGTTGCATAATTTTCTCGCTTTCTTTGGTTACGCCTGATCCCTCGTTTGACCGTCGACCAAGCAAGTCGCTACATCAACATCGGGGTGCCGTGCCGCTCGGGCCATTGTGTCAGCGCACGGGAGGCGAATGTGAAGCCTTATGTGTGATGTTTTCATTACGTACATTTGGTTTTCCCTGTTACTTTCTCTTCCGCCTGCAGAGCGATCGTACGAGCGTTCTCTGCCATTACGTGCGCTGCCTACTCGGGGTCGGTGGGATCGTTGAACAACACGGGCAGCTTGATGTTGCCATGGCCAAACTGGGGAAAGCCGGGCGTGTTAGGATTCGCGGGGTTGAGATTCGAAGCGGTATCGTCCGGCGGAAACAGAATCAAAGAGTTCAGAAAGGCCAGGACTCGCTCTTGGTTGCGTGCCGACAACGTGGCAAAGGCTTGGGCGGACGATACCGCTTCGCCACCATGCCGGAGGATGACTTATTTGAGGGTGATACTGCGTCCATCATGTCCATAGGGAGGCGTGCTCCCCACTCCCCATAATGGTGCCGTCAAGAACTCTTTCTGTAATGTCCCGTCGTAGTTGCGCTCGTAGAAGTTGGCACCCAGATCGTGTCGCTTGAAGTCAGTAAAGATATTCTTGACGAGAACCGTTCCCAGCAACGGGCGCTTCAGCGGTGGAAAACTGCCGCCGTCGCTTGCGGTGCTGTGCAACGGCATCGCGGTGGCAAACAGTCCGTTAAATCCGCCCTTGCCTGGATCAAAGACGGTTTCAACATCGGCCACCCGGCGGTCGCGCGCAATGTGCAGATCCGGCATATGACATGCAGTACACTTGATTGCCTCCAGGAGGGTCCGGCCTTTCTCGGTCTCACGTGTCTGTTCATACGTCGCAGGTTTGAAGTAATTCAACAAATAGAACTCGAAGTAATCCACAAGACTAGCGGGGATTTCATTGGTGACACCATCGCCGTCGGGGTCGGTGCTAGTATCATCCGTTGGCGGGGCTTCGAGTTGGTCGAGGGACCCGTCAAGGATCATGCCGCTAGGGGTCGTCATCCGCCCACCGTGATGGGCAACCATCAGATCAGGATCGACCGCTTGTAACCCCATTTCCGCTTGCAGCGCGCCAACGATGAATTCGCGAATCGAGATTTTTCCGCCGTGGGCGAAGAAGGGCCGGACACGCAGATCAGGATTCACGCCTTGTATCTTGGTCGTATCAAGGGTGCCGTTGGGCGCAACTGTCAATGAACCATAGCTGATGCCTTTACTCATCAGTGGCTTGGTCACCGGTTGTTGTTGTGTATGCGCCTCAGCTATGGCTTGCGTACGAATCGCGCGTAGATCAGCAGTGATCTCATCGGCCAGCATTTCCTTGAGCCCGAGCCCAAACAAATGCGGCGCATCACGGCTATCGGGGCGGGTCGCGACATCCCCACCAAAGCCCGCAGCTCCGCGTGGACGACCGTGACATCCCGCGCAACTATCCGAGAGGCCCGCGCCACGATCCAAGTTGGTACTGATATCTCCTGTGCCATCCTCGAGTCGTGGGCCGTGCCCCTCGCTCTGTAAGAACTTGCGTTGGAAGAGCTGCCGACCACGACGAATGGCCCGAAACGGATCACGGCTAATGAGAAACAGTGAGGAATCAGGAGTGGCAATACTCCCATGCCCTGGACTGGGGACGACCGGTCCGATTTCCTGGGCGAGCGACTTGGCAATGCCCTCATTGGCGACATTGGGTTGCTGCGTGCGATCAATCAATTGGGCGGAAGTAGCAGTCGTCCAGGACAAGATGACCAGGACGACGAAACTGAAGACAAAGCGAACCATAGTACCTTCTCCTTTTCTCGAGTGAGTTTTTCGTTGTGCGCTGTGTTTGACCGTTCTGACCTTTGTTCTGAATGCGTCCCTTCCCGGAGTGCCGCCCTTCACAAGGTGTCGCAGTCCCTCAGGGTGACTCGCTATCGGAGCCGCACGGCCGGGGTCGTTCCTCCGTCGTGGCATGCTGAAGATCGGAGACGACCTGGGCCATAAAGGCGGCCACCTCATCAAATGAGGTAAAGGTCGTCGCACGTCCCGACAGCACATGTTCGACCCGCCCGTCAGATTGCCCACGCGCGAAGTCTGCGTTGCTGCGGAATTGCACGACAAACGCATGGTGAGGTGACAGTGCTTCCTGTGTAGGGCTCGGCTGGGGCATTGGCGTCCTCCTGTGTAGGCAACCCGCGTTGTTGTGAGGGCTGCTGTGTTTTCATCGATACAGATAGCGACGCGGCAGGAGACAGTCCTCAACGAAACCTCAATTTTGTGTCAATTAATTCTCAGCCAGCACGAGGGAAGGTGCTCCCTAGCCTTTCGCACCAGCAATGGACACTGTTACAAGCGAGTGGACAGGAGGCATGACGGGTGCGCCCCTGACAAGGCGGCTTGACACCTGTCAAATGGAAACACCTTGTGGGAAAGCGGCCTGATCCATGGGTAACGCGGCGGAGCGGTGTAACCCTGCGAGAGACTGCAGTATTTATGCTTGGCAGCCTGCTTCTGGATATGGTCGTGTTCTTGCTTACGGAAAGATGTTCTCCCAGCACATGACGACTGTGAGTCCTCCATCTGAGTGGTGGTGGAGAGCCGGCTCTGGGAGCATAGGACTATCAGCCCCACAGCGGGAGGAGGTGTGCTAGGAAACCGGGCTCACGCAAAGGACGTGCTCTCAGAATTGGCAAAAAAAGGACCCGAGCGCATGGAACATTCCGTACAGTGGCAGTTCGCTGACTTTCACCTTGATCCCACCAACGCGTGCCTGCGACAGCAACAACGCCTCGTTAAGCTCAAACTGAAAACGTTCGCGATCTTGCACTATTTGATCGAACGCGCCGGCCGTTTGGTGACCAAAGAGGAGCTGTTCGCAGCCCTGTGGCCGGAGACGGTGGTCAGCGATGGGGTGTTAACGACTTTGATCAACGAGCTGCGCACCGCCTTGCATGATGACGCAAAGGCGCCACGTTTCATCGAGACCATGCATCGACGGGGCTACCGGTTCATTGCGGCGGTGACGACGGTTCCGTCACCCATGTCACATGCAGTGTCTCCCATCCCAGACACGGGGACGGATGGAGCCCCTCTAAGAGACCAGAAGCATCAAAGCACAGGAGAGAGAGAGGCCACACAGAGCGAAATGCCCGTCTCCTTCCTCCCCTACCCTTGTGAGACTCTGCCGGCGACCACGATTGTCGGGCGGGCCTCCGAACTCGCTGTCCTGCATCAGTTCTTTGCTCAGGCCGTCAACGGGGCACGTCAACTGGTGTTCATTACGGGCGAGCCAGGGATTGGCAAAACCGGAGTCGTCGAGGCGTTTCTTGCCACCCTCCCGCAACGCAGGACCCTCTGGATCGGGCACGGACAATGCATCGAGCAGTTTGGTGGTGGGGAACCCTTTTTACCCGTATTAGAAGCACTTGGGCGGTTGGGCAGCGGACCCGCAAGAGCGCAGGCGACCGCGCTCTTGCGTCAACACGCCCCCACGTGGCTGCTACAGTTACCGACCCTACTGACACCAGCCGAACACGAGCAGCTCCAGCACCACGCCATAGGAGGGACGCGGGACCGAATGTTACGGGAGTTCTGCCAGGCGCTGGAGGCCTTCACGACGACACAGCCTGTTATACTCGTGCTCGAAGATTTGCACTGGAGCGATCTATCCACGCTGGAATTGCTGGCGGCTCTCGCGCGACGCCGAGAAAGTGCTCGGTTGCTGATTATCGGCACGTATCGCCCCGTTGATGTGATCGTGCGTGGGCATCCCATCCATACCGTCAAACAAGAATTGCACGTGCATGGGCTGTGCCACGAACTCGCACTGCCCTATCTTGAAGTGACAGCAGTGGCGACCTATCTCGCGCAACGGTTCGCTCCCAATGACTTTCTTACGGATCTGGCGGACCTGCTCTTTCAGCGCACCGAAGGCAATCCCTTATTTATGGTCAACCTCGTTGAGACATGGGTTGCACAAGGGGCCATCGCACAGGCAGAGGGGACCTGGAAGCTGACCTATCCCCTCACACAGATGGCGAGTACGGTATCGCCCAGCCTCACCCAATTCATCGAGCAACAACTCACACGCCTCGATACGGGAGATCAAGAGCTGTTAGAAGCCGCCAGCGTGATGGGCAGACAGTTCTCAGTGGCCGCGGTGGCTTCTGCCGTGGACCGCCCTGCGACTGCTCTCGAGGAACACTGTGAGCGGCTCGCCCGTCGCCATCTCTTCCTCGCACGGTTGGAGGAACAGCGATGGCCAGAGTCCCGCAACGGCGCGGACTATGCGTTTCTCCATACGCTGTATCAAGCCACCGCCTATGCGCGACTGGCGCGCAGCCGCCGCGTGCTGCTGCACCACCGCGTCGGCACCTGGCTGGAGGAGACGGCTGGCGCGCAGGCACGTCAACGGGCAGTGGAACTGGCCGTTCATTTTGAGGAAGGACAGGAGCACCGCCGCGCTATCCACTACCGGCAGCAGGCCGGAGAGATGGCGCTGCAACGATCGGCCCTCCAAGAAGCCATTGATCACTTCACCACCGCGTTGACGCTTCTGGAGGCGCTTCCACAGACACCCGAAGGTGTGCAGCACGAACTTCTGCTCTGCACGCAGCTCGGCGCGGCGTTCGTCATGAGCAAAGGGTACGCTGCCAAGGAGGTAGAACAGCCGTATGCACGGGCGCAGACGTTATGCCAGCAACTCGGTGAACATCCGCATCTGGTTCCCGCGCAGCTTGGACTCTGGGGGTTTTATATCACGCGTGGAGAATTCTCCGCGGCGCAGCATTTGGCAGACAACCTCTTCCGGCTGGCACGGGACTCAGGCAACGCGACGTTACTCTTGGGAGCTTCGCGGGCTGTCGGGATTACCCAGTACTATCTGGGCGATCTCTCTACGGCTCGTGCGTGCCTAGAGCAAGGCATTGCGAGCTATGATCCGGTGCAACACCGTCCCCGGACCTTTCTGTATGCTGTGGCGGACCCAGGGGTCGCGTGTTTCTGTTACCATGCTTTGACGCTGTGGATGATAGGGTACCCTTCACAAGCTCTTGCCCAGATCTACAAAGCCCTTGCGCTGGCACAGGAGTTGTCTCACCCGTTTAGCCACGCCTTTGCGCTCGACTTTGCCGCCATCGTCCATCAACTCCGCCGGGAAGACGACGCCGTACGCGCACAGCTGGATGCGTCGCTGCGACTAGCTCATGAGCAGGGCTTTGGCCAATTCCTACTCTTCGGGGCAATCCTCAAGGGGTGGACACTGGCTGAGCAAGGACAACAGCGGGAAGGCATTGCCCTAATGCGCGACAATCTGGCCAGGGCGCAGACGCTAGGAGCAACCATTGGACGCCCCTATTACCTTGCCTTGTTCGCAGAAACGTTGGCAGCAGCAGGCGAGCTAGAGGCAGGACTCCAGCTCCTCGACGAAGCCCTGACCGATATACGCTGTAGTAACGAATACAATCCTGAGCTGTATCGGCTCAAAGGCGAACTCACGCTCCAGAAGGTACACGGTGCACGGTCCATGGAGCAGGTGGGCGATTCCCTCCCCTTGAACCCCGATCCTCAGGGCGAAGCCGAACGATATTTTTGCCAGGCGGTGACTCTGGCTCAGCAGCAACAGGCGAAGTCCCTCGAATTACGCGCCGTGCTGAGTCTGAGCCGATTGTGGCAACAACAAAGGAAGCGGCAGAAAGCACACCGACTGTTAGCCGATACGTATCGCTGGTTCACGGAAGGGTTTGACACCAAGGACTTACAAGAGGCCAAGGCGCTGCTGGGATAGTTAGCCTGATACTAAAGAATCCACGCTTTATCACATTATGTGCTTTCTAGCAGGAACGAATCACCTTTTCTACTTCGATGTAATACGGGCCTCAACCGTGCCCAAGTTAGTTACCTCAGCCAGCAAGTGCCAACTGCCGCAGATCATTGAAGCTCACCTTCATCCCTCGTGTAGGGGCTAAGCATAAGGTTCTATATGAATTGACGAAGGGGAGCCAGATTTTAAAAGAGCCGTCGGAAATCACACCGGCGGCCCTTTTCGTAGTCCTAGCAACGTAGGCTGGGGTGAGCCGTGCGAACCCCAGCACTGGAATTCGTTCCACTCATTCCAGCCTCGTAGCCCGGATGCAATCCGGGGAGCAAAGCTCCTGGATTGCACGGAGCCTGTCCTGAGCGAAGTCGAAGAGTTTCATCCAGGCCGCATCACTCATTCCAGCTTAGGGGGTTGTCTTTTGTATTCATAAAAAGTGATATTTCTCCACCTGCCTGCCTCATTTACACGTACCAGGGCGCTGACGCTTGAACTCGACTAAGATGACCGTCCCCCCGGGTTCGGTGGTATTGGTACAGCGAAATTCATCAAAACACTGCCCACTGTGATTCCCCATCACCACGCAAAATCTACCCGCGTTCGTGATACCAAAGCTTGGAGCATTGACAAGGCAATCCAGGCCATTGCTGACATCCCCGCGAAACGTACAGGTGCCGTCAATGTCAGTTTCGAGTGCCGCCGTTTCGGGAGGAGGCAGAGACAGGGGCACGTTGACGACTGCGTGACCAGTAAAACTATTGTCGTTGTTCATGATAAGAGTGCCGACCGCTGCGGTCGGCACAGGACTGGGTGTCCCTAATGCGGAGGTAGCGAGCACGAGATGGCTCCAACTCCAGGCCCCGCGCAGGGGACTTTTATTGTTATTGTTCTCGGCGCGAGCGCTGCCGTCCGAGATTCCGAGGATAAGGGTCGAGACGAGTGCTAACTCGCTTAGTGAGGTAAGGAACCGCTTCATAATCATTTCTCCTTGGTTGTGTGAAATGTATTCCCCGTGTTCTTTCTGCGTCCATAGCCTGCCTTACAAAGCCGCTCTGACCCTCAAAGACCTCACCTCCTTTCTCTTGCAACTGCTGAACTTGTGTGTCAGACATAGTGGAGGCAAGGAAGAAAATCCTATGGAAAATCTAAGATTTTTCGAAGGTTTTTCTAAGGAAGCGATATGGCGGCAGAGCAGCAGATAGTGTTTGGGCCTTTTCGCTTGGATATTGACAATGCCCGGCTGTGGCGTGGCCACAAGGCTCTGCGACTGTCACCGAAAGCCCTTGCCACCCTGCACTATTTAGTAGAACGGCCGGACCGTTTAGCGAGCAAAGAGGAGCTCTTTACGGCCGTTTGGCCGGGCGTAGTGGTCAGTGATGCCGCCCTTACTATTTGCATTGGTGAACTGCGCAGAGTGCTTGGCGAGAGCGCCAGGTTCCCCCGGTTCATTGAGACCGTACCCAAGCGGGGGTATCGGTGGATTGCCCCCCTCGCTCATACTGCCCCTCCAGTTCGGAGTCCGGAGTTCGGAGTTGGGGGGCAGAACTCTCCCCTAGCCCCTAACCCCCAACCCCCAACACCCACCCTAGTGGGCCGTGAAACCGAACTAGAA
>Ga0187894_10003379_pt1 | contig 17939 bp, 15 predicted proteins | sample GBC1701081metaG_FD_136650 | JGI IMG/M metagenome (GOLD analysis project Ga0187894, IMG submission 136650) | White microbial mat communities from a lava cave in the Kipuka Kanohina Cave System on the Island of Hawaii, USA - GBC170108-1 metaG ...
GAGTCCGCCGACGAGATCGAGCGGACGCTGCTGCGCTTCGTCGAGGCGATCCGCGCGGGCAATGCCGCGCTGCCTGCGGCGAGCGCCGTCGAAGGCGCTTCGCGGCTCGGTCGCTCGCGGGAGCTGGCCGCGTTGCTGGATCGGCTCCGCGACGCGCCCTCACGCGGCGCGTGAGCCGCCGCTCTTCGCGGGATTCGCCGCGGGCGCCTTCAGCTCCAGCCGCGGGCCGCGCGATCCACCGAAGGACAGGTGGACATAGGGCTTGCGATCGAGGAGCGCGAGCTGCCACGATCCCACGCAAACGAACGTAGCGGCGCCCACGCGCGTCGCCCCGAGCCGGGCGTGGGCCGTGAGCGACCCGGGGTTGAAGGCGGACACCCGGCTGATCGTCCACCGGATGCCGTTCGTCCGCATGAAGTCGTAGGCGGCATCCCAGAGCCGCAGGAACGTTCGCCCCAGCCGGTGGTCGGGCGCGACGTAGACGTCGAAGTCCCAGACGGCCTCGCCGCCCGGCAGCGGGACGAACGTGCACCGGACCTCGTCCTCGTCGTAGCGCTCCGCCTTCAGCCAGAGGCAGCCGACGAGCCGGCCGTGCAGGCTCGCCGCGAAGCAGAGCGCACCCGCTGCGAAGCGGGCGCGCACGACTTCCGGCGGGCGCGGCATCTGCTCCGCGAGCGGGTCCGTCGATCGAATCTGCTCGACGCGGATCCGGTTCGCTCCGCCCTCGGGAAGCAGCCGCGTCTCGTGCACCGGCTGCGCCAGGAAGTGGTACCGGATCAGGCGCCCGGTGCCCAAGGTCGCCGTCGCGAGGCACCGCGCGAGCAGATAGAGGAGCCCGTTCGCGACGCCCAGCTCGCGGAGCGCCCTCATCGGCGCGGGTCGGCGGGCGGCTCGCGCCGCACGCTCTCGGCGACCCGGTGCAGCCATTCGATCGTGAGCGCCTCGACGCGCAGCCGCCATTCCTCGCGCGAGAACGTGTGATCGGCCTCGTCGAGGTCGAAGCGGGCGACGCGGGGCGACTGGAGCAACCCCGTCCATTGCGCGTCGCTCGCCGCCACGCCGAGGAACTCCTTCGCGGTCAGGTCCTTTCCGCTGAAGACCGCGAGCACCGGCCCGGCGAACGTGCGCAGGCCGCGCGCCATGCGGGCCTGGAACGAATTCGCGGCCGCCGGCGCGTCGTCCGGCCGGCGCGGCCGCAGCGCCAGGGAAAGGTCCTTCAGCACGCCCTGCAAGGAACCGGCGACGCTCAGTTTCCCGCGGCGCAGCTTGCTCCAGAACTCGCGCTGCGCGAGCCGCGACAGGTAGTAGTGCTTCACCCGCGCGCCGGCGATCGTCTGCTCGCTCCGCGCCCACGGGTTGAGCATCGCGATCCCCGCCACCCTGGCGTCGCCCGGCGCATACATCATGGCCGCGGACGCGGCATCGCACAGACCCCAGAGCGCGACCCGGTTGACCGCGGGCGTCGCGGCGAGGAACGCATCGACGGCCGCGCCGATGTCGCGGTCGATCTGCTCGAAGCTTCGCATCGGTCCCGAGCTGTCGCCCATGCCGCGATAGTCGAAGCGCAGGGCGGCGTAGCCGGCCTGCGCGACCGCGCGCGCGAGCAGCACGAACTGGCGGTGGCTTCCGGCCCGATACTGCGGTCCGCCGACGATGACCAGCACTCCGAGCGCGCCGGGATCGTCCGGCGCGGCAACCACCCCGATCAGCTCTTCGCCCTCGCACGGGAAGACGAGCGCCTGCTCGCGGACGTTCACCGGAGCCCCTGCAGGATCTCGCGCGTGCGCTGCACGAGCGCCGGGCATTCTTCGATCTCGACGGTCTGCCAGAACGGCGTGCCGTGCACGGCTTCGGCGACCACGAGCGCGCCGTCGCGCCGCCACGTCTCGACCGCCGCGACGGACGCCGGCAACAGGGCGGGCGGATCGGCGAGCGAGAGCTCGAGCCAGACCACGCGGGTCGAGGCGGGCGGGGAGCGGAGCTCCGCGGCGGCGAGCCCGAGCGCGAGGCCCGGCGCGATCCGGTAACCCGCCACCTCGACCGGGTTCCCCGACTTCAGCGCGTCCATCAGCCCGCGCGTGGTCGTCCGCGTCTCGCCGTCGCCGATCAATTCGCCGACCGTCCTCGTCCGCAAGAGCTGCGTCAGGTGCTGATTGCCCGAGCGGACGGGCTGCCACAGCAGCAGCCCCGGCGGCTCCGGTGCAGAGCGCGCGACTTCGCCGGCGAGGAGGCACCCGGCGCGAACGCCCCACAGCCAGAGCGGGCCGTCGACGCGGGGACGCAGGCAGTCGATGCCGTCCCGCACGTCGTCGAGCCAGGCATCCCAGGTCGCGTCGCCGAAATCGCCCGCGCTGTCGCCGCAGCCGAAGAGATCGATCTGCAGGACCGCGAAGCCGGCGCCGGCGAGGTGCCGCGCCTGCTCCGCGATCGCCCGCCGCGACTTGTTGGCTTCCTCCGCGAACGGATGGACCACGACGAGGCCGCCGATGGCGCGGCCGCGGGGCGTTCGCAGGACGCACAGGCGATCGCCGCGGCGCCCCGGCAGAAAGAACCCCTCGGTGGGCACGTCGACCGACCTCAGCCGGCGAGCTTGCTCTCCACGAAACCGACAAGCGAACCCACGGTGCCGAAGGTCGAAGCGTCGAGCTCGTCGTCGTCGACGGCGAAGCCGAAGCGCTCCTCGAGCGCGGTGATCACCGCGACCACGGCCATCGAATCGAGCTCGGGGACCGCGCCGAGCAGCGGGGTCTCGACCCGGAACCCTTGCGCGCGGCCGCGCAGGTTCAAGGTCGCGTCCAGGATCTGCAGCACTTCCTTGTTCACGTCCAACCAGGGCTCTCCCATCGCTGCGGCGGCGGTTCCGTCTTCGGGCAATCCCCGAGTCTACGCCACGCGCTGCCCGGGCCGGTGTGACAAACCGTGAAGTCGCGGCCCGCTTGCACACCTCGCACGAGCGACTCCAAGTAGACTCCGGGGGCAAGCCCCCGCATGGCAGTCTCCTGGTCTCCCTATCGCCTGATCGCGCCCGCCGGCCCCGGCGGCAAGCTGAACGTCTTCATCTTCCACCGCGTGCGGGCGGCGTGCGATCCGCTGTTTCCCGGCGAAGTCGACCGGCCGGCATTCGCGGCGCGGCTCGCGTTCCTGCGCCGCTGGTTCAACCTGCTGCCGCTCGACGAGGCGCTGCGCCGGCTCGACGACCAGACGCTGCCTCCGGCCGCGGCGAGCCTGACGTTCGACGACGGCTACGCCGACAACCTCACTGTCGCGACGCCCCTGCTGCAGCGGTACGGCGTGCCGGCCACTGTCTTCGTCGCCACCGGCTACCTCGACGGCGGGCGGATGTGGAACGACACGGTGATCGAAGCGGTGCGCGCCAGCCGCGGCGCGGCGCTCGATCTGCGCGACGAGGGCGTGGGCCTCTTTCCCGTCGGCACGGTCGAGGAGAAGCGCCGCGCGATCGATGCGCTGCTCCCCGCGCTGAAGTACCGGCCGGCTCCGGAACGGCAGCGACTGGCCGATCGGATCGCCGCCGGGGCCGGCTGCCGGCTGCCGGCCGACCTCATGCTTACCGGCGAGCAGTTGCGCGAGCTGAGCCGCGCGGGCATCGGCATCGGCGCGCACACCGTGACGCATCCGATCCTCGCCCGCGCCGACGCGGCGGCGGCCGCGGACGAGATCGCGGGCTCGAAGCGCGCGCTCGAGTCGCTGCTGCAAGCGGACGTCGCGCTGTTCGCCTATCCCAACGGCGTGCCCGGGAAAGACTACGACGCCGCGCACGTGGCGATGGTACGTCGCGCCGGCTTCCGCGCCGCGTTCAGCACCGCCGCGGGCATCGCGACCGTACGGTCGCCGCGGTTCGAGCTGCCGCGCTTCACGCCCTGGGGACGCACGGCGATGTTCGCGCTGCGCATGGCGCGGCATCTGGCGCGCGCGGGCGATCTGCGCGTCGCCGCCGACGCGCCGCCGCGATGACGGGGCGGCTGCTCGCGTCGACGATGCTCTCGACGGCGGTCGGGCTGGGCATCGCGGCCGGGCAACCCGTCGCCCGCGCGGCGACGATCCAGGGCACGCCGGAGAGCTATCTGCCGCTCGTGCGCGCGCTCAAGCCCGGCGACCGGCTGCTGCTCGCCCCGGGGGAGTACGCGCAGGGGCTCGCGCTCCACGGCCTGCAGGGCACCCGCGAGGCGCCGATCCGCATCGGCGCGCTCGATCCGGCGAAACGGCCGCGCTTCGTCGGGCGCCCCGGCCACAACACCGTCAGCATCGTGGACGCGGCGTTCGTCGAGGTCGCCAATCTCGACCTGGACGGCCGCGGCCTCCCGGTCAACGGCGTGAAGGCCGAGGGCCACGCGCGTTATGCCCACCACGTCGTGGTGCGCGGCCTGCGCATCGTCGGTCACGGCGCGAACCAGAACGTGGTGGGGATCTCCACGAAATGCCCCGCCTGGGGCTGGGTGATCCGCGACAACCTCATCGTCGGCGCGGGAACGGGTATGTATCTCGGCGACTCCGACGGCAGCGCGCCCTTCGTCGCCGGGCTGATCGAAGGCAACGTCGTGCTGGACACGATCGGCTACAACGTCCAGATCAAGCACCAGAAGGCGCGCCCCTTCCTGCCCGGCATGCCCGACGGCGCGAGCGTCACCGTGATCCGCCGCAACGTGTTCCGCAAGGGCGCCAATTCCTCGCACGGCGAGCTCGCGCGGCCGAACCTGCTCGTCGGGCACTTTCCGCCGCAGGGCCCCGGCGCGGACGACACGTACCTCGTCTACGGCAACTTCCTGTACCGGAACGCGACCGAGGCGCTGTTCCAGGGCGAAGGCAACGTCGCGCTCTACAACAATGCGTTCGTGAACCCGGAGGGAAGCGCCGTCCGCGTGCAGCCGCACAACGCCGTGCCCGAGCGCATCGACATCTTCCACAACACGGTCGTGGCGCGCGACAACGGCATCCGCGTCACCGGCGGCAATCCCGCGCGAGCGCAGCGCGTCTTCGGCAACGTGGTCTTCGCGGCGCAGCCGCTCGCGGGGGGCCTGCAGACGGGCAACGTGTCGGGGGAGCTCGCGCAGGCGCCGGCGGTGCTGCGGGCGCCGCTGGACGAGCCGAAGCGCCTGGACCTGCGCCCGCAGCCGGGCGTGCTCGCCCCGCTGCCGCCGGGTTCGCCGGACACCGCCGCTTTCCCGCAGGCGGGGCTGGACTTCGATCGCGTGCGACGCGTGCGCCCGCTCCCCGGCGCATTCGGCGAAGAAGACCGGGCGTTCCTGCCGCTCGCGACGCCGCGGCGCCCGGCGGTCACGGCGAGGGTAGTCCAATGAGCGCGCTGTGCGGTTGGCTGGGAACGGGTGCCGCCGCGAACGGCGATGCGCTCGAGCGCATGGCCGCGGCGCTTCCGCTCGACGGCGGCGAGCGGGCCTGCGGTGAAGGATGGGGGCTCGCGGCGGGCGGTCCCGTGCACCACGGCCCGGGGATCGCGGCCGCGCTCGTCGGCGCGGTGGAATTCGCCGATCGCCGGCTGCAGGTCCGCGCGCGCGAAGGCGGCGCGGCGGCGGCGCTCGCCGCCGCGTATTCGGAGCAGGGCGAGTCCTGTCTCGCTCTTCTGCGCGGCGCGTTCGCCGCGGCGGTGGTCGACCACGCGGCGCGTTCGGTCCTGCTCGCGATCGATCGCATGGGCGTGCACTCGATCTGCTACGCCGTGAACGAGGGCACGCTCGTGTTCGGATCGAGCGCCGACGCCGTTCGCGCCCATCCCGCGGTGGCGTCCGGTCTCAGCCTGCAGAGCGTCTTCAACTACGTGTACTTCCACATGGTGCCGGGCCCGGAGACGATCTATCGCGGGCTGCGGCGCATTCCGCCGGGCGGCTTCGTGCGATTCGCCGGCGGCGCGCTCGCCGTCGGCAGCTACTGGCGGATCGCCTTCCGCGAGGCGGAGCGCCCCGACGTGACGCACCTGGAGACCGAGTTCCGGGCGCTGCTCGAACGCGGGGTCGCGAAGTTCGTCGACGGCCGCCCGATCGGCGCGTTCCTCAGCGGGGGCACGGACAGCTCGACCGTCGCCGGGATGCTCGGCCGGACGGGCGATCGGGCGGCGAAGACGTACTCGATCGGTTTCGACGCCCAGGGCTACGACGAGATGGCGTACGCGCGGATCGCGGCGAAGCACTTCCGCACCGAGCACCACGAGTACTACGTCACGCCGGACGACGTCCTCGAGCTGATCCAGCGTCTGACGCGGTTCTGCGACCAGCCGTTCGGCAACTCCTCCGCGGTCCCGACCTACTACTGCGCGCGCATGGCGCGGGAGGACGGCGTCGAGCTCCTGCTCGGCGGCGACGGCGGCGACGAGCTCTTCGGCGGCAACGAGCGCTACGCGAAGCAGGCGGTGTTCGCGCTCTACGACCGGGTGCCGCGGGCGCTGCGTCGCGGCCTGCTCGAGCCCGCGCTGTTCGCGGTGCCGCGAGGCGAGCGTCTCCCGTTGCTGCGGAAGGCGCGGAGCTACGTGCAGCAGGCGTCGGTCCCGATGCCGGGGCGCCTCCAGACCTACAACCTGCTCAACCGGATCCCGCTCGAGCGGATCTTCACCGACGAGTTCCTGGGACACGTCGACCCGGCGACGCCGGGCCGGCTGCTCGACGGCGTCTACCACGGCGCCGAAGCCGGGACCATGCTCAACCGCATGCTCGCCCTCGACCTCCGGTTCACGCTCGCCGACAACGATCTCTACAAGGTCAACAGGATGTGCGAGCTGGCCGGGGTCGCGGTCGCCTACCCGATGCTCGACGACGACCTGGTGGCGTTCTCGGCGGCGCTGCCGAGCGGGCTGAAGCTCAGGCGCACGACCTTGCGCTATTTCTTCAAGCGCGCGCTGCGCGGGTTCCTGCCGCCGGAGATCATCGCCAAGCGGAAGCACGGTTTCGGGCTGCCGACCGGCGTCTGGCTGCACTCCCACGCGCCGCTGCGCGAGCTCGCGTACGACGCGCTCGACGGCTTCAAGGCCCGGGGCGTGATGCGCGCGGCGTTCGTCGACGAGCTCGTCGCGGAGCACCAGGGCGGGCATGCTGGCTACTGGGGCGAGCAGATCTGGGTGCTCGGCGTGCTGGAGCTCTGGCTGCGGGCGCACGGCCTGCCGAGAGGACAGGCGCTGGTGTGATCGCCGGAGTCATTCGTGAAACAGTGTTACATCGAGCGCCGCGGTGCGGATTGCGCACTCCATGCAGCGGGATCGAATCCGTAAACTGGCGAGCGCGATCATGACCGGACAGACCGCTCTCCTGCACGAGCTTCCGCTGGCGAGCGCCGAGCGAGAGGGCGATCGCTCGGCGCTGACGCTCGGCGCCGAGTCGCTGTCCTACGAGCGGCTCGCGCACGAGATCGGGCGGTTCGCCTCGGGGGTGCGTAGCCTCGGCGTGAAGCGAGGGGAGCGGGTCGCCGTCTACCTGGACAAGCGGCCCGAGATGGTCGTCGCATGCTTCGGCGCGGCCGCGGCCGGGGGCGCTTTCGTGCCGGTCAATCCGCTGCTCAAGCCGGAGCAGGTCGGCTACATCCTGCGCGACTGCAACGTGCGGGTGCTGGTGACCTCGCCGGAGCGGCACGCGCTGCTCGCCGAAGAGCTCGGCCGCTGCCCGGATCTGCGGCACGCGGCGATCGTCGGCGCGCCGCCCCAGGGCGCTTCGCCCGGACCGGCGGTCCACGCGTGGGGCGCGCTGCTCGATGCGGCGCCGCAGCCGGGCCATCCCGTCATCGACACCGACATCGTCGCCATCCTGTACACGTCCGGGAGCACCGGCAAGCCCAAGGGCGTCGTGCTCTCGCACCGGAACATGGTGGCGGGCGCGAAGAGCGTCGCGAGCTATCTCGAGAACGCCCCGGAGGACACGCTGCTCGCGGCGCTGCCGCTTTCCTTCGACGCGGGCTTCAGCCAGCTGACGACGGCGTTCCATGCCGGCGCGCGGGTCGTGCTCCTCAACTACCTCCTCCCCCGGGACGTGCTGAATGCCGTGGTCAAGGAGCGGGTGACCGGCCTGACCGCGGTGCCGCCGCTGTGGATCCAGCTCGCGCAGCTCGCGTGGCCTGAGACCGTGACCGGGCATCTGCGGTACATCGCCAATACCGGCGGGCGCATGCCGCTCGAGACGTTGACCCGCCTGCGCGCGATGCTGCCCCGGACGAAGCCGTTCCTGATGTACGGGCTCACCGAGGCGTTTCGCGCGACGTACCTGCCGCCGGAGGAAGTCGACCGGCGGCCCGACTCGATCGGCAAGGCCATCCCCAACGCCGAGGTGATCGTGCTGCGCGAGGACGGAACGCCTTGCGGCCCCGATGAGCCGGGCGAGCTCGTTCAGCGCGGGGCGCTGGTCGCCATGGGCTACTGGAACGATCCCGAGAAGACAGCGGAGCGCTTCAAGCCGCTGCCTCGCCGGGAAAGCGGGTTCGTACTGCCGGAGATCGCGGTCTTCTCCGGCGACACGGTGAAGCTGGACGACGAGGGTTACCTCTACTTCATCGGCCGGCGCGACGAGATGATCAAGACTTCGGGCTACCGGGTGAGCCCGACGGAGATCGAGGAAGCGCTGTACTCCACGCAGCTCGTCGGCGAGGCGGCCGCGTTCGGCGTCGCGCACCCCGTCCTGGGACAGGCGATCGTCGTCGTCGCGACCCCACCCGCCGGCGCCCCGCTCGACGAAGCGGGCCTCCTCGGCGCCTGCCGCGAGCGGCTGCCCGCGTACATGGTGCCGGCGAAGATCGAGCTGCGCGCGGGTCCGCTGCCGCGCAACCCGAACGGGAAGATCGACCGCAAGCTGCTGTCGGGCGAGTTCCAGGGATTGTTCGAAGGGGTGAAGCCGTGAACACGCCGCGCCCGCGCCATGCCCCCATGACGCAGTTCCCGGTCGTCGACGACTGCCTCGTGGTGGGCGGGACGTCCCTGACCGAGCTCGCGTCGCGGGTCGGGCGCACGCCGTTTTACGCCTACGACCGGCGCGTGATCGACGAGCGGGTCCGCCATGTCCGGCGCCACCTTCCGGCGCGCGTGAAGCTGCACTACGCGGTCAAGGCCAACCCGATGCCGGAACTGGTCGCGCACGTGGCGCGGATCGTCGACGGGCTCGACGTTGCGTCCGCCGGCGAACTGAAGGTGGCGCTCGCCTCGGGCATGACCCCGCGCGAGATCAGTTTCGCCGGTCCCGGCAAGACCGACGAGGAACTGCGCTTGGCTGCGTCCACGGGGATCCTGCTCAACGTGGAGTCGCCGCGCGAGGTGCGGATCCTCGCGCGCCTGGCGGGCACCGGCGCGCGACCACGCGTTGCGATCCGCGTGAACCCCGATTTCGAGCTGAAATCCTCCGGCATGCGGATGTCCGGAGGGCCGAAGCAGTTCGGGGTGGATGCCGAGCGTGTCCCGGAGTTGCTGGCCGAGGTCGGCCGTGCGGGTCTCGCCTTCGAGGGATTTCACGTCTTTGCCGGCGCCCAGAACCTGAACCCGGCCGCCATCTGCGAGGCGCAGCTGAAGTCCTATGAGCTGGCGCGCGAGCTGGCGCGTGCCGCAACCGCGCCGGTGCGCGTGCTCAATATCGGCGGCGGCTTCGGAATTCCCTACTTCCCCGGCGATGCGCCCCTCGAGTTGGCCTCCATCGGGGCGAACCTCGCGGCGCTCGCGGGGCGTGCGGCGACCGATCTGCCCGAGGCAGAACTCGTGGTCGAACTCGGGCGCTATCTCGTGGGGGAAGCCGGTATCTACGTGTGCCGCGTGATCGACCGCAAGCTGTCCCGCGGGGAAGTGTTCCTCGTCACCGACGGCGGCCTGCACCATCATCTCGCCGCATCGGGCAACTTCGGACAGGTGATCCGCAAGAACTACCCGGTCGTGATCGGGAACAGGGTGGAAGGAACGCGCCGCGAGATCGCCTCGGTCGTCGGCCCGCTTTGCACGCCACTCGACCTGCTCGCCGACCGGATGGAACTCGCCGAGGCGCACGAAGGCGATCTCGTCGTCGTGTACCAGTCGGGCGCCTACGGCCTCACCGCGAGCCCCACTGCCTTTCTGACCCATCCCGCGCCGGCGGAGGTACTGGTGTAGTCGGCCACTAGCGGCCGAGCGCTGGCCACCCGTGTCGCCGGGCCTTACACTTTCCGGGGCACAGGCCGGGTCGCGGGCAAAGTCCCCCGCTGCGCCAACGACTTGGCGTCGGCCGGCCTGATGGTATTGAATTTGCTGGGAAAAGAAAAGTATAGTGTCCGGACGCTCCCTGAACGAACCGCCAGTGCAGCCACTTCGCCGCAAACTGCTGAAAGGATCCGCCGCCGCACCGCTCCTGCTGACGGTGCAGCCGGCCTCCGCGACCGCTCGCACGAGCGTGCAGTGCATGGCGAAAGACATGGCCAAGAACGATCCGAAGATGCTCGAGACGAGCTCTGACGAGTGGATGCGCAAGTCGATCAACAAGCTGGAGCTGACGGTCCCGAAGAATGGCGGAGGGACGACCACGCTGTACAACCGCTACTTCGTGCGCAGCTACGACGGCACCGAGTACTACGAGATCACCAGCGGTGCGCCGGTCCTTTCCTCCTACAAACCGGGTCTCGGCATTGGCGAAACCGTCAAGGGGCAGCAGCTCGCGCTTCTCAAGGTCGACAAGGACGGGCACTACGTGAGCTGGCACTGGGAGCCGAAGACCGGGCAGAAGTGCACGCGGTCCTGCTACTCGTCCATCAAGCCGCACGCCTGAGCTGCCGGCGCGCCACAGGCGCGGATGCCTGCTGATCCCGCTGTTCACTGGCGCCTCGCCCGACCCGACGCCACCCGGATCGTCGTCTTCGACGACGAGGCGATGGTCTTCAACCCGGTTTCCTGGGAAACGCACCTGGTCAACCTGACCGCCGCGGAGGTGATCGCCATCCTGCGCGAGTCGCCGATGTCCGAGCCCGACCTGGTCGCGGCCCTCCTCGCCGCGGCGGAAGTCGCCGATCCCTCGCACCCGCTCGCCGGGCAGGCGGTCGCGCTGCTCGCGGAGCTCGAGCACCTCGGCCTCGCCGTGCGGGGCGTGGTGGCGTGAAGGTCGCGGAGGTCGGCGAGGGCGGACTGCGCGAATACCTCGCGCAACCCGGCCTCGCGCTCGACTTCGGCGCGGCGCGCGCGCGCATCCGGACCGACCTGCCGGCGCTCGCAGCAGCGGTGGGGAGCGTGTACTCGAACTTCGACGTCGAGCCGGCCGAGGGGTTCTTCGACGTGACCGCGAGCGTGCGCCGGGCGCGCGGCCCGCGCCGCGTGCTGAGGCCGCAGATCCAGTTCGTCGCCGACGGGGCACTGCCGTTCGAGCCGTTCCCGGCCGCGACGCACCTGCCGTTCCTCGAATGGGGCCTCAACTGGTCGATCGCGGAACGGTGCAATCAGCACCTGCTGTTGCACGCGGGCGTGGTCGCGCTCGGGGATGCCGCCGTAGTGCTGCCCGCACTCCCCGGTTCGGGCAAGAGCACGCTCACCGCGGCCCTCGCGGTGAGCGGGTTTCGCCTGCTCTCCGACGAGTTCGGCGTGGTGCGCCTGGCCGACAGCCTGCTGCTGCCGATGGTACGGCCGGTCGCCCTGAAGAACGCGTCGATCGGCGTCCTGCGCGCGCTGGCCCCTGCAGCGACGATCGGACCGGTGTTCGCCGGCACCCGCAAGGGCGACGTCGCGCATCTCGCGCCCGACGCCGCGAGCTTCGCCAGCCGGCATGCTCCGGCGCGCGCGCGCCTCGTCGTCTTCCCGCGCTATGCGACCGGCAGCGCGACCCGGCTCGAGCCGCTCGCTCGCTCGCGCGCGTTTGCGAAACTCTCGGCGAACTCGTTCAACTACGAGGTGCTCGGCGCCGACGCGTTCGACGCGGTGGCGCGGCTGATCGAGGCCTGCGACTGCTATCGCCTCGAATACAGCCGCCTGCCGGAGGCGATCGCCGAGGTCGAGCGGCTCGCGCGCCGCGCGCCGAGCGCTTGACCCGCGACGCCGGTCTCGACGGGCGATGGCGGCCCGGCGCGGCGTCGAACGCCCGCGCGCCGGCCGCTGCCGTGTGCATAGAATCGCGCATGCCGTTCCCGCCGCTCGCCGCGAACGCCGTCGCACTGCTCGACCTCCTGCGCGAGCCCGCGCACGCGGCGACGCTGTCCGCTCGCGAGTGGGACCTGCTGGTCCGCAGCGCGCGAACGGCTCGGCTGCTCGGCGTGCTCGAGGTCCGGCTGACCGCAGCGGGCGTGCTCCCCCTCCTGCCGCTGCCGGTGCGGGAGCACCTCGCCGCGGCGGGGCGGGTCGCGGCCTATCGACGCCGGATGGCGCTGTACGCAGTCGATCGCATCGCCGCGATCCTGGTTCCCGCCGGAATCCCGCTGGTGCTGCTGAAGGGAACCGCCTACGCGGCCCAGGGTGCCGCCTGCGCCGATGGCCGGGTGTTCGAGGACGTGGACCTGATGATTCCGCGCCCGCGCCTCGCCGAGGCCGAGGCGCGGCTGCTGGCGGCAGGCTGGGCGTACGACGAGACGCTGAGCCCCTACGACGATCGCTATTACCGCGAGTGGTCCCACGAGCTGCCGCCGCTGCGCAACGCGGAGCACCCGCTCGAGCTCGACCTGCACCACGCGATCCTGCCGCCGACCGGCCGGGCGCAACCGGTCAGCGATGCGCTCTTTGCCGACGCCCTGCCGATCGCCGGGTCGGGGCTGCTCGCGCTCGCCCCGGTCGACCAGGTGCTGCACGTGTGCGCGCAGGTCTTCCAGGACTCGGATTGCGTCGGCCGGCTGCGCGACCTCGTCGATCTCGATGCGCTGCTGCGGACGCACGGTGGCGAAGCTGGCTTCTGGCCGGCGCTCGCCCGGCGCGCCGACCGGCACGGCCTTGCCCGCGCGCTCTGGTACGGGCTTCGATACTGCTCGTCCTGGCTCGGCACGCCGGCACCCGCGAACGCGACAGCCGCGGTCCTGCATGCAGCGCCGGGCCGCGCTACGGCGCGCGTCATGGATGCGCTGCTGTTGCGCGCGTTGATCCCCGGAGATCCGGACCGGGAACCGGGCGTCGGCGCGCGCATCGCCGGAGTGTTCCTCGCCGCACGCGCGGTGTGGCTTCGGATGCCGCCCTGGCTCTTTCTCTATCACGCCGTGCACAAGGGTTACCGCGCCATGGCCGGGGGCGTCCGCCCGAAATCGGGCATCTCCTCTCGCTGAGATGGCAAGTCCGTGCGTCCGGTCCAAGCACGGCGTGGCGACCGGCGCGTGAATTCGCTCGCGCGCGCCGCATGTCGCGAGGGTGACGGCCCGAAGCGGGCTCCGAGTGTCGAGCGCCTCGACACCCGCGAGCGGAATGTCGACAACCGTTACACCTTCCGGCTGCTCGCGGCCGCGCGCCCTGCCGTCGCCAGCAGGCTCGCGAGCAGCAGGAGCCAGAAGACGAGCGCGAGCCGCGGCGCGTTGATCACGCTGTTCAGCGCGCCCATCGCGACGAGCCCCGCGATCGCCGCGAGGAATGCCGCCTGCAGGCCGTCGTCGCGCGGCGCGAGCCAGAGCCGTCCCGCCGCGATCCCGAGGACCGCGAGCAGCACGAGCACTCCCGCGATGCCCTGCTCGAACCCGACGTGCAGGAGCAGGTTGTCGATGTGCCACGGCCAGAAATCGTTCGCCGCGAAGAGCCATCGGTCCAGCCCGGCGGAGAAGTCGCCGTTGCGCAGCAGCTCCGCACCGCCGGGGGTCCGCAGCGAGACGTTGTCGACGTCCACGTGGCCGTCGCGGCCGTGCTTGTGGATCGTGACCTTCACCGGGCGCGCGAACGGCCACGCGCCGCCGCCGGGGTTCGCGCCGTGCACCGGCAGCTCGATCCGCGCCCAGCCGCTGTCGAGCGCACGGCCGGCGGGCACCTCGAGCCACGCGCAGTCGCGCGAATACAGGATCAGCTTCTCGCACAGTCCGATCGCCACGTCGGCGTCGCTGCCCGAGCGCCGGAGGTCCACCGACAGCTGGTGCGGGGTCCCGGGCTCGAACGCCACGAACTGATCCACGTAGAGCGGCTGCCCCGACCCGAGCCGCAGGTACGTGTTCCCCGATTCCGTGAGGAAGCGCAGCGTGCCGGGCCGCGCTGCGGGCGGACCGCCCCACAGGAAGCGCTCCGGGAACGTGCCGAGCCCCATTCCGAAGAGCACCGTCGCCACCTCCGGCCGGAAGAGCCGAACGGTCTCCGTCCAATGACTCGCCCGCGCCTGGATGTCCTGCGGCGCGTTGGTGAATCGCGCCGACGCGTAAGGGCCCATCGCGACGGGGACCGCAACCAGGCCGACGAGGACGGCGCCCGCGGCGGCGCCCAGGCCGAGCACCAGGCGCCGGCCGCCGGCGCGCGCCGAGCGCGTGGCGAGCAGCACGCCGCCGAAGACCAGCGCCTCCACGGCGACCGCGACGTACGCGGTGCGCGAGAAGGTGACCGCCAGCGCATAGCACCCGGCGACTGCGGCGGCCGCACCGGCCACCCGTCCGGCGGTCGTGCGGGCGAGCAGCGCGGCGTGGAGGGCGAACGGCAGCGCGGCGATCACGAAGCTCTCCGCGTACGCCCCGCCGACGTGCATCGCCGAGAAAAGCCCGGTCACGCGGTAGTCGGCGGCGGCATCGAAGAGACCGGTGAACGTCGCGCGCTCCCAGGCGATCGCGACCGCGGCGAGCGCGAGGCCGGCGACCAGGCCCTTCGCGAGGAGCGCGAGCGCGTCGAAGCCGGCGGCGGCGTCGCGGCGCAGGAGCAGGAACAGGGCGCACGCCCACGCGACGCCCTTCAGGACCCGCAGCGCGTTGTAGTGGCTGTAGTAGCTCGCGAACGCGTTCGCATCGAGCGGCTCGAGCGGCAGCACGCCGAGGAGCGCGCTCGCCGCGGCGCAGCCGAGCACGACGGCCGCGGTCTTCGCCCCCGGCAGGCGGGAGGTTCCTGCGCCGGGCGGGGGCCCGGCGACCGCCCGCACCGCCAGCGTCGCGAGCACGAAGAGGTCGAGCTCGTCCCAGAAGAACCGCCCGGTCCACGGCGCGAGGTCGAGCACCGGCACGAGCGCGGGCAGCGCGACGAGCCACGCCTGCGGCCGCCACGCGAGCAGGGCCGCGTACGCGAGGAGGCCCAGCGCGAGCGGCGCGCGGAATGCGGGAAAGCCGAGGACCGAGAGCGCGACGATCGCGCCAAGGATCGCGGCGAGCGTCCAGCTTCCGGCGCGCGCCGGTTGCGGCGCCTCGGCCGCCGGCGGCCCCGTCTCGCCCGCGCTCGATGGCTGCGCCGGCGAGATCGCGCGCTCCGCGCTCGTCGCGATTTCGAGCGCCCGGAACGCGAGCCACGCGCTCACCGCCGCGATCAGCGCGTCGGTGACGTCCGGGTGCTTCCCGGGCAGGAGCGCCTTGCTGAACTCCACGGCGAGCGCCAGCACGGCCGCGAGCACGGCCCCGATCGCGGCGCCGCCGGCGCGGCCGCGCAGCCACAGCCACGCGGCGACCCCGACGGGCGCGTACAGCGCGGCGTAGGTCACCGCGCTCGCGACCGCGCGCGCCTCGGTCGAGAAGTAGTGATAGTGAAAGGGCAGGTAGCCGAACGTCGGCAGGCGCGCGAGCGCCTCGTCGAACCCCATCGGCCGCGCGCCGAACCACCCCGCCGCGAAGGCGAGCAGCGCGAGGTACGGAACGATGCCGGCGATCGAGAGGATCCGGCCCGCCCGGACCACGCCCTCGACGCCGAGCGCCGGCAAAACGCGCCGCGCCAGCACGCCGAGCGCGACGCCGGACGCGCGCGCGAGCACCGACGCGCCCTGCGTCTGCCCGCTCGCGATCAGGAACTGCGCGGCCTCGAGCGCGATCCCGAGGAGCGCGCCCGCGGCGAGCCCGGTGCCGAGCCGCGCGCGCAGCCGGCCGCCGTACGACGCGAGCAGCCAGCCGATCGGCGCGACCGCCAGCACCTCGGCCGCGAGCTTGAGCGTGCAGCCGGTGAGCGCGCCGCACTCGCCGGGTGCGAAAAGCCAGCCGTGCGCGCCGGACCGGATCTTCTCGCCGAGCTCCGCCGCGTTCATGAGGAAGTCGTACGGGAAGAGGCTGATCAGCACGTACCCCACCGCATAGGCCCACAGCAGCGCCAGCGTCGCGCGGCCGCCGCCCGCGCGCACTTCGTGCGCCCACGCGTCCAGGCGGCGCGCGAGGAGCGGCCACGCCGCGGCGCCGGCGGCGGCCCCGATCAGCTCGGCCACGAGGTCGTTGAGCGACACGGTGCGCGGCGCGAAGAAGAGCTGGGTGAACTCGATCGCGACCGCGAGCACGAGCGCCATCGCTGTCGCGCCGACGAAGGCGAGCGCGCGGCGGCCGCGGCCGTCGAGCGCGGCCGCGAGCAGGAACCCGAGCGGGATGTACGCGACGAGGTTCGCGATCCAGTCCGCGCGGTCGAGGAGCCCGAGCGCGAGGAACGGAATCGCGCGGAACCGCTCCCACGCCTCCGCGAGCGTCTGCGGCTTGAACTCGAAGGGCAGCAGCGAGAGGTAGACGAGCGCCGCGGCGTAGAGCGCCGCGAGCACCCAGGCGCGCCGGGGCGCGAGCATGCGTCCTACCGGCAGGGCCGGCGCAGCGCTTGCCCGGCCGGCGGCTGGCAGGCGCCCACGGTGGCGCCGAGCCGGCGCAGCCCCTGGAAATCGAGGCCGGCGTCGGGGCGGCGCCGGACGTCGTCGGGCAGCGCCGCGCCGCTCGCCAGCGCGCCCGGGCGCGGGGCGAAGTCGCGCTTCGCGGGATCGACGACCGGTGCGACGAGCTCGCGCCGCGCCTGGTCGAGCGACGCGAGGAAGTTCTCCGCCGCCTGCTCGGCGCGCAGCGGCTCCGCCGCGAAGATCGCGTTGCGGCCGATGTAGCGCGCGTAGCCGGGCTCGCCCTTCGCGAGCGCGATGCCGACGCCGCCGGCGATCACCGTTTCGAGGAAGATCGCCACCGCGCGCCGCAGACGGTTGTGGGGCTGGATGCGCACCGCGTCGCCGCCCGGGTTGAGGAAGAGATTGTTGTAGAGCGCCGCGTTGCCCACGCCCTGGAGCAGCGCCTCGCCGGTTGGGTTGTCCTGGAACACGTTGCCGTAGATTACGCAGAAATCGCCGGCGCCGCGGCCCTCGAGCGGGAAGTGGCCGACGAGCAGGTTCGGACGCGCGTGCTCGCCGGTCGCGCCGCCCGAAGTCGATCTGCGGGGCACGGGCAGCCACGCTGCGCTCAACGTGCCGGTCTGCGAAAAGCTCATCCTGCTCTCGTTGGAATGCGAATGGACGAACGCGAGCGGCGTCGGTTCGAACGGAAACTGGCGCAATTGCTCGGCGTCGTTCGCTTCCGGGCAGGTTGGCGCGCCACTCGGCCGGTTCCAGGCGCTGCGCGGAGACGTGCCGGCGCTGGTGGTCGTGGCGGACTAGAACGACGGCGCTAAACCTTCCGGCAGACGCGATCCCGCCCCGAAGTCGCCAAGATTGCAGCGCGGCGTGTGCTCAATGCCCGCGCCTGTCGAGTTGTGAACGAATTCACACGCGCCGAGGTTTGACAAGCTTTTACATTCAGCGCCGCGGCAGCGTGGCACGATCAGCCGCGTCACAGAGAGAAGCGAAGCAACGCAGAAGGAAGAAGAACTCAAGGCAGCACGGGGATTCAAACCTGCCGCGAACTCGGGGTTCGCGGCGCGACCCGGGGTTCCCCGGGCGACGAAGCGCACGCGACTGCACCAGGCCGGAGCAACCGCCCAGCCAATCGGCGGAGTTCCCCGGAACGGAATCGGCAGCGCAAGGAGCGCAAACAGCAACAACAAGGGCGGGGAAGCGGGGGACGGGGCAGCTTCACGCTTTTGAGGCGTACGGATGGCAGTACTCAGACAGTATCTTTCGTTCGCGGCGGTCGTCCGGCTCCTCCTCGAAGCCGGCTGGTTCGCCGCGGCGCTCGTCCTCGCGGTCGGGCTGCAGCGACAC